>Ga0187890_10000013_pt1 | contig 135534 bp, 110 predicted proteins | sample June2016WEW_21_1_FD_133005 | JGI IMG/M metagenome (GOLD analysis project Ga0187890, IMG submission 133005) | Peatland microbial communities from SPRUCE experiment site at the Marcell Experimental Forest, Minnesota, USA - June2016WEW_21_10 | ecosystem: Environmental > Terrestrial > Soil >... | reverse complement strand
GGCAGCGCCGACACGTCGATAATCCTCAGTTATCCAAACCGCTGGGCATCGGAACGAATCGTAGGGGACCTCGGCCGTATTTGCCTGCGCGGGCCTCCGAGGCCGGACCGCCTGTGGTGGTGGTCTCCGGCGGGTTGGCGTCTGGAGCCACGACATACCGCCCTATGGGCACCGGTGTGCGGACGGGCGCGCCGACTGGCTGGGATCTGCCGCGCTATCGGGCGTCAACGCAAGATTCCCATAGCGATGGCGTCACTGTCAAGCTGCCCAGCTCGACACGGGCCGGCCGCCGAACCAGATCCTGGACCACCGTCCACGCTGGCAATCGTGCCCGGCTGCCTCCTCAGAACACAACCGTGCGCCGGCCATCGACGATCACGCGGTCGTCGAGGTGCAGCGATACCGCACGGGCGAGGACGAGCCGCTCGACGTCGCGGCCCACGCGCTCGAGGTCGCTGGCGTTCTGGCGGTGGTCGACGCGCACGACGTCCTGATCGATGATGGGGCCATCGTCGAGCTCGGCGGTCACGTAGTGGGCGGTCGCCCCGATCAGCTTGACGCCCCGCTCGTGTGCCCGCCTGTAAGGGTCCGCGCCCGCGAATGCGGGCAGGAACGAATGATGGATGTTGATCGCCGGCATCCCCACGCGCTCCAGGAAGTCGCTGCTGAGGATCTGCATGTACCGGGCCAGCACCAGCAGGTCGGCCTTGCCCGTCAACAGCTCCAGCATCGCCGTCTCGGCTTGGGGCTTGCCGCCCTCGGGCACCGGCACGTAGTGGTAGGCGACGCCGGCGGCCTCGGTCTCGCGACGCAGGTCCTCGTGGTTTGAGATCACCGCGACCACATCACCATCCAGCTCGCCCCGGCGACAGCGCCACAACAGGTCGACCAGGCAGTGGTCGTGGCGGGAAACAAGGATCGCGATCCGTCTGCGCTCACCCCGGTAGCGGACCTGCCAGTCCATTCCCAACCTGTCCGCCACCTCCACGGCAAAGAGCCCCTGAAAGCGTGCGCGCCGGTCAAGCGTGTCCTGTGCAGTGTTTGCGCCGGATCGTTCGTCCGCGACGCCCGGTCCGGCCAGCTCGTTCAGGAACAGCTCGGTCCGCATGAAGAACCGCCCGCTGGTCGAGTCCGAGGAGTACTGGTGGGAGGAGACGATATTTGCGCCCTGCTCGAACAGGAACCCCGACACCGCCGCGACAATCCCCGGCTGGTCCGCGCAGCCGATCAGCAGGCGCGCCGTGTAGCGCGGACTGTCCTTGGACATAGCCTCCTCTTACTTGATCTCGAGCTCGACCGCATCACCGAGCGCCGCGACGCGGCAGGCGCCAATGACGGCCGTCACGACGCTGAGCCAGAGGATCGCAATCAAGATGAGGATCACCACTGCTTGTCCCGTTCCTCTCCTCCTGATCGACTCCGGCGATCCCAACCGGCGGAACGACTGCTCGCCCCGACAACGGGACAAGAGGACGGTTTAGCAGATCAGAGAGGCGGCGTGCTGCCAAGGCGGGTCCGACGACTTCGCAACAAGTCGCCCGCAAAATGAGTCCTTGTCGGTGCTCAAGGCAAATCCTCCTGCAACCCCGGAAAGTCCAAATAGGAGGACGGCTCGCTGATAGCTGGGCTGGCGCAAGCTAAAACTTGCCTAAAGATGGCTGCCATGAGGTTCACGCAACTTCAGGCAAGTAGTGCCGTGCTCAACAGACACAGCGGTGCCCACCAAAGCTCATCGAGCGGGCAGCATCCGCTCCTCCGCTCAATCCCGCGCGTCGAGGATCCTCACCCGGGGCCAGCGCTTGACGATCTGCTTCATCTCTACCCGCCGGCGGTACTGCTCGCTCGTCACGCGCCGCGGGTTGCGCCGACAGATCAGGGCGAACAGGTCGTCGAGGCCGCATGGCGCGACGACGTGGATGCTGTCGTCGGCGAGCAGCCGGACGCCGATCGCCGTCGCGGTCTCAGGCCACGTGGCGACCGCGTCCGATGTGGAGGTCAGCGGATCGACCTCGACGCCGAACACCTGCGGATACCACAGGTGAGCAGCGGCCTGGTTGGTCACATCCCAAGTGAGGTCGGGCGCCCGGGCGGTCAGCGCGCTCTGTACGCTGCGCTCTCTCTCACTTCCGAGAGACCCAGGGTCAAAGAACGCCAGATCCAGGTCCTTCACAGAGACGGGTCGCGTGAACCCATGCAGGTGATCCCAGACCCGGTCGCGGATGGCTCCCGCCCCGATCAGCCACTCTGGGGGATCCACGGCACGGGCGGCACGCAGCGCACGCATCAGCACTGGAGAGCAGCGGACCAGCGCGACCAGGCGAGCCTGGAGCTCGTCCACGGGCTCGGGCTCGCGCCTCGACCCGTTGACGCGAAGCGGTGTCACGAGCCGATCACCGCGGCCGAGCGGCTCGCTCGATCTCCGCACCCCGCGCCGTCAGGTGCCACGCATTGGCCGCGCCGTTCCGCTGACCCTCGCCGACGTTCTCGATCAGCCCCAGCCGCGCGAGCCGGCCCAGGAGCTTGGAGATCTGACCCTGGTCGATGATGCCCGCGCCTTCAGCGACCTCGCGGTTGCTCGCTCCGGGGTGCTTCGCGAGAACCGTCAGAGCTTGCACCGTGCGATAGGTGAGGCGCACGGTCACATCTTCGAGCGGGTCTTTGTCCCTGGCGGCCCGGCGTGTGCGTCTGGCCCGTGGAACCGGCGGCCGGTTCAGTTCCCGGCCCGCGGACCCCGCCCCAAGATAGGGCAGCACGATCACGCTCATCAACGGGCCGAGCAGCTCCGTCGCCGACTCCTTGCGACCCTCCAGCACGTGTGTGTGCAGGACCGTGACGATCGCCCCAACCACCGCTTCGGCTGTGATCTTTGGCGGGTTGCGGGTCGCGCTGGCGGCGAGACGGCCCCGATCGACGATGTCCGCCACTTCGGCGAGTAGCTGCGAACGGCGCTCCAGGACGCGCGCGCCGGCCCCCAGCGCCTCGATGATGCACAGTCTGGCGAGCGCGGGCTCCTCGTCGATCAACAAGAGCAGCGTCGCCAAAGCGGACCGCGTCCCCTCGCGCCAGCCGGCCTCGCGCTCATATGCCTCGCTCGCACGAAGCCTCGCCCGGGAGAGCGCCTGCTCAAACACGGCCAGGAAGCAGTCCTCGCGGTCGGTGAAGAAGTCGTAGAAGGTCTTGCGCGAGACGCCCGCCCGGCCGATCACCTGCGTGACCGTCATACGCGAGTAGCCAACCTCCTCCACCACCTCTACCGCCGCCGAGAGCATACGATCGCGCTGTATCTCGGACACCCGAGCCCGAGTCAGCCCATTTCGGCCCGAACGCAGCTGCGGGGTCGCGGTACGTGTCGCGTAGCTAGCGATGCCTTCGCCCTCCGCAAGCGCCACATGCCACCGTCGCCGGCGCAGCCGACGGCACCAGCGCAAGCGCCCCGACCAAAAGCCGCATTGGGGCGAGGGCAATGATGCACCTCCTCTTCACGAGATCCTCCGTAGCGTTGATTGGTGGCCTCGACCAACTACGTGCGCGTGATAGGTCAAGCTCTCACCGCAACTCGCCTCGCCGTATCCTCCGACCGCCCGATCGCCTCCGACCGCCCGGTCGCCCGGTCGCCCTGAACGATGATCTCCAGCTCAATCGCATCTGCGTGCGCCGCCACGCGGCACGCAGCGATGACCATCGTCACCAGATTGAGCCAGGCAACCCCTATAAAAATCGGAATCATCGAGACACCGGCCTCCAACCGGATCTCTCACTGCGGAGGGCGCGGGCGCCACGACCGAGAGGGGCGGACGTGGCGCCCGCTAGGAGGAGTGGCTGGACATGCGAGAAGCACATTAACCCCCGGCGCGAGTCGAATGCAAGCAACGGTTTCTATCTTCTAGGCATTTTCTGCGGCTTTTGTGACACTTTCCGAGGGACCTCGCGCACGGGCAGCTCGTGCGTGCGGACATCGCTTGTCGTCGTCCCCTCAGACGCCGAACATCCGCGTCGGCTCTCTCCCCCAGGAGAACGCGAGCGGTTCGGCCTGTCCGGTCCCTCGTCCTTGAGGTATGATCTCCGACGTAGTGTTGATTGGTGGCCCCGGAGCGCTCGTCTTTCCGAGAGGATGCGCTCCGGGGCTGTTGATCTAGCGGCCTCTCTGCGTTTCAGCAGAGCGCGTCGAGTCGACTTCGGAGAGCCCCTCGGGGGAACCCACCGCTTCGGACGGCTGGAAGTCCTCGAGCTGATCTGGGTCGCTGCCCTCCTCGTGATCGACTTCGACGATCCCAACCGGCGAAACAACTGCTTGCGCCAGCAAAGTGACCAAGATGACGGTTTAGCACATCGGAGAGCCGGCGTGTTGCCGAGATGAGTCCGCCGTTTCGCCACAAGACGCCCGCAGATCCGTCCTTTTGGCGGCACTTGAGGACGAATCTCCTGCAATTACGGAAAGTCCAAATAGGAGGATGTTCGCTAGTCGCTCGCGCCTGCCCACCTAAAACTTTCCTAAGGAAGGCGTACGAAGAAGCTTTGCAGAGGTTCCGGCCGCTTGGGAGGCGAACCACCGCTTTCTCACTACTGCACCAATGCCAACGCCCGCGAACGCCGCGGCGACCGCGTCACGGTTAACAGCCTGACCGGCCGGCCTCTGCGCGCAGGCGCGCGAAGCTTCGATTCAGCGGCTGCGCGCGAGCTCGTCGTGGCGGCGATATCCGAGCCGCGCGGAGATGCGGTCGGCCGTGGAGACGAGGTGCGGGCCGAGCGCGTCGACGAGCTCCTCCAGCGAGATCGTCGACGTATCGGCGGAAAGGCCTAGCGCGGCGACGACCTTGCCGGAGACGGCGCGCACTGGGACGGCGATCGCGTGCACGCCCTCGGCAAGCTCCTGGTCGTTGACGGCGAAGCCTTCCTCGCGTATCTGCTCCAGCTCCACACGCAGCGCGTTCTTGCTGGTGATCGTGTTCGGGCCGCGCTGCGTGAGCTTTATCGAGGCGAGCAGCTCGCTCTGCTCCCGCTCGGGGAGGCTCGCCAGCAGCACCTTGCCCATCGCGGTGGCGTACGCGGGCAGGCGCGATCCCGTGTCCAGGCCCAGATCGACGTAGTTGCGGAAGCTCGGCGCCCGGTCGACGTACACGATCTCCGCGCCGTTGAGCGCGGCGATGCTGACGGTGTAGGAGGTGTCCCGCCGCAGCTCCTGCAGGTAGGAGTACGCGTGCTCGCGCAGGCCGGTGGCGTTCAGCACGGACATCCCCAGGTCGGTGACGCCCAACCCGAGGCGGTAGCGTCGTGAGGAGTCCTGCTCGAGATAGCCGAGCGCGAACAGCGTGATCACGTAGCGGTGGGTCGTCGAGCGGCTTATCCCGAGCTCGTCGGCGATCTCGGCGATCCCCAGGACCGGGCGCTCGGGCGTGAAGCAGCCGAGGATCGCCAAGCCACGCTCGAGCGACTGGGAGTAGCGCGGTTCGTGCAGACGCCGGTAGCGCTCCGAGCGTTGGGAGCCGTTTTCTGTTGGGCCGGAGCGAGCGCCGCGTGGCGGACTCATGTGCGTCCAATCGCTTCGCTGTTGCTGTTCCCCTGCGTCATTGGATTATCATGACGGCTCTCGCGTTCAGGGTGTAGGAATTGGCGTCCCAAATGAACAGAGGTGTTAACTTAGGACGCCGCGCGCCGCTGCCGCGGTCGTGCGACCTGAGAACCCTCGCTGTCTCTTGCGGAGCATGATCCGCGAGCCCCGTCCCGGCGTGACTATCACGCTGCGCCATCGCGCCGTCTCGATCTTCTCACCGACCGGCAGCAGCTCAAAATCACGCAGGACGGTCTCGAGGACAGTGCGCATCTCGAGCATCGCGAGATGGTGGCCGGGGCATCGCTTGCGTCCGCCGCCCCACGGCATCCAGACCTCCGGTCGCGGCGGGGCATCGAGGAAGCGCTCGGGCCGGAACCTGTGCGGTTCGGGGTACAGGCCTGGGTCGTGCTGCATGAGGTGGATGCAGCCGACGAGCTGGACGGGCGGGCGATAGGTGGTGCCCGCGATCTCGAAGGGCCGGCGGACCACCCGGGGGATCGTGAACAGGAAGACGGGGCGGTGGCGGAGCACCTCCTGGATCGCGGCCGTGAGATATGCCTCGCCACCAGCGTCCAAGTCGTCGACCAGCCGTCCCGCGATGAGCGGCTCGTGCGCCAGCAGCTGAAAAGCCCACGCGAGCTCGGACGCCGTCGTCTCGTGCCCCGCGAGGATCACCGACATGAGGGTGTCTCGAATCTGCGTAATGCTCAACTGATCGCTGTCCGGGTGCTGGCCACCAAGGAGCATGGAGAGCAGTCCGCTGTCCCGAGCGCCGCTGTGCGCCTCCTCTTCGATCAGCTGCGCGATGATCTTGTCGACCGCGGCGCGGTCGACGAGGAAGCTCCTCCAGATGCCTCGCCATCCCGGCACGCGTCTAAGCGGTGGCTCCTGCAGGGTGAGGCTTCGTGTCACCGCAAACATCGTGAGCAGCCTTGCGTGCAGCTCCCGGAGTCGCGCTTCTTCACCCCCAAATATCGTTCGCAGAATCACTCTCAACGTAAGTGCTCGTAGATATGGGTGACTCGCAAAGGAGGTGCCGCGCGGCCACTTGGCAAGCTCGCGCGCCGCGATGTCCCGCACCATCTCCGCGTGCTCATTGATAACTCGGCGGTGAAACGCCGGCAGGATCGCCCGCCGGCCGGCCAGATGCTCGTCTTCCTCCGCAAGCATGAACGAACCGTCCCCGACCAATGGCACGATCGCCCTCCCCCCTGCGCCTGGGTGAAGAACGTTCGCGGGGGCGCCGACGATCGCCTTGATGGCCGCCGGGTCTGACATGAACACCATCGGCGGTATCCCGATCGCGTTGACGGTGAACCGTGCGCCGTACCGGCGCCGGCACCATTCGAGGTACGCATGTGGGTGGCGCCAGAACGCGAGCGTCTGGAGCGCCGAGGGCAGTGGTGGGGTGGACGGCTGTTGACGAGTTAGATATTGCATGTCTTCCTCCTATGTCGATCGTTGTCCGTAGATGAGCCGCCAGGCCCGCAACACCGGCAGGAGCAGGCGTGTGAGGGGACCGGCGGCGTGTGTCAGGCTCCGGGTGAGCGCCCGCGTCTGAGGCGTGCGGACGCTGTCCTTGGAGAGGTACATCGCGATCATGCAGCTGGCGATCACGAGGTGGCGCTCGCCGTCGCGCAGCGACGCCGTTCTGTCAACGGAGACGCGAATCAGCTCGGCGATGCGCTCGGCCGCAGTGCCGGTGCTGCCGTAATGCGCGATGTAACTGTGCGCTGTGTTTGCCGCGTCCTCGGCAATGTCGCCGTAGCTGTCGAGCATCGTGCCCGTAAGCGACACCCACGGCAGGTAGACGGCGTATGTCTCCTTCGCCTCGCGTGGCTCGCGGCCGGGATCGGCGGCGAAGGCGAGGAGCGCGAGGACCGTCAGCCAGGCGCTCGCGCCGCCCGACCACTCAAACCAGGCGAGCTCGTCGTGGCCAGCGAAGTGTTCGTCTGCCCATGCTCTGAGTAGCTCGTTGCGCCGTCTCGGGTTCGGCTCGTGGTTGAGCGCCAGAACCTGTGTCAGGCACGCGGCGCGATGCAGAAGCGGTCTGGCTGCCTCATAGGAGGGGAGTCGCACACATATCTGACGACACGTCTCGACCAGCGCGCGGACGTATCCTCCGTCCCGTGCCCAGGGGTGATAGCGGTAATAGTCCGAGACCTCCAGGTCCGGGTCGAGCGCCTCGATCAGAGCGCGGTGCAGCTGGCGTCCGTTCGCGGTCCCGGCGTGAGCGGCGCGCTCGCTCGTGCAGTCGAGAAAGTCCGCCAGGATCTCGTAGGCGACGAGCAGGCGCAGGAGCTCGCGCGAGCGGACGCGTGGCAGGGTCCAGAACAGCGCCGCGCCGTCGATGTTGGCGCGCTTGTCCTTGATCGCCGCGAGCGCGTCGTGACGCAGCGCGTCATCGGGGATGTCCCCCGCGAATGTACGCCAGCGGTCGACCTCGCCGGATACCTCCCGCAAGCCCCACCGCAGCTCGCGGATCGCCGCGCGAGCCAGGGCGATCAGCGCCCGGGCCGACAGGGCCGCTGGATGCCGGGGGTGGCTAGGCGGGCTTGACCATCGTCGCGCGCACGCGAACCGCGAGATAGCCGGGCACGGCCACGATGGCAAGCGCCGCGACGCTGACCACAGCAACGCTCGTGAGTGCGATGAGAGGGCCAACACCTATCACCAGTGGGAAGCCTGTGACCGTGGTCAGTGCGTGTGAAAGCAGCAGCTGGCCGTAGACGCCGAACAGCGCGCCGATCGAGCAGCCGGCGAGGAGCAGGACCGCGCTCTCGAAGCAGAGGGCGCGCCAGAGCAGTCCGCGAGTGAAGCCCTGTCGCTTGATGTAGGCGAGTCGCTCGCGACGCTGCCAGATCAGCGAGGCCATCACGCCCGCCATCGCAAGGATCGCGGCGATCAGGACGAGGGTCGCGATCTGCGTCAGCCGTGACAGACCTTCCCGGCTGACGCTCTTCCACTGGCTCTCGCGTTCGCCCGCCGTCTGCACGGCGAGCCCGGACCCCGGCCCGAGGGCCCGGATGAGGAGTGTCCGCCCTTCGGCGGGGGAGACCCCGGGCGCGAGGTCGACGTTGAGCGCGCTCGCCGCGTCCGAACCCCAGGCGCGGGCGTAGTCTTCCGCATTGATTACGATCACGCCGGGGGGCCATCCACCGTTCGTGCTCAGGCCCGCAAGGCGGAACGCGGTGGGGTAGGGCGAGGGGAGCGTGAACGACTCGCCGATGTGCAGGTGCAGTTCGTGGGCGATGGCTTCGGAGACGACCGCCCATCCGTGACCGCGCAGGCGCGTGTTCGCCCGGGTCATGTTGCCGACGCTCAGCTGACCCGGAGGGATCAGCTCCGCCGAGCTGCGCGGCGGCGCGATCACCCACACGCGGCGGTCACCGACGTCGAGGAAGCTCCCCCGGTAGATCGCTACGCTGCGCAGGCCCGGCAGCCGGGTCAGCTTCGCCGCGACCGACGCCGGGAACGGGGTCGTCGCCAGCGTGTTGTCGACTCCGGAGGGCGACACCCACAGGTCGGTCACGTGGTTCCATTCGTAGGCCGTGCGATTCAGCCCGCTCTGCAGGTTGTCCTGTGCTCCCGTGATTGCGACGCTGCCAAAGACCGCGATCGCGCCGGTGGCGGCGACAGCCAGCGAGCGCACCCGCGTGAGCGGGTCCCGCAGCTCCTCGACCGCGAGCACGGTCGAGGCCGCATGGAAGTGGCGCTGGACGTGTGTGAAGGCCGCGACGATCCCGTCGAACAGGAACGGCAGCAGGGCCAGCAGCGCGGCGATCAGCGTGAAGCTGCCCACGGCGGCCGCCTGCGGCCGGAAGAGAAGGATCAGCGTCGTGATCGCCAGGCAGACCGTCCCGGCGAGGACGCGAAAGACTGTCCAGCCGCGAGGCGCGCGCTCAGCCGCGGCCGACCGTCGGAGCGGACGGGCGAGGATGTCCCGCAGGGGCGCCAGCACCCCGACGAACGCCGCCAGCAGGCCGGCGCCGACCGCGAGGGCCACGGTAGGCCACGTCACGACCCTCTGCGAGCCGACGGGGAACGCGAACGACAGGTAGCCGGGCTGCGCATGGAACACCTCGATCGACAGGACTTCGCCGATCAGCAGCCCGAGCACGCATGCCAGCACGCCGATGACGAGCGCGTCGAACATCAGCGCCTGGACGGTCATCGTGCGGGTGGCGCCCCGGCGGCGCATCGCCTCGATCATGCGACGGCGCTCGGGCACCGTCAGCAGCATCGCGTTGAACGCGAACAGGAACCCGACAATCGCGCTGATCACCGAGAAGAGGCCCTCACTCTGCTGTGCGGGGGTGGACGCGACCGCAAACAACTTCGCGTCGAAGTCGGCTGGCTCGAGGTTGAGATGCCACACCGCGGCGAGCCTCGCGAGGCCCGCCCGGACCTCGGTCCGCCGTCCCGGCCGCACCTGCACGAAGACGCGGGTAACCCGTCCCGTCATGCCGCCAACCTGCTGGGCGTAGGCGACGGGCGCCAGCGCGACTTGGCTGTGGACGAGCGCGCCGACGTCCGCTTCCTGCAATGTGATTCCGAGGATGGTTCTGACCACGTGCGCGCCGATCTGGAGCTCGATTGGCCGCTGGGCGTGCTTGCGGGTCGATGTCGTCAGCGCGCCCGGACCGGCGCGCCCCAGCGTGCCCGGCTGCAAAAGCGGGGCGCCGGCGCCGATCGCTGCGGCGATCGGCGCGGGCAGCGCGATCACCTGCTGGAACGCAAGCTGATGTGTGCCGAGACGCCGCAGCAGCGATCCGCCAAAGGACGCGAACCGCGGGTCCGCCCCGATCAGGTCGACGGACGCCCGGCCGGCCGGACCGATCACGCTCGCCTGCTGCTCGAGCAGCGGCAGCGCCGCGCGGACGCCCGGCAGCGACCGTGCTTCGCCCGCAACTCGTTCTGAGAAGCCTTCCGGGCCGCGAGCGTCGAGCTGGTATTGCATCGCGCCGACGAGCTGCTGCGTGAGCTGGCGCACCGAGCCGTCGAGGCTCGTGCTGGCGACCTGCGAGGCGAACAGGAGCGCCACGCCGACCGCGATCCCGAGCACCGCCAGCAGCTCCTGCACCGCCACTGTCCGCTCCCGCAGCCGCGCACGGTAGATGAACAGGATCTCGCCAAGCGACATCACGGCGTCATGGCTCCGCCAGCTCTCCCGCGGCGTGCAGGTACACCTCATCGGGGTTGTACTCCTGCAGCCTGCCGTCGCGGAGCTCGTGGACCCGATCGGCGAACGCGACAGCCTGCGGGTCGTGGGTCACGAGCAGCACCGCCGTGTTGCGGTCGCGGCAGAGACTGCGGATCAGCCCGAGGACTTGCCTGCTTCGGCGCGTGTCGAGGTTCCCGGTCGGCTCGTCCGCGAGCACGAGCCTCGGCTTCATCGCCAGCGCCTGGGCGATCATCACGCGCTGGCGCTCGCCCATCGAGAGCTTGTTCGTCGGGTGCTTCATCCGCTCGCCCAGGCCAAGCTCTTCGAGCAGCGGTTCGATCAGACGCGTCGCGTTGCGAGGATCGGTTCGCAGGAGCTTCAGGGCGGCGTTCTCCCGGGCGAGCGCCGCGGGCATCAGCTCGCTCGGCTGCCCGACGATGCCGAGCACGCGCAGGAGGTAGTCGGCGTGCTCGCTTTCGGAGAGCTTGGAGATGTCTCGCCCATCGACGAGCACCGTTCCCTCGTCGGGCGCCTGGAACCCCGCGACGAGGTCGATCAGGGTCGACTTGCCGGAGCCGCTCGGCCCGTAGATCGCGACGAACTCGCCGGCCGCGATCGAGAGCGACACGCCGTCGACCGCACGGATGGCCTCCCGGCCGACGTGGTAGTGCTTGACGAGATCGCGGGTCTCGAGCATCTCAGGACCCGGTCAACCATCCCCGGCCCCCATCGCTGGCCTTGTGCAGTGGGATCAGGTCGGGGTCGCTGAGATCGGCCATCAGCTTGAGCCGCCCGCCGCCCAGCTGCCACACGCGATCAGCGGGCAACGCCGCCGCGTGATCGGAGACGGCCATCAGCACACCACACCCAAGATCGTTCGCGAAGCCGCGCAAGATCTCCATAGCAGCCTGCTTCTTGCCCAATCCCAGCCCGTCGATCACGTCATCGACCAGCAGCACCCGCGGCCTGCCGACGACCGCCTGCGCGAGCTCCACCAGCGCCCGTTGCCAGTCAGACAGCTCACCCCACCGCAGCTCCGCGACGCCCGCGACGCCCAGCTGCTTCAACGCCTTCGCCACCCGCAGACGCCGCTCACGCCAGCCAAGCCAGCGGCCCGTCGCCAACGGCAGCTCCACGTAGTCACGGACCCGCACGCGCACCTCCGGTCCCGTCCTCGCCGCCCACCCGATCTCCGTCCGCAGCACGCGCGCAAGCTGCCCATCGGAGAGCCCCGTCAACTCGAGATCGCAAAGACGAACAGATCCCCGGTCCGCCGGCAAGCTCCCCGACGCGACCCGCAGCAACGTCGTCTTGCCCTGATCGCGCGTACCGACAACCGCCACGATCTCCCCGGCCGCCACGGACAAGGACACGCCCTCCAACACCGACACCCGATCGCGACCACGATCGAACGCCTTCCAAACACCATCCAGCAGCAACACCTCACCCACCAGGCACCTCCAGCGTGAGACCGGCTTCCCTGGCGATCTCCTCCAGTCGCTCGGCGATCAACGCGTAGCGTTCCGAGCGCGAGGACCAGTGCATCGGGTCTGCGTAGAGCAGAACCTCACGGATCCGGCGCGCGTAGTCGGCCGAGTCGGTCTTCTTGAGTCTCTGCCGCCGGAGCCTCAAGGCCGTCTCTCTGTACATGTCATCACTGATCGCCTCTTCTTGGCGCACCATCTTGATCAGGCGCGGCAGATCCTCGGGCCGGCAGAACTCGATCCTGCCGTACATCGCCTCCCGCAGCGCGGGCATCGCGCTCGGCAGCTCGAACATCCACGTGTGGAAGGCTTCGAGACCCTCCGTGGTGGCCTCATAGCGATCCAGGGAGCGATCGTTGCCGCGTTCCAGATGGGTGCGGCGAACGCGTCCGCTGTGCGCGAGCCGCGGCAGCGAGCTGTGAGCCGTAGACCGCGCGAACCGCGCGCGACTGAAACGCTGACCCAGGCAGTGCCCGATGTGCGAGACCGTGTCGTTGGGTTGCTCGATCACGATGCCCAACACCGCCATGCTCCCGGGCAGCTCAGCAGGATTTACGCGCGACATCTCATCAGCCTACGCCATCTGGATCTGTCCGCGTCTCTGGAACAGCCTGTCCGTCGGTAGACCTTTGCTTCACCGGCGTCAGAGCTCGCCGCAGATGCGCCACGTCCGAATACGGCGACGCGGACGCCACGGCCCGAGGGAGAGGCCGTGGCGCCCGCTGGGAGCAGGGAGCGGACACGCGCGGGACCCGCGTGTCTGGGCGCCTTCCTCGAGCGCCGCTGGAGAGGGATTTGCGGTCGCTCAAGCTTCATAAGATCACTCATTCGTATGCCGAAGCAGAAGCTGACGCAACCGCGCCGAGCGCGAACACGGTGAGCATCGCGACCAGTAGATGTCTGAACCGATTGACACTCATATTTGCCGTGCTCCTTGTGCAGTGACCTGGCCCCGCGGGCGCCCTTCGTTATCAGGCGTGCGCCCCTTGGGGCCGGGGTTGTTTCTGCTCCCCATGCTCTACGCTCTTGGTGGCTTATAGACTCCCCCGGTGAGCCCGACGACGCTGGCCGACCGCTCAGCCTCCCTGTATAACGCTTCGGCGTCGAAGCCCGTCCTGACCGCAAGCCGGTGAGGTAGTGCGACCAGCCTCACAACATAATGTTCTTCGCCAGCGCCCTTGGCCGGGCATATCGAGTAGCCTACGGTGCCGAAGCTGTTGCGTCCAACGATCACGCCGGTGGGGAGCGTCCCGGCGAAGATCGCGTGCGACGACGCGTTGAGGCCCGCGATGGCCCAATCAAAGAACAGATGACCGTGGACCGGTTGGAGATTGAGGACGAACATTACGAGCTCCGCGGTGCCAGGCGGGATGCGGCTCCATCGAACTGAGAGGGAGATGTCCGCTCCGTCGCACGTGTAGCGCTTGGGGATGTAGTTTTCCCCTTCCCGAAGCACGGTCGGAATCGACACATCGATCGACGCAGCAGGCACCGGTTGGGAGGCGGTGCGCGCACTCTCTGAGTGGATCGTTGTTGTCGTCGAGCGTGATGCGCCGCAGCCCGCGACCGCCATGACCGGGCAGAGCGCGCCCAGCAGGAGCCGTCTCTCCACGCCCCTCAGTCGGGTTCTATCGAATGCAGCCATCCGCTCGACCTTTTGCGAGCCCGATGGGGCTCCCGCCGCGTTGCTGCGCGACAGGGAACCCCACCATGGCTAGGAAAGGTACTTCGGTGCTCCTATTCGCTTGCTTTCACTGCCGCTGCTGCTGCGTCTTCGAGCTTGCCGGTAAGGATCGCGGTGTTGAGTCCCGCCGCCGCCGGCACACCGAAGACCGAATCGACCAGTTTGTCGACGAGCGCTGAGAACGGCGCGCCGCAACCTGTCGCTTCGGGCGCCGAGAACGCGTTGTCCACGAGAGACCCTCCGATCAGGCGCAGGAGAGCGCCTTCTTCCAGAATTTCCAGTGCACCGGCGCTGCCTTTGATCGGTTTGTTCGGTTCGGGAGGACTCGTTGTCCCGGTAGTGAGGTTCAGGATGATCGGGCTGGCTTCCGAGCCCACGTAGCAGCTGCTGCCAAGGAACACGTTGCTCAGCTTGACCTTCACCGGCAGCTGAAGCGCAACCCCTGTTTCGAAGATCAAGTTGTCGGTGTTCAGTTTGATCGCGCTCGCCGGCTTCGCGAGTTCGGTCGTCTCCGTGACACCAGTCAACCCCTTGTTGATCATTTCTTCGAACTTTTCTTTTTGTTCTTTGTTCAGGTAGCCCGGGGGCTTGATCCCAAGTAGGCCACCAGGAACGTACAGAGCTGTTTTCGACAGCGTTTCGCCGTTTTCGGCCGCGACGAACGTGACTTCGTTCGATTCTCTGATGGGGATCGTCCCGCCCTGCAGCGTGATCGTTTTGTTGATCGGCACCGTCTTTTTACCGACCTTGAATTCGCCGCTCGTCGTACTCGCGACGATGCACTGCGACACCGACGGATTGCTCAACGGGCACTGCGCAAACGGCGCGAAGTTGCCTGTCGGATGATGTTCTGTCGCCAGCGCCGGCGAAGCGACGGCCAGCGGCACTATCAACGCAGCCACAACGGCGAGCGCGTGCCTGCAAATAGCTGCTATGCATTTTATATTACTCGTGAACATTGGAGTCTTTCGTTTGAGTGTTGATCAGTGTTTCTTCTTCGCCCCGGACTTGGCTGGAGCGTACTTCCTCCGGGCCTGCTTTTCGCAAGCTTTGCGCTTCTTCTTGCTCTTGTCCTTCTTGCAAGCCTCGAGCGCTTTCGTGAGCTTTTGCGCCTTCGTCAACGGCTTGGGCGGGATCGTCGCCTTCCTGCCTTCCTGCGCTTCCCTGGCGTCGAGTTCCGCTATCGAGATGTAGGGGATGAACGCAGCCGCCGCGGGAAGCGTGAAGCCGGCTGGGAAGGAGCCCGTCGTGAACGACTGGTCGGCGCCGTATTCGGTGCCGTCGGCGTTCGTCGCCGCGATGCGGTAGTGGTAGGTGACACCGGGCGCGAGGTTGTCGAGATTCAGTTTGATCGTCTCGGCGCCTGTGCCGGTCCCGGCGCTCCCGAAGACCCTTGCGCCGTTGTAGACCAGCTGGCCTTCGATTACGGTCCCGAGCTCGAATTCGTAGCTGGTCTGCAAACCCCGCGGGTCGACGGTGCCCGAGACGGTCGCGCGCGTCTGCGTGACGCCGCTCGCCGCCCCGGTGCTCACGAGCGGGGGTGTGCGCGGCGCCGTCGTAAACGTGTCGTCTTCGTTGCTGGTGGTGCTCGTGCCCGCCGGGTTGCTCGCCACCAGCGCGTAGTGATAGGTCGTGCCCGCCTGTAGCCCAGTGAGCTCGATCGGCCCCGCCGGCTCGTCCCCAAACCCACTTCCCGCACTCGCTTGGGTAGTGTTCGACCCGTATGCCGTAGTCGTGCCGTATACGAAGTGGTAGGTCGTGGCGCTGTGCTCGGGGTTGATCGTGCCCGAGAGCAGCACGGTCGTGCGGGTTATCCCTGACACCGACGGCGGCCTGTCGTTGACCGTCGGGCTCACAGCGTCTGTCGTGAATTCGCCGTCTTCGCCCCTCTTGCTGGCGGACGCATTGGCTGCGACGAGCCGGTAGTGGTAGGTCTGGTTGGGAGTAAGCCCGGTCAGCTCCGCTGACACCTTCACGGGGCTCGTCCCTTCGCCCACTTCGGACGCTGACGGGTGGGAGCAGAGCGCCGGCGGGTGCTGTCCGTAATGGGCAGTTATGCCGTAGTCGAACCGGCATTCCGTGATCGCCACTCCGTTCGGGTTGACTTCACCTTCGACCATGGCGCTTGCGCTCTGTGCCGATGATGCCCCGGTTATCGACGTTGGGAGCACAATCGTGGAGCTAAAGGCCTCCACCTTATCGCCTTCGTGTAGTACGGCATAGACAGTGCCAGTCGACGAATCCACAGCCACGGCGGTGCTTGGCGGTCCCGGGAACGAACCGAAAGTTTCGAGCAGTGCGCCGGTCGCACTGAACTCCTTTATTCGCGTCATGAAGGGTTCCATTATGCGTTCTTCTTCGGGTTCTTCTTCGCTGATATAGATATCACCGGTTGCCATATTTACAGCCACGCCAAATAGGTATTCGCTGGGGTCGATGGGAGGACCTTCCGGGGCGCCCGTCGCGTAGTTGAACTTTTCCACGTTGTGGCGATGGTTTCCTACGTATATGGCTTCGCTGCCTGGCCTGGAATCAATAGCTACCGAAGTCGGTTCGTCGAGACCGGTCAGATAGGGTGTAGACAAGAACGCAGTACCGAGCGGGCTGAACTTGTCGACCACGTCGTGTCCCCGCTCGGCGACGTACACATCTCCGTTACCGTCGACCGCCAAGCCCCAGGGTTGACTAAACGATTTGCTTCCTTCGATTTCCGGCGTTTCTTTCCCATCGAATTCTGTGATATAGGCGCCCGACGAGCTGAACACCTCGACCCGGTTGTTGCCAGCGTCGGTGACGTACACGTCTTCCTTATCGGTGAGACCGGAGTTATCGACCGCAACTCCCTTGGGTTCTGTGAAATCTGCTTCGCCAGAAGCCGACCCGGCTTCGCCGGCCTTACATGTGACGCCTTCGGTTTCGATTTCGACCTGGGTGCAGACATTCGTTTTCTTGGTTTCGTTGACTTCCTTGCCGAACATCAGGACGAACGCCCCCTGCGCGGTGAACTCCTCGACGCGATTGTTGCCCGTGTCGGCGACGTACAGATCGTGGGTGACTTCGTTGACCGCCCCGTCCCTGGGTTCTTTCAGCTGTCCGGCACCGGAGCCTTCTTCGCCGAACGAACCGATTTCGGCGTAGCCGGCGGCGTGTGCCGAACTCGCACCGCCGGCCAGCACCGCGGCACAAGCCAGCGAGGCAACGACCGCCAGCCTCGGCGCCCACCAGCCAGTCGCGCCGGCGCCTTGAGAACGATCGCGTGCCATGAGCGTGCCTCCTCCTGAATCTAGATCGCGCATCAGATCCGCCCCCCGTGGCCGCTGCTGGACGCCTTACGGGCTCCGCGCCGGTCGGCCTTCTTCGCCTTCTTCTTCGGCTTGGGCTTGGGGCAGCCGGTGACCGCGATCTTTGTCGTCTGTTTGACCACCGCGCCGTTCTGGCCGGTGATCGCAGTCGGCATCGCCAGGGTCTGCCCGCAGAGGTTGTAGTTCGCGCTCCCGGGGACGTACGCCCCGAGGATCGAGTACCTCCCGGTGGGGAGCTTCAGCTCGAACGAGCTGATCGGCGCGTCCGGGACCGTTCTGAACGTGCTGGAGGTGATGCCGTTTTTGATGTTCGTCTGCCCGTCGAGGATCAGCGTGATCCCTTCGCCCTGGAGCACGACCTCGAGGTCGGGGAACGCCGCGCCGCCATGGCTGACCAGGTAGGCCGGTCCGGAGAGGGGGTTCGCGAGGACCGGAGTTACCGCCGTCGCGGTACCCACGTCGGATTCCTTAGGGCAGTTCGCGGGGTTAGCTTCGAACACGCTGGCGAGACATGCCTTCTGCAGCGTCGTCAACCGCGAGGGGAGCTGCTTGGGCAAATCGACCTTGACCGACTTGATGTTCGCTTCCCCACCACCCGGCTGCGGGCCACCGTTGGAGGCGACCTTCACGTCCAGGCTCGCGCCGCCGGCTTTGCTGGCCTTCCCCGCGGTCGAGGCCGAGAAGGACGGTTTGAACGGCAGGGTCGCGCAGTTCGCGGCCTGGAACGGGCTCGACACCGCGGCGCTCGCGCCCTGGACGCCTGTGAGCACCCCCGTGAACTGCTCTTGCGCGCAGCTGGTCGGGTTGAATACGAAGCCTTCGCGGTCGAGCTGCACGTGCACGGTCTTGACCTGCAGCGGGACGCCTTGCAGGATCGTCGGGAACGGATCAGAGACGACGCTCGCCTGAGCCGTCGACGGGTTGACGTAGATCGCGCCGCGCACCACCACCGTACCCAAGTTGAACGGGCCCGCGATCGCCGGCACCACAACAGACTCCCCGAACGGCGCGCCCCTATAGGAGCCGGTCAAATAGATGCTGCCCTGCACATACACGGGGTCGGGCCCGGGACCGGCCCCCACGGTCACCGACCCGATACGTGAAGCAGCCGGACACGTGCCGGCGTTGGCATCGGCTTCCCCGCACAGCGGGACGCCTGCGAGCTTCGCCAGCAAGCCCGGCGGGAGCGTCGTCGATAGATCCGAGAGCTGCTGGTCGGCATCTCCACGCGACAACGTCAGGCTGAACGGGCTGAAAGCACCCGCCCGGCTGCTTTCCGTGCCCGCCGTAAACGAGGGGGCGAACTGCGGGCCGTGACAGCCCTGGTTGACTTGGAAGCCGTCACTCGATGTAGCCGGGGGACCTGAGAACGGCGCCGACCACGGCGTGAGCTGCGTGGTTGTGGTGTACGTCCCACATGCGGGCGGGGTCACAAGCGCCGCCCTGGGACCCCCGAAGAACGTCAGCTTGAGCTCGCTGAACGGAAGCTGCGGGTTGTCGTCGAACGTGGCCGTCACCTGGCCCGTGGTCGGGTCGAGGCTCACTTCCCCAGGAATCTTGATCACCACCCCGCTTCCTTCCACGACGAGGTACAAGGCGATCAGCGACCCGAACGGGTTGTTGCCCTGCTGGGCCAGGAAGACCGAGCCCTTGAGCGGGTGTTCGAGCAGCGGGGTGATGACTTCGGCTTCCGCGACCTTCGAGGAATCCGGGCAGGCAGGCACATTGACGTTGCTCAGGCCGATCTCTTCGGGCGTGCACGACCCGAGGCCGTTCGCCGCCGAGGGCGAGATCGCCATACCAGCAGGCAGAGTCACGGCCGCGTCCTTCAGGTTCGCCTCGGCCAGCCCGTTCGCGCTTTCTTCGTTGGGGACCTTGAGATCGACGCTCAACCCGCTCGGCGAATCGGTCGTCGCGGTATCCGGCTGTACCGTGATCGACGGGCTGAAACCCAGCTCCCCACAACCCGTGACCGCGGGCGATTCCACCGGCGATGGTTCGACCAAGCTGTTCGGTTCCTGCCACGAATACGCCGTCATCGTCGCCACCAGGGGCTTGCCCGTGCACGAGCCCGGCATCGTCAGCAACGGCCTACCGGTCCTAGCCGTCGGGCAGCTAAAGACACCCGGTTCGATTTCTAGAAGCGAGCCTTCTTTTAGCGCTGCTTCGCGTTCGGCTCCTGTAGTCGCGGTTGGGAAGCAAAAACCGCGTTCCCTGTCGTGGCTTGCGGCGGACGGGTCACCCCACAGGGTCAATTTGGCGGCGTAGAAGTTGGTCCACTCGGTGATGTTCGCGACTTGGGCCACGATGCGGTAGTCGGGGCCCGGCCCCACCTTGCCGACGATGTGAAGGACAACACCGAAACCCTGGAGATTGAAGCCGAGCTCACCCGCCACGCCAGGCTGGGGCACCATGTTGAAAACCGGGGCGTCAGCTTCGGATAGGAAGGCCGTCTGGGGCACTACGGTGCCCACGGCAGAGCCCTGCGGGCATTTTCCTTGGTCCTCGAGTTCAGCCTCGGTGCACCTCGTCGCCGTCGCGGTCGGGTTGACGACCAGACCGGCAGGCAGGCTCACTTCGAGGTCCTTTGGATTGCCTTCGACCACGGCTGTAACTTGTCCTTCTTCTTCTTGGGTGGGCGGGTGATGGTTGAACACGATCGTGGTCGTCATCGCATAGGGGTGCGACCCCGCCTGCGTGGCAGGCGCGCCTTCCTTGTTCATCGTGATTGAGTTTTCGAACGCTTCGACCCCGAAACTCGCCGCTGCAGGGCTCGCGAACGCCAGCGCGATCACGGCGACCGTCAGCGCGGCGGCGACGCATGCGCGCGAACGCGTGGAGCTCATCTTCCCGTCGCTGAACCTAGTCATGAGGGATACCCCCGGGCGGGCGTGCCTACACGAGTCGCCTTCACGGCCTTCCCGGCCGTGGATTTGCTGGGGTATCTCTTTCTGGCGTTCTTTTCGCATTCGTGGCGCGGCTTCTTCTTCGGCTTCCTCCTACACGCCTTCAGCGCGTTCGCCCGCTTCTGCGCACCTGTCAACGGCTTCGCCTTTGGTTTTGCCGGGGGCGTCGACGCGGGTGGCGTGAGATTCCCTGCTCCCGAGAGGGTCGCGCTGGAGGGCGCGCCGAACAGCGGCGGTGAGACGAGCGCGCCGCGGCAGGCATCGGCGGAACAAGACGCCGGCGCGGCGGGGTTCTGCGCCGCGATGCCCCCGCCTTCGCGAGCGTCGTAGGCATCTGAATTGTTGTCCTGATCCTGACCAACCAGGGACTGGCGCGTGAAGAAGAACACGTCGCCGCCATCCGTGCTCGCGTCACCGAGGTAGGATGGGCTGGTGCTCTGACCGGTGGAGATCAGGTAGACGCAGCCCCCCCTGCTTTCGCTGAAGCTTTCGCTTGTGCTCTCACACGTACCTTCCCCTTCCCGCTCCCACTCATACACATCCGTCACGCCGTTCGGGTCCTGAGGCACGAGCGCTTCCGCGGTCTGAAAGAACACACGGCTACCGTCTTCGGAGAGGTTACGGGTCAAGAAGAGACGGGAGTGATCGGCGTTTCCGGGGGTCGTCGAATTCTCCAGCGACGAGAGTTCCGCGTCGCTGGTCGTTGGCACCCCGGCCGGATTGCACGACACGCACGTGAGCTTGGCGTCCCACTCGTCAAAGAGATAGAGCTCTTCGTGTCCGGTGTTGTCATAGCCAGTCAACTGGCGGGCGGAACTGAACAGCACCGTCGTGCCGGCGAAATCGACGCGCGAACTCTTGTTCCCACTGGCAGGCCCGTGCCCGGAATCGCTGCCTGCACGGTCAGTCCAATCGCTTTCATCGGCATAGCCAGATGAGGGCCCTTTCGTGAGCCGCGCGATGAAGGTCAGGGGGAGGCTTCCTTGATGCCACTCATAGAGGTTGGCGGCGCCTGGCTCCGCTGTTTCTTTGTTCGCGTTTTCGCTCGTCGTGAGAACGCCTTCGGCAGCGAAGTACGCGTAGGAGCCATCATCGGAGACCCCGAGCGTCCCAAGCACTTTGGCGCCGGCGCCGGTGAGGGGTTCCGGTTCCGGCGTTGCGCTATTCAGATCGAGCCGATAGAGCTGTTCTTCCCCTTCGAGGCCTTCGGTGTAGAAGATGTAGCGTCCGTCGGGCGTCGCGGCACGCCACACGGCGGAGCCTGCGGACACGGGAATCGTCTTTTCATTTTCAGGTTCGCGAACATAGATTCGCCCGGTGGCGAGATCGGTGAAGATCACGCGCGAGCCGTCCTCGGAGATCGTGTTCTGTGTATAGGAGGATGGTTGATTGGCGCCAGCGACCGCTGCTGCTGCGATGAGGCGTAGCTGGCCGCTGTCCCACTCGTAGAGGTAGGGAGCTCCTGTTTCGTCGCGGATTCCCGGGATGACTTCTTGGCCCGTGTCCTCGAACAGGATGCGAGAGCCACCGGGCGTGGCGTCCGCAAACGACAGTCCGCCGGGGCCGGGGGCGAGCAGCTCATATTCGCCGGTGGCGTTGTCGCGAACGTAGTAGTTCTCCTGGCCGGGCGTGGCGCCGGGCGCGAGAGGCGGTTCCTTCGCAGCGACGATGGTCGCGGCGAGGTCTTCGGTCAAGCTCACCACCGATTCCCCCCTGGAGTTGGGCTGGACGGGGGGCGCGAGCCCCTGGGTCAACCATGCATCGCCGCCGCGAGCGCTGAGGTAGGTCACCGGGTCCGGGGAACCCGGCACCCCGGGGAAGGGCACGAGCGAGTAGAACGTCACCGCGCCGCCAGACGGAGCGGCCTGCACGGTGCCCGCGGAACCGAGGGCGTCGGTGAGGCTCTTGTCGACCGGCGAGACCTGCTCGTAGGCACGACAATCCGGGAGACTCGGCGAGTAGGCATCCTGCGCGCGGAGTGCTTCGTTGGGGCACATCCCTTGGGCCAATGCGGAGACCGTCATGGCCCCACTGGCGGCACAGGCGACGCTCGCAAGCGCGAACACTGCCAGAGTCGACAGCATCCTGCGAGCCGTTATCATACTGCATTCACCTCTAGAGTCCTGATAATGTCGTTCATTTCTTTTCCCCCCTCCATTGCTTATGATCGTTTGATCTACAGAAGGTGGGGCCCGGATGGCATCCGGACCCCACCTTCACTAGCCACCTTCGGGTAGCTCTCAACAATCACTGCGCGCTATTCGGCGTACCAGCTCCACCCTGCGCCGGTTCCGACAATTTTGACTTTCACGGCGCTAAAGAAGCCCGCGGCTGCCGTGCCGAGTTTCAGGCTGCTGCCTGACGGTGAGCACTCGATTTCGTGTTCTGCCAACCCCACTTCAGCTTCAGGCAGCTGACAAATCGTGGTACCCGTGACCGGGGTTTTCGCGACTAGAGCGCATTCTGCACCTGATGTTTCGATTTCGACAAATGGTTTTTCGGCGACTGTCGGTTTGAATTCATCTTCCGGTCCACCGCCTTTACCTGTGACCAGCGCGTCAAGGAAGGAGAGTTTGATTTTTTCCGCGGGTTCTCCCACGCTATTGACAACACATTTGAGTAGTGTCTTTTTCCCTTTGGTAACCGAAGAGATTTTACATCCGCTGAAAAGAATTGAGCCTTTGGTTGCGCCCGCTGGTTCGAGTGTTACTTTGGCGACGTCCGTACTACATTCAATAATGACTTTTTGGCCGCCAACTGTACCTTCCAGTTTGGAGATGCCGCTGGTACCTTCCACTTCAAATGATTTTCCTGCTGCTATCGGGAGGTATGACCATTTTTCGCCTCCGCCTACTTTCGAGCAGAGGTGTTCTTCGAAATGTTCCGTGCCACCTTCTTGGCACACCTTAAATTCGTGCGCCGAGGCGGAAGCGGCCGCGGCCGCGCTGAACGCGAACACGGCAAGCATGCTCAACATGATCAATCTAATTCGTGCCATTTTGCTACCGATCTCCTTACTCGTGATTACCAATGCCGCGCTGGGCGCTCATCGCAAGAGCCACTCTGGCACGGGTCCTGCGGCGAAGTGGCTGGACGGTTGGTTCCCGCCTCGGATGACCTCGCATGCAGCCTGAAACTTCCATCGCCGACTACGCTAGCCCCCGGCTCGTTTGCGCGCAAGAAACGGTTTCTATCTCGGGGAGGACCCTCCGAGGTGCGCGCAGGTCAGCCCTGCCGGTGTCGTCGCTGGCGCGGCGGCGACGACGCAAAGGTCCGACAGCTCACCGGTAAGCTCCGAGGTGCGACCGTCGCGCAGGTGTGCGCGCACGAGCCGCGTTCCATCCGCCACGATCCGGTGGACCGTACGCGGCGTAGGCGCGGGGGCGTCGGAACCCACACAGAGGCTCCAGGAGATCACTCGCTCGACCAGTCGTCTCGTGCGCTCGGCGCGTGCGAGCGCCGCCGGCCCGGCACCGGGGGCCTCCACGAGCACGAGCCGCGCGGCGTTCGGGTATGCGGCCACCTCGCGCGCGAACGCCTCCACCAGCGCGCGCAGCCGCTCCAGCGGGCCGGCCCCGACGATGCCGTTCCGCCCGCACCGCCCCGCGGCGAGGACGTGCGTCTCGGCGCGGCGCACGACGATGTCGTAGGTCGCCAGGAAGCACTGCTGCTTGCCGCCCGGGAACCGCTCGTACAGCGTCCGCTTGGAGACCCCCGCCAGCGCGCACAGCTCCGCCACGGTGCTCGACTCATATCCGCGGGCCGCCACCAGCTCGATCATCGCCCCGTACAACCGCGCGCGCTGATTGGGAGCGACGCTCTCGGGCGCAACCGAGTGCGGCCCCGGATGCAGCTTCGGGTATAGCGCCCGTTCGCGGCGCCGCTCCACAGACACGGCGCCGCGATCGCGAGCGACCTCAGTTACCATCGACAGCGCTCCGCCGACTTCGGTCGGCGTTGTGATTACCAATGCCGGCGCCGGGGTGCTCATCGTAAGCAGCACTAAGCCACCCCGGCGCCGAGCCTTTACCCGGGCGCCTGAAACGGCGCCCGCGCGGGAACAAGGGTTCCGCCGGACCGCAAGGCGGACGGGTCCTCCCTGGGGAAGGTCCGGTCTCCCGCGACTCAGCTCGACGGTCACATGCGCGCATCCTCGCTCCCTTCCCCGGCGGCCGCCGGGATGATCGTGGCGACGGAACTTCAAGCCCTTTTGTACAGCACCGTGAGGGTGCCGTGTTATCAGAATGAGGCCGTCTTTTCGGCCTAAAGACGCTGCAAATTGGGGATGATCGGGGTGAGTGAGACGATTGCCCTGCATCTCCGGAAAGTCCAAATTGGAGGACGCATCGGGCAGCGGACCCGGGCCGCAGATAAATCTTTCCTAAGGTTGGCCAGGGCTGAGGTTTGCGGAGCTTCACGCGAGAAGCGCCGTGCTCAAGGCCCCGATGACGGCCGCCAGCAGCTCCTCGTCGCCGCTCATCGCGATCGGCCCCTCGCGCCGCAGCAGCGCCTCGCACCACGCCGCAGATGGCGCGCTGCCGACGGCCACGGGGGGCGCGTCGGGGGCGCCCGGGAGAGCAAGTACGTTGCCGGCGCGTGCGGCCAGGTAGATGTTGGGGTCATTCGCTCCGCCCGCGTCGAGGTGCAGCTGGCAGATGCCGGCCACCGGCTCGGAGACGCGTGCGACGGGCGCGACCATGTGCAGCAGCTTGTCGAGATCCCTGCCCGGCTCTGGGTGCGCTGGCCTCGACCACTGCCATTCCCAGCGCCCGGCGCGCATCGCCACGAGCGCGAGGTGACGGGCGCCATCGGTCAGCTCGTACAGAAGCGGGATCCGTCCTCCGTCGCGCCGTTCGAGCAGCCCCGCGAGCACGAGGTCGCGCAGGCGCCGGCGCAACGCCGAGCGGCCCAAACCAGGCGTTCGCGCGTCCAGGTCGGTGGTGCACAGCGGACCGTCGGCCAGCAGGAGCGTGATCTCGCGCATGTGCTCGTCGGCGGTGAGCGCAATCGCCAGCGCGCCGGGCGGGCCGCGCCGCTCGGCTTGCGAGCACCAGGCCTGCTCCCAGCGGCGGGCCTCGGCGGGCACCTCGAGCGACGCGCGTCCGGCGCCGGTCAGCTCGTAGTGAGCCTCGTGCGGGACGGGAGCGCTGCGAGCGTGGGGCGGCTGTCCCGGCAGGTGCTCGTAGGTGACGAGCTCGCTGTCCAGCAGGCGATGCAGCCGTCGCATCACCAGTGAATGTCCAGCATCGGGGATGCGCCGCTCGAGCTCGGCGGGGCGCAGCGCGCCGTCAGCCAGGCTCTCCAGGACGGCGACCATCGACTCCTCGGCGAGCAGCTTCAGCGCGGGTACTCCCAGCTGGTGTCGTTGACTCATGCTCCCTCGGCCTTGCTCCACGCAACTCACGATCGGTGCTGACAGGCCAGCCCGAGCATACACCTCCTATCCCAGCTACGTGAACCGCCCTGGACATACGGCGTATCTAAAGTAGAACGCTGTCTTCGGAGCCAGTCAGTACGGCGGATATAGCGGTCAGACCCGTGTACAGCTTGCCGCGCCAGCGCAGCGCCGGCGCGGCGTGGATCCCGAGCCGCGCGAGGCCGCCGGCGAGCGCGTGCAACTCGACATCCCACTCCGAGCCCTCCCGCGCGGCGAGCTTGGCGTCGCACACATCGAGTCCGATCTCCTCCACCATCAGGCGCAGGTACCCCTCGGGATCATCGTCCGGGTCCGAGTCGTCCAAGCCGGCGCCGAGCTCGAGGCGATCGAGATCGGCGCCGGTCGACCACGCCAGACGGGTCGCCCGGACGGTGAAGATCGCTCCACGAGACCGTGCCGCGGCGAGCGCCGCGATGCGCATCGCCCCGGGCACCGGCGCCGGGTGGCGCTCGGGGCGCACGAACGGAAGCCGCAGGCGACGCGCGTGGACCCTCGCGGCGTCGATGTCGAGGTCCAGCGAGGAGGGCTTGCTGAGCAGCGGGCACCAGAGGGCGCCATCCTGCTCGACGGCGAGGTAGGAGAGCGGCCGGACGAGAAGGTAGCTCTCGACCGACGCGAGATCGATCGCGACCAGCGGGGCGTCCGGATCGCTCAACGCGCGATCGACGAGGCTCGCGCGCCTATGGGGACTGGCCGAAGGAGTCATCTGAGGGGAGTGCAGGGCGCGAGCGTGCCCGGGTCACCCTAAGGATCGGGGCTCTTCCTTGCAGCCAGGATCACCTGCACGGTGGCCTCGCCGCCGATCACGGGAGCCAGCGCGATGTACGTGGCGTGGTCGGCGAGCCCTGGCAGCAGGTGCGTGGCGCCCCCCGTGACGTGATGGTGGACGATCCCCCAGACGGCGCCGACGCTCGCCTCAGCCGCCAGGCGCGAAGGGGCGCGCGATTGCGGCAGGCGTCGCATGAGCTGGTCGGTGAACTGGCCGAGCAGGCGTTCGCGGCGCTCGATGCCGGCCGGGCCGACGGCGAAGATCTCCACGAACGCGACCTGGACGAGCACGGGACTGGTCGCGATGTGCCGCATGAGCGCCACGATTGCGCCGTGCACGCCGGCCAACGGCTCCTCGCTGCCCTGGGAAGCCCTCGTGGCGCACACGAGAGCTTCCAGCCCGAGGCGGTCCAGCGCGTCCAGAAAGCACTGCTCGGTGCTCTCAAAGAGCTCGTCGAATCTCGCTTCGGTGACCCCGGCATCGCGCGCGATCCGTGCGGGGCTGAGCTGCGCATAGCCCTTGGTGGCCGCGATCTCAGCCGCACAGCGCAGGATGCGCGCCCAGTCGCTCTCGCCCCGAGCCCCTGGACAGCACGGCGCAAGCCCATCACATTGCGCGGGCAAGGCCGCGGCCAGGCCGGCCACCGCGGGAGAACAGTAGGAGAGCGCCCACGCCAGCAGCTCGTCCGCGAGCGCGGGGAGCTCGTCGACGTCACCGGCGAGCAGCCGCTGGCGCGTGATCCGCTCCACCCCGCAGACGATCCCCTTGGCGATCAGCGGCGGCAGCGTCACGCCGTCGGGAGCCTCGCGGAAGCTCGCGCTGACCATCTCCTCGAAGATCAGGCGTGTGCGCCGCATCCGCGCCAACGCGGCCGAGCCCGCGCCGAGGACCTCCACGAGCACGAGCCGCGCCGCCTTGGGCTCCTCCATGACCTCCGCGGCATAGGCGGCGAAGCCCGCACGCAGCCGCGCCTGCCAATCGCCCTCCGAACGGTAGGCGACGCCGATGCGCCTGACCGCGTTTGCGACGATCGCGTCGTACGTCGCCAGGAAGTACGCCTGCTTGGTCCCGAACAGCTCGTGGAACGCCCGCTTGGAGACCCCCGCCAACGCGACCAGCCTCGCCAGGGTCGCGCCGGCGTACCCGTGCTCCGCGACCTCCTCGATCATCGCCCCGATCAAGCGGCTGCGCTGATTGCTGGCCACCGCGTCGTGGTCGGGACCGGGGCCGGGGCGCAGCTTCACATACAGCGGCTCCGGCCGGGCGGGCGGCTCGGGTCGTGGCGGCTCGGTCGTGGGGACCGTGCTCATGGCGGCCCCCGTCGCTGGGCGTCACGCCCGTCACATGAGAACGGAATATCGATAAACCGATGGCAAAGCCGTGCCGGAACGCCGAGGGTTCCCGGCGATGGCACAACGCCCAGACCCGCAGATCGCCCTCGGCGAAGTGATATGCGCGCGCCGCGAGGAACTCGAGATGAGCCAGGAAGAGGTAGCCCTCGCCGCCGACAGCAGCCAGGGCCGGATCTCCGAGATCGAGTGCGGAGACAATCCGAGCTTCGGCCTCTCCATGCGCATCGCGCGAGCCCTCGGCTTGTCCCCCGTCGAGCTGGTGCGTCGCGTCGAAGAACGCGAGCGGACGAAGGGATCGAGCGTTGGATCAGACTCGTGAGGTTCTTCGGCCGCTCCTCCCAGCCAGGTATGGGGTATAGCCTACAGGTCCAAGATCGGGGGACCAGAAGATCGAAGCTGTGGCCTTGCACGAGCCGGTGCCTCAGCTTGCTCGCAACCTACGCGCGTCGCGCGAGGCCACTGGGCTCTCACAGGTCAAACTGGCGCAGAGGAGCGGGGTCGACCTGTCGTTTATCAATGAGCTGGAGAACGCGCACGCCGACGCGACGACCCGCACGTTGCTACGGCTGGCTCGCGCCCTCGGCACGACGCCAGCCGATCTGCTGCGCGACATCGAGTAGCGGCGGACGCTGACGCCAGACGCAGCGCTCGCGTGAGTCGTCAGCTGATGAGATCCCTGCATGACTTGAGAGATTATACATCCGGGGTTGGGCGACATCCATGAGGGTTCGTCCCTCATGCCCGCCAGCCCAGATCCCCAGGTCGCGCTCGGCCGCGCCATCCGTCTACGCCGCGAGGAGCTCGGCCTCGAACAACAGGCCGTCGCGCTCGACGCGGGCGTCAAGCCCTCCTGGATCTCGCACATCGAGTCCGGCAGGCAGAACCCCGCCTGGGGCACGGTGGACCGCATCGCCCGCGCGCTCGGATGGTCGATCGCGCAACTGGCGCAACTCGCCGACGAGCTCGAGACCGAAGACCGGCGGCCGACCAACGAGCCCCTGCCACCACGCGACTGATCGCCGGACCGCATCGCTGACACTCCCGAGACCCACTCCACCGGCTCCTCCTGTTCAGCCAACTGACCCTGGCAAGCATATATACCGTCTGTTTACAGCCACGTGTTGTGAAGGAGCGCCGAGGTCTGCGATCAACCGGCCCCTGAGAACAGCCTGCATTTCGCCGTAAAACGACGAATGCCCTGCATCTCAGGAAAGTCCAAATTGGAGGACGCATCCCCCCACCCAACGATAAATTTTTCCTAAAGATTCCTGCTAGGTGCGGTTTGGCGTCAAACGTACGGCGGCGCGGACGCCGTAGCCCCCGCACCGCCGCCTCGACACGCCCCGCTACCGGTGCGTGTTTATCTGTTCGCGCAGCGACTGAAGCTCGCTGGCGAGTTGGTCGATCTGGTGCTGTTGGCGGCTGACCTGTACATGCTCTTCTTCATCAGACAACATTCCGGTCCGTCACCGCCGCGGTACGCCTCGCAGTCCGAGCGCCCGGCGATCTTCCGCGAGAGCGTCTCGAACGTTGGCCGCCACCGCTTCGTAGTAGATGTGCCCGGGATCCTCGAACACGCGCATAGCACGCTCGATTTCGTCCGCGCTAGGAGGACTCCGCTCCGCCCCCGCATCTTCAATGCGATTCCTTATGGCCGAAAGCGTACCGCCGATATCTGATCATCGCCCCAAGCGGGTGGCCGCCGGATGACTCATATCAGGCAGCGGCGCTCGTGTACTCGGAGTTCGGCAACCTGACGGGCGGGCGGTGGAGCCAAGAACGACTGGCCCACGAATCCGGCCTGAACCCCAGTCACGTGGCGAAGATCGAGCGCACCGAGCGCGAGCCGGGAGTCCGCTCCATCTCCAAGCTGAGCAAGGGCCTCGGGATCTCCGCCGCGGAGCTGTTCGACGGCATCGACGGACGGTAGACAGACCGTCGACAGGCGACACCGTTATTGATGCTTCAGCTCCGCCGCGGTAGCCGCTCGTGCCTGATCGTTCGCTCCACCGCCTCACCACGTCGCGTGAGCCGCCACGCGTTGGCGGCACCCTTGCGCTGGCCCTGCCCGGTGTTCTCGATCAGCTGTAGACGGGCGAGACGGGACAGGAGCCTTGAGATCTGTCCCTGGTCTGTGATGCCCGCACGTTGGCTGATCTGGCTGTTGCTGAGCCCGGGCTGAGCGGCGATCGCGACGAGCACTCTCACCGTGCGATAGGTGAGGCGCATGTCGAACCCCTCCACCGAGTTGGGTGCGTGCTCGGGCTCGCTCGCCCGCTCAGTTGAGGAAAGGGAACCTGGGTTCCTTCGAGCGCCCCGCAAGGGGAACCGGCAACGCTCGAGCGAACCCCGGTGTCTACGTCCTGGCAGCGCGCACATGCGTTTGGTCCTTCGCGCTCAGCGCGGGCGCCACGGCCCGAGAGGTAGGTCGCGGGGCGCCTAGGCGGAAGTTTTTGAGGGTGTGAGGCCCGATCGCCCGTGGTTGTGGGGGTCGGGCTTCTTTTTGCTGGCATTGTGTAGCCAAAGTTAGGTTGTTGTTCTGTCCGGTATGGTGGCTAGTCTGTCGAGTATGCCTAAGCGTGGTGGTTCTGCTCACGTAGCCACAATCAAGACGAGGGGCAAGGGCGGGACGGTCTATACCTCCCATTTGCTGCGCCGCAGCTTCCGCGAGGGCGGCAAGGTCCGTCACGAAAACCTCGGCAACCTCTCGCATCTGCCGCCGGCGGTGATCGAGGCGGTCCGTGCGATGCTCGCCGGGAAGGTTCTGGTCGACCCAGGCGAGGCGTTTGAGATCGAGAGCTCGCTCGGCCACGGGCACGTCGCCGCGGTGCTGGGCGTATTGCGATCGCTTGATCTGGAGCGGCTGATCTCTCGTGAGCGCTGCCGTGAGCGCGACCTGGTGGTCGCGATGATTTGTCAGCTTCTGATCAAGCCCGCCTCCAAGCTGTCGTGCACGAGACGCTTCTCGCAGAGCACGCTGGGCGAGGAGCTCGCGCTTGGGGAGGTCTCAGAGCCCGAACTGTTGTCCGCGATGGACTGGCTGGCCGCACGCCAGGAGCGGATCGAACGCGCACTCGCTGCTCGGCACCTGCACGACGGCGGATTCGTGCTCTACGACCTGTCCTCCAGCTATTTCGAGGGGCGCCACTGTCCCCTGGCGGCGCTGGGCCACAACCGTGACGGCAAGAAGGGCAAGCTGCAGGTCAACTGGGGCCTGGTCTGCTCCCCGGAGGGCCGGCCCGTCTCGGTGCAGGTGCACCCGGGCAACACCGCTGACCCGGGGACACTGCCCGGGGTGCTCGACACGGTGGCCGAGCGCTTCGCCGTCAAGCGAGCGATCTTCGTCGGTGACCGCGCGATGATCACCCACGCGCACGCACAGAAGCTCAAGGAGCTCGGCGCCGGGTTCGTGTCCGCTTTGAAGACCATCCAGATCCGCACGCTGATCGGCTCGGGCGATCTGCAGCTCTCCCTCTTTGACGAGACCAATCTCGCGGAGATCGCCTCCGATGAGTTCCCGGGCGAGCGGCTGATCGTCTGCCGCAACCCACACCTCGCCGCAGAGCGCGCCCGCAAGCGCGAGGACCTGCTTCAAGCGACCGAGGCAGAGCTTGCGAAGGTCAAGGGAATGGTGCACTCACCACGCGGGCGGCTGCGCAACGCCGACGCCGGCAAGATCGGCGAGCGCACGGGCCGCGTCTCCAACAAGTACAAGGTCGCCAAGCACTTCGAGCTTCACATCGCAGACGGCTCCTTCGAATACGAGCGCAAGACCGAGCAGATCGAGGCGGAGGCCGCGCTGGACGGCCTCTACGTGCTCAGAACCACTTGTCCCGAGGACGAGCTCTCAAGCCAGGCAGTCGTCAGGATCTACAAGCAGCTGAAGATGGCCGAGCGCGCCTACCGCACGATCAAGACCGCGCTCGACATCCGCCCGATCCGCCACCACCTCGAGCAACGCGTCCGCTGCCACTTCTTCCTGTTCCTGCTCGCCTACTACGTCTGCTTCGAGCTACAAGCACGCCTCGCGCCGATGCTGTTCACCGACGACACCCCGCTCGCCCCCGCAGACCCCGTCGCGCCCGCCACACGATCCCCCGCCGCCAAGAAGAAGGCCGCCAGCCACCGCACCACCGACGGGCTGCCCGCCTACAACCTCACCGACCTCATCGAAGAGCTCTCCACCCTCACCCGCAACCAGCTGCGCATCGGGCAGACCAGCCACACCTTCCCACGCCTGACCAAACCCAACCCCCTCCAGGCCAAGGCGCTGCAACTACTCGACATCAACCTCAGCAAGTAGCCAAAGCCAAACCAGCCCCAAACCCACAAAACCCCACAACGACAGGCAATCCAGGAACCCAGCCTCAAAAACTTCCGCCTAGGGGTCAGAGACCGGACACACGGGCTTCCCGCGCGTCCGGGGGCCTTCCTTGAGCGCCGCTGGACGATTTCCGCTCGCTCAAGCTTTATGAGATCGCTCACCACGTCTTCTACCTCCAAACGCTCCCGATGGGATCGGGGTGAGACGGGTGCTTTGTAGTTCTGCGCCTGTCCCTGTCGATCCGAGTGGGATCGCCCAATACCCTTTCCGTTTGTTCAACAAACGGAAAGGGGGTTAGTTCAATCTTCAACTCCTATTTCTACTTCTTCTTCTTGCTGGCTTTTGTCTTTGGGCCGTATTGAGCTTTAGCTGCTTTTTCGCACTTCGTTCGCTTGGACTTGTTCTTGTCCTTCTTGCACTGCTTCAGCGCCTTCGCCAGCTTCTGAGCGCGGGTGAGGGGTTTTGGTTCCGAGGGCGAGCTGAGTTTCGTGGGAGGGAGAGGGCCGAGCGTAGCGAGGCTCGGGAAGCTCAGCGGGATGGGGTTTCCGAGCGGGGTGCCTGTCTGGGTGAGGGAGAAGCCAGGTGGTAGAGAGCCGCTGCCAGGTTCGCCAGACGCATTGGTCGTGAAGGTGTGGACTTCGCCGTGAGTGGTGCCCCCGCTGTTGGTCGCCGTGATCCGGTAGTAATACACGGTGTTCGCCTGCAGGCCTTCGAGCCCCACCACCACATAGACGCCGGTAGTCGCGGCTGAGCCAGCGTCGGTCTGCGGGGTGCTCGATCCCAAGCCTTCGCTCAAGCCGTATTCGACCTCGTAGCTTGTCGTCGCGCCCTGCGGGATCACTTCTCCGCCGACGACCGCCATGTTCGGCCCGACGCTCACCGGGACGTCTGTGGTGACCGCAGGCGTCAGCGGAAGCGTCGTGAACGTACGTTCGACCCCTTCTGCCGTGTTAGCACCGGATCGTGGGCAGAAGAACGAGCACGGCACGTTGTAGGCGACGATCTTGTAATGGTAGGTGGTGTTCGGAGCTAGGCCGCTTACTTTGATCGTCTCGGACGTGTTGGTCGCGACGACGCCGGCGTTTTCACCGACACCGTTGTTAGCAGGAGCGTAGCTGCCGTAGCTCGCAGTTTCGCCGTACTCGAACACGTAATAAGTGTCGTAACCCTGACCATCGACTATGCCCGTGAGGGTCGCGGTCGTTTGCCCGACCGTCGTCGTTCCACCCGTAGAAGCGGTGGGCGGCGGGATTGGTTCGAAGGTAGCCGTCACCGTCGTAGCCGCGTTGAGTGTCACTTCGCATCGGGTGGTGCCGGTACAGCCGCCACCGGACCAGCCTGCGAAGAAGGATTCCGAAGTCGGGATGGCGGTGAGAGTGACGGTGGCGCCTTCGTCGAATTCGGCTTCACAAGTGCCGCCGCCGCAGCTGATCCCGGATGGGGAGCTAGTGACTTCGCCCGAGCCAGAGCCGGTCTTCTGCACTTTGAGAGTCTGTTGAGGGATCAGATCGAATTCGGCTTCCACTGTCTTGGCTTCGCTCATCGTGACTTCGCACTTGCCTTCGCCGTTGACGTTGCTACATCCCGTCCAACCAGCGAAGGTGTAGCGTGCACCGGGGACTGCAGGAGCGGGGATCGCCGTGAGGGTTACGGTGGAGCCTTCGTTGAAGTGGGCGGTGCAGGTCGTCGCGCCGCATTCGATCCCGGGCGGGGAGCTCGTGACTTCGCCGGAGCCAGTGCCGATCTCGTGCACTTCGAGGGACTGCTGAGGGATCGCGTCGAATTTCGCTTCGACAGTCTTGGCTTCGCTCATCGTGACTTCGCACTTGCCTTCAGCATTGACGCTGCTACAGCCAGTCCAACCTGCGAACGTCGAGTGCGCGTTTGATTTTGCGGCGAGTACGACGGTGGAGCCTTCGCTGAACTCCGCTTCGCATTTCGTGCCGCATTCGATCCCTTTGGGTGAGCTTGTGACTTCGCCGGAGCCGGCGCCGGTCAATTGCACCTTGAGCGTCTGTTGGGGGCCGACCAAAGCGAAGTCGGCCGTGATCGTAGATTCTCCGCTAAAGCCTCCGGCGAAGCTACATGGGTTCGTCGCCCCCGAGCTGCAGCTGCCGACTTCCGTCCCGGTCCACCCTTCAAACTGAGAGCTGGTGCCGGGGCTGGCGGTCAGTTCGACGTTGGGGCCAGTAAAGGAAAAGGGAAATTCAGAGCTGCATTCGCCGGAGGTTGAGCCGCCGGTGTCGCTACAGCTGAGACCCGACGGGGTGCTGACGACGCTGCCGGTGCCGGTCCCCGTCAGGTCGATATGGTAATCCGTCGCCGCCGCCTCTCCAGCCGTAGCACATCCGAAGGCCGTTACACAGATCAACGTGCCGAGAATGCGTTGCAGGGCGCGGAGGTGACGCGTAGGGGGTGTGCTCTGTGTTTGGTCGCGCATGGAGGATCTTCCTAGAGCTTCACGCTGGCTGTCTTAGCGGTCACTTGCTGTCCCGCGACGACGAGCGTCGCACGCAGCTCGAGCTCCTCGTGATGGGCTCGCAGCAACTCTCCCGCCTTGGTCAGCGGTACGTCGATCTGGCTGGTGCCGGACGGCACGTTCTTGGCCGCCTTCGCGAGCACCCCGGCGCCGCTGAGCTTCACGACGCCCGTGCGTGTCGTCTTCACCGTGACGAGCAGGCTGGCGGCCTTGACCTTTGTCTTCACAACATCGATAGTGGGCTTCGGCTTCGGGCACCCCGTCACCGCGATCCTCGTCGTCTGATTGATGATGGTGCCGTTTTGGCCGACGATCGTCGTCGGCATCGAAAGCTTGCTGGTGCAGAGCGTGCCGTAGGGACTCAGCAGCGAGTACGGCCCCTCGGGCAGTGTGAGCTCGAAGCCGCTGATCGGGACATCCGGGACCGAGGCGAAGGTAGAAGAGGTGATCCCTTTTTTGATGTCGGTCTGTCCATCGAGGATAACGGTCACGCCTTCGCCTTGCAGGATGATCTCCATGTCGGGGAACGCGGCGCCTCCGTGAGAGACGAGCACCGCGGGCCCCGTGAGTGGCGAGGACAAGGCCGGGGTATCGGCGGTGGCGGTGCCGACGATCGCCCCTGACGGGCAGCCCGCCGGGTTGCTGTTGAACTGTGCTTCGGTGCAGGCCTTCTGCAGGGTCGTCAGCCTCGAAGGGAGCTGGAGTGGAAGTTCGACGTGGACCGAGTGGATGTCGGCTTCGCCCGTTTTCTGTGCGATCCGGACGGTGAGCGACGCGCCGTTGGCTTTCGAGGTCGAGCCCTTGGTCGCGACGGTGAACGACGGCGCGAACGGAAGCGCGCTGCAACCAGTCGCCTGGAAGGGCGCGGAGATCAGCGCTACCGTTCCCGACAGTGAGCTCGCGCTTCCCGTCAGCGACAGCGCAGCGCAGCTGGTGGGGTTGAACGTGAAGCCGGGCCGGTCGAGCGTCATCGAGACCGAGCGGATGTCCAACGGGATCCCGTCGAGAATCGACGGCAGCGCTCCCGAGACCGCGGTGATCGAGCCATCGCTGTTGACCTGCAGCCACACCGGCACGACGACGTTGCCGAGGTTGTAGGGCCCGGCGACGGCCGGCACCACCACGGAGAGCATGAACGGGTAGCCGTCCGAGCCGCGCGCCAGGTAGACCGAGCCCTGGACCGTCAGGGGGTCCGAGCCGGCGCCAGCGCTCGTGATGACCGTGCCGATCCTGCTTTCCGCCGGGCACGTCCCGGCGGTCGCTTCGGCCGCCTGGCAGAGCGGGACCTTGGAGACGTAGCCGAGCAGCCCATCGGGGAGCTTCGCGTCGATCCGGCCGAGCGGCTGGGTGCCATCGCCACGAGCAAACGAGACCGTAAGCGGCGAGCTCGCGCCGGCCTGACTCGAGGCTGTGGAGACCGAAGCCGATGGGGCAAACGGCAGCGTCGAAGGGCACGCGGCGCCGTTGCCGTCATAGCTCGTTTCAAACGTGGACGACGGAGTCGCCTGGACGGTGGGATCGCTGTAGGGGTACAGCTGCGTCGTGGTGGTGTGCGGGCCGCATGTCGGCGGATTGACGAGCACCGAGTTCGGGCCGCCATTGAAGTGCAGCTTGAAGGTCTGGAACGGCAGCTCGGGTATCTCGGGGAACGTTGCCGTGAGCTGGCCTGTTTCGGGGTTCGCGACGACAGAGCCTTGAAGCTTGATGTCCAGCCCGAAGCCCTGAAGCTCCTGGAAGATGCGGAACATCTTCCCCGAAGTCGGGTCCGTGCTCAGCGGCTGACCCAAATACACCTTGCCCTTCAGCGGGCCGGACAGCACCAACGGCGATTCGACTTCGTCTTCGCCGATCACCGACGCCGCTGGACACTGAGCCGGCGAATCCGCGCCGGCGGCAAACTGTTCGTCGGTGCAACCTTCGAGCAGCTTCGACGCGGCCGACGGAGAAACTGTCATCCCCTGTGGGAGCGTGACGACAGCCTTTTCGAGCTCGGCCGTACCGCGCCCTTCGGCGGTATTGCTTTGCGGCACGGTGAGTTCGAAGTTCAGGCCCGCCGGGGCGCCGGCCTGGTTGGTGTCGGGTTCTGCTTTGATCGTCGGGGCGAACGGCACGGATGCGCAGTCGGTCGGCTCCGGTGCGGTCGCGACCGCCTGCGTAAAGACATTCGCTTCTTCGACGGTATCCACTTCGAGCCGGGTGAACGGTGTATTCGTACAACTGGTCGGGTTATCCGTAAACGGCCTGCGCTGTGAAGGCGGTTCCGGACCGATCTGTTCTACGTCTTCGATAATCCCGGAGTAGTCTTTTGACACGCCGTCCTGGCGAGTATGCCCACCCGGCACACCCCACAACGTTACCGTCGCCCCTAGTAGGTTGGCCGCGACGGGATTTTCCTGGTTGAACGTCGTAGCGGTGATCGCATAGTCGTCGTTGGCCTGTGCCGTGAGATAGATCGGTATTGCCACACCAACAAAGTCGATGGCGGTCTGTATGCCTAGAAGCGCGGGTTCACCCGGCCCGGGCTGGACATTGAATACACCGGCTGTGTAATTTGCTGGTGTATCGTTGCCAGCTAGGGGCGCGACGCTCAGGTCGAGGATGGCTTCGCCCACCTGAGTGTCCGCTGGACAGCCGTGACCGCTTGGCCCAGCCCCGAGTGCGGCCGTAAACAGGGAACGAGGGCACTTCGGCACGTTGCTGACGTCCCCGACCACTCCGGGGGGGAGTTTCACGACGACTTCGCGCGGCCGCCCGCCGAAGGCGGTCGCGCCAAAAACGCCATAGGTCGGCCGGAAACTAAATGAGGTCGAAAGGTCAGCGTGAGCACCCGCAGCGATCGACGCAGGTTCCGCAGTGAAAGATTCGATTGCCACAGCTGCCTGGGCCGACGACACGCCCACAGCTAGCGCGCCGACCACTACGAATCCGAGCAGCATTCGGCGGCTCATTTCGTCACCTTCTTTTTCGCGGCGTACTTTTTTCTTGCAGTCTTTTCACAGGCTGTCCGCTTTGACTTCGATGTATCCCGCTTGCAGGTCTTCAGGACCTTCGCAAGCTCCTGTGCTCGCGTGAGTAGCTTCGGCTTCGTCGAAGCCGGCGCTGTTGACGTGTCTGGCCCGAGCGGTGCCAGCTGCAAAGCCGAGGAAGTGAGGTTGGCGCTATACGGCGTCGTCGCTGGTGGTGCCGGGTTGAGAGTTTGGGCCTGGCTCGGTGATGCCGCCAGTGCAGGAAAACCGCCATCTACGCGCGCGTCATAGATGTCCGTGGTCCCGGCGTTTTCATCCCGGCCGACGAGCGGTTCGTGAGCCTCAAAGAAGACATCTTCAAGTTCAGGGCCAACGGTATCCGCCTTTTCATAAGTGCTGGTGGCTCCGAGTGGTGATACTTGTGTAACTGTGCCATTCGCCCATTCATTGATGACTCCGGGCGTGGACGTTGCGCCGATTTCACAGACGATACGCTGACCGCTGTTTGTTACGGCGGCGGGTGTTCCGCAGCCCGCTACGGCGACAGACGGCGTATCGCCCGCAAACTCCTCTACACCTTTACTCGTTTCGGTTGCCACGTACTTACCATTTTCGGAGGAAACAAGCTTTGTGACCGCATCCGATGCGGGCGCGAGTTCCTGCGTACCCGCAGCGTCGTGCTCGTAGAGTGCGCCCGTGACTGTAAAGAAGACATGGCTACCGTCGGCGCTTTGACCTACGTAGTGTGCGGCGGCTTCGTTTGGCTTGCCGGGTTCGCCGCTAGCGTCACATGAGATGCAAATCTTGGCAGGCGAGCCAAAGTCTGGAAGGGAAGGTTCAACAGCATATAGATCCGCGCCGGTGTCGGAGTCAGCGCTCGGCGAAAGCTTGTCGGTCGTAGTGATGTAGACCGTCTCTCCGTTGGGCGCGAGCCCATCGAAGGTTGTTTCGTATGGCGTCGGTCCAGAGATCAGTTCGTAGTTCTGACCGAAGTATTCGCCGGTCGCCGGTGCATAGATCCGACCTTCTACTTCGACGAGAGGCCGTCCGTCAGCGAGCACCGCCAAGTACCCGCAAACGCCGCCTGGGTTCGTGAGATGAGCGAGACTCAATCCCGTGTGCTGCCAGACGTAGCAGCTCGGACGACGATTGACGACGGGCCCTGGATCTCCGAGCTCCAGTGGAATGTCTGATTCGAAGCCAACGGCAGACAAATCCGCATTGGCGAACACAGTGCTTCCCAGTTCTGGAACTGAATAGAGATGGTTTTCCGCGCCTATTCCCGTGCTCGGGAGTTCGCCATGACTGACGAACTCTGGGGCTGCTGTTTCGCTCACCACATAAAGCACGTATCCTTTCGTCGGATCGGCGGTTGGATTGACGTGGTCTTCGGGAGTCAGCGCCACCGACGTGAGAACAAGGACCGAGGACCCGTCGGCCGCCACGGCCTCCAAGAAGAATGAGCCTCCGGCTTCAGTAGCCGTGAGATCACGGGTGTCCCATCCGTCGGAGGTGCGTTGACTACGAAATACACCGGTGTAGCTGCCGTTCTTGATGGCGCCAGTTTCAGGTGGGCTAGCGAGAGACGCAAACAAAACCTGGCCTTTTGGGGTGACGATGAGACTGTGACCATCCTCATCTTCCTCAGCCAGAGCGGGAGCAGGTTTGCCACCGGTGTTGGGCGGTGACACCAGCTCATACGCCCGGCAGTCGGGCAGCTGCGTCGAATAAGGCCGCCCGGTCGACGGGTTGACGTTGCTTTCGCTGCGCGCCTGGGCGTTGGGGCAGGGTTCGGAGGCTAGGGCGGGGCTGGAGACCGCGAGGCAGGCCAACAGGGACAGGAGGAAGGTTGGGAGAAAGACGCGGTTTGTTACGGACATTTGTGGTCATCTCGTGCCTACGGGGAGCAGCGCCAGCGTACTCGGGAGCTGTTCCGGCCAGCGAGAGCGTGTCTCTAATGGCCCAAGGCGAACTGCCTCCTACGGCTTGTACTGCTTGCAGTCGGGGACGACGTATCCGGGGGCGCAGGTCGTCCGCAGAATCCACTTACTGTCAACTCCCTTGTTGAACGCCGCCACTGCCGCTTGTTCGTTCTTTTCATCTCCGTGTTCCTTGGCAAACTTCGCGAGGAGCTTTGCGGATAGCATCTGGGTCTCAAGCGCGAATTCGAGATCCCCAACCGTCTGACGCGAGGCTTCTAGGAGACGCTCGAAGGACGCTGTGGTGGGATAGTGCGCGCGCCTTTCTTCCTCGAACTTCTTCTTCACTTCATCATGCGATACCGAGATCCCCTCTTCGGCAGCCTCATCCCGCAGCCAGTAGCCGCTAACCAGAAAGTTAATGATGCGTGCCTTGATACCGTCATATGTCGCTCTGCACTCTGCCCGCAGCGGGACGGTGGGCGTTGACATCGGCACCGTCTTACGTAGGTGTGCCACGCACCCCCTGAAGTCGGGAGGTTCGTACGTGACCGGCTTCGGCAGCGCCCCGCTAGGCTTTGGCATTTCGACGGTAGCAGCGCCAATTGTCATCCAATGGTTATAAGCGGCTCGGCTGATTGGCGTGCCACCCACCTGTACCACCACGGAAGGTGCTCCTCTTGGACCTGCTTTCGCGACCAGCGTGGTCTTACTTGACGCGTGGCCACTGCCCCCGCCACATGACGTCAGAGCCAGCGCCACGAGCGCAGCCCAGCCCAAATGTAGTCGCAAATGCGTTAGTTTCGTGAGCATGCTGGTCGTGTGGCACACGGGGCGACCGAAGGCGAGTGGAGCGACTGCGCGAGCCGCTCCACCTCCTTTACGGTGAGGTCAGGTATCTGACTCTCAGTGTGCCTATTCGTTGGTGATCTCGATGGCCGGTTCGCTTGGTTTTTCCTGCCCGCTGAACCAGTAGTTGTTTGCACTTATGAGGCACGCCTTCCCTGAGACCGCCACTACTTTCAGTCCAACGTCAGCAGCTGGTGAGGTGACGATCAGGTTCTGATCGGCCCCAGCTTTTGCCGGAGGGAGGACGAGTTTGATCATCGGGCATTCTTTCGCTTTGCCGTTTATCCATTCGCCCCACACGGTCCCCTGAACCACCACCCCGCCAAGATCAAACGACACATCTTCGATCTTTACGTTGGCTTTTGTAGCGCCAACTTCAAACAGCGGGTCGACACGACATTTTTCGGCGCCTGGCGCGCAGATCTCGGAGATCCACGGTCGGTCGTTGGTGTCACAGTATGACTGGGTTGCGGTGCCGCTTACAGTGTTGTCCTGAAAATCGCAGAACTGCACTACGAAGCTCAGGGGGAGGTTTTCGCCTGTTTTGTTGGACGACAAGGTACCGCCGATAAACGACTCCGATGCTTCCGCCTTGATTTTACCTTCGAGTTCGATATCGAGGTTTTCGCCGATTTTGGTGAAGGTATCGGCCTCGAAGAGCATATTTGCCCCGAACCCGAAGTTCTTGCCAAGACCGCCACCAATCGGCAGTGTCGCTGAATAGGCTGGACTCCCGTAAATCGCCTGGAACGCCGTTCCAGACACGGTTTCCTTCAGGGTTGCCGCCGATGCCTGCCCGACAGTCAGCGCCGCGAAGGCGCAGACCGCTAGCGCCGCCAGCAGGATGCTGCGTATTGGACCTCGCATGAGGTTCCTCCTATAATCCTTGCTGCATCACCCGGCACCTGGGCGCTCATCTTCTGTAGAGGACGCGCCTCGGGTGCCGGCTTTAGTTCTTTCCGCTCCCATGCTCTGGCACGCAGAAAGACTCGTTTGGCGTTCGCCGTGACCAACGCCGTCGCTACCGGCGACGTCAGCTGTGGGAGAGGCCTCGGGGACCCGCCGCGTTGCGCCGCGTCGAACGGCGGGGCGAGTCTGCCATAACAAGTCGTGATCTGATCTGGGTTGCTGCCCTCCTCCTAGTCGACTTCGACGATCTCGTCGGGCGGGGCGACTGCGCGTCCCGGCGACGGGAACAAGAAGGATGTCTAGCACGTTCGCGAGGCATTTGGAGAACTCGCGCGTCCCGAAATATGGAACCTGTTGCTCCCAACGAGCGCACAAATCGGGGGAAGAAGGCTGAATCTCCCGCATCTCAGGAAAGTCCAAATTGGAGGACGCGTCGCAAAAACGCGCCTGGACCCTAGTTAAAACTTTCCTAAAGATTACTGCTCAGGGAGGTTGCTGGACGTTCAGGCCGCGAGCGCCGCGCTCAAGGCCCGATGACGGCCGCCAGCCCCCCCAAGCACGAGCTCCCCAAGCCGGCGCCGCAGGCCCATGTGCCGACTACGTGAACCACCGTGGACAGATGGCGTACCCAACATCCGGGCCCGTGTTCCGCCGCCGGTCAGTCGCGACTGGGCTGCAGGCTGCTTTCGACCTCAGCCAGCAGGGCGCAGATCGCGAGCAGGCCGAATACTCCTACCATCGCCGAGAATGAGCTGAACCGCGGCCTCGTGGCCGACTACGGGGGTGAGCGCGAGATAGGTGGCATCGTCGGCGAGCTCGTGGAGCCGATGGACTTGTCCACGTACGACGTAGTCGTGGATGAGCGCCCAGATCCCGCCCACGATCGCCTCGGCAACCAGCTCGGACGGCCGCTGGGAGTCGGGCATGCGCTTGATGAACACGTCCGCGAATCTCTGCAGCAGCCTTGACCGGCGCTCGATCGCCGACGGTCCGACGGAGAAGATCTCGATGAACGCCACGGAACCGACGAACGGATGGGCAGCAACGTGATCCAGCAGGGCCGTGATCCCGCTGCGTACGCCATCGGGCCAGCCCGCCGCCGCGCGCGAGGCCCTGGCGCCGCACACGAGCACTTCCGCGCCCAGAAGATCGAAAGCCGCCAAAAAACAGTCTTCGATGGCGGTAGCGCCGTTGTAGAGGCTCGCGAATGTGTCTTCGCTGACCCCGGCGAGTCGGGTGATCCTCGCCCCGCTCAGCCCGGAGTAGCCGTCGCTTGCCGCGATCGCCGCGGCGGCGCGCAGTATCCGCAAGCCCTCATCCTTGCCCCGCAGCCTTGGCTGCGGCCGAGCCGGGGCTCGCGGTGTCTCATCCGGCGTCGAGCAGCACCAAGGGCGATAGCTGGACACCCATGCGGATAGCTCATCGGCCTTGGACGGGAGCTCGTCGACCTTCCCAGCGAGCAGGTATACGCGGGAGACCCGCTCGACACCGCCGACGATGCCCTTGGCGATCGTCGGCGACAACGTCACGCCGTCGGAAGGGCCGGCGATGCTCGCAGCGATCATCGCTTCGAACATCGCCCGGCCACGGTCCATGCGAGCGAAGGCCGCCCGCCCCGCACCGAATGTCTCGAGGAGGGCGAACCGAGCCGCTTGAGGCTCGCCGGCCACCTCCAGCGCGAACTGCTCAAACGCCCGACACAGGCGACGCTCCGAGTCCTCCTCGCCGCGGTAGGCCACGTTGATTGACTCCACGGCGCGACCGACGACGTAATCGTATGCGCCGAGGAAGCATGCCTCTTTATCGCTGCCGAACAAGTCATAGAACGTCTGTCGCGATACCCCGGCCAGTGCACACACGGCCTTGATCGTCGTCGCCTGATAGCCGCGGGTCGCGGCGATCTCGACCATCGCCTCGTACAGACGCGTGCGCTGATTCTGAACGACCTGGTCGTGGCTGAGCCCGTTGGGGCCCCGCACTCCGCAGCGGAGCTTTTGATATCGCGACCCGGTCGGTCGTGGGCGCGTCGCTTCGGTCGGGGCCATCGCCATCGGCTGCTCGATCCCTAAGCCCCGCGTGAAACGGGTTGCGTGGGCGTTACCGCTTTGGTCATGGTCTAGTTGGTTCTGCCCCGTAAGGATCGACAGACATGGCTGGCCTACCTCAGAAGTTGGGCGAGAATGTCCGCGACGCCCGCAAAGAACGCGGCTGGACCCAGGAGGAGCTGTCGGCCAGGACCAAGCTGGCCGTCGTCCAGATCTCAAGGATCGAGCGAGGCAAGCGCGAGATCAGACTCAGCACGCTCATCCGCCTCCTCGACGGCTTGGACATCGCACCCGACGTGCTCCTGCGGGGGCTGTACAAGGGACACACCCGGCGCTGACCCGATACGACGGGCCGCGTGGCTGCGGAGCGGTCGCGCCGGGACATCGCTCGGCGTTCACTGGCCTGACGCTGCGTTCGTCGGTTCTTCCTCGAGGACCAAACCACATGCTGCTCCCTCCTTAGACCCCTACCTGTCCCAATTGTACCTGGCACAGTTGGCACAGGCAAGGGATCGTGCGGCCTATGCCCGATCCGCTGGAAGTCTTCGCCGCGAACCTGAAGCAGCTCAGAGAAGCACGAGGATGGAGCCAAGAACGAGTGGCCCACGAATCCGGCCTGAACCCCAGTCACGTGGCGAAGATCGAGCGCACCGAGCGCGAGCCGGGAGTCCGCGCCATCTCCAGGCTGAGCAAGGGACTCGGTGTCTCGGCCGCGGAGCTGTTCGACGGCATCGACGGCCGGTAGACCAACCGACGAACCCCTCCCGCCGCGCGACTGACCGGCGGACCGCACCACTGACCCTCCTGAGACCCCCTCCATCGGCTCCTCCTGTTCAGTCAACTGAGCCCGGCGAGCATATAGGCGCCTGTTCAAAGCGTCTGTTGTGAACCGCCGCCGAGAGCTCCGGTCAACCGGCTCCTGGGAACGCCTTCCTCTGCCCGGAAATGACGAATGCCCTGCATCTCAGGAAAGTCCAAATTGGAGGACGCATCACGCGGACGATTTCAGGGGCCGAATATAAAAGTTTCCTAAAGGCGGGGTGGGAGGCAAGCCCACGCGATTCCTCGCCGCTTGGAAAGAGAAGCGGTCAACGAGCCGGCGGGTTCCTCGAGCGGCCGGGAACACGTCGAGTCGTCCACCGGCTTGCGGTAGCCGGTATCGGTGAACGATCCCCACCACACATCCTGTATACGCTGCTCTCTTCCGTAACCAAGCAGCTAAGGATGTGCCCCGTGACTGACTTTCTTGACGAGCAGCGCCAGCAGATAGCCGACCGGCTGAAGGAGCTCAAGCCGCTCGTGGACGAGCACAACCGCCTCGAGGCCGCCGCTTCGGCACTCGCAAAGTTGGGAGTATCGGCTCCCGCTGCTGCGGCTGCTGCCGCTACCGCCACCACCCCGGCCGCGACTCCTCACCGCCGACCGGGACGCCCGCGGGGAAGCGCCACACGTGCGAGCAAAGCAGCCCCAGCCGCCTCTCCAGCGCCCACTCCGGCCGCCACCCCGGTCAAAGCTCGACGCAAAAAACCAGGTCGCCCCAAAGGCCGCGGCACGCGCGCCGCTCAGGCGCTCGCGGCCGTACGGGGACAGCCCGGAATCACGATCCCCGAACTGGCCGCCAAGATGAGGATCCAGGCGACCTACCTCTACCGCGTGCTGCCCGGGCTGCAGCAGGAGGGGAAGGTCGAGAAGAAGGGGCGGGGGTGGTATCCGAGGGAGGGGTGAAAGGCTCGGGCTCGCTCGGGCGCTTCCAGGCCGCCGAGGCTTCGGAGCGATTCGCGCCCGCAGACGCCGCAAGCAGCCCGCAGAACCGCAACTCGCCGGAAACCGTCGCGTGGTTTAGCAGACCTACGAGGCGTTGTGTTCTTGGGTTGAGTCCGCGAGCTCGTACCGACGGGCTGCAACGCGCGTCTTCGCCGTTTGCGCGGTCACGAATGCCCTGCATTTCCCGGAGGTTCAGATCAGAGGCCGCCTCCGAAGGACGGCTCCCGCGCAACGATAAAACTTTCCTAAAACTCTTTTATAAAAGGCTTTTTTTTATATTGGCTGACACTACAAGCGGGACAAGAGTTGCACCTGCAGCCACGCAGCTAGCAGCAGCCACAATCCAGTCCGTCAGTATCGTTGCGCCCGGAAGCACGCTTTTCAGTTTTGCACACGTGCTGGGAAGTCGCACTCTCTGCCCGCTCTTCCCGTCCGACGACCAGATGCCCTGACAGGACCAGACTGACTCAAAGTCGGCGAGTTCGCGGAACCTGATCTCGCGAGCACTGCGTGAGGCCCGCTGGACTGGGCATTGCTCACGACATGGGCACGAGCGTCACGCCGATCAGTCGTCCGAGTTGGCGCAGCAACGCGAGGCCGCCGGCCAACGAGGGCTCTGAGCGCCCGCGGATGCTGAGGCTCATCGGCTGGCAGGGCGCACCCGCGGTGGCGTCGACGGGCTGGCTCGCCTGAGCAAGGACCGCGCCTCCCGCGCTCGCCCGGAACGTCAAAGTCACCACCGGCGGGTTCACCGGGATCGCGGGGCAGGCGTACACACCCGCGCCTGACGGGACGGTTGCGAGCCCTTCGATCATCGCGATCGTCGTCTGCACCTTCGCGCGGCGGGTGAGGGTGATGGAGAGCGACGGCGCCCGGCCGCGGCGCGCTCGCATTATCTGCACCTCGCGTACGCCGCCAGGGATGCGCTCGCTCGCGAGCCTGGATGCGCCCCGTGCGTGCACGCGCACGGCGACGCTCGCGCGGCTCGCCGCGGCGAGCACGTGCTGCTCCGAGAACGCGCTGCCAGCGCCGAGAAGCAGCGCGCAGGCAATCGCCGACGGCGCCACCAGACGAGCGGCGAGGACCGCGCCCTTGGTCCAACGTGCCCACAGATCGCTCACTGAGCTACTGTCGCAGAGTCACGACATCCGCTCCGCCTCCAAGCGCTGCGGGTGGCTAGGCTGCCGTTGCCTGCTTGACTGCGGCACTGGCGAGAATGGCCTCGCCACACGGGCGACCGGTCTCGGTCGCGGGGATAGCAGCCACTTCATCGGCTGCCTCGGGCTCCTCGTCGACCAGGTCGCGCAACGCTTTCAGCGCAGCGTCCTGCGAGTCGCACCAGGCAATCAGATTTCGGAGCTCCTGACGTTTCCGTGGGTCGTGTGACTGTGTGATTCACCGTGGTAGTGGCGGGCAGAGGTCGGCGAGGGTGAGCATCGCGAGGGCGATGAGGGCTTGGGCGGAGTGAAAGCCGAAGGCGCGGCGGGTGATCAGTCGGATCTGGGTGTTGATCGCCTCTACGCGTGCATTGGAGAGGCCGTGTTCGATTGCGGCGAGGATTCCGGCGCGCTGGTCGGTGATCGTGCGTGCGAGCTTCACGAACGCTCGCAGGCGGCATCGTCGGGCCCACTTCAGCCAGCCGTCGAGCAACTCGATCGCGGTCTCGGCGGGCAGCCGGTAGATCTGGCGCAGCTGCTCCTTGAGCAGGTAGGCGCGGAACAGCGGGGCGTTGAGCTTCTCGATCCAGGCGAGCTTGGCCTGCTGGCGGGCGGTGAGGTTCTCGGGGTTCTTCCACAGCGCGAACCTGGCGCCCTTCAGATCGCGTGCGAGCTGGGTCTGGCCCGCTTTGCGCGCCTGGTTCCAGACCTCGCGGCGGATCTCGTCCAGCGCGTCGGTTGCCAACTGGACGACGTGGAACGGGTCCACGCACCGCACCGCGTCAGGCAGCCGCTCGGCGATCGGTCCGGCGATCCACGCGGCCATGTCGCAGGACACCAACTCGATCTGTTTGCAGCGCTCTTCACCGAGCGCATCGAGGAACGCTTCGACCGTCTTGCGGTCCCGCCCGGCGGCCGCCCACACCAGCCTGCCGGTGTCGTGGTCGACGACGACGGTCAGATAGCGCTGGCCGACGCGGTGTGAGATCTCGTCGATCCCGATGCGCCGCAGCCCGGCGAGCAGATCAACCTCGCGCTGCGCCTCCGCGGCGACTCGCTCGCAGATCTGACCGACCGTCCGCCAGCTGGTCCGCATCAACTGCGCGACCGCCGACTTCGAGCAGTTCACGGCCAGCCACGCGACCTGATCCTCGAACGCCCTGGTGAACCGCGACTTGTGCCTGGCCCACGGCACCGCGCATACCACGACACCATGCTCGCGACAGCTCACCCGCGGCGCGTCGGCCTCCACGTAGGCGAACGTCGTCCCCAGATCCAGCGCACGCCAGCGCCGCCGGCCCTCGCCCATGTCGAACCCCGGGCAGCGGCGCCGACACACACCACAGCGATCACGCTCCCGCCAGCGCGGCCGCACAGCGACCACGACCTCCCCCTCACCGCCGCAGTAAACATCCTCCACCACCGCTGCCTTCAAGCCGAGCAGCCTGGCCCATACCCTTGTTCCGCGCACGTCGCATCCGCTCCTCTCGATTCCGACCTTCGAACAGCCGGAACCCTAGGCGCAGCGCGGCGTGCGCCCCCTACATCGCGCTCACCTCACCCACGGAAACAGCACAAGCGCCCAGATTTCCCGCTGAGCTGAAGATCCCGTAGGTCATCGCTTTTCCGAGGCTCCGCTGCTCTCTCTCCCCTCCCATACAACATCATTCCGGATGGGAGTGAGGGTTGCTTACGGGCTACGGGTGGCCGCCCGGCAAGCCCGCGTGTCGCAGCAGCCGCGCCATGTCGTAGAACCCAGTCTGGAATTCGGTCAGACGTCCCGGCGGTCCCCCGGCGGCAACCGGGTCTTTGAACCGGGCTTCGGCCCAGCTCTGGCGCCATTGCACCATCTGTCTTGAGAGGGCGCTGTGGTCGGCGACCGCTGGGCCGCGGGCGGGCGCGGCGGAGTCGCTGAGGAGGTGCCCTAGGTGCTCGGCGGCGGCCACACGCGTGGTGAGCTTCGGGATCTGCCCATCGGTGTTGCAGAAGCGGGTGAGGATCGTCTTGATGATCGAAGTGTGATCGAAATGGACGTCCGGCGCGAGCTCGGTCGAGGAGGATCCGGCGGCGACCAGCGGCGAGACCAAGAGGGCGGGCACCCGCACGCCGAGACGATGGAACTGCGGGTCGTCGTCCACGGCTTGCGGTGGCGGCACGTGGTCGTAGAAGCCGCCGTGCTCGTCGTAGGTGATCACCAGCAGCGTCTTTTCCCATGTCGGCGCCGCGCTGAGGGCGTGGTAGATCGTGAGGATCAGGTTCTGGCCGGCGATCACGTCGCTGGGCGGATGGTCGTCGTTTGAGTCGGGGCCGAGGACACGCAGGTCCTTGAAGCGGGGGTCGATCCAGCTGACCTGCGGCAGCTTGCCTTCGGCGACATCGTCGAGGAACGATGGTCCTTCCTCGGTCAGCTCGCCGACGGCACGTTCGAGGGTGCTGAGGTCGCGGGAGTCCAGGAACGCGAACCGCTCGTGGTTGCTCAGCCGGTATTCGGGGTCGACGGCTCGCAGTGTGGCGGGGTCGAAGGAGTACCAGCGCCAGTCGACCTGGTGCTGGTCGAGATAGCGGGCGAAGCTCGGCAGCGCGTAGATCGGCGGCGACTTATCGTCGCGGCTGCCTTCGGCGCGCCCCGCGACCGAGTAGAGCCTGTTGGGCCACGTCGCGCCGGGCACCGAGCTGAACCATCGGTCGACCACGCAGTACTCGTCGGCGAGATGGTCGTAGACGGGGAGATCGTCCGCGTCGTAGTACCCCATCACGAGACCGGGGTCCGGCGCCGGCACTTTGAGCGCTTCGGCGCGCGCCTTGGAGATCCGGGCGAAGTTGCTCACGAACCCCTGCCCACCATTGGCGAGCTGCTCATCGACAGAGGCCCCTGAGTGGTCGGGGTCTTCCGCCTCGCCCCCGAAGGCTGTCTTGGCGAGATGGTGGATCGGATAGCTCGTGCCGTTGTAGGTGTTGACGTTGTCGGCGGGCCCCTTGAGCCCGTCGACGTTCGTGCGCCCTTTGCCCCCTTCCGCCGGGGGCAGGGACAGGTAGCCGAGCATGTGGTCGAACGAGCGATTCTCGAGCATCACGACCACGATGTGCTCGATCTGCTCGAGTCGCGCCGCAGCCGGATCAGTTGGGGCGGCGACCGTGTCCGGAGGCGTCGCAGGCACGGATGCAGCGACCACGTCGATCATCTGCTGCCACTTGGCCGGCAGCAGATGCGCTACATCACGCAGCGCGGCTCGCTCGGCGTCTTCCAGGAAATCGCTCATTGCTGGCGACTATTGGCTGGGGGTGAACTGGAATACGCGATCGGTCTTGGCATCTGCCCTCCCAAAGATCGTGGCGGCCTCCCCGCGATGCCGAGTATACGGAATCGTCGCCGCTGCTTGGATGTCCGAGCCACGCGACAGAATGCCGGGTATGACCGCGGTACGGAACTCCAGCCTGCGGCAAGCGAAGGTGGCAAGCTGCTGTCAAGCTATCCGCTTCCCGATGGCGCAAGAGCGTGTCCCACCCGCCGCTGGCCCAGGATCCGACGGACCGCGCGAAAAGGATGCTATCCGCGACGCCTCGCCGAGCCGGCGCGAGCGCGCGAGCGATCTGATCGTCGAACTCGCGCTGTTCATGTCCTCCTACGCGCCGCTGTTTGCGATTCTCGCGATCCGCTTCCGCTCCACCGGACTGATCCTGGCGTGTGCGGCGCTTTCCGCGGTCGGGTTCGCCGCCGGCGCCGCCGTGCTGGTCCGGTTCCATCAGGTGACGGGCAGCACGTGGACGGTTCGGACCGTAGAGGATCGCGGAGGGGAAGTCGCCGGATATCTGGCGACGTACCTGTTGCCGTTCGTGACCGTGTCCGAGCCGGACGTGCGTGACGTCGTCGGATACGTCCTGTTCCTCATGGTGATCGCCGTGATCTACGTCCGTTCGAGCCTCGTGCAGATCAACCCGACGCTCTACCTGTTCGGCTGGCGGCTGTACGCGATCGAGATCGGGAACGGCTGGAGCGGCTATCTGCTCGCCCGTCGACCCGTGCGCAAGGGAACCGACGTCGCCGCGGTACGCATGACCGAACGCCTTTTCGTCAGCTACACCTCCCGGCGCAGCTGACGTGCCCGGCGACGTTCTCGGACTCGACGAGCTGGAGATCCCCGAGGAGCTCTCGCTGATCGTCGCGTGGAAGCAGCGCGAAGGATATGAGGGCGGCGAGGTGCGGGTCGTCGCGGGAGTCGCCTCGTATCTGCGCGAGGCGTGCGAGCGCACGCTCGAGCAGGTCTCCGCGCGCGAGCCGCGCGTCTACACCCCCGACATGCAGCTCGAAGAGGACGAGGAGCTCCTGGTCCTCGAGGACGCCGAGCTCGTCGGCGACTCGCAGATCGCTGCCATCGTCCTACCCACCGAGCCACTGCCGATCATCAACGCACAGTCCCTCCCACGACGACCGCTGCAGCTCTACGCAGTACGGATCCGGACCGACAGCGGCGACGTCGCCTTCGTGCGCAAGACCAACCCGCACACCCCGATCCGCGCGGGTCGGATGTTCGCGCTGCTCGGCAACACACTCTCGCGGATCGGCGGGCCCGTGTTCAGCCTGGACAACCACTTCGACCTGATCGTGACCGAGCGCGGCATTCTCGCGCTACGACAAAGCTACTTCGAGCTGCTCTTCCGAGAAACCCCCGCCCTGCAGCGGCACATCCCCGAGTGGGTCAACGCGATCAACGCAAACGTGCCGTTCGCCGGCGACGGAGCTGCGCGGCTCGCAGAGCGCGCCGCCACCGACGGACGCCTGCGGCGCAGGCTGCGCTCCATCGCCGAACGCGGCCATCTCTCGACCGTCACAGCCGATCAGATACGCAAACACCTGCAGGACGTCGGCCTATCCGAGTCAGCATTCCTCGACGGCGACCAGCTCCTCTACGACGAGGCCAACCCCTTCGCGCTGGTCTACCTGCTCAACGAGGACTTCTTCCAAGGGGGCCTCACCGACGCGTCCTTCCGCAGCGACCGCAAGTCGCCACGCTGACTTACGACGCGCCGTTGGAACGACCAATCGGGCTCCTTCAGAACGGCAGAGACGCGCACGCGGGATACTCGGTCGATGTCTGAGGAGAACCTGCTTGTCGTCAACTCGCTCCTACGGGTCTCCATGCGGTTTGGCGAGTTCTCCACAGACGTCTACTGGGCGCGTCGCGATATCGAGTTCGTGATCGTCGACGGTCCGGAACCCGGCCGCTGGAGGGGGCACGACGGGCTCATGGACGCGACCATCGTGTGGCTCAGGACGTGGGAGGAAGAACACTTCGAGGTCGACGCGCTATCCGAACTCGACGACGAGCGCGTGCTCGCGCTGGTGTGCATCACACACCGCCGGCGTCCCAAGACCGGCCCGTTTGAGATCAGCCACTCGAAGGGCGCTTGCCTGTTCCATTTCCGCGGCCGCAAAGTCAAGAAGGTCGTCGTCTACTTCGACCGTGAGCGAGGGCTTGCCGACCTCGGACTACAGGACTCCGACTCCCCGGACCGGCAGGCGCTCAAGAGCGCAAAGCAGCAGGCGGCCCGGATAGATCGGCTCCGCGGGAACCGTTAGCTCGTGTCGGCACGGTTGGCGTATGGCTCTCGTTTTGGAAATCGATGCATTCAGCGGTAGACCCAATCCCGCCGTCGAGGTTGACGATGATGAGGTCAACGACATCCTCGAGCGACTTCGTCCGCAGGCGCGTCTGGCGCCGGTCTCCGCCCTCACGCCTCCGTCGTACCTCGGATACCGCGGTGTCATCGTGCGCGGCGCCGATGCCTACGTTCCTCGCCTCCCCGACTCGTTCAGGCTGCTCGGCGAGACCATCACCGGTCCGGGCCTCGCGCACCAGCCGGCGGACATCGCGGTCGAGGAGTTCATCACTGGTCACGAGGGCCGTGCGGCGCGCGGAGAGCAGCCTTGTATCCGCAGCCGGCGCCCAGAGCTCGCAAGCCCGCAGAGACGGACATGTCTGGGAGGGTCGCCTCCTGGAGACCGCACCCGAGGGCGCGTTGCCGGCGGATTGGAGCCTTCGCGATGCTGCGGAGTAGCTCGCGGTGCGGGCCCGCCATCCGCGCACGAGAGGCCGACCTCCCGGTTCGTCCTCCGCGCGAACGGCTGTCAGGACGACGTTCCAGCCTCCCGGGCCGACACCAGTTCCAGCACCTCGAGCATCGCTTCACGAGCGTAGGCCCAGTTGTGACACTTGAAGCTGCGCAAATCCTCGATGGTTGCCCCGCACTCAAAGCACATGACTCCAGGAATCGCCGCGGGCGCCTCGGTATTGACGAACTTGCGCTCGCCGAGGATGACACTGGCGATCATCGCGCGGTCGTGAATGCGCTGGAGAGCCGAGGATACGATGTCCAGCCAGCTGATCCTGCGCCCACAGTTCGCGCAGTCCGGGCTCTCACCGCTGAGCCACAGAGGGGCGCCGATCGTCCTGGACGGCATGCCAAGCAAGCTCTCGAGCTTGCGCACATCCTCGTCGGGCGTCAGCCAGCGATGCTCACCGGGAAGCGAGGCCGGTGAATCGTAGACGGCGCGAAACACCTCCTCACTGACCTCTCGCGTGTTCCGTGGCTCGCTCATCTACTGCTCCCTTCCGGAAGACGAATCATCGGACCTTCGAAAGACGGCGCCGATCCTACCAGCACTCCGCCGTCCATGGCGAGCGCAAGACCAGCGAGTGGCAAACCTTGACCCGCAGCCGCAAGGAGCGCCACGAGGGCGTAGCCTAGTCCAACAATGCGGTCTTGTGCGGCTAGCGATATGGCGAGGCGGGCATGATCTACTCCCGCGGACCCCTCGAGACCGAGATCCCCGACGTCGACCTCGCCAGCTTTGTCCTGCGCCGCGCTGGGGAGCTGGGCGAGAAGCCAGCGCTGATCGACGGCCCGTCCGGTCGCGTGCTCAGCTACGCCGAGCTCGAGCGGTCGGTGCGCAGCTTCGCCGCCGGGCTCGCTGGGCGTGGCTTTGTCAAGGGCGACACGTTCGCGATCTACATGCCCAATGTTCCCGAGTACGCGGTTGCGTTCCACGGCGTGGTTGCGGCGGGCGGGCGCTGCACGACCGCCAACCCGCTCTACACGGCGCGCGAGCTGGGCGCTCAGCTCGCAGACTGCGGCGCGCAGATGCTGCTGACGGTGCCGGCGTGCCTCGACGTGGCGTGCCAGGCAGCGCAGCAGGCGGGAGGTTGTGAGGTGTTCGTGCTCGGCGAGGCCGACCAGGGCGCGTCGTTCTCGGAGCTGCTCGGCGATCCCGAGGCAGCCCCGAGGGTAGCGATCGACCCTGCGGTCGATATCGCCGCGATCCCGTATTCGAGTGGCACGACCGGGCTGAGCAAGGGAGTGATGCTCAGCCATCGCAACCTCGTCGCGAACATGGTCCAGTCGGAGGGGGCACTCGCCCACTCACCCGACGACGTCGTGATCGCCGTGCTCCCGTTCTTCCACGTGTACGGGATGTGCCTAATCATGAACCTCGGGCTGCTCGGCGGCGCGACGCTCGTCACGATGCCACGCTTCGAGCTCGGGCAGTTCCTCGATCTGCTCGAGCGCTATCGGGTGACACGCGCGTACGTGGTCCCGCCGATCGCGCTCGCGCTCGCCAAGCACCCCGCGGTCGATAGCCGCGACCTCTCGGCCCTCACGCACATCCTCTGCGGCGCCGCCCCGCTCGGCGCCGACCTGGCCGAGGAAGTCGCTGAGCGGATCGGCTGCTCGGTGAGCCAGGGCTGCGGCATGACCGAGATGAGCCCCGTCACCCATCTCGTGCCGCCGCTCGCCGCGGCCAAGAAGCCCGGCTCGATCGGACCTCCGATCCCGGGGACGGAATGCCGTCTGGTCGATCCGGAGACCGGCCATGACTGCTACCCCGGAGAGCCCGGCGAGCTCTGGATGCGCGGCCCGCAGGTGATGCAGGGCTACCTGGGCAACCGCAAGGCGACCGCCGCGATGATCGACAACGACGGCTGGCTGCACAGCGGAGACGTCGCGATCGTCGACGAGGACGGCTGGTTCACGATCGTCGACCGCGTCAAGGAGCTGATCAAGTACAAGGGCTTCCAGGTCGCTCCCGCCGAGCTCGAGGCGATCCTGATCACGCACCCGCAGGTCGCCGACTGCGCGGTGATCGGCGTCCCGGACGACGAGGCCGGCGAGCTGCCAAAGGCGTTCGTCGTGCCCGCCGGCGACGATCTCGACAGCGAGGTACTCATGACGTTCGTGGCCGAGCAGGTCGCGCCACACAAGCGCATTCGCGCGATCGAGATGGTGGCCGAGATCCCGAAGTCGCCGTCGGGGAAGATCCTCAGACGCCTACTGCGCGACCGCGAGCGGGTGCGTTGACCACACGGAGTGCCCCGGTGCCGCAGTTTTTTTCTCGCAAGGTGCGGTGACCTCGTGGCCGGAGGGCTTGAAATCACCCCGAGTCGAACCTATCTTCGCGCCAGACGCGGAACCGAGCCGCAAAGAGCGAGGCCACCGAGGTGTGAGGCCGCGCCACCCAAACCGACTGGCCTTCGGGTCAGCCGGAGCGGGTTCCTCAAGCGGCCCGGGACCGCGTCGATTCGAGCAGCGCAACCCCTCAGCCGCGGGCTTCCCGCAACCAGCGAGACGCTCGAACTCGATAGACCAGGGGGCCTGGCTCACCCGTGCCCGTACTTGCGCTTGATCTCCTCGAAGGGGATTGTGGGCACGCCTGCGGCTCGGTCGGCTGCCACCTCAGCCAGGGCAGCCTCGTCCTTTTCGGTGAGCGGCTCATCGTCCTCAGGCGCGTCGTCGAGAGCAGTGCCAAGACTGGGTCCTTGGGCTCGCTCTCGGCTGCCAGCAGTGCGCGCTCGGCCTGCTCTTCGCTCCAACGCGGCAGGTGCTGCAGCACCTTTTCCTTGGCAGTCATGGAGTGGATTGCAGCTCCCACACGCACCGTCCTAAGGACAGTCTGGACGCGGGATGGCTATCTCCGGCGACGGGTGGGGGGCGTCAGCTGGCCCGCCGACAGCAGGCGCACATACTCACCGAACAGGAACGATAGGCGCTCGGCCTCGCCGAGTCGGGCGCGACGACCGAAGGCGCCGTCAACGGCCTGGTCCAGTCGTCGGTGGGCCAGCACGAGGTCGCCTGGCTGCGTGAGCGGGTCGTACAGGACAGCTAGTGACGAGCGCGGGCGCGCAGCTCGCGCCAGCAGCACCTCGTTGGCCGCTTCCTCGATGCGCTTGCGCTGGCCGTCACTCGGTTGCGGAAACGGGAAGGTGTTGTAGACCAAGCGGTTGTTGAATCGGTAGTCGCTCTTGATGCGCCCGCCCACGGTGCGCTGCCATGCCGAGAACATCTCCGATTGCAGAATGCCGAAGAGCGCGAGGTCGGCGCCCTCGATATACGCGCCGCTGTTGTGGACGATCGCGTTCTCGCTTGCTGATACGAACCCCATTGGGATCAGCCAGCGGGTCGCGCTGGAGTGGATGGGAATAAAGATGAAGGTGTCAGTGGGTCTCCGTATCTCGGCGAACAAGCCAGGCGTCTTTGCGTTCTCTTTTGTCTGCTCCTTCTTGGAGGCCGCGCGGAAAGCGCGCACCGATGCGAGTCTCGCGGTGAGAGTCGGCGAGTGTCGAATATCGGCCGGGTCGGCGTCCTCCAGCCAGAAGCAGAAACGCTCCTCGCCGCTGAGGAACTCAGTGTCGCTCAATAGCGGCCTGATGTACTGCGCCGCGATTGCGTCAGTACGGCGGACCCCATCGGCCTCGTCGCGTGTCAGCAGGAGGTGCCCGCCGTCAACGGGCTTGGATCCGTAGACGACGGGCTTGACGGGAGCGAGTGGCACCGTCCTCGACGCTGCGTAGACCTCGTCGAACGCGACAAGGTATCCATTGATCTGCGGCACGTCGCGCGCGACCGAGGAGCTTGTCGCGGCGTCGTACTCGTACAGAGTGCCACTCGGGGCCTTGCCGGAATGGCAGAAGCCGATGATGACGACGTGGACGTGTGCCCGTCCGCGTCCTTCGCTGGTCCAGTCGAACGTGCGCCAAGCAAATGTGATGTGCAGGCCGAGCTTGTGAAGCAGGGGCCAAAGGGCGGGTACCTGCTCGCCCTGTGTGACGCTGTTTGTGGACACGAACGCTCCGGCTGCTTTGCCGATGCTCGCCGCAAGATAGTCGCCCGCGAGCTTGTACCACGCGGCCACGTAGTCCAAGGAGCCGCCTTGGCGGTGGCCCGCAAAAATGCGGGCCATGTCCGCCGTCTGCTCATCGTCGAGCAAGTGCTTTCCACCATACGGAGGGTTGCCGAGCAGGAACGAGCACTCGGTCGGGCCGAGCACGTCGGCCCAGGGGAGTGCGAGCGCATTGGCACAGCGAATCTCGGCCGACTCGGTGAGCGGAAGGTCCGCGATGTTGATGCCAAAGGACGCGCCAAGCGCCTCATTCTCGAGGTGATCAACGAGGTACATCGCGGTTTCCGCGATCCTCACCGGGAACTCCTCCACCTCGATGCCGTGGAACTGGTCGAGCGTCACCTTGCGCCAAGCCTCAAGGTCCGTGGTCATCTGGATGGCGCCCGGCAGGCGGAGCAGCGTTTCGCGTTCCAGCCGTCGCAGCTCGCGATATGCGATCACCAGGAAGTTGCCGCAGCCGCAGGCGGGATCAAGAAACGTGAGTGTGCCGAGCCTGGTGTGAAAGTTCTGGAGGCGCGCTTTCGATGAACCACACGCCTCGAGCTCGGCTTCGAGGGCGTCGAGGAACAGCGGTCGGATGACCTTGAAGATGTTTGCCTCCGACGTGTAGTGCGCGCCGAGGTGCCGCCGCGCCACTTTGTCCATCACAGACTGGAACATCGAGCCGAACACGGCGGGACTGATCTTCGACCAGTCGAACGCGCTCGCGTCGAGCAGCTGATCCCTCATTGCGCGGGTCGTGTCGGGCGGGTCGATGCGCTCGCGATACAGGCCGCCGTTTACGAACGGAAACGCGGCAAGGTCTTCATCAAGCGTCGTAGTTCTGGCCGCGTCCTCCGTGTCGAGGACAGTAAAAAGGCGACCTAGCCACATGCCGAGGTCGGAGCCGTCCTCCGCCGTTCGATTGCGGACAACATCCTCGAACTGCTTGCGTGGCCACAGGCCGGTGTTGTCTCCAAAGAGCAGGAACAAGACGCGCACGATGAAGATAGGGAGCGCGTGCGGGGCGTAGCCGGTCGCGGCGATCTCGTCATAGACCTTGCCGAGCAGTTCGGCCGCCTCGACATTCACGGCGTCCTCGACCTCGAACTGGCGGTTCACATAGCCCGCCAAGACCAGGAAGCGGTCGATCTCGCGGGGAAGGTCCCCGAGTCGGAACTCAAACGGTTCGGGGGAGTCGTGGTCGAGGTCGAGGACTTTCATCCTTGCGAAGTCGCTGACGACAACGAGTCGAGGCATCTCCCGATCGCCGAGGCTGTCGATGTAGTCGAGCGCCTGGTCCATCGCTTCATCAAGGTCCTCGCCCGCGGACTTGTGCTCGGCGAGCAACATGCTCGGCCACAGCAGGTCGATGAATCCTCCGCCGCCCGTGGACGTGCGGCGGGCGTGTCGCTCAAATGCTGCGTGGACGCGCCTACGCTCAATCCCAAAGATCAAGAGGAAGTCGGTCCAGAAGGTCTGCGCCTCGCCGCGCTCGCTTGTCTCGCCCTCCCACTCGCGCGCAAAGGCATGCGCGGACTCTCGAATGTCGTTGCGGCTGGGGCGGACCATGGGCAGCAGCTTGCCGGAGCGGTCGGACCGTTTCGTCGAACGGGTCCGGCTCGCCGGCTACTATCGCGCCTGAGCTGTCTCCCTGGGGAGGCGGGATTGGGCGGTCGGATCGACCTCTCGAGCCTCGCGGATTGCTCTTGGCTGCTCAGCTAGAGCAGCCGCAGGAAGTCGACCTCCCCGATGAGCTCGATGTCGAGACCCTTGATGCGTAGGTCGGTCGCCTGCTGGAGTTTGTGGCTCATCGTGGCTCCGGCCGCGAGCTTGCCGAGGTCCTGCTCGCCGCACACGAGTATGTTCGTCGCCTTCGTGACCCCGTCTGCCGGCTGACCGCCGGCGTTGAGCACAACCTGGAAAGCCTCCCGGCGTGTCATCGAGTCGAGGGCCCCAGTAAATGCGACAACGCGCCCGAACAGCGGATGGTTCCTGTCAAAGCTGTTGGTGTTCGCGGACATGTCTGCAGCGCGCACGCCTGTGTGTCCGGTGCCAAACGGCATCCATCCGAGGTCCGGACGGACTTCGCCCCATTGGCGGCCCGTCTTCTTCAGCGCGTCGGCGATGCTTGCCACACCGATTCGCTCGACGGCCGCGAGAAGAATCTGTCCGCTCGCGGTGGCGTCGGAGCACGGGTTGTGATGGTCGAGCGCGATCTTGAGCTCGTCGGCCACGACTGGCAGCGAGACGCTGAGCATCTCCGGCCACGCGGCCCGTGAAAGCCGCGCCGAGCACACGTATCTGAACGGATCGGGCGTCATGCCCCACCGTGCGAACTCGGCCCGCAGGACGCTCATATCGAAGCTCGCGTTGTGCGCTACTAGCGGGTCGGCCGCCGTGTGCGGCGCGACGATGCTCCATACCTCGGCGAACATCGGCGCGCCGCGGACATCCTCAGGCTTGATCCCGTGTATCGAAATGTTGAATGCGTCCCATTGCTCGTCTGACAGCTGGGGGTTGATGAGCAGTCGGCCAGAGTCGAAGAGCCGGCCGGCCTGGAACTGGGCCCACCCGAGCGCACACGCGCTCCCGCGCTGCGCGTTGGCGGTCTCAAAGTCGATAGCCAGGAAGTTCTCCATGGGGACACTGCATTATCCAGACGCGTGGCGGTGGCGCGCGGCCTCAGCCGGCGGCCAGTGGCGAGATGCAGACATCATCCGGGCATCGTTCGGCAGGGCGCGCTGGCCGCGAGCCGGCTGATTCGCCTCAGCGGGCGAGAACCGTCAGTATGGACGCCCGTGCGTCTACTCCACCTCGCGGACCTCCATCTCGACAGCCCGATGCGTGGCCTTTCAGCGCATGAGGGTGCGCCGGACACGGCAGCGAGTTGCACGCGCGAGGCGTTTGAGGCTGCTGTGCGGTTTGCCCTTGAGGAGGATGTGAGCCTCGTCGTGATCGTCGGCGACGTGTACGACGGCGACTGGCAGGACGTCAGCACCGGCATGTTCTTCGCCCGCCAGCTCGCGCTGCTACGCGGCGGTGGGATCCCGGCCGTCGTGATCTCGGGTAACCACGATGCTGCGAGCAGGATCACTCGTCAGATCACGCTTCCCAAGGGAACGAGCGTCCTTTCGACCAAGATGCCCGAGACCGTCGTCTTCGCCGAGCTCGGGGTTGCGGTGCACGGCCAGGGCTTCGCAACGCGCGAGGTGACCGAGAACCTTGCCGCCAATTACCCGCCGGCTTTGCCCGACTTGATCAATATTGGGCTGCTGCATACGAGCCTTGCGGGTCACCCCGATCACGACTCCTACGCGGCCTGCTCGGCGCAGGATCTCGAGCGGCTCGGGTATGACTACTGGGCCCTCGGGCATATCCACATTCGCGGGCGTGCGTGCGACGGGCTGCCGGCCTTCTACTCCGGCTGCATCCAGGGGCGCAGCGTGCGCGAGTGTGGCCCTCACGGCGGTCTCTTGGTCGAGCTGGAGCGCGGCGAGGAGCCAATTGTGGAACCGCTCAACTTCGATGTGCTGCGCTGGTCGAGCGCCGAGATCGACTGCACGTCGGTGGAGAAGCTTGACGATCTGCTCAAGCGTGCCCGCTCGACACTTGGCGGTCTCCTTAGCGATGCTGACGGGCTGCCGGTGGCCTGCCGCCTGCGGCTCGCTGGCGAGACTTCGCTGCACAACTGGCTGCTCGCGGAGAGCGAGCAGTTGCGCGCCGAGCTGGTGTTGGCGGCCAATGATGTCGCGGCGGACATGCTGTGGCTGGGAGGAGTGTCCACGGCCACAAGACCGCTGAGGAAAGGTGGCGCCGCTCGCGACCCGGAACTTGTCCGCGCTCTCGAGGCCGTAGTGGAGGATGAGCGTACAGGCAAGGAGCTCGATGGGGCGCTCGATGAGCTGCTTGCGCGTATCCCATCCGAGCTACTAGACGCGGCTGGACCGCTGGCGTGGCTCGCTGATCGCGATGCCGCTCGCGAGCGCGTGATCGATCTCGGCCGGGCGCGTCTAAGCACCGATCTCGATGTCGACTCGGCCGGGCGCGGCGACTAGCGTGCGGTTTCGCGAGCTTCGCCTGGTCGCGTTTGGGCCGTTCACCGACCAGGTGATCGACTTCGGTGAGCCCGCAGAGTGCGACCTGCATGTGGTGCTCGGTCTCAATGAGGCTGGCAAGAGCTCGGCTCTGCGCGCGATCCATGCGTTGCTGTTTGGCTTCCCTCACATCACGACCGACGCGCACGTCCATCCCTACGAGCGTCTGCGCGTCGGTGCGCTGCTGGACACCGGTGATGGACACAGCATCGAGCTTGCCCGTGTGAAGGCACGTCAGCGCGATCTTCGCGATGCCAAGGACGAGCCGCTCGATGACAGCGTGCTGCGCCACGCGCTCGGCGGGATCGACGAAGCGCTTTATGACCGCCTGTTTCTCGTCGATCACCAAGAGCTGCGCGAGGGCGGCGCCGGCTTGGTGGTCGGTGGTGGCGACTTCGGCGTGTCGCTGTTTGGCGCGACCCTCGGCGCCGGCAGCCTTGCCACGGTGCGTCGCGAACTCGGTCGACGCGGTGAAGCGCTGTTCAAGGCGGACGGGAAGGCGCGTAAGCCGCTCCTGAACGCGGGGCTGCTTGCCTACCGCAACCACATGGAGCAGGCCCGCGCCCTGTCTGTCAAACCACGCGAATACGAGACGGCCTCGGCCCTCGTTGACCAGCTCACCGGCGAGCGCCGCGAGAAGACCAGCGAAGTCGCTGGGCTCGAGCGCGAAGAGCGGGCACTCGAGCGTCTGGCTTCGGTCACCGGTGCGCTCGCGCGTCGCGAAACGGTCATCGCCGACCTTGAGCCGCTCGATGACGTGCCCGTCTTGGCGCAGGATGCCACGACGCGGCGTGAGGTTTCGCTTGAGCAGCGCGAGCGCTCAGCCGGCCAGCTCACCACAGCGAACACCACGCTTGGACGGTTGCAGAGCGAGATTGCTGCCGTGGTGGTGCCCGAGACGCTACTCGAGCGAGCCGCGGAGATTCAGGCGCTAGCCGGACATATCAATACCCACGAGAAGGCGCTCGGGGACTGCGCCAATCGCTCGCGCGAGCTCGAGGCACAGAAGGAGGTCTCCGTCGGGTTGCGCAAGCAGCTTGGAAGCGCGGCACCCGAGCACCCGGCTCCGGTTGATCGTGCGCTGCGCGCTTCGATAGCGAAACTCGGCGACGAGCAGGTGAAGCTCCTTGAGCGTCAGCGGGTCGCGGAGGAGCAGCTACAGGAGTGCAACGAAGCCAACGATCAGGCGGCGCAAGCCCTCAAGGAGGCCCCTGCGGCCCCCGAGGCCCCCGACACGATCGCGACATGGACGGCTGCGGCTGCCGAGCGGGTGCCACTCGCACTTGCCGCCGCCAAGCAGAAGGGCGCCGCCGATCGCGCGATCGCAAAGCTTGTGGCCACCGCAGGCAAACTCAGTCCACCCTTCGATCCTCGCGCCCCGCTACCCGCCGAGCCCCCACCGGCGGCCGCCATCGCCGCGCACCAGGCGAAGGTCGAGGAACTGGCTACGCAGTTCGCCGAGCAACGCACCGAGCGCGACCGGCTCGCACGCCAGCGAGACCAGCTGCAGCTGCAGCTAGCGACGCTTGGCGTAGAGGAGGTCGAGAATTCGAGAAAACAGATGGTTGCGGCCCGAGGCGAGCGGGACCAGAGCTATGCCGATCTCGGTAGTCGCCTCGATGAGTCTGATATCGAAGGCGCGCAACGCGCCCACGCAGAGCTCGGCGTAGCGCTCACCCAGGCCGACGAGTTGGCGGACCTGCTCCTCACGCAGGCCGATCAAGTCGCCCAACGCGGGCACCTGACCGCCGAGGTGGCAGAGATCGTCAAACAGCACGGTGAGCGCGAAGAGGAGCTCACGAACACTGAGACACACTGCAACCAGCTTCTCGCGGCGTGGCACGAGCTTTGGCGGTCCTGCGGTCTCACTCCCCTTGATGACGCCGATGCGATGCATAAATGGCGTGCGCGCTACGACGAGCTCACTGCGCAGCACACGGACCTCGCGCTCGAACTCGCCGAACATCAAGGTTCCCTCGACGGCGCCAAGCAGACCGCGGACGGCCTCCGCGCGGCGCTCGAGGCGGCAGGCTCACCCGCCGATGCCGATCTGCCGCTTGAGCAGTTGGTTGAGCACGCCCGCTTGGTCGTCGAGCGCACCCAGTCAGCGATCGACGACCAGCAAAAGCTCGTCGCCGATGCCGACGAGGCTGCCAAAGCGTTCGCCACGGCGAAGCGCGGTGTGCAGCAGGCCGAGAAGAACCTCAAGGACTGGAACAAGCGCTGGGCAGATGCTCTACAGCCGCTCGCGCTACCCGTCGACATGCCGCCGGAAGCTGCCCGCGACACGATCGGCCTGCTCGACGATCTTGCCGCCAACGAGAAAGTCGTCGCCGATCTCGGCCACCGCATTGAGCGCATCACTGCCAACTACGACGCATACGCTGGCACCGTCACGGCGCTTGCTGGCACACTCGCCCCAGACCTACAGGAGACCGATGCGCTCCAGCTGATTCGCACGCTGAACCAGCGCGTCGAAGCTGCCAAAACGGCTGCGACGAAGCGCTCACAGCTTGAAGACCGCGAGGGTGTCGCCGTGGAAAGGATCGCCGAACTTGAGGAGGAGTTGCGCGACGCTGAGGGCGTGCTCTCGCGCCTGTGCAAGCAAGCGCAATGCACCGCCGCCGAGGAACTGCCAGCGATTGAGGAGCGCGCCGCCCTTCGCGATGAGCTTCGCCACGAGCTGGAAGAGCTCGACAAGCGCATCGTCGAGCAGGGCGAACAGCCGGTAGTCGAGCTTCAGCAACTCCTTGGCGAGCGCACGGGCGATGACCTTGCCGCCGAGCTTGCCACCCATCACGACACGGTTCAGTCCGCTAGAAGCGAGCTCGAGGCGCTGGTGGAACAGCACACAAAGGCCATCGCGGCGCTCGGCGAGCTCGACCATGGCACCGAGGCCGCGCTTGAGCGCGAGCGAGCCGAGCACGAGGCTGCGCTCATCGGAGAGCTCGCCGAGCGCTACCTCGCCGAGCGTGCCGCCGCCGTCCTGCTCACGCGCGCAATCGCGTTCCACCGCGAGCACAGCGCTACGCCAATCCTCGAGCGGGCTGAGCAGTTGCTTCCCCAGCTCACGGCCGACTCGCTCACCCGGCTCTTCGTCGACGATGAGGACGGCGACCACCCGATCCTCATGGCACGCCGAGACAACGGCGGCGAACTCGGCGTCAACGGAATGAGCGACGGCGCCCTCGACCAGCTCTACCTTGCCCTACGCCTTGCGGCGCTCGAGCACCATCTCGATGCGCTGCCCCCACTCCCGGTCCTGCTCGACGACATCCTCGTCAACTTCGATGAGCAACGGGTCGCGACCACTGTGCCAGCGCTTGCCGAGATCGCGCAGCGCACACAGGTCGTCGTCCTCACCCACCACCAGCACGTTGCCACCATCGCTCAAGACACGCTCGGCGATCGTGTTCGTGTCCACCGCCTTGAAGCGGTCTCAGTCGCCTGACGTTGCATCCAGCAGGCGTCCAAGAGCTCTACCCTCTTCAACTCTGCATTCCCGGACCGGACGAAAGCTGAGCCTGCACGAGATGGAGCTACCTGAAGACCCCAGCGTAAGCGAGGTCGGCGGTGAGGCCGCCGAAGCCCGCGCCGGGCTGCTGCGCGAACAGGTCAAGGTCTGGACGGGTCAGCTCGTCGATCTGAGCGGCCGTAACAATCTGCTGTTCTACCGCGACCTGAAGCGAGGGTCGCTTGACTTGAGCGACGCGGTGCGTGACCGGGTCGATGAGGTGCTGGCGGGCAAGGTCGTCTCGTTGTCGCGTCTGTTTCCCGAGGAGGAGGTGCACGCGGACGCGGTGCGCCGTGCGCGGACGGTCCGCAACAAGGCGGAGGAGCACTTCGAGGAGCGCGGTCTACAGACGCTCTACATCGCCTGTGGCATGGCGACGTGGACCAATCAGCGCGGCGGAGCGACCCCGCAGGCGCCGGTGCTCCTCTGCCCGGCTCGCTTGACTCCGAAGGGCGCCTCCCAGGACGAGTTCGATCTTTCGATGGTCGGCGAGCTGGAGGTCAACCCAACGTTGCTGCACCTGCTCGCGAGCGAGTTCGAATGCAAATGCGACCCGGCCGAGCTCATTGACCGCATCGACATCGAGGGGGTGCTGGACACGCCCGAGGAGCTGACCGCCGTCTCTGACTGGCTCACAGAGAGGGCCTCGGGCGTCCCGGGTTTCTCTGTGGCGCCGCGGATCGTCCTCGGCACGTTTTCCTACGTCAAGCTCCCGATGGTCAACGACCTGGAGGGGGCGCTCGACGCGATGCTTGAGCATGAGCTGATCGCGGCGATCGCGGGTGACCGAGACGCCCAGGCGGCTGTCCGCGAACGGAAGGCCGACGTCGACGTGACGGACCCGAACCATGTCGCCCTGGCTGACGAGTTTCTCGTTCTTGATGCCGACTCCAGCCAGAACTACGTCGTCAATGCCGTGCTCGCAGGTCAGGATCTGATCGTCCGTGGCCCTCCCGGCACCGGCAAGAGCCAGACGATCGCGAACCTGATCGCAACCCTGCTCGCGAGACACAAGAAGGTCCTGTTTGTGGCCGAGAAGCGAGCGGCGATCGACGCAGTCCTGAAGCGTCTTCAGCAGCGAGGCCTGGATGATCTGGTGCTGGATCTTCATGGCGGCACGGGGTCGCGGCGCAAGCTCGCGCAGGGCCTCGCTAGGACCCTTGATGGCAACGGGAGCATTCCGCGCACGAACCACGAGCCGGCCCAGCATGTCGTGGAGAACCGTCGCGAGCGCCTGAACGGGTACGTGGAGGCGATCCACACCCCCCGCGAGCCGTGGGGTATCAGCGTCTATGACGCCCGCGCGTCCGTGATGGGTATCACCCCGGCCGCGCATTCACCGGTGCGTTTCCGTGGGGAGACGCTGAGCCGCCTGGATGACGCGGGTTACCGGCAGGCCGCCGAGGACCTGCGTTCGTATGTCGCGAAGGGTGGCCTGACGCTGTTCCGGAGCGGCCGGCCATGGTCGAACGCCTCGATCCGCTCAAGCGAGCAGGCGCAGGCCGCCTGGACGCTCGTCGGGCGTCTTTCCGGGCGGACCCTGCCGAATGCGTCCCGAACGCTGGCCGCCGCGGCCGTGGAGACGGGCACGGATTCGCCTCAGACCCTGGCTGGCTGGGCCGAGCGCGTCGAGATCTGGCAGAGGATCCACACGGCCAGCGAGACGTTCGATGCCCCGATCTATGACGAGGACCTGGATCAGCTGATCCTTTCTCTTGAGCCGCTCGTCAAGGGGGCGGTGAAGCGCGCGACGAAGACGATCACTTCGGGGGCGTTCCGTGCAGCGCGCCAAACGGTCCGCGGACATGTCCATCAGGGCAGGAAGCTCGCGCCCGGCGAACTGTACGAGCATCTCGTGGCGGTGCGCGCGATCCGGGAGGCATGGAGCGCCGTTAGCGGCTCGGGATCACCGGTGTCGCCTTCAGAACTGGGAGGTCCGGCAGCACAGTTCACGCAGCTGAGCACCGAGTTGCAGGAGCTCGACCGCTCACTGGCGGGTCCGGCTCTTGTGGATCTATCAGCTGAGGATCTCGCTGCGCTCCTGGCCGCCCTAATTGGGGATCAGGACACGCTGACGAGGTTGCCGGACCTCCACGCATTGCGCTCGGCGCTTGACGCACGTGAGCTCGGCGACCTGCTCTCTGACCTCGACGCCCGCCAGGCCGACGTAGACCTTGCTCTTGAGGTGTTCGAGTACGCGTGGCTGAGCTCGGTCCTGGACGCGGTCGCGTTCGCGGATCCGCGGGTGGGCGCGTTCAACGGTGATGAGCATCGCCGCAGCGTTGAGGAGTTCCGCGTCGGCGACGCCGAGCACATCGAGACGACCGCCGAGCGGGTCCGCAGGCTCTGTGCAGAGGAGGCGATCCGGGTACAGGACGAGTACAAGGAGCAGGCGCAGCTCATCCAATATCAGGCCGGCCTGAAGCGCCGGCACCTCGCGATCCGCGAGCTGTTCTCAGCGGCGCCCGAGGTGTTGACCGCGCTAAAGCCGTGTTGGGCGATGAGCCCGCTAGTCGTCAGCCAGCTACTGCCCTCGGACAAGAGGTACTTCGATGTCGTCGTCTTTGATGAGGCGAGCCAAATCCGCCCCGCCGACGCTGTGCCCGCGATCCTTCGCGGGGAGCGTGTCGTTGTCGCCGGCGATGACCGTCAGCTACCACCAACGAGCTTCTTCGCCGCCGCTGATGACTCTGTCCAGGATGCGCCGTCTGACAGGATGGCCGTTGGCGGAGACTTCGAGTCGATCCTGGACGCGCTCGGCGGCTTCCTCAGGGCAAGGACATTGCAGTGGCATTACCGCAGCCGTGACGAGCGTCTGATTGCGTTCTCCAACGTGTATCTCTATGACCGGCAGTTGACGACGTTCCCTGGCGTCACCGGCGATGAGTGCATCCGGCATGTTCTCGTGCCGTTTGAGCCTGGCCATGTCGGCTCGGAGGACAGCGCCGCCGCCGAGGTGCAACGTGTAGTCGAGCTGATCCTCGAACACGCCCGCGAGCGCCCCGAGGAGAGCCTCGGCGTGATCGCGATGGGCGCCAAGCATGCCGACCGGATCAACGACGCGCTGCGGAGCGAGCTCGCGGACCACCCGGAACTGGAGGGGTTCTTCGAGGAGAACCAGGAGGAGAAGTTCTTCGTCAAGAACCTCGAGCGTGTCCAGGGCGACGAGCGTGACGCGATCATCCTTTCGATCGGCTACGGAAAGAACGCCGAGGGCCGGCTGCTCTACCGGTTCGGCCCTTTGAATCAGCAGGGCGGCGAGCGTCGTCTGAACGTCGCCGTCACTCGCGCCAAGAACCGAATCACGCTCGTCTCCTCGTTTGACGCCTCTGACATGGACCCCGATCGGAGCTCAGCGGAGGGCGTAAAGCTGCTGCGTCTCTACCTGCAGTACGCGGCAAGCCGCGGCACGAACCTCGGTGCCGCCGCGCTTGACAAGCCCGCTCTCAACCCGTTCGAGGTCGACGTCCGCGACAGTCTCCAAGCCGCAGGTATTGGTGTCGTCGCGCAATACGGCTGTTCTGGCTATCTGATCGACTTCGTTGCAAAGCATCCGACTAGCCCCGGTCGGATGGTGCTCGCGATTGAGTGCGATGGCGCGAGCTACCACTCCTCAGCAACCGCCCGCGACCGTGACCGACTACGCCAGGATCATCTCGAGCGCCTCGGCTGGCGCTTCCATCGGATCTGGTCCAGCGACTGGTTCCACGACAAGCCTGCAGAGACCGCGCGAGCCGTCGCCGCATACGAGACGGCTGTCAAGGACGCGGACGGACCGTCTCGAGCCCCGGGTAACGGCGCTCCGTCACGGTCGGCTGGTGCTGGCCCTGCGGCGCCCACGAGGGGTCCTCGTCCTGCGGTCCATCGGGGGCTGAAGATCAGTGAGTACAGCCAGCGTCAGCTGCAGGCGATCGTCGATTGGGTCCGCTCAGACACGCTCCTACGGACCGAGGACCAACTACTGACGGAGGTGATGCGCGACCTAGGCTTTCAGAAGCGGGGCAAGCGCATCGTCGAGGCCGTGACCTCCGCGATCAACGCGCGACGGACCGTCGCGGGCGAGTAGGCCCTAGCATGCTGGAGGATCCAGGTAGCCGATGGGGCGAAGTCTGGCGCCACATCCGGCTTTCCCGGGCGATGCTCGAACAGTGACTGCAGAATAGGTACTTGGCATTCGGGTCAAGGCCCGCGCCAGTTGAGCACGGAGCGAGCGGCGCGGTTGGCCGTGTAGCGCTGCGCTCCGCTGCGGTCAAGCTCGGCCCTTCGGCCTAGCCTGCAGGGCCACCCCTGCCGGGGCTCTCTTGACCTCCACTCCGCATTCCGCTTTGGAGCGGTCAGCGTCGACTGGGCCGTTGAAGCTAAGGCTGTCGCCCATATCGTTGTCGCTGAGAAGCCGCTCGTTCCCCCTAAAATCTTGCCGGTCCCGCCCTGATGGCGCGTAGTCGTCATCAGGCGAGTCCTATCTTGTTGATCGTGAGTCATATCGTTGTGCGCCGGATCATCGGGACCGCTGCGGTCTTGGCCGCTGGGCTACTTGCCTGCCTGGCGCTGTCCGCGCGCGCGTCGGCCGAGGTCGGGGTGCCCGCGGGAACGGTGCAGCAGGCGGCCGCGAACGCGCTGTTTCTGCAGTACGCGCCCGCGCCAGCGACCCCCGGGGTCATCTGCTTGGTGGACTCTGGGGTGGACCCCAATCCGGACACGACCCCGATCCTGGCCGGCAGCTACGCGCTCTCGCCGAACACGAACACCGAAGACGAACTCGCGGCGCTGAACCCGCCGCTACCCGGCGGGCACCCTGACGGGCACGGGACCTATATGGCGATGCTCGCCGCCGCGCCCGCCAACGGGTGGGGGATGGTCGGCCTGGCTCCCACGAGCGTTCGTGTCTACAACATCAAGGCGCTTGCGGCGGGACAGACGACGTTCGCTTTCTCCGAGTACTCCGCGGCGATCGAGTACTGCCAAGACCTCAGCTCCAGCATGCCGGTCACCGTCGTGAACCTCAGTCTCGGGTCGAGCACCCAGCCCTCGGGCAGCGAAACACAGAATCTGGAGAACTACGTTCAGTCAGCCAACGCTCACGGGCTGAGCGTCGTCGCCGCGGTCGGCAACGAATCCGGTCCGGTGCAGGCGCCCGCCGATGTGCCGGGAGTGCTCGGCGTTGGAGCCTCTGACGCGAATCCCGCAAATCTTGGCGTGATGTGCTCCTTCAGCAACCGCGGCGCTGGCGTCGCGCTCCTGGCTCCGGGTTGCGGAAGCCAGACCGAACCCGACGGGGGCGGGAACGGGATCGAAATCGCGTTCTCCGACGACGGGTCGCCGGCTTGGGCGAACGGCAGCAGCTACTCGGGGGAGATCGTCTCCGCCGCGGAGGCGAGCATGCGCGCCTACTCCCCGACGCTCTCCTACTCGCAGGCGCAGGGGTGCCTAACCTCGACGCTCACCGGCGGTGGGGGCCTCGACGTGGCCGCGGCGTTCAACGCGTGCGGCCTCGGGCAGATCGTCAGCGAGGGGATGGCCGCCTACCAAGCCGCAAACGCCTCGCCCACGCAGCCGACCAACACGGGTCCGCCCGCGGCAACGCTCATCCCGTCCAAGCCGGCGGGCCTTCCGAAGCCGAAGATCACCAAGATCACGTTCAAGCACCACGCGCTGACGATCACCGTCGCTGACATCCCCAAGGGACTCCGGTTGCAGCTCGTGGTGCAAGCGCGCACCGGGCGAGGCAGGCTCATCACGCTCGCACAGACCACGACCGGACGCCGTACGAGCACGCTGCGCGTCAACCGCTGGGATCGGATCGTGGCCAGGTTCCTCTCCGGACATACCAAGCTCCCGGAAGCGATCGTGACCCGCGCCACCCACACGGGCCTTCGCCGGCGCGGCAGCCGGTGAGAGGCGCGCTGTCGGCCTTCGCGTTGGTGCTGGCTGCCGGTGTGATCGTCACGGGCACCGCGTCCGCAGGCACCTACCAGGTCGGTGCTTGCGCCGCCCCGGCGCCGCTGGTCAACAACTCCTGGCAGTCGTTCAACAACAACGCGACCTACCTGGAAACGAGCGCAAAGTGTGGCAGCGAAGACGTCACAGGAGGCAGCCCGAGCACCTCGGGACTCGCCGCCGCCGATGTGCTGCAGCAGGCCACGAATGTTCCTGGGGGCGCGGCAGCCGGCTGGCAGTTCGTCGCCCCGCCGGGCGACACGATCAGCGCTATCAGCGTGAACAGAGACCTGTTCGACAACGGCCCCGCGTGGCAGCCACAGATAGTCGAAGCCACAGGTGCCCCGCTCCTCGGCGAGACCTGCCCATTCAACGGCAACAACGGAGGTTGCGAGCTCTCCGGTGAAGCCACGCACACCGGCCTTGACACGACGAGCCTCGCGATCGAGCTGGTCTGCGACCCTGAAGCGCCGCTCACAGTCTGTGGCAACGGGTTCTCCGAGCACGACGCACGGGTCGAGCTCAACAGCGCGACGGTCACCGTCACCGACAGCCAGCCACCGCAGGTCACCTCCAACAGCGGCTCGCTGTTCACCGGCGGCCTTGTGCGCGGCACCCTCTCGGGGACGATCGACGGCGCGGACAGCAGCGGGGTGCAATACGCGCGCCTCTATGTCGACGGTGCCCTGTCCGCCCAGCAGCAGATGGCGTGCGACTTCACGCGGCCCGCTCCCTGCCCGGCCAGCTCGAGCAACCAGTTGAGCCTCAACACCACCACACTCTCCAACGGCCCGCACCAGATCCAAGCGGCCGTCGTCGACGCCGCCGGTAACCAGACCCTCGCCAACCCCGTGCAGATCACCGTGGACAACACCAACCCGCCCGCTCCGACCAGCCTGCAGGTCAACGCGAAACCAGCCGGCGCCTGGATCCACCAGCCCGCGACGATCACCTGGACAAACCCCGCCGAGCCGCCGGATGACCCGATCAGCCAGGTCAACTGGATCACGTGCCCGGGCACCGAGACGAGCATCCCCGCGAGCGGCTGCGAAGCCCCGCAGCACCAGGCCAGCCCGCTGACCTCGCTTACGTTCAACCCCGCGCAGGATCCTGGCCAGCCCCAGGGCCTCTACACGGTGTTCGTGTGGCTCACAGACGCGATCGGGAACGCCTCTCAGTCCAACTCAGCCGCGATCAGCTTCGGCTACCAGACCAGCCCGCCGCCCCCGCCGACGTCGATCAAAGCCAGCGGCACGGGGCCGTACACGATCACGCTCGGCGCCCCCGCGCACCTCGCGCCGCTCACCGCGACCGACTGGATCGCCTGCAAAGGCCCCGCGCTCTGCACCCCGACCCAGACCAGCCCCGGCCTATCGTTCCGCTTTGACCCCAACCACACCCCCCAGTTTCAGCGCAGCCCCTACGGCGCCTACACGATCCGCGCCTGGCTGCAGGACGCCGCGGGGAACGCGAGCCCCACGGACAGCGCGACGCTCGCGATCACGCACAGCAAGCCCGGAAAGCCCAGCCCGCGCCTGCACATCCTCAGCGTCACGCGCGCCAGGCGCGCGCTGCGCGTGCGCGGCACAGCCGCCAGGACGCTCGCCGGGCACGTCACGATCATCGTCCACTACGCGCTCGGGATCCGCGGATACAACGTCCAGAAGACCGTCCGGGTCGCCGACGGTCGGTGGGCCGCCGTGCTGGAGCTCCCTTCCGGCGCGCGGACGAGGCGCGTCACCGTCCTCTATCACCGCAGCGCGCACTGGGTCGCTGAGACCGTGACGCGCTACGTTCACCACGCGCCCAACGAGGCCGGACACTAACGAGCCAGCCCGGCCAATAGCCGGGACATGTAGAGCCCTTGGGTTTCCGATGGGCTAGATTACTCGGTCCCATCTGAAGCGCTCGGGTACGCATGGATGATCGGACCCACATCCCCACAAGGACGCGCCAACCACGCCGTGCGCAGGGCACGAAAATTGGTTGGGGGGAAAAGCGCGGTCTCCTACGACGAGTGAGCATGAGCAGAATCTCTCTCGCGCGAGGCAGGAGCTAGACCGCATGAGCACCCCCAGGCACAGGCGCCGCGAGCACCCCGCGACCGCCGTGGTCCTCCTCAGCGTCCTCGGCCTCCTCGCGGCCGGTTCGCCGGCCGCGGCGAACAGCTACCACGACTTCCTCTGCCGGATCCCCTACGGCCCGAGCGCGGGCCGCGCAGCGCCGACCGACGACGTCACCTACGCGACCGCCGGCACGTTCGTCTTCGCGGGGAACAGCTGCTCTGGCGGCGGCGCCCTCTACGCGTCGATGAGCGGCGAAACCACCCAGCCCTACGGCACGACCGCGCTGAATACGTTCACCGCGCCCGATGGCCTGACGATCTCGGGCTTCACGCTCTGGCGCTATGAGGCGGACGGCCCCAGCCAGCCCTATGGGTCGCCGGCGTCGAACCTGGACTACAGTCCCGGCCCACCGTCCGTGCAGGGTCTATGCACCGATGGATGCTCTCGCGGGAACCCGAGCAGTCCGCTGTCTGCGGAAAACGCGGTCAGCGTCGGCAGTCTCGGCGGCGTGACGCAGATCCAGTGGAGCGCCGCCTGCGGCGGCGGGCCGGGCGGCACCTGCCCGGCATCCGGATCGCTCTCCTCCCAGTACAACGTCTACGCGGCCGACATCGACCTCGTCGATAACACCCCGCCAACCGTCAGCAGCGTCAGCGGCCCACTCGTCGCGGGCGGCACCCTCACCGGCTCGCAAGCTGTGTCCTTCAACGCAGCCGACGGTCAATCTGGCGTATACGGCGGCTCGCTGCTCGTGGACGGCCACACCGTCGTCTCGCAGATCCTGAACACCAACGGCGGGGCCTGTGAGTCCCTGAACGTCACGACAGACGGGCAGCGATCCTTCGAACACGCCCAGCCATGCGAGAGCTCGCTGAGCGCCAGTCTGACGCTCAACACCAACCTGTTGACGGCCGGTCAGCACTCGCTCGAGCTGATCGTCGAAGACGCCGCGGGTAACCAGACGATCGCCTACAACGGCACGATCACCACGAGTGGTCCGCCGTCGGTCGGCGTCAACGGATCGATCAACGGTCGCGGCCCGCACATCGCCAACGGCGATCCCTGCGCGGGAGAGGCACTGGAGCTCGCCGTCAACGGCAAGCGCCGCCCGCCGATCATCACCTATGGCAAGCCAGTGACGGTCCGGGGTGTGCTGCACTGTGGCACAGTCCCGATCCGTGGCGCCCAGGTCGCCATCGCAACGCTCGGCGGTCCGGGAAGCCCGGCGATCGACACCTCCGTTGAGACCGCTCTGGACGGCTCGTTCTCCTACAAGGTGCCGAGCGGCCCGGACCGCACGCTGGAGTTCTCCTACACCGCCTACAGCGACGACCCCGGCCCATCTGCGACCGCGACCGCGGCGATCAGGATCCGTCCGAAGATCAAGCTGAGAATCACTCCACACCTCTCCAGCGACGGGCACTCGATCCACTGGGCCGGCACGGTCACCGGCGGCCCATATCCACCACAAGGGGTGACGCTCGATGTCGAAGTCAAGGAGGGCCGAAAATGGCGGATCTTCGACCAGGTCGTCGCCGGCATAAAGGGCCACTTCCACTACGCCTACCGCTTCCACGCCACCGACGAACCAACGAGCTACATCTTCCGCGTCGGACTGCCGGACAGCGGATCGGGCGGATACCCCTACACGCCGGGCGCGAGCAACAGCGTCAACGTGCACGTCAACCCCTGACCGATGCTCGCCTTGTCCACGAATCACGTCACACAAGCATCCGGCATCCTCGCCAGGCACAGGCGGTCCGCGATCCTCGCGGTCCTCGCGGCGATGCTTGCTCTGCCTATGGCCGGCGAGGCGCGCGCGGGAACCTACGTGATCAACAACTGTCCCTCGGCGCCAGGAGCCAACGGCAACCCCGGTCCGTGGACCGTGTTCGGCGCCCCTCAGAACACGAAGGGGAGCTGCACCGGCGGTCCGGGAAACTGGATCGGACCGGAGGGCGGCAGCATGTCGCCGGGGGCGCTCGACGGCGTCCAGGTGGTGGTCCCGGCCGCCAGCGGCATCACGATCCGCGAAGCGCGGATCTGGTGGGTTGTGCCCCATCAGGGCTCGGGGGCGGACACGTTCGCCCTGGCGTCCGTGAACACCGGTGTGGTCGAGGAAAGCGACACTCCGAAAGACAGCTCGGTCACTCCCGACGAATGGGTGCTTCCCTCCAACACGACTGAGCTCACGTTGGCCGACTACTGCTCAAATGACGACGCCGGCAACGGCTGCGGCTTCGGCGCCGGCGAGAACGCCAACCTCGAGCTCCTCGGTTCGCAGCTCACACTCGCCGACAGCAATCTCCCGAGTGGGACCGTGACCGGGGGAGCACTCGCGGGGACCGGAACGCTGGCGGGCACCGAGTCGCTGACCTACAACGCCCAGGACCCCGACTCCGGGGTGCGCCTGGTCCAGCTGCTCCTGGACGGTCGGCCCGTCGCGCAAAGAGACTACCTCCCGGATTGTCCCTACGAGTCCTTCGCGGCCTGCCCAACCACCGTCTCCGATGAAATCCGGTGGAACACGACCAGCGCCAACAACGGCACACACGAACTGGCGCTGCGGGTCCTCAACGCCGCCGGGAACGCCACGATCGTCGACGAGCACACCGTCACGATCAACAACCCTGGGATCGGCGTCAACGGGTCGATCAGCGGTCGCGGCCCGCACATCGCCAACGGCGATCCCTGCGCCGGTGAGGAACTGGAGCTCGCAGTCAACGGCAGACGCAGGCCACCAGTCCTCACCTACGGCCGGCCCGTGACGGTCAGGGGCGTGTTGCACTGTGGCACCGTGCCGATCCGCGGCGCGCAGATCGCCATCGCAACGCTCGGTGGTCCGGCAAGCGCGGCGAACGGCACCTCCGTGCAGACCGCCCTGGACGGCTCGTTCTCCTACGAGGTGCCCACCGGCCCGGCCCGGCAGCTGCGGTTCAGCTATACGGCCTACAGCGACGACCCCGCACCGTCGGCGACGGCGACCGCGGCGATCAGGATTCGCCCTAGGATCAGCCTGAAGATCAACCCCCATAGCTCGAGCAACGAGCACACGATCCACTGGACGGGCACCGTCACGGGCGGCCCCTACCCAGCGCAGGGAGTGACGCTGGACGTCGAAGTCAAGGAGAGGCGCGGCTGGCGGATCTTCGCTCAGGTCGTCGCCGGCAGAAAGGGCCACTTCGGCTACGACTATCGCTTTCATGCCACCGACGAACCCACGACCTATACCTTCCGTGTCGCGCTTCCGCAACCCGGCGCCCAGGGCTACCCCTATGCCTGGGGCGCCAGCAACACCGTCAACGTGCACGTCAGCCCATGAGTGCCCGTCCCAGCAGGCATCGAGCTCGAGCCTCCCAGATCGTCCTCGCTGCCCTGGCCGGTGCCGCGTGCCTTCTCGCGGCGCCGGCGCTCGCCTCCGCGGGCACGTTCACTGCGCTCACCTGCCATGACTCGGCCGGGAACGCGATCGGCGCACGCGGCTGGAGCGTAGGAGCAGCCAATGGCGAATACATCACCTACGGCAATGGCTGCGCCAGTGGCGGCGAGGGGTCGTTCGGACTGACGATGGGCCCGGACCCGACCGGCAACTATTACAACGGCAACGGCGACACGATGACCTACTCCGTGCCGGCGGGGCTGACGATCGCGGGCTACAGCTTGCAGCTGTCTGCCTTCGGCGGCCCCTGCGGGATCCAAAATGGGCAGTGCGCCGACGGCCTTGGCCAGGTCTGGGTCAACCACACCGGCCAGAGCGACCCGAACTACGACTACCGCAACCTCGGGTACGGCGCCGCCAACACGACGGTCGGCGCCAATGGAATGAGCGGCGTGAGCGGCGTGAACGTCGGCGTCAGCTGCGACCCGGGACAGGACCTCAGCTACCCCTGCCCTGGATCGGCGAACCCGGAGGCTCAGGCCCTCGTCAGCGGCGGGAGCTTCACGCTGCTGGACTCGACGGTCCCATCGGTCGCGAACGTCTCAGGGTCGCTGATCGCGGGCGGCACCCTCACCGCAACCGACACGATCAGCTTCACCGCGTTGGACAGTGGTGGCGGCATCTACAGCGCCACGATGCTCATCGACGGCCGCCAAGTCGTTCAGGAGGTGCCCAATTCCAACGGCGGGCTGTGCGCGAACCTCGCGCCGGCGTCCAGCGCGACGATGGCCTTCGCCGGGCCCCAGCCATGCCCGACCACGGAGAACATCAGCATCCCGCTCGACACCACCCAGTTCTCCGCGGGGCAGCATCCTCTGCAGGTCATCGTGACAGACGCCGCCGGCGACCAAGCGAGCGCCTACGACGGCACGATCACGACAAGCGGCCCGCCGTCGATCGGCGCCAACGGCGGCTCGATCAACGGGCCGCACATCCCCAACGGCCAGTCGCCATGTGCCGGGGAGACCCTGAACCTCGCGGTCAACGGCAAGACCAAGCCGCCGACGATCCTCTACGGGAAGAGCGTCACCGTGAAGGGCGTGCTGCACTGCGGCACCGTCCCGATCCGTGACGCGCGCGTCCTGGTCGCCACGGTCGGTGGCCCGCGCAGCGACGCGATCGCCACCTCGGTGCAGACCGCCCTGGATGGCTCCTTCGAGTACACGGTCCCGCAGGGGCCCGATCGCACGCTGCGCTTCTCCTACCTCGCCTACAGCGACGATCCCGGCCCATCGGCAACAGCGACCACGGCGATCAAGATCCGTCCGAGAATCAAACTGAAGATCACGCCCCACCGCACCAGCAACGGCGGCACGATCCACTGGACGGGCATCGTAACCGGCGGCCCATATCCGCCACAGGGAGTGACGCTCGAGGTAGAGGTGCAGGAGGGCAGACACTGGAGAGTCTTCGATCAGGTCGTGGCAAACAGGACGGGTCGCTTCCATGACAGCTACCGCTTCCACGCCACCGACGAACCCACCACCTATACGTTCCGTGTCGCCTTGCCCGACAGCGGCTCGGGCGGCTACCCCTACACGCCGGGAGCAAGCAACAGCGTGAACGAGCATGTCAACCCCTAATGCCGTGACGATGATCGCCGGACGGCAGACAGCAAAAATGACCAGCCGCCCGGGGCGAGGGCGCCCTCTGGCGCTGCTCGTCGTGTGCACCATCGCCACGCTGCTCATGCGCGCTGGCGGAGCTCCCGTAGCGGCCGCTAACAGCTATAACGTGTACGCGTGCTATGCGGGCCAGGGCACGTATCTCAATCCCGGCGACTCCGCGGCGTCCTGGGCGCTCGCCAACAACAACGGTGCCGCGTATTACCTGCCATACGATCAGTGCGGCAGCGGTGGACCTAACGGGTTCGGTGTCATCAGCCGCTCCGGCTACACCGCGCCCGCCGGGGACGAGGGCGAGGTCTACTTCCAGGCCCCCGCCGGGCTGCATATCAGGCAAGTCCAGTTGTGGCGCTCACTCTTTGACTACGGGGTAGGTGAAGGCGGGAGCTCCCAGCGCAACTATGCGTGGAACCTGGCGGACGGTGAACTACCCGGTGTCGGCGACGAGTTCGACGGCTCCGAGAACGTGACCTACGGAGAGGCCGGGTCGGGCGAGCTCACCGACAGCGGAATCGTCGAAAGCAACTACACGTCTGTGAACCTGGCATCGGCACTGCCCAGCCAGTACGCCTACGTCGTCGGCTGCGGGTTCGCAAACGGTTGCACGACCGGCGGGCACGCCCCGGCCAGCCCGAGCGGCCCCGACACCATCATCAACATCTATGGCGCGATCGTCACCGTCGAAGACAACACACCCCCGACGCTGAGCCTCGGCAGCTCCGGGCTGCTGGATGGCGATACCCAAAGCGGAATGGTCCCCCTGACGCTCAGCGCCGCAGCTCTACCGGGCATCGCAAAGATCGAAGTCTATGCGGGCAACAGCCCGACGGCTGCATCGAGCGAGGACTTCACCCAGACCACGCGCTGTGCCTTCTACGAGGCCGTTCCCTGCCAGAATCTCTCCAACTACCAGTACCCGGTCGACACGAGCAAGCTGCCAAACGGCACCTACTACCTCACGGTCAAGGCTTACGATCCAGCCGGCAATGTAGTCGCCGTCAGCTCCCCCTCACCAGTGACCGTCGAGAACCAGCCCATCACGGCGCTCTCCTCAGGGCTCGCCGGCACGAATGGGATCCCTAATGGTCAGTCTCCGTGCGCGGGGGAGGCGCTGAATCTCGCGGTCAATGGCAAGACCAAGCCGCCGGTCATCCTCTACGGGAAGAGAGTCGCGGTGAGGGGCGTCTTGCATTGCGGCACAGTGCCGATCCGCAATGCACGCGTCCTCATCGCGACGATCGGTGGCTCGCGCAGCGCCGCGATCGACACCTCGGCGCAGACCGCCCTGGATGGCTCCTTCGAGTACACGGTCCCGCGGGGCCCCGATCGCACGCTCCGCTTCTCCTACGTTGCTTACAGCGATGATCCGGGTCCGTCCGCCATTGCGACCGCGGCGATCAGGATACGTCCAAGAATCACGCTGAAGATCAAACCCCACGACACCAGCAACGGCGGCACGATCTACTGGACGGGCATCGTAGCCGGCGGGCCATACCCCTCGCAGGGAGTGACGCTCGAGGTAGAGGTGCGAGAGGGCAGGCACTGGAGAGTCTTCGACCAAGTCGTCGCCAACGGCAAGGGCCGCTTTCACTACACCTATCGCTTCCACGCCACCAGCGAACCCACCATCTACACGTTCCGCGTCGCTCTCCCAGACACCGGATCGGGGGATTACTCCTACACCCCAGGCGCCAGCAACACCGTCGACGTGCACGTCGATCCCTAGACCTTTGCGAGGAGGGCGCACCACATCCCGAGCCAAACGGTCGGAAAGGTCTTTGGTTCCACGAGATGCTCGACGATCCCAAAGACCACGATTGAGCCAGAAACCAAGAGGTTGGGATCTTTGTCTAGGTTGACTAGCTGCGCTTGGCTTGGTGCTCGATCACTTTTCCGAAGGTGTCCTGGAGCTGTGTGGTCATTCTTTGCTTGAAGAGCGCGAGCAGCGCCTCGGAGGCCAGTGGTCTGAGGGTGTTGACGGCGTCGATGACCTCGTCCCAGTGATCGTCGGGTTGTCCGGCCTGCTGGAAGGGTTCCCACAGCTCTTTGAGGTAGAGCCTCGTGAACGTACGTGAGATCGACTCGCAGTTGCGGCTGACGCGTTCGACGAGCGCGAGGGCGGAGTGCAGCGAGATCCCGAGGTCCATGACCTGTTCGCCGGCTGCGAGCAGTGCCGGGCTCGGGACTTCGAAGCGGTCTTCGCCTAGTGGGATGAGCAGCTTCAGCTTGCGGACCCACGCGGCGTCCTTGGCGTTGATCTCACCGAACCGTTTTGCCAGTTCATCGCCGGTGATGATCTCCGGGGTCTCGGGCTCGAGGGGCGCGGTCACCGCGTTGCGCAGGCCGAGCAGACGCTGGGCCAGCCCGTCGGATCCGTTCAGGAGCCGCTCGATGGCGGCGAGGTTGAAGCCGTCGGCCTGCAGGTCGAGGACCAGGCGCAGCCGAGCCACGTGGTCTGCGTTGTAGTAGCCCACCCGCGCGCGCACCTCGGGCGGGGGCAGCAGCCCTCGCGTGTGGTGGTTGCGGATGTTGCGCACCGACATCCCGACCTCGGCGGCGAGCTGCTCGACCGTGAGGTCATAGCTCGATGAGGAGTTCTCCCGCACCCGATCCGGACCATCGATGGCGTCGGAGCCTGCGTGTGCCATGCGGAGGTTGAGACTACCACAGATAATGTAACCTCAGTTGAGGTATCCTTATCTCCCGTCATGGTTAACCGGGTGCTGCCATCGAGCGAGATCCCACCTCGCGGCCTCGGCCGGCGTCTGCTGCATTCGCGCCTGGTCGAGGCGCTCGCCTACCCGCACGGTGTGGACCGCTACGTCGAGCTCGTCCGCCCGCTGCTGCTCGCGCGCGATGTGCGGGCCGAGGTGACGGCCGTCCGCCACCAGACGGCGAAGAGCGTGACGCTCACGCTGCGCCCGAATGAGAACTGGCGCGGCTTTCGCGCCGGACAGTTCGTCGGGGTGAGCGTCGAGGTCGACGGCGTCCGCTTGAGGAGGCCCTACTCGCCCGCCGGCTCCGAGCAGGCCCCGGACGGTGCGCTCGAGCTGACCGTCTCCACCCACCCGGAGGGCAGGGTCTCGCGCCACCTGCGCGACCACGCGCGGACGGGCATGATCGTCGGCCTGACCCAGGCGCAGGGCGACTTCGTTCTGCCCGAGGAGCGGCCCCAGCGGGTGCTGCTCATCAGCGGGGGCAGCGCCATCACGCCCGTCATGGCGATGCTGCGCACCCTCTGTGAGGAAAGCTTTGAGGGCGAGATCGGCTTCCTGAACTACGCGCGTTCGTCCCTCACCGCGCTGTATGACCCCGAGCTGCGCAAGCTCGCCCAGGATCACAACCGGCTGAGGGTCGCACGCGGCTTCACCCGCGCACGCCGCTCGCAGCTCAGCGGGCGCTTCGCTCGCGAGCACCTGTCCGCCGTGATCTCCGACCACGCCGATGCCGCGACGTTCGTGTGCGGCCCGCCGGCGCTGATCGACTCGGTCCGCGCCGTCTGGGCCAAGGACGGCCTCTCCGAGCCGGCCGTCGAGACCTTCACGCCCCCGGCGCTGCGCTTCGACACCGACGGCGCGAAGGGCCGCGTGAGCTTCACCGTCAGCGGGCGCGAGGCCGCCAACAGCGGCCTGCCGCTGCTGGAGCAGGCCGAGGACGCCGGCCTGGCCCCGGACCACGGATGCCGAATGGGCATCTGCAACACGTGCAGCTGCCGCAAGACGGCCGGCACCGTGCGCAACGTCATCTCCGGCGGACTCTCGAGCGCCGGAGATGAGCAGATCCGCATCTGCGTGTCCGTGCCGGTCGGCGACGTAGCGCTCGACCTCTAGAACACTCATCCCGAGAAGGAGCAAGCCATGACCAGCCCCACGCCCACCCTTGCACCCGAGCAGCTCGAGGCCTTCGGCCAGGAGCTCGACGCGATCCGCGCCCGCGTCGTCGCGGACCTCGGTCAGCGCGACGTCGACTACATCAACCGTCTCATCCGCGTCCAGCGCGGCCTTGAGGTCGCGGGCCGCGGCCTCCTGTTCGCCGGCTTCCTGCCGCCCGCCTGGCTCGGCGGCACCGCCGCCCTCTCGCTGTCGAAGATCCTCGACAACATGGAGATCGGCCACAACATCATGCACGGCCAGTACGACTGGACCGGCGATGAGCGGCTGAACGGCAAGGCATTCGAGTGGGACACCGCCTGCCCCGCCGACCAGTGGCGCCACTCGCATAACTACATGCACCACACCCACACGAACATCGTGGGCAAGGACCGCGACATCGGCTACGGCATCCTGCGCATGTCCGAGGATGAGCCGTGGCGTCCGTACTACCTCGGCAACCCGCTGTACGCGGCGCTGCTCGCGACCTTCTTCCAGTACGGGGTCGCGATGCACGACCTCGAGACCGAGCGGATCGCCGCCGGCGAGCTTACCGTCGGCGACAAGCGCGACATGCTCGGAGACATCTGGCGCAAGGTGCGTGGCCAGACGCTCAAGGACTACGTGCTCTTCCCGCTGCTGTCCGGTCCCTCGTTCCCGTTCGTGCTCGCCGGCAACGCGACAGCGAACCTCACCCGCAACCTGTGGGCGTTCACGATCATCTTCTGCGGCCACTTCCCCGAGGGGGTCCAACAGTTCACGGAGGAGGAGACCGAGAACGAGACACGCGGCGAGTGGTACTACCGCCAGATGCTCGGCTCGGCCAACCTGACCGGCGGCAAGCTCTTCCACATCCTCGCGGGGAACCTCAGCTACCAGATCGAGCACCACCTGTTCCCGGACCTGCCCGCCCACCGCTACGGCGAGATCTCCGACGAGGTCCGGGAGATCCGCGAGCGCTACGGCATCCCCTACAACACCGGCCCCCTGCACAAGCAGTTCGGCAGCGTCGTGCGTAAGATCGTCGAGCTCGCTCTGCCGCCGCTGCCAGGCCTCAGGGCCTCGCAGCCCGGCCTGGACGAGCCCGCTGCTAACGCGAAGCCGCCGAAGCCGACCCCTGCAAAGACGGGCTCGCGCAAGCTGACCGCTGCCAAGAGCGGCCCGCGCAAGCTGACCGCCGCTGCCTGAGCGCATGGGCGACACCCTCCAAAGGCTCCAAGTCGCTGCGCTGATCGCGCTGATCGGGAGCGCGTGGCGTCCGTGATCGCGCTGGAGAGCATTCCGGTCCCGCCGATCCCGCGTCTGCCACTGGTGCCAGACCCGTTGCGCCGCATCCGGGTGCCCCACGACCTTCACGCGGTCAGCGCACGCTCTGACGAGGCGGCCGATGTCGAGGCGCTGGGGATGACGGCTGCCGGCATCGAGCGCATCTGGGCGGGGGTGGAGCGCCTCTACCGCAGCGGCTTCTATCCGGCGATCGCGCTGTGCGTGCGCCGCGAGGGCCAGGTGGTCCTCGACCGCGCCATCGGGCACGCGCGCGGCAACGGGCCGGCGGACCGCGAGGACGCCGTGCGCACGCCGGCCACACCGCAGACGCCGTTCGTGATCTTCTCGGCATCCAAGGTGATGACGACCGTCGTCGTCCACCTGCTCGAGGAGCGCGGGCTGCTGCACGTCGGCGACCGTGTGTGCGAGTACATCCCCGAGTACGCCGCCCACGGCAAGCACGTCATCACGATCGAGCAGCTGCTCTCCCACCGCGCCGGCGTGCCGAACCTGCCCGCCGACGCGTTCGACCTCGACCGCTTCAGCGACCGGGAGTTCATGCTGGAGATGCTGTGCGCGGCCAAGCCCCGCTCGCGACCCGGGAAGCTGCTCTCCTACCACGCGGTCTCAGGCGGCGCCATCATCGCCGAGATCGTCCGCCGGGTGACGGGCAGGGACATTCGCACGGTGCTCCGGCAGGAGATCCTGAGGCCGCTCGGCTTTCGTTGGGGCAACTACGGCGTCAGCCCCAGGGATGTGGGGCGGGTCGCCCTAAGCTACCCGACCGGCCCGCCGGCGCTGCCGCCGCTGTCCACCGTGCTGGAGCGCGCGCTCGGCCTGCCGCCAGATGAGGTCACCGTCCGCTCCAACGACCCACGCTTCCTGACCGGCATTGTGCCGTCGGGCAACGTCGTCACGACCGCGAATGAGTTCGCCCGCTTCTTCGAGCTGCTGCTCGCTGGAGGCGAGCTCGACGGCGTGCGCATCCTGCAGCCGCGCACGATCCGCCGCGCGATCTCCGAGCGCGCGTTTCGCGAGATCGACTTCAGCCTGGTGGCGCCCCTGCGCCACGCCAGCGGGTTCATGCTGGGCGCCAGCACGTTCAGCCTGTTCGGTCCCGACACCGACGAGGCGTTCGGCCACCTCGGCTTCACCAACGTGCTCGGCTGGGCCGACCCCGAGCGAGCGCTTTCGGTCGGCCTGATGACCAGCGGCAAGCCCATGCTGCACCCAGCGCTCGGCGATTTGTGGCTGCTCACACGGGCGATCGGCCAAGAGGCGCCCAAGGTGGCGCGCACCGGAATCTGGTTCACACAAACATGACGCGTCGAGCCACGCCGCAAAGCGGGCGCGGCGGAGCAACAGTGGAGCAACAGCTATGGCCGATCTAGAGGGATCGAGCTGGCTCGACATCGACGCGCCGATCGAGCGCTGCTTCGACATCATCGCCGACGTCGAGCGTGCGCCCGAGTGGCAGGGCGCCATGCAGAAAGCGCGGGCACTCGAGTACGACGCTCAAGGGCGCCCGGTCTTGGTCGAGACACACATACATGCCATCGTGGCGAACGTCACTCTCTGGTTGCGCTTTGACTACTTCGAGCCAACCGGCATGCGCTGGACGCGCGAGCGGGGTGACCTCAAGTCGCTGTCCGGCGCTTGGCGACTCGAGGACCGTGGCGGCGGCCGAACGCGTGCGACCTATTCACTTGAGATCGGACTAAACCGGACCCTCGGACTTCTGCGCAAGGGTGTGCGTGGACCTGCTGAGGCAAAGGTCCGAGAGCTCCTTACGAATCGTCCAGTCGAGGGCCTCAAGCGCGAAGCAGAGGGCTAGGCGGACATCTGCGCCGACGCTCAGAACCAGGAGAGACCGCGACTACAGACCAGCACTGCACCGGCGGCGCCGGGTCGCAGGCGGATGCCGGATGACAGAGCTTGTGCCGGCAGGTCCACGCTGCGAGGGACGGTGTCAGCACCAGCGATCACCAGGTCACGCTCGGCCAACCAGATCACGTCCATGCAACCGTCGGGCACCACTCGTGGCGCACGGTCCTCCGCAGGCTCGTGCTCCCACAGGCAGGCCACCACGGGCTCCACGCCGACGGGCGGCCGGTACACGCGATAGGCGGGGAGCATCCGCGCAAGGTACTCCGGGACGCGGTTCTTCGGCGGTGCGGAGCGCCTCGCGTACCCGTCACTGACTACCGCATCCCTGCGGGAGCACGTAGGGCCACCTGCGCGATCGAGACGCAGGGTCAGCGGCGAGGCGCCGGTGCCGGCCTTGTAGGCCGGTGGTCTCCTCGCCGCTGCCCTCCGAACCGGTTATGTGGATCTCAACATAAGGCTCTCTGAGGGGGCCGGGCGGAGCAATGCGCCCGGCCTACCCGGCCGACCTCGAATCTCGTGTCCCCCTGGCGTCTATGCTTCGCTCGTGCCGGACGTCCGCGAGCGCTGGAGGAGCGGGTGGCTTGACGCCACCGTGTACGACTCGGCGGTGGAGCATGAGCGCGTCGCGCGTGTGCTCGGGCGGTTGATCTGGGGCATGGACGCGTCGGGCTTCTACGGAGACATCGCGCGGCTGGGCAAGGAGCCGGACGGCACCGCGATCCTCGATGTTCCGTGTGGGGGAGGTGTGGCGTTCCGCGGCTTGCGGGCAGGCCAGCGCGTGCGCTACGTCGCCGCCGACCTCTCGCCGGTCATGCTGGAGCGGGCTCGTGCTGAGGCCCTGCGTCGCGGCCTGGACCAGGTCGAGTTTACAGCGGCCGACGTGAACGCGCTGCCGTTCGAAGACGGCTCATTCGACCTTTGCGTCAGCTACACGGGACTGCACTGCTTCCCAGATCCTGCGGCCGCGCTAGCCGAGATGGTGCGCGTGCTGCGCCCCGGCGGTGTGCTGCGCGGAACTGCTGTGGTCAAGCATGCAGGGCTGCGGCAGGACGCGTGGGTGCGCCTCATGCAGCTGAGAGGTTCGTTCGGCCCCGGCTGCACGCTCGCCGACCTGGAGTCATGGCTCGCCGATGCTGGGTTGGTCGAGGTGAGCGCCAGACGCGATGGAGCGCTGGGGTACTTCTCCGCGCGCCGCGAGCTCGACGACGCGTAATCCGACACGCGATTCCTTGGCGGTCCCACGGAAGTGCGCGAAAGTTGCCAAGACCCCGATCTCCCAGATGGAACTCGGTTTTGGCACCCTTCACGCCTTCGCCTCAGAGGCTGGCCTCGCGCGGTGAGGCACAGCTCCTGTAACCGCGCGCCCGCGGCGTCCGTGAACGAGCGCCCGTACCGGCCGTCCGCGGCGCTAGTCGATGCATGGTCACCGCCAAGGCTCACAGCGCTCTGCTCACGTGTCACCGGCAAGCTCGTAGACCCACGGACGAAGCTCGCGGTCGCGCCGCTGGAACTCCGAGATCTCCGGCTCGCGTGCAAGCGTGAGCTCGATCGAGTCGCGGCCGGCGAGCAGGGCCTCGCGCTGCAATGGGTGCACGGCGAACGCGATCGTGCGCCCGCTTGGGGTGGTGACCTCGCAGCGTTCAAGGTCGACGCTGAACTCTCCGGCGGGCGCCTCGTCGGCCAGCGCGTCGAGCTCTGCTTGCGGGAGCGCGACCGGAAGCAGCCCATTCTCGAAGCAACTGTCGAAGAAGATGTCGCCGAAGCTCGGTGCGATGATGCAGCGGATGCCCAGGCCCCGCACGGCCCACACGGCGGTCTCGCGCGAGCTGCCGCAGGCAAAGTTCGCGCCGGCGAGCAGGATCGGCGCGTCCCGGTAGGCCTCCTGGTTGAGCGGGCAGTCTGGCATGAGCTCTCCGTCCGGTGCGTAGCGCAGCGGCTCAAACGCATAGCGCACCAGCGCATCGCCCCCTTGCATCACGCGCTTGATGGGGGTGATCACGTCGGTGTCGATGTCGGGCACCGGTAGCGGGATCGCGCGTCCTTGCACGCTGGTGAAGCGCTCCATCTCAGGGCACCGGGGCAAGCTGGCGGGGATCTGCGATGCGGCCCTCAATCGCGGCAGCGGCAGCCGTCGCGGCGCCGCACAGGTGCGTGCGCGCACCCGGCCCCTGGCGGCCGACGAAGTTGCGGTTGCTTGTCGAAACGCACCGCTCTCCGGGGGGGACGAGCTCATCGTTGACCGCGAGGCACATCGAGCAGCCCGGCTCGCGCCATTCGAAGCCAGCTGCGGTGAAGATCCGGTCGAGTCCCAGCGCCTCGGCCTCGCGCCGCACGCCATGAGAGCCAGGTACCACCCACGCGCGCACGCCAGCCGCCACGCGCCGGCCGCGAACGACCCATGCGGCGTTCTGGAGGTCTGAGAGACGGCCGTTGGCGCAGGAGCCGATGAACACGTGCTGGACGGGCAGCCCGAGCAGCTGCTCGCCCGCGCTCAGGCCCATGTACTCGAGCGCCTTGCTGCGGGCCAGGCGAGCCGCCGGATCCCGCGCCTGCCCGGGGTCGGGGATCTTGCCATCGAGGGCCATCGTGTGCGCCGGGCTTGTGCCCCACGTGATCTGCGGTGAGACCGCAGAGGCGTTGATCTCGATCTCGCGATCGAAGGCCGCATCCTCGTCGCTTGACAACTCGCGCCAGGCGGCGAGCGCCTGGTCCCAGTGCGCGCCGCTGGGCGCATATCGCCTTCCGGCAAGGTAATCGAACGTCGCTTCGTCCGGCGCGACGATCCCGATCTTCGCTCCGAACTCCATCGTGAGGTTGCACAGCGTCATGCGGCCCTCGACCGGCATCGACGCGATGGCGCTGCCGGCGTACTCGACGGCGAAGCCGGATGCGCCATCGGCGCCGTGTTCGCCGATCAGCTGCAGCACCAGGTCCTTCGGCTCAACCCCCGCGGCGAGGCTGCCCGAGCAGGTGACGCGCATTTGTTTGGGGCGGCGTTGGACGATCGTTTGCGTGGCGAGCACATGTGTGAGGTCGCTGCTGCCGATTCCCCAGCCGAGCGCGCCGAGTCCGCCGTGCGTGCACGTGTGGCTGTCGCCGCAGAGCACTGTTACGCCCGGGAGCGTCAGCCCGAGCTCGGGTCCGACCACGTGCACGATGCCCTGCTCGACGTCGTCGAGGTCAAACAGCCGGATGCCTTCCGCGTGTGTCCGCTCGCGCAGCGCGGGCACGAGCAGGCGGCCCGCGTTCGTGTCCGCATCGGTGCGACCAACCGCGGTCGAGACCGTGTGATCGGGCATCGCGAACGTCAGCTCCGGATTGCGCACTGCAAGGCCACGGGCAGCGAGCATCCCTAGCGATGGCGGCCCTGAGAGATCGTGCACGAGGTGGCGGTCGACGTGCAGGAGATCGAGGCCTCCACTGAGGTCAGCGACGACGTGCTCGTCCCAGATCTTCTCGACAAGCGTGCGTGCACTCATCTCTTCATCCTCCACTTCGCACAGCCGCCGCAACGGCGTCGCGAAACTCATCGGTCGACGCAGTACCACCCTGGTCGGCGGTAAGTGAGGTTCCCCCAGCGTAGACCCGCTCGACCGCGGCCACCAGCTGCTGCGCCGCGTCGCCGAACTCCAGGTACTCCAGCATCATCGCGGCGCACAGGATCGTCGCCGTGGGATTGACGCGCTGGCGCTCCAGGTCCGGCGCCGTTCCGTGCACGGGCTCGAAGTACGCGTAGTCGCTACCGTAACAGCCGCTCGCGGCGAGCCCCAAGCCCCCAGCAAGCGCCGCCGCCGCGTCCGAGAGCACATCCCCGTACAGGTTAGGGAGCAGCACGACATCGAACTGCTGTGGCCGGCCGACAAGACGATTCGCGAAATCGTCGATGATCAGCACCTCGAGCTCGACGTCCTGATATTCGCCGGCCACACGCTCCGCGACCTCGCGGAACAGCCCGTCGGTGCGAAAGAGCAGGTTGTGCTTCGTGGCGCAGGTGACCTTGCCCGCCCGGCCCTGCGCCTTGCGCCGGCGCGCCAAATCGAAGGCGAATCGGGCAACGCGTTCACAGCCACGGTCGGTGATCACCTTCAGCGCGTAGGCACCGGGCCCGAGAGCGACCACCGGCTTCTGCCAGGTCGTGCTCCAAAGTCCCAACGGCGCGAGGTCTTCAACGGCGCCCTCACTGAGGACATAGAGATCCTCGAGATTCTCGCGCACAATTACGAGATCGATCCCCTCGGGAGATGCGAGCGGACTCTCAACACCCCGGGTGAATCGCGTCGGGCGCACGTTGGCGAACGTCTGGCGACCCCAACGCAAGTAGAAGAGCGCGCCCGCGCTCGCGCCGCTCGTCGCGCCGAACAGCGCCGCATCAGACTCGTCGATCGCCGCCCTTGCCTGCGCCGGAAAGGCCTCGCCGTGCATCTGAATCGCGGCCGCCCCGACCAGTGGATACGACCAGTCTATGTCCAGCGAGAAATTCTCGAGAAGGGCCATAGTTGCTGAAAAAGCCTCCGCGGCGGCATCCTCGCCGGGGATGGCAACCACCCGCTTCGCGCCGCCCATGACGATGATCCTACTTCTCAGAATGCGCGCGGTGACGATCTGATGCAGGGTGTCCGTTCACGCGATCGGCGGTGCTCTGTGCAGGGAATCCACTGATAGGATCGTCATATATGAGGCGCAACGCAGCTAGCGGCGAGGCAGCTTCCTCTGTCGAGATGCACACGGCGCCGCATACCGATCGCCACACGCGTCGTCGCGAGCAGACGCACAGGAAGCTGCTCGATGCCGCGCGCGCGCTGCTTGCCCACCTTTGCGAAACAGCCTCCTTGGCGAGCGGTAGCCAGGGCCGGCGCTGATAGCGTCGCTGCTTAGGACGACGGCCAGGCGTCCGCTCCGCCACACGCGAGACGCTCGCTTAGCTCATGACGATGCAGCACTCTGGGAAGCCGGAGCCGGGACGGGTGCTTGTCGTCCAGAGCGCCACCGAAGCGCATGTGCTCGGAGACTTCCGCTTTTGTGGTAGAGGTCCTTCTGGGCCAGTGAGTGCGTCCGTTCCTTACGGTTCCCGCGTGAGATCAACGACGCGCTCCACTGACGATTAGCCCGGCGTAGGACAGGTCGATGTTGACGTAGGGTTCATCCGCGCGGCGAGCGAGTAGCTGGTCGGCAAGGCGTTGGACGTCGGCGTCTCGCGAACGGATCTGCGCTACTTCTCGCAAAATGTCCGGTGCGACGTCGGCCGCTGCGCGTGGTGAGAATCGCATCGCGTCGCGCAGATGACTGGCCGCAAGGGGGATCTTCACACGCGGCGTCTCTCGCGACGACCCAGACGCGAACGGTCTGAACTCTGCGACCGAGGTCAGCATGAGCGCGCGTCCAACGGCGACAGGATTCGCCTCTTCGGACTCGCCGATGAGATTGGCGCAGACCCAGGAGAATAGAGGTGCGTTACGGCGCTCGAGTCCGACGAGCTGGCCAAAGACGAACAGTGCCGGTCGCAGGATGGCTGCCACCTGGCTGGCGATAGCGCGGGTGAAGAGGTCGGCCGCCAGAGCGCCGCTGCGCTCGCGGTCGCTGCCCGCCCGCCCCAACTCAGCGAGCAACGCCAAGATGAGCTCTCGCGGTGGAGGCCACGATCTGGTCAGGCCCTCGGCTACCTCCACGACGTCCTCGATAGTCGCGTCGCTCGGAAGTGCCAAGCGGAGCTGCTTGATGATCGTGGCGGCCTTGCCAGCGATCTGTCGATCTTGGCTGGTTGCCCGCAGCAGCGGAGCTGCGGCCCCGACGCCGCTCCGTCCGCGCCGAAAGCTCTCCCAGGTGGGCGGCGCCTTGATCACCGCGAGATCATCGGCAAGGTCGGCCGGTGTGCTCGCACCGGGCTCTGCAACCCTTTCTACCCGCACCCAGGTCCGGGGCAAGCGAGCGCCTCGCGGGCAAGCATCCCCCAGGGCGAGTCCGGGTGTTTCACCAGCGGCGATGGTCGCCGCGACAAGCTTCGGCGCCAAGTCGGTGGCGATCCCGAGCAGATCGAGACTGAGATACGGAACCCCGTCCGCTAGCTCTAGCCACCACCAGGATCGCATGGCCGGCCGCAGCGCGTGCGCGAGCCGAACGAGCCGCGCTGCGGTGCTCGCTATACGCTCGGCATCCTCACGGCCGGCGGGCTTGATCGACGGGCTTTTGGCTTTCGTCGTGTGGTCGGCCCAGACCGAGCGCGAATGACCACCGCGCCTGCCGTAGAGATCCATACGGAGAAGGGCCGAAGCGGAGAGGGGAGGCCGGTCCGGGTCGTCCCCTGGCGGTCGCAGATCGTCGAGGGTGGCAAGGATCGTAGCGCTTCTCAGGTGCCGTGACCAGGGTGCACCATCATCGGTCCAGCACGGCGTCCTCGTCTCATCGAGAGCGTCTGACACGAGTCCAGCGCGCCCCCGCAGCAGGTTACTGCGACCAATCGCGGCGACAATCTCACGAAGTCGAAAGAATGGTACGACCAGCGGGGGCTCGTGCGGCGGGCCGATCCGCCAGATCACATCTCTGCCGCGAGCGAGGGCAGCGATGCCGTCACTCCGAATCCGCTTCCTCCGTTCCGTCAGTGTCACCGCATCCGAGCGCACGTTCGAGAGTCGCGCGGCGAGGAAGCGGTTGATCAGGAAAGCATTCGCCTTGAGCAGAGGCTTGCGCGCCACGAGCTCCACGCGACGGTCGCGGACGTGGGCTCTCAGTGTGCTGTCAAGCGCGCCCATCGTCGGCTCGTCGCTGGTTAGCGCGGCCCGTGAGCCGGCTCGGAGGTCGTCGCGCATTCGTGCCTCGATGTCCAGCAGCCGAAGCCGCAGCTGGTCTCCGACGCCACTGACGAGATCAGGCAACTGCTGTTGATGCCACAGCGGCGCGTTCATGGCACCCTTGAGCGCCACGCGCAGCAGCTCCGTCAAGGCGCCATCGCCGTCTCCAACGATGAGGACCCCGGGCTTCGTGAGCTCGCAAAGACGGTCGTCCTTCCAGTAGGAGCCCGAGATGCTGCCTGTGATCCTCTTCTCCGGTAGAAAGCCTGGCGCCGTCACAACGATGTCAGCAGTCAATCGGTAACCAGGGCCCACGATGCCTCCCGCGTAAAAATCACGCAGAGCCACATAGACCACTCGAACTCCGGTTTCGAGCGCCTTCACGCAAACCACAACGCGCTGAGGCAGCCATCGCATCGATCCGCTGTAGAGACTGCTTGCGGACAACGCGAAACCGGCGACCAATTGGTTGCGCACGTCGGACGCAACCTCGGCGCGCCAGTTCAGAACGGGAAGGTCGGCTGTCTCGCACTGCCATCCCGCGTTTGGCCAGTCGAACAGATTTGGGTGCAAGTAGCGCTGGTCAGCCGCCCTCTGAACGGTGATCGGCTCCTCGTGTTCATCGATGAGCGCGATGTGCGCTCCACGTCGTACCGCCGCTGCTGCAAACGTCGCGCCCGCCACTCCCGCCCCAACGACGACTACACGACGGCCGTGCAGCTTTCGCCGCTCGTCCAATGCCCAGGCGAGGTTGATGGCACGGCTCTGCTGGGCCGGCAAATTCACGCGATGCTCGTGCTCACCACCGAGTACGAACACGCGCTCGCTCGGCTTGCCGTTGTCGTCCTGGGCCAACATCCGCAGGAGGCGTCCGGCGCTATCTCTGATCATTAACGCGATCCTATTCTGCCGCACCGCGAACTAAAACCCCAACGAGCGCCGGAGCCGCACCTCACTCCCCCTGCTGTGAAGGAGCGATCGTCTCGAAAGGCGCCATCAAGACGCCCCCTCCGGACGAACTCCGGGCGCGTCGACCGATCATCGGCATAGGCCTGCTTGCGCCGCGGTAAGCGGAAGCGCTCGCCTCGCCGCGCCTCACAATCCGGTCTTCGTCCACATGGGGGAGCGGGTGCCGGTCGAGATGCCCGCACTCGCTTCAGTCTGGAACCACGCTCCAACGACGATCGATGGGCTGGTTCCGACTACGTGTCACATTGGAAACTACGGGGTCCAACTGCGTGTCAATTGGGAAAGCATCGTGGGCGGCAACACTGCTGCTCAGGCGAGTTTCCGATGTGAGGGCGAGTTTCCAGCGCACCGTCCGGCTTGACGGAGCGGCGGAGACTGATAGCCCGCGCCGGAAATGCACTGAAAGGGGCTGCGAACGCTCAGTGGCGGTTGGATCGTCGGCGGGGAGAAGCAGCTCGGCGCCTGTCGCCGGAGCGCGGCGAGCGCTCGCGAGCGGCGGGCGCGGGTGGCGGCGTGATCTTCGCGACTGAGGACTGTCGCGGTACCTACGAGAGCCTGCTGGCAAAGGGAGTCGAGTTCACGCAGGAGCCGACAGAGCGCTTCTACGGGACCGACTGCGCGCTGCGCGACCCGTTCGGGAACCCGCTCCGCTTCACGCAGCCACCGGACGGGCCAGGCATCGCGCCGCCCGCGGAGGAACTGCAGGCGCAGTCCTGACGAATGCCCTCAGTCGTACGCGCTCCGTACTTAATCTGACGCGGGATCAGCGGTGAAGCCGTGCGGCCGGTCGGCCCCAGCCTCACCCACGTCGGCACGCCGACCGAGCGTTGGACCACCAGAGGCGCCATCCACGGTCCTGCCGAGGAGGTCCTGCCAGGAGGTCCCACCAACGCGTGTCTACCCGCCCTGTAGGGCTCGGATGCTCGGGCACCCGATACCATTGCGACCCGCGGCGAGATAGCTCAGCTGGTAGAGCACGCGACTGAAAATCGCGGTGTCGGCGGTTCAAGTCCGCCTCTCGCCATCACACGACCCGGGTTGCCACCGCGGGAGCAAGCCGCCCATTCATCGCGCGGACCAAATCAATTGGGGGGTACCAGACCACCGCGCGCGACAATAGAGAGTGCGCGATAACAGCCCGTCCTCCGCCTCGCCATACGACGCCGGCTCGAGCATCCCCAGACTTGACCCGCGCGACATCGCACTGATCGCGGAGCGAGTCGCCGAGCTTCTGTCACAGGATGGCGGCACGACCCGCCCGGCGCGCCTAGTCGACGCGGCTGGCGTCGCGGAGAAGCTCGGGGTCGATCGCGATTGGGTGTACGCGCACGCCCGGGAACTCGGGGGCGTCCGCCTGGGCGGCGCCCGCGGCCGGCTGCGCTTCGACCTCGAGCGGGTCGAGCGGGCGCTGCAATGCCGCGACGAGCACGAGGTCAAGCGGACCCCGACGCGACGACGCCCGCGCGGCGGAGCCAAACTCTTCAGCGTCGAGCTGCTGCCCTGCCGCGAGGTATCATCACCCGCTCAAGCAAGAAGCGGCCGGGCGACGCGCCAACGCCCCCGGCCCTGACACCGGGAGGTACCCCGATGCACCACAAGCCTAGTAATCAGTCCCTCCACAGGGATACCGGCCCCAGGCACCCGTCGTGAGGTTTCGCGACTACGCCGCCGCTTGGACATCCCGGCGGAGCGCGCGCGCGAGCACGCCAGCGCAGTACAGTCGCCGCGTGAGCCAGATTCTCCCCGGCCGCACGGCGAGCGACATGACGCGCCTGACAAACCGCGCGAGAGGATGGCGAGCGCATGGCTAGGCCCTCCACCGGCAGCATCACCCCGGAACCCCAAGCCGACGGGACGATCACGTTCCGTCTGCGGTTCCCCGCCAGCGGCGTTCGCGAAACGGTGCTGCTGCACGAACGCCGCGCGTGCGACTGCGGCTGCCACGGCGGATGGACCCAACGGACCGCCGAGACGGAGCTGCGGAACATCATCGCGAAGGTCGCGGCCGGTGTGTGGGAGCGTCCGCGGCGCTCCGCGCCTGTCCCCGTGAAGCGGATGCCCACCTTCCACGAGTACGCCTCCTACTGGCTGCAAGCGCACAAGGACGGGGTGCTGGGCGAGAAGCCGCTCGGCAAGGCCAGCTACAAGGACTACCGCTGGCGGCTCAGCCATCTGCTGCCGTTCTTCGGGCCCTTCCTGTTGGATGAGATCGACAGCGATCTGTGCCTGGAGTTCAAGGCGCACAAGCTCAAGGAGGCCAAGGAGATCGCTGAGGCGATCACCGCCGGAGCCGATCTGCGCGACGAGCGGAACCGCAAGATCACGCCGATCGGGCCGTCCTCGCTGAAGCGGTTCCTGGACACGCTGCGCACGATCCTCGACGAGGCGATCGAGGACAAGTATGTCCCCGCCAACCCAGCGCACGGCCGGCGCCTGAAGGTGAAGGTCCCGAAGCCCAAGCGCACGTTCCTCGAGCGCGACGAGCTGATCGCCTGCGAAGACGCGGCGCTCAGCCAAGACCCGTCTCTGGCCGACTACGACCGCGCCTACCGCGAAGCCCCGCCGGGCTCCTCGGAGGCGGCCGTCGCGCTCGCCCTCTCAGAGGGGCTACGCCAGCAGCAGGTCGCCGCACATGTCGGGCTCTCCAAAGCCACGGTCGGCTTTCACTGCAAGAAGTTCGGCAGCTCGGCGGGGGTGTACGTCGGGCGCCGTGCGATCGTGTGCACGCTCGGACGCGCGGGAGTCAGGGCCAGCGAGCTGTGCGACATCAAGATCGGCCAGCTCGTCCTGCACGGCGTGGAAGGGTCGCGCTTTGACATCCCCGACGCGAAGACCGAGACCGGGATCAGGAAGGTCGAGATGAGCGACGATCTCGTCGAGGTCATCATCGAGCACATCGACCGGCTGCGCCGCGCCGGCTTTGACACCGGGCCCGAGGCCCCCCTGTTCCCGAACGCTCGCGGCGGGCGGATGTGCCGCCAGCGGATAGGGGAGATCGTCGCCGACGCGGCGAAGCTCGCCGATGAACAGATGCGCGCCCGCGGCCTGCCGCCGCTGCCACACGTGACCCCGCACACCCTGCGCCGCACCTACATCTCGATCGCGCTGCTGGCGAACAAATTCGACATCAAGTGGGTGATGGATCAGGTCGGGCACGCCGACTCGACGATGACCCTGGACGTCTACGCGAAGCTGCAGAGACGGGTCAATCGCGTGCACGGCGCCGAGTTCGACAGGCTGATGCGCGAGGCGCGCACGCACCTGTATCGCAACGACGACGGGACTGCCGTCGAGTCCGAGGAGCGGAATCCAGGGGGGGTTTTGGACGGAGTTTTGGACGGAACGCCCAAAAAGGCCCCTCGCAAGCGCAAGAGACGCCGCGGAGACACCCACGAAAACAGCTCATTTGCAGGCACTTCCCGTCGTGGAGAAGCGCCACTCGGATACGGCAGAACACAATTTTCAGTCGTGTGCTCTACCAACTGAGCTATCTCGCCGCAGCGACCGATGCTACCGGCTCTCGGGCCGCCCGCGGCAGCCCCCGACCCTCCCGGCGGCGCCGCGCCGCCCGCCTCGCCGGCCTACCCTTCCCAGGCTTCCAGATACGCCAGCGGGTTGATCGGGTGCCCAGTGGCGGCCTGCCATCCGCCCACCCACATCTCGAAGTGCAGGTGCGGCGCCGTCGCGTCGCCCGTCTGGCCGGCCCTGCACAGCGCCTGCCCGGCCGCCACCGTCTGGCCTGTGCTGACCGCCAGCGACGCGGCCTGGCAGTGCGCGAACATGAAGTCGAAGCCGATCGCCGTTTCCTCGACCGCGTAGTAGCCGGCGCCGCCTTCCTGGTAGCTGGTCGTGAGGATCGTCCCCGCAAGCGGCGCCACTACCGGCGTGCCTTCGGCGGTGAGCACGTCTTGCCCCTGGTGCACGTAGCCGTCGCGCGGCGCGCCGAACAGGTTTTCCGGTCCGCCGAAGTTGTGCGGGCCAGCCACCGGAAAGACCGCGCCGTCGGCCACCGTCTGCGCGACGGTCGGCACGCCCACTTCGACCGCGGGCGGTGGGGTTGGCGGCGTCGTGGCCACGGGCGCCGAGACCTTGGTCGGCGCCGGCGCGTCGACCGTCAGGCTCGCCACGCCCGAGCTGTGCGCGCCTCGCAGCAGCGCGGCCCCGCGGCGGTCGTGCGCGCTGACGCTCACCTCGTAGCTGCCCGACGCCAGCGTCGCGCGCGACGGCCACGCCACGACGATCGTGCGCCCGGTGCGCACCCAGCCGAGGCTCGCCACCACCACGGCCCTGCGGGTCGAAAGGGCGCTCACCGCCACCTGCACATAGATGCTGGCCACGCCGGGCTCGTCGATCCGCAGCGCCACCCGCGGCGGGCGCCCAGACGTCGCCGTCTTCGGGACGCTGAGGCTTGCGACGACCGGCCGCACGGGTGTCGCCGCGTGCACCGGCACCGCGCGAGCGCTGCCGGCAGCCTGCGAGGACGACGGCGCCTGCACGCCGCCCGGCGCGTCCGTCAGCGCCGCTGCCGGGGCCACGCCGCACAGCAGCGCGAGCGTCACCAGGGCGGACGATGCCGCCACATGCGCATACCTCATGCTCTGGTTGTCGGCCGAGTCGCCGCTGGCGGGAGGCATGTGCCGCGAATTGCACATCTGTCCGACCGCGGCGCCCCGCCGAGGCGCGCGCTACCTGCTCTCGAATTCCTCCACCAGCGCCTGGTACGTCAGCCGCAGCCCCTCCGCGATCGGCACCTCTGGACGCCACCCCAGCTCGCGCTCGGCGCGGCTGATGTCCAGTCGGCTGTGCGTGAGCTCGCCCGGGCGCAGGTCCGCGAGCTCGGGCTCGATCTGCTTGCCGGCGGCCTTGCTCAGCTCGCTCCACACGCTCGCCACGTCGGTCTCGACGGCGGTGGCGATGTTGTACGTGCCCGAGCGCCCCGATGCGGTCAGCAGCGCGCTGACGACGTCGCCCACGTACACGTAGTCGCGCGTCGGCGTTCCGTGGCCGTAGAGCTTGGGCGCCCTGCCGGTGTAGAGGTGGTTGGAGAAGATCGCCACCACGCCGGCCTCGCCGTGCGGGCTCTGGCGCGGGCCGTACACGTTGCCCAGCCGGCACACCGCGTGCGGGATGCCCGACGACAGCGACCACGTGTTCACGTACGCCTCCGCCGCCCACTTGGACGCGCCGTACGGGGACAGCGGCGCGGGAATCCGGTCCTCCGACGTCGGCATCGGCGCCTCGTCGCCGTAGAGCGCGCCGCCGGTCGAGGTGAACACCACCGGCGCATCGAAGCGCCCGGCGGCCTGCAGCACGTTCAGCGTGCCCATCACGTTGACCGCGCAGTCGCGGCCGGGGTCCTCGACCGAGACGACCACGCTCGCCTGCGCCGCCAGGTGGAAGATCGCGCGGGGCTTCACATCGGCCACGACCGCCTCGAGCGCGGGCGCGTCGACGATGTCGAGCTCCACCAGCTCCGCGCCCGTGGCCACCCGCGCGGCGTCGCCCGAGGACAGGTCGTCGATCACCGTCACCGCGTAGCCGTCCGCGAGCAGCGCGTCGACGACGTGCGAGCCGATGAAGCCGGCGCCGCCGGTCACGATCGCGGGAGTGCTCATGCAGGGGGAATCTATACGGGCGCGGTCGTCGCGGCGGTGGCGAGCAGGTCTTCGACCGCTTCCACCGACTCGTCGATGCGCTCGAGCACGCGCATGCCACGGCGTTCGCGCGGCAGGCTCCCGCCCACAGCCGGCCCGCCGAGCACGATCGGCAGCTCGGGACGGCTGGAGCGCAGGTCGCGCAACGCCAGCTCGACCGACTCCGCGGCCATGGGCGCCGTCGCGCCGACCACCACCAGGTCGGGGGACTGGCTGTCGACCATCTCGAGCAGCCGGTCGGCCGAAAGATCGGTGTCGAAGATCGTGTGGAACCCGGCGGCCGCGAGCTGGTCGTGGACCATCTGCAGCCCGAGCGTGTGCTCGTCGCCCTCGACGCCCGCCAGCAGCACGCGCTCGCGCGTGGGCTCCGTGCTGCCCGTCATGTACCGGTAGAGCGTCGCCAGCACGCGCCTGGTGATGGTCGTCGCGCGGTGCTCGCGGTCGGCGTCGATCTCGCCCGCTTCCGCGAGCACGCTGATGCGCCGCAGCGCCGGGCCGATCACCTCCGCGTGCAGGGTCGTCGGCGTGATGCCGTCCTCGATCGCGGTCGCGATCGCGCCCTCGGCCATCTCCGCGTCGCCGCGTTCGAGCGCCGTGGCGAATGTCTCCAGCGTGCTCTCCACGAGCGCCACCGGGTCCGAGCGCAGCTGTTCGCGGGCGTCCGGGCCGGACATCCCGAGCACTTCCATGAAGGCGTCCAGCAGCACCGGGTCGAAGTGGCGCCCGCGCTGTTCGCGCATCATCTGCACGCCCTCTTCGACCGAGAATGCCGTGCGGTAGACGCGATCGCTGGTCAGCGCGTCGAACACGTCCGCGACCGCCACGATGCGCCCCTCGATCGGGATCGCCTCGCCCTTCAGACCGCGCGGGTAGCCGGTGCCGTCCCACTTCTCCTGGTGGCTGAGGGCGATCGTGGCCGCCATGTCCAGGATCGACGAGGACGAGCCGCGCACGAGGCGGTGCCCCTCCTCGGCGTGCGTCTCGACGATCGCGCGCTCCTCCGGCGTCAGCGGTCCGGGCTTCAGCAGGATCGCGTCGGGGATCGCCACCTTGCCGACGTCGTGCAGCGGCGCCGCGTGGCGCAGGCGCTCGCAGAACTCCGCGTCCATGCCGATGTGTTCGGCCAGCAGCACCGAGAAGCGGCCGATGCGCTCGATGTGCGCGCCCGTGTCCTCGTCCCTGAACTCGACCGCCATCGACAGCCGCTGAACGGTCTCGGCCTGCGCGATCTCGAGCTCCGAGAGCGCGCGTTTCAAGTCGCTGGTGCGGTGCTCGATCTCGTCTTCGAGCGCCACCCTGCCGCGCTCGCCGAAGTGCCAGCCGAGCGCTGTGGCCGCGGCCGCGAGCACGACCAGGCAGCCGGCGACGAGCAGCGATGCTCCCGCCAGCAGCGCTCCGAGGACCGCCACGACGCCGAGCAGCGCCCACGGCAGCGCGCCGAGCGCACTGTGCCGTCGCCTGCGGGGACGCCGGGGTGGCCGGCGTCCGGGGTGATGCCCCCCTCCGGCCCGCCTATGCACGAGCGCACCGATCCTCGCGAAGGGCCCGGAGCCCGGTCCATCCGAGTCGGCGCCGGGCTCCGCCGGTCGCCGAAGAAAGCTGGCTTGGATTGCGCCGTTCACTGAGAACTCTCGTGCTCTTTTTCGGTTTCGCAGACGGGGTGTCTGCCACTCCTCGACTCGACGGTCGTGGTGGCAGGCTTGATCCGATCTCTGTACGTGTAGACATATGACCCAAGCCGGCCTCAGCGGCCACTTTGCAGCTGGTTGATGTTGATCGCGTTCGCCGGCACCGACAGCGACACGGGTTGATTCCATTGGTCGAAGACGATCTTGCCGGCGCCGGCGCCGCGCTTGACGATCTCCAGCGGGTACGGGGCGCCCGTGCCGGCGACGTACAGCGTCCCGCCGATCGCGGTGTCGCTCACGCCGACCGCCTGCTGTCCGTCGACGCTCGCGCTCGGACCGCGCGAGAGCGCGCCGTGGCCCGCGAGCGTGTTGTTCAGCAGGCTGTGCAGATGCGCGAGCGATGCGAGCGAGGCAAGCGCGCCGGCTTCGGCCCCCTTCAACCATTTGCCGCGCAGCACCCGAGCGGCGGTGGCGCCGGCGAAGCGGGCGTAGAAGGCGGTGCTCCCGCTGACATACACCGCGTGGTCGACGTCGACCAGCCTGAAGCTGAGCCCGTCCAGCGCGACGCGTCCCTTCCCGCCCTTTTCGGCAACGAGCTCCATATTGAGTGATATCGGCTTGCCTTCGCTCACAATTGAGCCTGCAACGTGGACGCTCGCCGCGCCCATCGCCGCCGCTTTGGCGGCGGCCACGATCTGCGCGGGCGTCCTGGCTGCCACGCCGTTGCCCGACGGGGCGCCGCCGCAGCCGGCGAGCAACGCGGCGGACACGAACACCGCCACGCGCTCGCGGCTAGCCATGGCGCGCGCGCGAGCGGTGCACGAGCTCTGCGAAGAAGCCCTTGCCGAGCACGCTGAGGCTCAGCAACGAGCCGAACAGCACCACCGCGTCGATGCTCTCGCGTCCCTGCTTGTTCCAGTAGTCGTCGGCGAGATTGAGCCACAGCGCGAACTCGTCGAGCGTCAGCGCGGCGCCGCTGCCGTACACGATCGAGGTGATCCGCGACGCCCGGCGCCGCTCGTCGATGCCGATCTCCAGCATCCACAGATAGCCAACGCTCAGCAGACCGGTGATCCCGAAGGTCATGTGGTGGATGTGGCGCCCACCAGGGGTGATGTTCTTGAACGGTCCGCGTTCGGCTCTGATCGCGTGGGTGATGGCGCGCACCGCCGCGAACGTCACGAAGAACGACGCGGTCGAGAAGAGCTGGCGCTCCTTGCGCCTGTCTCCGAAGTGCTTGCGATAGAGATCGTGCACCTCACGCGCCGGCAGCAGCCACGAGAACGGCCGCCGTGGAGCGTCTGGCGGCGTGGTGGGCTGGACGGGGGCGACCACGATCGCCCCACACAGTAGCCCGCGCCGGCCTCACCGCGGCCGGCGTTGCAAGCGCGCGTGCAGCGGCAGCTGCACAGGTAAACCCGCATCGGCTTTTCGTCGAGATGGACGCACGATGCAGATGGATCGCCCGCTTTGGACTCGATCAGGCCAGCACAGCGCATGGCCGCATGCTGCGCGCACACGAGGTTGCCATGTCAGATAGCCAACCCCCCCACGACAACCCCGAGCGCGACCCGGCCGGCTTCTCCGCACAGGGACCCCTGAACGGCGGGCCCCAGCCCGGCGCTCAGAGCGCGGCCCAGAGCCCCGTTCAGCCCGCCGGTCAGCCGCAGGGCGACGGCAGCGGCTCGGGCGCGACGCCGGACTCGAGCGCGCAGGTCGAGCAGCGCGGGCACCTGCGAGGGCTCCTCGCCAGCCGCAAGCTCGTATGGGCGGTGGTGGCGGTGCTGTGCACGGCCGCGGGAGCCGTCGGCTCGGTGCTGGGGGCACACGCGGTCGCGCGCACGGACTCCAGCAAAGCGCGGCAGAGCGCCCAGCAGACCTCGGCGCAGATCGCCTCCACCGTCAAGCTCACACTCCGTCACGAGGAAGACATCGCGGTCGGCGCGGCCACCTACTTCGCCGGCAACTCGCAGACCTCGCCCAAGGAATTCGCCGTGTGGGTGAAATGGGCGCGCACGCTGCGGCGCTACCCCGAGCTCGAGGGGCTCAGCCTGGTGACACTCGTGCACGCGAACGAACTCGACGCCTTCCAGGCGCGGCTCACCGGCCAGGCCGTCAAGGCCACGGCCGGCCAGGCCGTCAAGGCGTCCGCATCCTCGCCGGCGCTACCCGCGTCCCCGGCGGCGAAACCCGCTCGCCCGGCCCTGCGGGTCGTTCCCGCCAGCAGCCACCCCTACTACTGCCTCGCGATCGCCAACCTCGTGCGCGGCCCCGCCAAGAGCCCACCGGCGGGCCTTGACTACTGCGCGGTAACGCCCGGGCTGCTGGTGTCGCGCGACTCGGGGCTGAGCAGCTACTCGACGGTGCTCGCCGGCGGCACGACAGCGCTGGCGATCGACACTCCCGTCTACAGGGGCAACGTCACACCGCACACCGTGTTCGGACGCGACGCGGCGTCGGTCGGCTGGCTGCGCGAGGTGCTCTCACCGGGCGTCGTGCTGGCGGAAGCGCTGCGCGGCCACCAGGCTTCCGCGGTGCGCCTCAGCTACCGCACGAGCTCGGCGAATCTCGCGTTCGCCGGCGGCACCCCGCAGCCCGGCGCGCAGAGCACGACGATCGAACTGCACAACGGATGGACCGTGCAGAGCTTCGCGGCCGCATCCGGCACGGGCGTGCTCAGCGACGGGAGCGCGCTCGCGCTGCTGATCGTCGGCTGCGTGCTGAGCGCGCTGCTCGGCCTGCTGATCTTCCTGCTGGGGGGCGGCCGCACGCCGGTCCTGGTGCGCGTGGCGCAGCCGCGCAAGGCGAGCACCGACACGGCCCCCAGCGAAGACCTGCACGACCCCCTCACGGGGCTGCCCAACCGCGCGCTCATGATCGACAGGGCCGAGTGCATGCTCGCGCGGGCGGGACGCCAGTCGGGGCTGCTGGTGGGCGCGCTGTTCATCGACATCGACTGGTTCAAGGACGTCAACGAGCGGCTCGGCGAGGCCGCCGGCGATCAGATTCTGAAGATCGTCGCCGAGCGCCTCGAAGGCGTGGTGCGCGCGGGCGACACGGTGGGCCGTCTCGGCGACGACGAGTTCGTGCTGCTGGTCGAGTCGGCGGCCCGCGGGGCGCGCCTTGACTCGCTGGCTCGGCGCGTGGTCGAGGCGCTGCACAAGCCGTTCGAGCTGGAGGGCTACGGGCCGAACTTCTTCCTGACGGCGAGCATCGGCGTCGCGTTCGGCCGCTACGCCACTCCTGAGGACCTCCTGCGCGACGCGCAGCTGGCCCTGTACGCGGCCAAGACCGCGGGCAAGGACCGCTACACGCTGTTCAACGCCAACATGCGCTCGGTGATCGAGGGCCGCGGCGTGCTCGAGGTCGAGCTGAACACGGCGCTGGCGGAGAAACAGTTCTTCCTGCTGTACGAGCCGATCTACGACCTCGCCACCGGCAAGGTCGCAGGCCTCGACGCACAGCTGCGCTGGCTGCACCCCAAGCGCGGCGTCGTGCTCCCCGACGACTTCATCCCGCTGGCGGAGGAAACCGGGCTGACCGTGCCGATCGGTCGCTGGGCGCTCGAAGAGGCGTGCGGTCGCGCGGCGGCATGGAACGTCGCGGGGCACCCGGTCGGCGTGTCCGTCGAGGTCTCGCCCAACCAGCTCAACCGCGACAACTTCGTCACGGACGTGCGGCGCGCGCTGCAGCAGTCCGGCATCGAGCCGTCGACGCTCACGCTCGCGATCGCCGAGACGACCGTCATGAGCGACGTCAGCGCGGCTGTCGAGCGCCTCGAGGAGATCAAGCAGCTGGGCGTGCGCATCGCGATCGACGACTTCGGCGGCAGCGGCTACGCCTACCACTCGGACCTGCGGCGACTGCCGCTGGACTTCCTCAAGGTGGACCGCGGCTCGCTCGCGGCCTCCGAGGACGAGGACTACCGCACGTGGCTGCTGGAGGCGATCATGATCGTCGGACGCGACCTGTCGCTGACGGTGATCGCCAAGGGGATCGAGAGCTTCGAGCAGCTGAGCGCCCTGCAGGGCATGGGCTGCGCGATGGCACAGGGCACGCTGATGGGCAAAGCGGTGCCGGCGAACGCCATCGAGAACGTGTTCGGCGTGAAGCTGCCGGCCATGCGCCCTAACACGCCCGACGCGTAGCGACTGCTCCCGCGCTGCGGCGCGAAGCCGCGCGGGCGTCTAGCATGGCCCCGAGTTTCGGCGAAGCGACGCGAAAGGAGCGCGATGGCTTTCAGCGCGGGCATGCCCAAGGCGGTCGCCCACGGGATCGAGGACCTGCGGGCGCTCAAGGACCAGGTGATCGGCCCGAGCGAGTGGCGCGAGGTCACCCAGGAGATGGTCGACCAGTTCGCCGAGCTGACCGGCGATCACCAGTGGATCCACACGGACGTCGAGCGAGCCAAGCGCGAGAGCCCGTTCGGGACGACGATCGCCCACGGCAACCTGACGCTGTCGCTGATCGACGGGCTGCGCCAGGGTCTGAACGACTGGAGCGGGTTCAAGCTGGGCGTCAACTACGGGTGGAACAAGGTCCGCTTCCCGGCTCCCGTGCCGGTGGGCTCGCGGCTGCGCTCCTACGCCCAGATCGTGGAGATCGCCGACGTCGGCGGTGGCTGGCACCAGGTCGTCACCCGCTTCACCGTCGAGGCCGAGGGAGGCGAGAAGCCGGTGTGCGTGGCCGACAGCGTCGGGCGGCTGCTCGTGGACGACGCTTGAGGCAGGATTGAGTTGACTCGATCGGGGGTATGATCTCGCGCGGCGAAGGTATCTCTCTCTTATCAAGCGCTGAGGTCTAGGGGTCTACTCATATGTCTCGCAACACCGGTCGTATCGCAACGGTGGCCGTCCTGCTGGCCGCCATTGGGGCCATGTTCGTCGCTACCACGTCGGCGTCGGCGATCACCGAGCCGGTGACGTTCACCAACTGGGCAGTGTGGGGCTCGCTCACACCCAAGAAGCTGAATGAACCGGTGGTGCTGCCGAAAGGCTCGACTTTCAACGGCACCAGCGAGATAACGATCACCCCGACCGAATTCTCGGGCACGCTCAGCGGCAACATCCTCGTGCCGCCGTTCCAAGCGTCGCTGAAACTCCTCGGGCTGATACCGACCACCGTGGGGGTGACGTTCACACAGGTCGGCGCGGCGGACGGCACGCTCACGACCGCCCCCGCCGCGGACTGCTCGAATCCGCGATTCGGGATCGCCTGCGCGAAGCTGACCGTCGACACGAAGGCCAACCTGGGCATCACCGCGGCGGGGATCTTGGGCATCGAAATTCCCACCCAGTGCGAAACCTCAGAACCGGCCACGTTCAACCTGAGCGCGTACCTGCCGATCGGGGAGCTGGTGCTGCAGGAGGCGGGCCCGCACTTCACCGGCACGACCACGATCCCGTCCATCAGCTGCGACGGCGGTCTGCTGGGCCTCCCGCTCAGCGCGCTCCTGAGCGCGCTGATGTCCGGTCCGGAAAACCCCTACGCGCTGAACCTCGGCCCCAACGAGCCGGCCGCGCCGACCGTGGCCACCCAGGAAGCCTCGTCGGTCTCGCAGATCTCGGCCGACCTGCACGCGACGGTCGACCCCAACGGCGAAGCGGAAAGCGACTGTCACTTCGAATACGGCACATCGACCTCATACGGCACGAGCGCGCCTTGCTCATGGCGAGTCGGTGCGGGCTTTGCCGTGTACGCGCCGCTGACGGGGCTGAGCGAGAACACCACGTATCACGTCCGAGCCGTCTCCACGAACACGCTCGGGACGAGCTACGGCGCCGATCAGACCTTCACCACGCTGTCGGGGTCGCCGGAATACGGGCAGTGCGTGGCCCAGAAGGACGGCAACTACGCGGACGGCAACTGCCAGACGGTCGCTGAGAAGAAGGGCGTGCCCGACCACAAGGGAAAGTACGAATGGGTGCCGGGACCGGCCGCCACATGCGTGGCCCAGAAGAAAGGCGAATACACGAACTCGAGCTGCACCACCAAGTCCGTGAAGGCGCGCAAGGGGACCTACGAAAAGACGCCAGGGCCCGTCTTCACGTCGACGACCGGTCCGGTAACGCTCGAAACCGCTGCGCTCGGTGTCAGCCAGGTGACATGCGCGGCGAGCACAGCGACGGGTGAAGTCACCGGCACGAGCACAGGCACGGAGCGGATCACGCTCACGGGCTGTGAAGCATCCGGCAAGAAGTGCACGAGCGAAGGCCCCAACGGCACGCCATCGGGCAAAGCGGGCACCATCGTCACCAACCTGCTGCGCACCAGGCTGCTCGGGCCGGTGTCAGGTCAGGTATGGATCGAGCTCGCAAGCTCGGAACACGAACCCTATCTAGCGGAATTCGGCTGTGAAGGGAAGCTCTACAGGACGCGCGGCTCGCTCAGCGGAGTGCAGAGCGGCGACGTGAACGTGTCGAGCCTCACGAGCACGACGCGGTTCTCAGTCGAAGAAGGCAAGGAAGCCGAACAGGCGCTGTTCACCGCGCTCTCCGAAACGGGAGGCAAAAGCTGGAGCGCTGCCGAGTCCTCCACCGCGGTCATGCTCGCCAGCAACACGGCGGGAACGAACGTGGAGATAAAGCCGTAGCGCCGTTACGAGCGGGACAAGCCGACGCGCTCAGCCCAGTGAGCAACTCCGCCGTAGCGGGTTACTGCTAGATACAGCGCAGTCCGGCCGGCCGTCTTGAACTCCGCCACCGACGGCCATACGCTGCGTCCCGCACAGAAGACTTCCAGCTCATCCTGAATACGCTCAGGTGTCCAGCGGCGTGGCCGGCCTCGACGATCATCGCTACCCCGAGCAAAGGCGTACCTCGTGCCGGGGCCGCTACGCAGGCGCCGCACAATCCGCTTCTCCGCGAGGTCGTCGAGGTCTTGGAGGGCGGCTGTCCTACGGACACCAGCTGCCTTTTCGTAGTCGCTCCGCGTGAACTCGCGCACGCCCTGCACAGCAAGCGCGCTCACTCCGATCTGCTGCGAGGCCTTGAGCTGGACGGGAGTCGAGCTGCTAAGCCCGAGCTGGTTGAGCTCTTCGACCTCTGCTTGGACACGTTCGTACTCCTCAGCGAGACCCTCGAGAAAGTAATCAAGCCATAGACCCATATTGAACGTCCGTTCCCGGACCGAGCGAAGTGCCGCTAGGTACGCCGTCTTATCGCGCGCGTAGTACCGGTCAAAGCAGAAGAGACGCCCAGGTAGGTAGCCGTGATGAAGCAGCACCGCAGAGGACAGCAGTCGGGCAGTACGGCCGTTGCCGTTCGCGAAGGGGTGTATCTCGGTAAGCGCATAGTGAGCGACTGCGGCTAGAACGGGCGGCGGGAACTCCTCGAGGCGTTGTTCGCGCCGTGCGATCCACTCACAGAACCCGGTCATTCGAGCTGCTATCTCGCTAGGCGGACAGCCTTCGTGGACGACGCGCTTAAGCTCGTCGAGCACCACTGCACGACCGTCGCGCCAAGCTCCCTCGTGCCGCGGCTTGAAGTCCGAATCCTCGCGGCCAAGGCCGCGCATCAGGACGCCGTGGAGCTCGAGCAGCAGCGGAGGCGTAGCTTCGAGCGCCCCGGCGTCATGACGTTTATCGAGCCATTGCAGCGCCTCGACATAGTTGACGAGCTCGATCTTTGCCGCCGTAGTAGCGTCCAACTCGCCTGCCGCAGCGCGCACGGACTCGATCATGGGGAGCTCGTTGCCCTCTATCAGCGTCGAGTAATGCACCGTGCCCGCCAGGGCAGAGACGCGCATCTGATCCGCTGCAGGAGGGATGATCGCAGCCCCGCGAATCGCGCCGAGAGCCCGCTCGATACGCCCGAGCTTGGCCACGACCGCCGGCTCGTATCGGAAGAAGCTTGCCGAAAAGACGATCGGCTTATCGGAAGTATCTACCGCCATTTATCAAAACCACGTATGTCGCACCAGCTCTTTGGGTACGTCTATTTTATCAAAAGCAGAATGCAGCATGATATAGCTAGTTTGCAGCGCTTTTTGCCAGGGAAATCAGAATATCAGCCGCCCATTATCGAAACCAGCGGAGGACCCTCGGCGCGACTCTCCACCGGATCGGTAGCCCTATAGCGCTGCCTTGCTTCCCTCGCTCAGACCGCGAGCGCCACGTACTTGGTCTCCAGGTACTCGCCGATGCCCTCGAACCCGCCCTCGCGGCCGAACCCAGACTGCTTGACCCCGCCGAACGGCGCGGCGGGGTTGGACACGACTCCCTGGTTGAGCCCGATCATGCCCGACTCGATCGCCTCGCACACGCGGAACGCGCGCGCGAGATCGCGCGTGTAGACGTAGGCGACGAGCCCGTACTCGGTGCGGTTGGCGGCGTCGAGCGCCTGCTGCTCGGAGGTGAACGTGGCGACGGGCGCGACCGGTCCGAAGATCTCCTCGCTGAGCAGGCGCGCGTCGTCGGGCACGTCGGTGAGGACGGTGGGCTCGAAGAAGTAGCCGGGGTGGGCGGGCCCGGACAACTGGCCGCCGCCGAGCAGCACGCGCGCGCCGCGCGTGACGGCGTCACCGACGAGCTCGGTGACCTTGCTGCGCTGGTCTTCGTCGATCAGCGGGCCGACGTCGACGTCGGGCTCGGTGCCGCGGCCGACGTTCAGCGCGCCCATGCGCTCGGCCAGCCGCCGCGAGAACTCCTCGGCGACCGACTCGTGCACGTGGAAGCGGTTGGCGGCGGTGCAGGCCTCGCCGACGTTGCGCATCTTGGCGAGCATCGCGCCCTCGACGGCGGCGTCGAGGTCGGCGTCCTCGAACACGAGGAACGGCGCGTTGCCGCCGAGCTCCATGGACACGCGCAGGATCTGCTGCGCGGACTGTTCGATCAGCGAGCGCCCCACCTCGGTGGAGCCGGTGAACGACAGCTTGCGCGTGCGCGGGTCCTTGAGCAGCGGCGCGATCACCGCGCCGGCGCTCTTGGCGGTGATCACGTTGAGCACGCCCGCGGGCAGGCCGGCATCCTGCAGGATCTTGGCGAGCGCGAGCATCGACAGCGGCGTCTGCTTGGCGGGCTTGACGACCATCGTGCAGCCGGCGGCGATCGCGGGGGCGATCTTGCGGGTGCCCATGGCGGTGGGAAAGTTCCACGGCGTGACGAACACGCACGGCCCGACGGGCTGGCGCATCGTGAGGATGCGGCCCTTGCCTGTGGTGTTGACCATGTAGCGCCCGTGGATGCGCACGGCCTCCTCGGAGAACCAGCGGAAGAACTCGGCCGCGTAGGCGATCTCCGCGCGCGACTCCGCCAGCGCCTTGCCCATCTCGAGCGTCATCAGCAGCGCCAGCTCGTCGGTCTGAGCGACGATCGCCTCGTACGCGCGGCGCAGGATCTCGCCGCGCTCGCGCGGCGGGTGCACGGCCCACTCGGCCTGCGCGTCGGCGGCCGCGCCCAACGCCGCGAGCGCGTCCTCGACCTGCGCGTCGGCGACCTGCACGAGCGGCTCGGTGGTCGCGGGGTCCTCGACGGCGAGCGTGCCGCCGCCGCTCGCGGCGCGCCAAACGCCTGCGATGAACAGCTCCGTGTGAACCCGCTCGAGCACCTCGCGCTCGCGCTCGGACAGGCTCGCTGGGCTGACGGCGCTCATGTGCTCAACCTACCACCGCGCCGGCCTATCCAAACCGCATCGCCTCTGCGCAAAGCGGCATACATCGTGCAGCGCTCAGGCGCCACGCGCGGCGACCCGACCGAGTGGGTAATGGAACACTCGGCCATGGAGCGCGACCGCGGGCGTACAGCGGTGTTGCTGGGGGCAATGGAGGCGACCGCCACCGCTCCTGCTCGCCGGACTCGCCTGACCGGCGCCATGTTCGCGGGCGCGCTTGCGGCGCTCGCGCTGTGGGCCGCACCGGCCGGCGCGTCGACGCTGATCGTTGAAGGCGCGGGCGACGGTCACGGGGTGGGCATGAGCCAGGACGGCGCGCTCGGCTACGCCGAGCACGGCTGGAGCGACGCGGCAATCCTCGCGCACTACTACGCCGGCACCACGCTCGGCCGCGCGTCGGCCAGCGCGAATGTGAAGGTGCTGGAGGGCTCGAAGGTGGTTGCGGTGCCGCTGGAACGCTACGTGCGCGGCGTGGTGGCGGCGGAGATGCCCTCGGGCTGGCCGGCGGCGGCGCTCGAGGCGCAGGCGATCGCCAGCCGCACGTACGCGCTGACCGATCACGCGGGCGGCGCGAGGTTCGACGTGTACTCGGACACCCGCTCGCAGATGTATGAGAGCCCACCCACCCCGGCGGCGGAAACGGCGACGACGAACGCGGCGGTGGCGGCGACCGCGGGGCAGATCGTGCTCTACCAGGGCAAGCCCGCGATCACGTACTACTTCGCGAGCTCCGGCGGGATGACGGAGGACAACGAGAACTCGTTCCTCGGCTCCGAACCCGAGCCGTGGCTGCGGGGCGTGCCGGACTCCTACGAAACGAAGGCGTCGAGCTGGAAGCTGAGCATCGGCTTCGCCTCCGCGGCAGCGCGCCTGCGCGGCCTGGTGAAGGGCTCGTTCCGCGGCATCGAGGTGCTGGGACGCGGAGTGTCTCCGCGGATCGTCGCGGCCGAGGTGCTCGGCTCGCGCGGGGCGAGCCCGGTGAGCGGACCGGAACTGGCGGCGCGGCTGGCGTTGACGAGCACGTGGGCGTACTTCAGCGTGAAGAGCGGCGCGAGCGTCAGGCGCGAGCCCGACGTCAGCGGTCAGCCTCCGTTTGCGCCGCTGGCACCGGAAAGCGCGCCTGCCACGCCTGCGCCGGTCCCCGCTCCGGCGCCGAGCACGGGACCGCAGGGCGGCGCGCAGGCGCCGGCTACGGTCGCTTCGACGAGCGCCACGGGCGGCGCGCAGGCCGAATAGGGCGGCTGCGCGCTGAGGTGGCTGCGGCTGAGGGCGCCTACGACATGCGTCCGCTTTGACACCGTTGCGCACCCGAAGTCGCGGGAAACGCCGCTCGATGGTCGATAATCCCGATATGAGGCTTCGCCGCACCGTCGCGATGCTCGCGTGCGCCACGGCGCTGGGCGCTCCCGGCGCGCTGCTCGCGCCGGCGGGCGCGTCGGCCGCGCACTCGGTGGGCACGCGCGAACAGGTCGAATGGGTGCGCCGCGCGGCGACGAACTTCGTGACCGCCGAGCTGGCTGGCAACGGCGCGGGCGCGTGCGGGATCCTGGACGTGTCGCTGCGGGGAACGGAGCATCACCGCACATGCGCGCAGCGCTGGGACGCGCGCCTGAAGACGCTGCTGCGCGAACCGGGTGGACGGGCGCGGCTGCGGTCGCAGAAGCGCGCGATCGCGACGTCCGCGGTGATCGTGCATGGGAACGTAGCGTCGATCGAGCTGCCGACGCCGCTGATGGGCAGCGCGAACCGCTTCCTGTGGACCGAAAACTGCTGGATGCTCGACGGCTGAGCGCGTGTGCGCCGCCGCCGGCCGCTGAGGCCACCCATCGCTGACGCGGTCGGCCGCAATACCCTGAGCCGGTGCCCACCCCGCTGCTGATCGCGGACGTTCCGTGGCTGCTGTACCGGTCGTTCTTCGCGCTGCCCAAATCGATCGTGGGCGCCGACGGGCAGCCGGTGAACGCGCTGCTGGGCACGGTCAACGCGATTTTGACTTTTTATGATGCACGCCTGCCGGCGTGCCCGCCGGATGGCGTAGTGGCGTGCATGGGCGCAGAGCAGGCGGACTACCGCGTGCGGCTGTATCCCCCCTACCACGCGCACCGTGATCCAATGCCGCCGGAGCTGAGGGCGCAGTGGGAGCAGGCGCCGGCGCTGCTGGCGAGTCTCGGCTGGACGTATGCGACGAGCGACGACTTGGAGGCCGACGACGTGATGTTCTCGTTCGCGCGCGCGGAGCAGGAGCGCGGCGGCCGGGCGCTGCTCTTGACGGGCGACCGCGATCTGTACGGGGCGGTCACCGAGCGCGTGGCGGTGGCGGAGCTGCTGAAGGGCGGCAAGCACGCGGAGATCGGGCCGGCGCAGGTGCGTGAGCGCTACGGCGTCGACCCCGAGCAGGTGCCGGACTTCATCGCGCTGCGCGGCGACCCCTCCGACGGCCTGCCGGGCGCGCCGGGCATCGGCGCCAAGACCGCCGCCGAGCTGCTGCGCGCGCACGGAACGCTCGAGGCGCTGCTGAGCGCCGCCGGCGCCGACGCGAGCGCGGAGGACTCAGATGCGGCCGCAGTCAGGGCAAGCGCAGTCATGCGCCCGCGCATCGCCGCGGTATTGCGCGAGAACGCGGAGCTGCTGCGCACGTTCAAGCAGGTTGCCACGCTGCAGCGGATCGACGTGGAGCCACCACGTGAACGCACGACGAACTTCGCGGGGGGCGCGCGTATGGCCGGCGAGCTGGGGATGCGGCGGCTGGCCGAGCGGCTGGAGGCGATGATCGACGCGGGCTGACGTGACCGATAGGGGCTCTGTATTACACGGCCAGCAGACGTGATACATTGATTGGATGCGCAGCATAAGGCTGGACGACGAGCTCGACACGCGCGTGCGGCAGGCCGCGGCGGCGGAAGGTGCTTCGGTGTCGGAGTTCATTCGGCGCGCCGCCAGCGAGCGAGCCGATCACACTCTCGCGACCGGCGCAAGTGAGCGCTTGGCCGATGTGATCGGCGCGGTTCACGGAGGCGGGGGGCAGGCCCGCGACACCGGGGCCGCCTTCGTCGAGGCGCTCGATCAAAGACCGTGACGCTCACCGACGCCGGCCCGCTCGTCGCGCTGATCGACGCAGACGAGGCTGATCACAAGCGCTGCCGGGAGACGCTCGCACAGTTGAGCCTGCCGCTCATCACGACCTGGCCCGCGTTTACCGAGGCGATGTACCTGCTCGGGCGCGCCGCCGGCTGGCACGGACAGGAGCCCCTGTGGCGCATGGTGCTGCGCGAGGATCTCGTTGTTGCGCAGCCGTCAGCGGCAGCCAACAAGCGCGCAGCGCGCCTGATGGAGCGCTACGCCGACCGCCCGATGGACCTCGCCGACGCCACCCTCGTCGCGCTCGCCGAGGAACGGCGCCTCAAGCGTATCTTCACCCTCGACGCCGACTTTCACATCTACCGTCTGCACGGGCGGCAGAGCTTCGAGATCGTGCCGGCGTGAAGATGCGTTGTTATTGATGTCGCCCGCCTAGCGGCCCGATGGCCAAGCCAGGCAAGGACGCAGCCTGGCGCCGTGCCAGCAGGCAGCTAGGGCGTGAACTTGACCGTGATGACGTCCCCATCCTGCATCACGTAGTCGCGCCCCTCCAGGCGCAGCGTGCCGCGTTCGCGCGCGCCGGCGTAGCCGCCGGCGTCGACCAGCTCGCGCCAGCCGATCACTTCGGCGCGCACGAAGCCCTTCTGGATATCCGTGTGGATCTGCCCGGCTGCATGCCAGGCGGTGAGGCCGCGGCGCAGGTGCCAGGACTGCGCGATCGTGGCCTCGCCGGCGGTGAAGAACGCGATCAGCTCGAGCAGCGCGAACGCCTCGCGCACCACGCGCTGCAGGCCGGACTCGCTGACGCCGAGCTCCTCGCGCATCGCCGCGGCGTCCTCGTCCTCGAGCTCCGCGAGCTCGGACTCGATGCGCGAGGACACCGCCACAGCGCGCGCGCCCTGCGCGGCCGCGTGCTCGGCGACCGCCGCGGGGACCTCCTCAGAGCCCTCGTCCACGTTCGCCACGAACAGCACCGGCTTGCTCGTCAGCGAGCCGAGGTCGCGCGCGGCGTTGGGCGCCTCCTCGGGCACCGGCACCGTGCGCGCCGGGCGGCCGGCCTGCAGCGCCGCGATCACCTCGCGCAGCCACGCCTCCTCCGCGACGGCGACGCGATCGCCCCCGCGCGCCTGTTTGCCGACCCTCTCCACCCGGCGCTCAGCGGCCTCCAGGTCCGCCATCACCAACTCCGTCTCAATAGTCTCAATATCCGCCAGCGGGTCCACACGGCCCTCGGGATGGACCACGTTCTCGTCTGTGTGCGCGCGCACGACGTGCACGATCGCGTGCGTCTCGCGGATGTTCGCCAGGAAGCGGTTGCCCAGTCCCTCGCCCTGGTGCGCCCCCGCGACCAGGCCCGCGATGTCGTGGAAGTCGACCGTGTCCCACACGATCTCCGACGCGCCCACCGTGCGCGCGACCTCCTCCATGCGCTCGTCGCGCACCGGCACCACCGCCACGTTGGGCTCGATCGTCGTGAACGGGTAGTTCGCCGCCTCCGCGCCAGCTTTCGTCAGCGCGTTGAACAGCGATGACTTGCCCGCGTTGGGCATGCCCACGATCCCGATGCGCGTGCTCATTGGGCCATCTTCCCAGGATCGTGCTGACGGACACGGGCGCAGCCATCCCAAGCGCGCACGACCTATCCTGGGCAGAGGCCATGTACGCCTACTACGACCCCGAGGCCGATATAGCGTGGCTTCCCACTGGTGACTCTGAGCGCGTCGTCAGCGAGGAGGTCGAGTGGGGCTTGATCGACCACGACGCCACAACGGACGAGATCGTGGCCGTCGAGATTTGGGCCGCCAGCAAACGCCTGCCCCAGGCAATTCTCGACGCGCTGCCGAGACCTGGCAAGCCTCAGGGCGTAACCGTCTGAGCGGCGTCCGCACGAGCGGCTCCCACCAGCGTTCCCAGCGCCGCCCCTGCCAGCACATCTGAGGGGTAGTGCACGCCCAGGTACAGCCGCGACAGCGCCAGTCCCGTGGCGAGCGTGTACAGCGGCAGGGCCGGCAGACCGAGGCGCGAGTAGGTGACCGCCCCTGCAAACGATGTGGAAGCATGCGCGCTCGGGAAGCTCAGCGCGGTCGGCGTCCCCGTCAGCGCCGGCAGCCCCGGAAGCTCTGGCCGGCGGCGGCCCACCACCCGCTTGACCGCCGTGTTCAGCACGTACACGCCCGCGACCGTCGCCGTCGCCCGGCGCCACTCCCCCCTGCGCTCTGCGTCGAGCGCCGCTCCGACCGCGCCTATCGCAAGCCAAATGCCGGCGTGCTCGCCCACACGCGAGAACCGCGCCACCGCGCGCTCGGCACCCGGCGTGTGCCCGCGCGTGCGCGCAAGTCGCAGCAGCCGCTCGTCGAGGTTCATCCTGTGTGAGGACAAGGAGTTAGGGGGCCGATGGGCAAGCGAGGCAAGGACGCAGTGAGCGAAGTTGCTCAGCACACGTGCTGGCCGATCGGAGATCCCGTCGATCTTCGATCGGTAAGGACGCAGCATCGCGCCGCCCAGCGGTTCCCTAACCGAAGCCGACGCGGGGCTCGTCGCTATCAGCGCTGACATAGACCACCTGGCCGAGGTCCACGCGCACCGGTCCGTCCTCGCTCTCGAGCTCGTGCCAGCCGATGCCGCCGAGCGCCTTGTTGAGATCTTCGAGCTGCTTGTCGCTCACGCGCAGCGCCAGCACCTGGCCGCCCTGGAATCCGAGCGTCACGCGTCGCGCTCCCGTAGCGGCCATCAGTGACCGCCTCCGCCGGCGGCCGGCTGCACGATCTCGGTCAGCACGCCGGCGGTCGCACGCGGATGCATGAACGCCACGCGCGAGCCGCGGATGCCGGTTCGCGGCTGCTGGTCGATCAGCTGCAGGCCCGCCTGCGTGAGCGCCTGCAATGTCGCGTCGATGTCGGCCACCCGGTAGGCCACGTGGTGCAGGCCCGGTCCCTTGGCGGCGATGAACCTACCGACGGGCGTGTCCGGCCCAAGCGGCGCCAGCAGCTCGACGTGGCTCTCGCCCACGTCCAGGAGCACCGCCTCCACGCCCTGCTCCTCGACCACCTCGCGATGCGCCACCTCCAGCTCGAAGCTGTCGCGGTAGAGCTCGAGCGCGGGCTCGATCTCCTCGACGGCGACGCCAATGTGGTCGATGCGGCTGAACACCAGCCGCAGTCTATAGCTGCTTGGGCTCGTTCCCACCCGGAGAGTCGGGGAGGCGGATCGGAACGGGCGCCGGCGGGGGCGGGTGCGACTCGGCCGCCGCCACCACACGCAGGCCCACCCCCGGCGCGCGCTCCATGCGCGGCACTCCCGCCATCACCTTGTCGATCGCGTCGCGATCGAGCACCTCGCGCTCCAGCAGCTCGGCCGCGAGCGCGTCCAGTTGCGGGCGGTGAGCGACGATCAGCTTCTGTGCGGCTCTGCGCGCCTCCTCGATCAGATCCTGGCGCTCCTCGTCGCGCAGCCGCAGCGTCTGCTCCGACAATCGCACGTCTCCGTCGGGCGAGCGCCCGACGCCGGCGGTGCCCATCGCGAAGTCGTGGACCATCGAGTGCGAGATGTCGGCCACGCGCTTGAGGTCGTCGGAGGCGCCAGTGGTGATCGCGCCGAACACGACCTGCTCGGCCACGCGACCGCCGAGCAGCACGGTCATGTAGTCGAGCAGCTCCTCGCGCGTCTTCAGGTAGCGGTCCTCCGCCGGCAGGTTCAGCGTGTAGCCGAGCGCGCGCCCGCGCGGCACGATCGAGATCCGGTGCACCCGGTCGACCGACGGCAGCAGCTCGCCGCACAGCGCGTGCCCCGCCTCGTGGTAGGCGACCACCCGCTTCTCGTGCTCGTTCAGCACGCGCTTGGACTGCACGCCAGCGATCACCCGCTCGATCGCCGAGTCGAAGTCCTTGAGCGCGATCTTCTTGGCCCCGCGCCTGGTCGCGAAGATCGCCGCCTCGTTGCAGATGTTCGCCAGATCCGCGCCCGTCAGCCCGCTCGTCTGCTGGGCGACCGCCCCGAGGTCGAGGTTCTCCAGCGGCTTGTCGCGCGTGTGCACCTGCAGGATGCCGAGACGGCCTTTGACGTCCGGTGGCACCACGAACACCTGGCGGTCGAAGCGGCCCGGGCGCAGCAGCGCCGGGTCGAGCTTGTCCAGCAGGTTGGACGCCGCGATCACCACGACTCGCCCGCTGGAGGAGAAGCCGTCCATCTCCACGAGCAGCTGGTTGAGCGTCTGGTCCTTCTCGCCAGAGATGTCCATCCCGCGCCGCCCGCCGACGGCGTCGAGCTCATCGATGAAGATGATCGCCGGTTCGTGCTTGCGCGCGATCGCGAACAGCCGGCGGATGCGCGCCGCGCCGAGGCCCGCGAACATCTCCACGAACGACGCCGCCGACTGCGCGAAGAACTGCGCGCCCGACTCGTTCGCGACCGCCTTTGCCAGCAGCGTCTTGCCGGTGCCCGGCGGACCGTGCAGGAGGATGCCCTTGGGGACTTTCGCGCCGAGCGCGTGGAAGGACTTCGGTTCGCGCAGGAACTCGACGATCTCCTGCAGCTCCGCCTTGGCGTCGTCGACGCCGGCGATGTCCGCGAACGTCACCGACTGGTCGGACGTCGGCTTGATCTGCTGCGGCTTGACCCGCGGCATCACCTTCATCATCCGCCACATCATGAAAACCAGCGCCGTGAAGAACAGGATCGCGATCACCGGCTCCCAGTTGACCGCCTGGTTCTGGAGTTCCTGCGTGAACGACGGCCCCGGCGCGGACGGCTGCACCGTGGCCACGTGCACGCGCGCCCGAGGCGTCGCCACCACGTGCGCCAGCGCGCCGTGCTTCAGCGCGGGGCCGCTCTTTGCGCCGTGTTTCAGCGCAGCGCCACCCGACGCGCCGTGCGCCGGCGCGGCATGCGTGAGCGGGGTCTTCCCGCCGGGCGATTGCGGCGCAGTCGTGGTCTGCGCGCTCACCTCTCCATCCCCTCCAGCAAATCAACCATCCTTGGCATTGCATCCATTATGCGTGTTTCCTACCGTCTTGTCGAGCGCTGCAACTCTCAGCCGAGCACGCGCACCGCGAGGTCCCTGAACAGCTCTGTCGCGAACGCCAGGTCGCGCACGTCGATGCGCTCGTCCGCGCCGTGAATCAGCGGCGCGGTCTGCAGCAACGACTGATGGCGGTGGGGGAAGAATCCATAGGCGACGCACTCGGGGAACGCCACGCGGAAGTGGCGCGAGTCGGTGAAGCCCGGAAGCACGACCGGCACGACCTCCGCGCCCGGGTCCTGCTCGGCGATCCAGCCGGAGATCGCGTCCATCAGCTGCGAGGCCGCCGGCGAGCGGTTGCCGACGACCCGCTCGGTGAACTCGATCTGCCAGGGCGGCCGGGAGTCCGCGGGCGAGGACGAGTCGCCGGGCGACTCGGAGGGCGACCGGCTGGCTGGGCTGGATTCCAGAACTTCGGCCAGCCCCTCGCGCACCTCCTGCTCGCCCAGGCCCGGCGGCACGCGGCAGTCCACCTTCAGCTCCGCACGACTCGGGATCACGTTGATCTTCTCCGACGCGGCGATCCGTGTGGGCGTGAACGTGACGCCGAGCATCGGCTCGAACATGATCGCCAGGCGCGGGTCCGCCGCGCGCAGGCGTGCGACCGCGCCCTCCGGGTCCTCCGGGTCCTCGCCGATCCCGCGCAGGAACGCCAGCGGCTCCTCGGTCGGTCGATATGCGGGCTGGCGCGCCGCGAACCGCTCCAGTATGGGCCCCATCTTCAGCAGCGCGTTCTCGCCCATGCCGGGCATCGAGGCGTGGCCGGCGACCCCGTCGGTGACGACCTTGAAGCGGAACACGCCCTTCTCCGCGCAGCACACGCCGTAGCAGCGCCTGCCGCCGTACTCGAACACCGCGCCGCCGCCCTCGTTGACGAGCATGTCGCAGCGGACCTTCTCGGGATGGTTCTTGGTGATCCATTCGGCCCCCAGCGAGCCGCCGGTCTCCTCGTCGACGACCGCCACGATCAGCAGCTCGCCACGCGCCGGGCGCCAGCCCGAGCGCGCCAGCGACGCCGCCGCGGCGATCTCCGCGGCCACCTGCGACTTCATGTCGAGCGCGCCCCTGCCCCACAGGAAGCCGTCGGCGAGGTCCCCCGACCACGGGTCGTGCGTCCAGTCGGCCGGGTCCGCGAGCACGGTGTCGACGTGGCCGAGATAGCACAGCGTCGGACCGGCAGCCGCCGCGCCCGCGCCGGTGCCGGACGCCGCCGCTCCTCGCAGCCTCGCGACCAGGTTGGGGCGCTCGGGCTCCGCGCCGAGCAGCTCGCACTCAAAGCCCGCCACGGCGAGATGGTTGGCCAGGTACTCCTGTGCCGCGAGCTCGTTGCCAGGCGGGTTGACCGTGTTGAAGCGGATCAGGCTGGCGAGCAACTCCCCGGCCTCCGCGCCCAGCTGGCCGTCCGGCGATCCGTTTGCGCTCATCGAGCAGATCGTACGCCCATCTCCGCGACCTCCTCGCGACTGAGCGGGTAGTGGCAGGCGACGAGCGTCCCCGAGCCCTTGTCCTCTAGCGCAGGCTCCTGCGTGGAGCAGAGCGCCTGCGCCTTCGGGCAGCGGGTGTGGAAGCGACACCCGCTCGGTGGATTCGCGGGGCTCGGCACGTCGCCGCCGAGCGGGTGTCGCTCGCTGCCGTGCAGCGACGGGTCGGCGACCGGCACCGCGGCCAGCAGCGCGCCGGTGTAGGGGTGGCGTGGGAACGCGTACAGCGCGTCGTTCGGGCCGATTTCGACGATCTTGCCGAGGTACATGACCGCCACGCGGTCGCACATGTGGCGCACCACCGACAGGTCGTGGGCGATGAACACGACCGTCAGGCCGAGCCGTCGCTGCAGGTCGCGCAGCAGGTTGAGCACCTGCGCCTGGATCGAGACGTCGAGCGCGGACACGGGCTCGTCGGCGATCAGCAGCTTGGGGTTGAGCGCGAGCGCGCGGGCGACGCCGATGCGCTGGCGCTGCCCGCCGGAGAACTCGTGCGGGTAGCGGTTGTAGTGCTCGGGGTTCAGCCCGACCGTCTCCATCAACCGCTGCACCTCGCGTTTGCGCTCGCCCTTCTCGCGCATCAGGCGATGGATCGCAAACGGCTCGCCGATGATCGAGCCGACGGTCTTGCGCGGATTCAGCGACGAGTAGGGGTCCTGGAAGATCATCTGCACCTCGCGCCGGATCGCCTTCAGGCGCGCGCCCTTGACGCGCGTGATGTCGATCCCCTCGAAGTCGATCTCGCCGGCCGTGGCGTCTAGCAGCCGCATCATCAGCTTGGCGGTGGTGCTCTTGCCGCAGCCCGTCTCGCCGACGATCCCGAGCGTCTCGCCGCGCTCGATCTCCAGGCTGACGCCGTCCACGGCCCTGACAGCGCCGATCTTGCGCTGGATGATGATCCCGCGCGTGATCGGGAAGTGCTTTACGAGGTCACGCACCCGCATCAGCGGCCCCGCGGCGCCGACGGCCGTGCTCATGCGGGCGCAGCCCCCGGTAGACCCACCTCGGCGAGCGCCTCCTCGGGCGTCTTGCCGGCGCCCAGTTGCTCCCACAGGCGCCGGCGCACATCCGCCTCCAGCAGGCATGCGACGTGGTGGCCGGGTTCGTCGGGGACCGGCTCGAGCGCGGGGTCGATGCGGGCGTGGTCCGGCTGGGCGTATGGACAGCGCGGGTGAAAGTGACAGCCCGAGGGAGGGTTGATCAGGCTGGGCGGCGTCCCCGGGATCGGCACGAGATCCTCCTCGCGCGAGCCGTCGAGCCTCGGGATCGACTTCAACAGGCCCCACGTGTATGGGTGTTCGGGCGCCGAGAACACGCGCGTGGCCGAGGCCGTCTCGACGATCCGCCCCGCGTACATGACCGCGATGTCGTCTGCCATCTCCGCGACCACGCCGAGGTCGTGGGTGATGATCACGATCGCCATCCCCAGCTCGCGCTGCAGCCGTTCCATCAGCGCGAGAATCTGCGCCTGCACTGTCACGTCCAGGGCGGTCGTCGGCTCGTCGGCGATCAGCAGCTTGGGCTCGTTCGCGAGCGCCATCGCGATCATCACGCGCTGGCGCATGCCGCCGGAGAACTCGTGCGGATACTCGTCCACGCGCCTCGCGGGGTCGGGGATCCCGACGAGGCCGAGCAGCTCGACGGCGCGCTCGCGGGCCTTCGCCTTGGAGACGTCGCGGTGGGCGCGCACCGCCTCCGTCAGCTGGCGGCCGACCCGGTAGAGGGGATGCAGCGAGGAGAGCGGGTCCTGGAAGACCATCGCGATGTCGTTGCCGCGGATCGCCCGCAGCTCGTCTTCGGGGAGCGTGACGAGGTCCTTGCCCTCGAACAGGATGCGCCCTGATATCCGGGCGCCCTGGCGTCGCGTGAGCCCGAGCGTCGTCAGCGAGGAGACCGTCTTGCCCGATCCCGACTCGCCCACGATCCCGAGCGTGCGGCCTTTGTGCACCTGGTAGGTGATCCCGTCCACGGCGTGCACGATCCCGTCCTCGGTCGGGAACTCCACGCGCAGATCCTCGACGCGCAGCAACGGCTCGGCAGCGCTCACGAGTACCTGACGCGGGGATCGAGATACGCGTAGGCGATGTCCACGACGATGTTCGCGACGATGATGAAGGACGCGGCGAGCAGCACGGTTCCCTCCACCACAGGGAAGTCGGAGGCCTTGATCGCTTTGTAGTTCTCCACGCCGATCCCCGGGATGTTGAACACGGTCTCCACGAGCACCGCGCCTCCCAGCAGCACGCCGATTTCCAGGCCCAGCAGCGTGAAGATCGGGTTGACCGCAGAGCGCACGCCCTGGCGCACGACCGCTCGTTCGCGCAGGCCCTTGGCCCGCGCGGTGCGGATGTAGTCCTCGCGCATCGTCTCGCTCAAGCTGCCGCGCATCAGCCGCGCATAGACGGCGGCCGAGCCGGCCGCCAGCACGATCCAGGGCATGATCAGCGAGGTGAACCACTTCCACGGGTCGTACGTGAGCCCCACATAGCTGCCGGCTCCCGGCAGGATCTTGAGTTTGCCGATGTCGTTGGCGAACAGCAGCAGCATCACGAAGCCGAGCCAGAATTCAGGCACCGACAGCAACAGCAGCGCCGTGCCCATCGACAGGCGGTCGACGATCGAGTGCCGACGCAGGGCCGAGATGATCCCGACGCTGAGGCCGCCGAGCACCCACAGCACCGCCGCCCCCACCGTGAGCGACAGCGTGGCCGGCAGCCGTTCCGCGATCAGCGACCGCACCGACTCCTGGCTGTAGTAGCTGTAGCCGAGGTTGAAATGCAGGAAGAACTCCTTCATGTAATCCCAGAACTGAACGATCAGGGGTTTGTTCAGCCCCAGCACCCGTTCGATTTCTTTGATCAGATTCGGGTGCGGATCGCGGCCCGCGCGCAGCAGCGCGGGATTGCCCGTCGGCAGCACGCGAAAGAACACGAACGTGAGCGCGCACACGACCATGAGGATCAGCACCCCGATCAGCAGCCGGCGGACGATGTAGCGAATCATTCGCCCGCTCCCGCGCCCGTCATCGCGCCTGACGGCGGGATCGAGGAATGGTCTGGAGTCGGTGACATATCTGTGAGTGGCGCGTGGGACCGATCGCCCGACGGGAGGGGCCCCGCCGACGTGGCGAAGCCCCTCCTGCTGCCTTCGGCTACTTCAATGAGGTGTAGCTGTAGTCCCACTCGCCGACGTCCCAGATGTCGCCGACGCCGTTGACGCCGCTGCCCTCGATGCCCGCCTGCTTGTCCCAGTCGAACGGGACCGCGGCCGCGTCTTCGACGAGTTCTTCGTCGATCTTCGCCCACGCTTTGGCGCGCGCTTCGTTGCCGACCACGTTTTCGGCCGCGGCCATCGCCGCGTTGATCTTCGGCACGTTGGTCTGGCCCCAGTTGAGGTTGCCCGTGGAGACGATCGTGGTGCCGTTGAACGTGATGTTGAGCACCGTCTGCGGGTCGGCGAAGTCGGCGATCCAGCCGACGCTCGGGCACACGGTGATCTCTTCTTTGGGCACGTTGCAGTACTTCGCGTACATCGTCGAGGCTTCCTCGACCGAGTACTTCACGGTGAAGCCGAGGTTCTTCAGCGTCTGCTCGACGATCTGCGAGTCCTCTTCGAACGGGTCGCCGCTCGCGCCCACCATGAGCACCGTTTCGCCACCCGTGTATTTCCCACTGGGGTAGCCGGCCAGCTTCATGTACTTTTCGGCGACTTTCACGTTGCCTTCGGGATACGCGTCGAAGTCGAACTGCGACCCCTGCGGGCCCTTCACGCCTCCGGCCTGTTCGAAGCCGTTGATCGTCGGGTAGATGAAGTGTGTGGCGACGGTGGTGACGAGTTCACCGCCGCGCGCCTTGTCCATCGCCTGGCGGTCGAGCGCCGCCCAGAACGCCTTGCGCAAGTTGATGTTCTTGAACGGGCCGACCTTGTTGTTGACGCCGATGTAGTGATCCCCGCCACCCGGTGAGATCTGCAGCTGGGATTTGTACTTTTCGGCGGCCAGTCTCACGATCGACTGCGCCACGGAGGATTCGTTCTGGACGATGTCGCTGCCTTCCAGCACCTGGCGCCCGAGCACGGCGGTCGTGCCGCCGAGCTTGACGTCGATTTCGTTCAGGTAGGCGGGACGGTAGTCGGTTTTTGCGTTCCAGTTCGGGTTGCGCACGAGCGTCGCCGACTTGCCGGGGACGTACCCGATTCCCAGGACCTTGCCTTCGGCGTTGTTCTTGAGCATGTAAGGCCCCGTGGCCACCTGGTAGCCGGCGTAGTTCGACGGTTTGTTCTTGTCGAATTTTTCGGCGTACGACTTCGGCACCGCCGCCGTCAGCGGCAGCAGCAGCGCGTCGGCCACGAGCTGGCCTTTGGGTTCGGTGAGGTGAAAGACGATCTCGTGCTTGTTCGGCGTTTCGATGCCCTTCATCGGGCCGCCGGTCGCCTTCGGCTCGCCTTCCACGGATTTGAAATACGAGTCGATGTAGGGGTTGGCGACGTTCGGGTTCTTGCCACGCTCGATCGCGTAGGCGACATCTTCGGCGACCACTTCGCGGTTGACAGGCGGGCTGAAGTGAATGCCTTCCTTCAGGTGCACTGTCACCGTCTTGCCGCCATTGCTGATTTCCGGCTGCCCTTCGGCCATGTCGGGCGTCGCGACGGTCGCGTTCGGCTTCTGTGAGTACAGCGGTCGCTGCGTCGCGAACACGACCGCGTAGTCGACCGAGAAGTAGGCGAGCCCCGGATCCAGGTGTTCGAAGTCGGTTTCCTGGAGCACCGTGAGCGTCCCACCCCGCTTTCCGGTCTCCGCCTCGGTCAACGGGCTTTTGTAGCCGCCCGTGCTGAGCGCGCTTGATGCGCTCGCCGTGCTACTCGAGCCGCTCGTGCTGCTGCTTGAGCCGCACGCTGCGAGCAACAGCGCCAGCCCGGCCGCGAGCGCTACGGCCGCGACCGTTCTAATCGACCTCATCGAGACGCCTCCTGGATTGTGTATCGGTTGCCCTCATCGGGCATTTCTCGGGTTCAGGGCGTCCTGAAGCCCATCCCCCAGCAAGTTGAATGCCAAGACCGTGAGCACCAGCGCGATGCCCGGGAACACCATGAACCACCACGCGGTGTTGAAGATCGGCGCCGCCTGCGCGATCATCGCCCCCCAGCTCGGCGTAGGTGGACGGATGCCGACGCCCAGGAACGAGAGCGCGGCCTCGAGCAGGATGTTCGTCGGGATCAGCAGGCTCGAGTAGACGATGATCGGGGCGGCGAGGTTGGGGAGGATCTCGCGGAACATGATCCGCAGGTCCGAGGCCCCGAGTGCACGCGAGGCCTCGACGAACTCGCGCTCGCGCATCGACAGAACGAGGCCGCGCACGATGCGCCCCACGTACGGCCAGGTGGCGATGCAGATGACGAAGATGATCGTCGTGAGGCCCGGCTGAATCAGGCCTTTCGCGCACCCGCGCACGCCGCACGCGGCTCCCAGCCCGAGACCCAGCAGCAGGATCGGGATCGACAGCACGATGTCCATGAAGCGCGACAGCAGCATGTCGACCCAGCCGCGGTAGAACGCGGCGACCATCCCCACGACGACCCCGATCACGGTCGAGATCCCCGTGCCGATGATGCCGACCTCGAGCGAGACCCGCGTGCCGTAGATCACGCGCGACAGCACGTCCTCGCCGAGCTGGTCTACCCCGAACGGGTGAGCGAGAGTGGGCCCCAGAGGAGAGCCGAACGAGTCGGTGAGGTTGAGGTTCTGCACGTCGGGGCCCGGCAGTCCGAGCAGGCTGACCACCAGCGGCGCGGCGAGCGCGATGACGATCAGGAACACGATGAATCCGAGCGACACCAGCGCCACGCGATCCTGGCGCAGGCGCCGCCAGAACAGCTGCAGCGGAGAGCGCCCGACGATATCGCCGCCGACATCCAGAAATCCGAGAGCGTCCCCCCCTGACGGCAGTAGCTCAGCCGCGCCAGCGCTCATCTTGGCGTCTGCTCCTGCGAGGGATGTTTGGACCTGGCACCGTTGACATCGAATCTACACGTTCGACAACCCCCTTGGGCGACCTTCCGCGGCCGCAAAATGGGGAGTTCTCCACACGAGCGATACTCAGCTAGATGAATACCCTTTTCGACGACGATCCGAACGACGATCTGGCCAAAGATACGGCCGTCGATATGGCCAAACGGCACAGTCCGGGCGAACGGCGCAAGAGTCGTCCACTCGCGGTGCGGATGCGTCCGCGCGACATCCGGGAATTCGTGGGGCAGTCCCACCTGCTGGCGCCTGGCTCCGCGTTGCGCACCGCGATCGAGCAGGGCAAAGCTCACTCGATGGTGCTCTATGGCCCGCCGGGCTCGGGCAAGACGACGCTCGCGCGTATCGTCGCCGAGCACTCGGGGGCCGCGTTCGAGGAGCTGAGCGCCGTCGCGGCCGGGCGCGCGGAGGTGCGCGCGGTGATCGAGCGCGCAGCGCACCGGCGCGACACCAGCGGCGCTCAGACGGTGCTGTTCCTCGATGAGATCCACCGCTTCAACAAGGCCCAGCAGGACGCGCTGCTGCCGGCCGTCGAGGAAGGGCTGGTGACGCTGATCGGCGCAACGACCGAGAACCCGGCGTTCGAGGTCAACGGCGCGCTGCTCTCACGGGTGCGCGTATACGCGCTACAGGCGCTCACGCCCGAGGAGGTCGCGACGGTGCTGCGCCGCGCGGCCGCCGGCGCAATGGCCGACGGGACGACGGCCGCCGAGGGTGACGCATTCGCGGTCGACGACGCCGCGCTCGACTTCCTCGCCGCCCGCAGCGAAGGCGACGCGCGCACGGCGCTGAACGCGCTCGAGCTGGCCGCCGCGACGGCGGCGGAGCTCGCAGAGGAGCGCGTGACCCTCGCCCGCGTCGAGGATGCGCTGCAGCGGCGGGCGGTCCTCTACGACAAAAAGGGCGACCGCCACTACGACTACATATCCGCGTGGATCAAGGCCACGCGCGGCTCGGATCCGGACGCGTCGCTGTACTACCTGGCGGTGATGCTCGAGGGCGGCGAGGACCCGCGCTTCATCGTGCGGCGAATGGTGATACTTGCCTCCGAGGACATCGGCAACGCCGACCCGGGCGCGCTGTCGGTTGCCGTTGCCGCCGCGCAGGCGGTCGAGCACGTGGGACTGCCGGAGGCGCGCTACGCGCTCGCGCAGGCCGCCATCTACCTGGCGCTCGCGCCCAAGTCCGATGCCGCTGGGCGCGCCCTGTCGGCGGCCGCGAGCCACGTGCGCGAGCACGGCGCCGGCGCCGTGCCGAGCTGGCTGCGCTCGGGGCCTCGACCGGGACAGGACCGCGGCGGGTATGACAATCCCCACGGGCACCCAGACCATCTCGCCTCGCAGCCGTTGCTGCCCGCCAGCGTCTCGGGCGAGCGCTTCTACGAGCCCGACGAGGCGGAGGCGGAGCTGGCGGCGCGCCTGGCGCGGATTCGCCGGGCGCGCGACCCGCAGGCGCGATAATCGCCTGTGATGAGCGCGTCCTCGAGCGAGACCCCCACGTCGGCGAGCGCGAGCGCCGCGTCGGCGAGCGAGGCGATCGCGCGCGAGCAGCTCGCGGCGCACGACCCGGCGACGGGCGCGCTGCTCGGCAGCGTCCCGGTCACGCCGCCCGAGCGCATCAACGAGATCGTGGACGCGGTGGCCAAGGTGCAGCCCCTGTGGGCGCTGCTGCGGGTGAAGGACCGCGCGCGCTACATGGGCAGGATGGCGCAGGCGGTGATCGACGACTTCGACGAGCTCCAGGAGGGGCTCGCGCGCGAGCAGGGCAGACCGCGCGCGGAGGTCGCGGCGCTCGAGCTGCTCGCCGCGATCGACGCCCTGAAGTGGGTCGCCGACGACGGTGCCGACGTGCTCGGCGCCCGCCGCGTGGGCGTCAACCGCTCGCTGACGATCGCCAAGCGCGCGCGCATCGCGTTCGAGCCGTATGGCGTCGTCGGCGTGATCGGCGCGGGCAGCGCGCCGTTCGCACAGCCGCTCGGCCAGATCGCCGGAGCGCTGCTGGCCGGCAACGGCGTCGTCTTCAAGCCCGCCGGACGGGCGTGCCTGGCGGGTGAGCGGATCGCGCGGGTGCTCGCTCGCGCAGGCCTGCCCGAGGGGCTCGTGCGCGTCGTGCACGGCGGCGCGGACGTCGGCGTGGCGCTCGCGCAGGCGCCGGTGAGCAAGATCCTGTTCACGGGCTCCCCCGCGGTCGGCCGGGTGGTCGCGCGGGCGTGCGTCTCGCGCGAGAAGGAGGTCACGGTCGAGCTCGGCGGCAAGGACGCGATGCTCGTGCTCGCCGACGCGCATCTGCGCCGCGCGATCGCCGCCGCGCTGTGGGCCGGCTGCGCCGCCGCGGGGCAGGCACGGGGCTCGATCGAGCGCGTGTACGTCGCACGCGAGGTCTACGAGCGCTTCCTGGCGGGACTGGTGAGCGGCGCGCGAGCGCTCACCGTCGGCGATCCGGCCGACCCGCGCGTGCAGGTCGGTCCGCTGGCCTCCGCCCGTCGCGCCGAGCATGTCAGCGCACTCGTCGAGGAGGCCGTCGCGCAGGGCGCGCGGCTGCACTGCGGCGGGCCGGTCAGCCCAGCCGGCTGCGAGGGCGCCTTCTACGCGCCCGCCGTGATCACCGGCGCCACGCCCCAGATGCGCGTGCTGCGCGAGCCCGTGGACGGACCGGTGCTGGTCGTCGTGCCCGTCGACTCGATCGACGCGGCGATCTCCGCCGCCAACGGCGGCGCTTACTGCCTGAGCGCGTCCGTATGGACGGCCGACCGCTACCAGGGGATACGCATCGCACGCGAGCTGCGTGCGGGCATGGTGTGGCTCAACGATCACCTCCCCGGCCCGACCGTCTCGCGCGGCCCGTGGGGCGCCGCCGCGGGCGGCGGCCTCGGCCGCACGCTCGGGCAGGCGGGGCTGCGCGCGTGCGCGCAGGAGAAGCTCATCACGTGGGACCCGCCCGCCATGCGCGGCCTGTGGTGGGGCCCCTACGACGCCACCAGCGCGAAGGCCATGCGGGCGGTCGCCAAGCTGCGCTCCGCACGCGAGTCCGACCGCGAGCGCGCGTGGCGGGAAGGCGCGCTGGCGCTCGCGCGCGTCGGGGCGCGAGCGTTCGGGCGGGGACTGCCGCGCGGCTGATGTTCCGGGCGGCACATGTGCCGCCCGGCGGGACCGCACATGTGCGGTCCCGTGAAAGGGTCGCATGCGACCCTTTCGGACTGGCCGCATGCGGCCAGTCCCCCATGGACGGCTAACCTTTGACCATGCCCGCCCAGGCCTACGCCGGCAAGGAGTGCGTGTGCCAGCTGCGCAGGGGAATCTGCGACCAGAGCTGCGTGCAGGGGATGCTGGACACCCCCTTCTACATCGCCTGCCTGAAGCTCTCCGGGCGGCGCTGCCTGGTGATCGGCGGCGGGGAGATCGGGCTCGAGAAGGTCGAGGGGCTGCTCGCATGCGACGGCGAGGTCACGCTGATCGCGCCCGAGGCCGAGCCGGCGCTCGAGCAGTACGCGCGCGAGGGCTCGATCCGCTGGAAGCGGCGCGCATACGCGGGCGCTGCCGATCTGGAGGGCGCGTTCATGGCGATCGCCGCGACCGACGACACCGACGTCAACATCGCTGTCTACGAGGACGCCGAGCGCCGCGCGATGCTCGTCAACGTCGTCGACGTGCCGCCGCTGTGCAACTTCATCCTGCCGGCGATCGTGCGCATGAGCCCGCTCGCGATCGCGATCTCGACCGCCGGCGCCTCGCCGGCGCTGGCCAAGCGCATGAAGCGTGAGATCGAAGCCCAGTTCGGCGAGCCATACGCCCACCTGGCGGTGCTGCTCAATGAGGTGCGCGGCTGGGCGAAGGGCACGCTTGCGACCTACCAGGAGCGCAAGGAGTTCTTCGAGGGCATCGTCAACGGCGACCCCGACCCGATCGCGCTGCTGCGCGACGGCGACACCGAGGCCGGCGAGCAGGCCGTGCGCGAGCTGATCGCGCGAGCGCAGAGCGCGCACGCGTTGCACGTCTAGAGAGCCCAGAGCGTGGCCGCACTCGAGGTCGAGGGGCTGGCTCGGCACTACGGCGAACGCGAAGCGCTGAGCGACGTCTCGCTGTCGCTCGGCGACGGCCAGACGCTGGTCGTGTTCGGCCCCAACGGCGCCGGCAAGACGACGCTGCTGCGCGTGCTTGCGACGCTGCTGCGCCCGCACGCGGGGAGCGTCAGCGTGCTCGGCTGCAAGCTGCCCGAGCAAGCCTGGGCGATACGTGGGCACGTCGGCCTGCTCGGCCACGAGCCGCTGCTCTACCGCGAGCTGACCGCGCGCGAGAACCTGCGCTTTCACGCGCGCCTGTACGGCGTCGGCGAGCAGCGCGTCGGCGAGCTGCTGGAGGCGGTGGCGATGGACGCGCGCGCGAACGAGCCACTGCGCACGCTCTCGCGCGGCATGGTCCAGCGCGTTGCCGTCGCCCGTGCCGTGCTGCACGATCCCGAGCTGCTGCTGCTCGACGAGCCCAACTCCAACCTGGACCCGGCCGCGATCGAGCTCGTGGCGCCGTTGATCGGCGCCACGTCGGGGCGCACACGCGTGATCTGCAGCCACGATCCCAGCGGCGGCCTCGCGGAGGCCGATCTCGTGCTCGGGCTGCGCGCGGGCCGGCCGGCGCTGCTGCGCGCCGCCACCGACGTCGACCGCGACGACATCGCGGAGCTGTACCGGTGAGCGGCGTGCAGGCCCCGCAGCGGCCACTGCAGGCCGCGCGCGCCGCGCGAGCGGTCGGGCTCTGGCGGACCGTCGGCGCGCTGCTGCGCAAGGAGCTGCTGGTGGAGCTGCGCACGCTGGAGTCGGTCCCCGGCATGTCGCTGTTCGCGGTGACCACGTTCGTGGTCTTCCACTTCGCGCTGAACCGCGGCAGCGTCGAAGGCGACCTCGCGGCGGGGATCCTGTGGGTGACGCTGCTGTTCGCCGCGATCCTCGGCGTCAACCGGCTGTTCGTGGCGGATGCCGATCAGGGTGGCTTCGACGGCTTCCTGCTGGCCCCCGTCGACCGCAGCGCGATGTTCGTCGCCAAGGTGCTCACCCTGCTCGCCTTCCTGGTCGTGCTCGAGCTCGTGGCCGTCCCCGCCTTCGCCCTGCTGCTGCTCGGAGCGCCGCTCGGCCCGGCGCTTCCAGGCCTGCTTGCCACGCTCGCGCTCGGCGACCTCGGCGTGGCTGTGATCGGCACGCTCGTCGCAGCGATGGCCGTCCGCACCCGTGCGCGCGACCTCCTCGGGCCGCTGCTCGCGCTGCCGCTGTTCGTGCCGATCGTGATCGGCGGCGCGCGCGCGATCTCGCCGCTGCTCGTCCAGGCCCACCCGACGGCGCCCGCCGCGCGCTGGCTGCTGACGCTTGGGCTCTATGATCTGGTCTTCGGGCTGATCGCCTACGCCCTGTTCGACTTCCTCCTGGAGGACTGAAAAGCCCATGTATGGCAAGGGTCTGCGCGCGCTGAGCATCTCGACCGTGGTCGCGGTGGCGGTGTCGCTCGGCCTCGTCTTCTTCTACGCGCCGCTTGAAGCCGAACAGGGCTTCCTGCAGAAGATCTTCTACGTGCACGTGCCGCTGGCGATCGTCGCACTGTGCGGCTTCGTGCTCGGCGGCCTGCTCGCGATCCAGCACCTGCGCACGCGCGATCCGCGCTGGGACATGCGCTCCTACGTGGTGATCCACATGAGCCTGATCTTCGCCGTCGGCACGCTCATCACGGGCTCGATCTGGGCGAAGGGCTCGTGGGGACACTGGTGGGTGTGGAGCGAGCCGACGCTCGTGTCGTTCCTGATCGTCTTCCTGCTGTACGCGACCTACCAGCCGCTGCGCTTCGCGATCGAGGACCCCGAGCGCCAATCGCGCTACGCGTCGGTGTTCGCGATCACCGCGGGAGCGTTCGTGCCGATGAACTTCATCGCCGTGCGCCTGTCCACCGCATACCTGCACCCGCGCGTGCTGGGCAGCACCTCGAACCTCCCGGGCCCGATGGCGCTGACGTTCGTGGTCTCGCTGCTGGCGATGGCGCTGCTGTTCGCGACCCTGTGCAAGTACGAGCTGACCGCCAAGCACACCCGCGCGCAGATACGAGCGCTGCGCCGGCGCCTGGCCGGGGAGACGGCCGCACCCACACGGCCGCGCAGCGCCGCCCCGGCCCTGCAGCACGTCACGACGATGCCCGCGCGCGCGGCGGGAAGGTCGGCGCTGTGATGCTCGCCGCGGCGCTTGCAGAGATTCCGGCCCTGCCGCTGCACACGGCCGGCAAGTACGTGGCCGGCGCCTACGTGGTGCTGTTCGCGCTGGTGCTGATCTACGTGGCGATCATGGCGCTGCGCCTGAGCCGCATCGAGCGCGATCTCGGCGAGCTGCTGAGCATGTCCGAGCGTCCGGCCGGGGTGGGCGGGCAGGATCAATCGGCCGAGCACGATCCGCGGCGGGAGTCGGCGCCGGCATGAGCGAGCTGCTGGCGCTCGGCATCTCGCACAAGACGGCGCCCGTGGCGCTGCGCGAACGGCTGGCGTTCAGCGAGCGCGAGGCCAGCGAGTTCGCCCGCCAGGCGACCGCGACGGCGGAGGTGCGCGAGGCGGTGGTGATCTCCACGTGCAACCGCACCGAGGTCTACCTGGTGGTGGGGGACCCGGTGCGCGCGGAGTCCGACGTCCTCGGGCTGCTCGCCCGCCGCGCCGAGATCCGCCCGACCGAGCTTGCCGACGCGATCTACTCGCCGCGCAACTGCGACGCCGCGCGCCAGCTCTACCGCGTCACGGCGGGCCTCGAGTCGATGATCCTCGGCGAGGCCGAGATCCAGGGGCAGGTCAAGCGCGCCCACGAGACCGCGATGCGCGCCGGCTGCACGGGACCGCTGTCGAACCGCCTGTTCGCGGCGGCGCTGACGACGGGCAAGCGCGTGCGCTCGGAGACGGGTATCGGCTCCAGCCGCGTGAGCGTGCCGTCGGTGGCGGTCGATCTCGCGCTGAGCGTGCTCGGCGGGCTGGAGGATCGTCACGTGGTGATCCTCGGCGCCGGCGAGACGAGCGAGCTGACCGCGCGCGCGCTGGCCGAGCAGGGCGCCGGGACGATGTTCGTGGCCAACCGCCACGCCGACCGCGCGATCAGCCTCGCCCAGCGCTTCGGCGGCTCGGTCGTCGGGCTGGACAAACTGCCCGACCAGCTCGTGCGGGCCGACATCGTCCTGTGCTCGACCGCCTCGCCCCATCCGATCGTCGGGCGCGAGGAGCTCGAGCTGGTGATGGGCGAGCGCAACGCCCGGGGCGGGGGGGCCCTGCTTATCATCGACATCGCCGTGCCGCGCGACGTCGACCCCGCGTGCGGCGAGCTCGAGGGCGTGAGCCTGTACGACATCGACGACCTGCAAGCCGTGGTCGCGCGCAACCTCAGCACGCGCGCCGAGGAGACCCCGCAGGCCTTGGCGATCGTCGAGGAGGAGATCCACCGCTTTGCGCGCTGGCTCGGCCAGCTCGACGCGCTGCCCACCGTCAGCGCACTGCGCACGCACGGCAGCGACATCGTCGAGCAGGTGCTGGCCGAGAACTCGGGTCGCTGGGAGTCGGCGTCCGAGCGCGACCTCGCACGCGTGGAAGCGATCGCGCGGGCGGTGATGAGCCGCCTGCTGCACGAGCCGACGATCCGTCTGCGCAGCTTCGGCGAAGACCGCGGCCACGCGAGCCTCGAGCTCGTGCGCGAGCTGTTCGGGCTGCGCGAGGATGCGCCGGAGCCGCAGGAGCACGCGACGAGCGAGCTCGCAGAGGTCCACGAGCTGCGCAGCCGATCCAGCCGTTCCGCCCGCGCCCCCTCAGCGGGGAACCCATCCCCGCGGGATGGCTCGGGCCGCCTGCCCGGCTGATGCGGATCGGGACGCGGCGCAGCGCGCTCGCGATGGCACAGGCCAATCTGATCTCCGACATGCTCGGGGGTTGCGAGATCGTGCCGATGCTCACCGGCGGGGATTCAGATGCCCGCCCACCCGCGGACACGAGCGACAAGTCCCGCTGGGTGGCAGAGCTCGAGGACGCGCTGAGCGCCGGCGAGATCGACCTCGCGGTGCACTCCGCCAAGGATGTCCCCGGCGAGCTCGCGGACGGCCTGGAGCTGCTCGGCGCCCCGGCGCGCGCGCCGGCCGAGGACGTGCTCTGCGGAGCCGCCGAGCTGGGCGAGCTGCGCAAAGGCGCGCGCGTGGGCACGAGCAGCATCCGCCGCATGGCGCAACTGCGCGCCGCGCGCGAGGACCTCGAGGTGGTGGCGATCCGCGGCAACGTCGACACGCGCCTGCGCAAGCTGGGCGACGCCGGCGAGGATCTGGACGCGATCGTGCTCGCGCACGCCGGGCTGGTTCGTCTCGGGCGCGAGTCCGAGGCCGGCGGCGTGCTCGACCCCGAGCGCTTCGTGCCGGCGCCCGGGCAGGGAATCCTCGCGCTCGAGGGACGCGCCGAGGACGGCCACACGCGGGAGGCAGTGGAGGCGATCACCGACAAGGACGCGTTGGCGTGCCTGCTCGCCGAGCGCGCGCTGGCGCGCGAGCTCGGAGCCAGCTGCCACACGCCTCTGGGGGCGTATGCGGTGCCCGCCGGCTGCGGCTGCCTGCAGCTGCGCGCCTGGGTCGGCCTGCCCGACGGCTCCGAGTGGGTGAGCGATGAGCTGGCCGGCGGCTTCTACGACCCCGAGGCGCTCGGGCAGCGCGTGGCCGAGCGGCTGCACGCAGCCGGCGGCGGCGAGCTGCTGCGACGGGCTGAGGCGATGGCGGGTCAAAGGACGTGAGCGGCCCACGGCCAGTGGGGAAGACCGCGCCTTGTGCTTAATTGTGGCCATGCGGTTGCAAATAGACCTCGACGATGACCTCGTTGAGCGGCTGGACAAGCGCGTCGGTAGGCGGCATCGCAGCACGTTCATCGGCGAAGCCCTGCGCCGCGCACTCGACGACGAGCAGCGCTGGGAAGACATCGAGGCTGGCCTCGGGGCGCTCTCGGAGAGCACGCACGACTGGGACGACGATCCCGCCGGCTGGGTCAGAGCGCAGCGTCGCAGTGATCCAGCTCGTGTCGGCTAGCGGTCCTGCGGTCGGAACGTGAGCGGCCGCGTCTACCTCGTCGGCGCCGGCCCCGGCGACCCCGGCCTGCTGACGGCGCGCGCGCTGGAGCTGATCGCCGCCGCGGACGTGATCCTGTACGACCGCCTGATTCCAAGCACGGCGCTCGACGGCGCGCGCGCGGACGCGGAGCTGCTGTTCGTGGGCAAGGAGGGCGGCGGGCCGTCGGTGCCGCAGGAGCAGACGGAGCAACTGATGATCGAGCGTGCGCAGGCGGGCAGGGCCGTCGTGCGCCTGAAGGGCGGGGATCCGTTCGTGTTCGGACGCGGCGGCGAGGAGGCGCTCGCGCTGCGCGCCGCCGGCATCGATTTCGAGGTCGTGCCCGGCGTGACGGCGGGGGTGGCAGCGAGCGCGTATGCCGGCATCCCGGTGACCCACCGCGGCCTCGCGCGCGCGGTCGCGCTCGTCACCGGCCAGACTCGCGAGGAGGCCGCGCGCGACGGCGAGGACGGCCGCGAGGAGACGGTCTACTGGGACGCCTTGGCCGCGTTTCCGGGCACGCTCGTCCTCTACATGGGAGTGCGCCGGCTGGAGGAGATCGCCCGCTCGCTGATCGACGCCGGGCGCCCCGCCTCGCAGCCTGCGGCCGTCGTCGAAGCGGGGACGATGCCGGCGCAGCGCACCGTGAGCGCGACCCTGGGGACGATCGCCGAGACCGCGCGCCGCGAGCAGGTTCGCGCTCCGGCGATCACCGTCGTCGGCGCCGTGGCTGCGCTCGCCGAGGAGCTCGCGTGGCTGCCGCCGCGGCCGCTGCGCGGAGTGACAGTGGCCGTCACCCGCGCACGCGCCCAGGCGAGCGGACTCGCGCGGCGTCTGGAAGCGCTGGGCGCGAGCGTGATCCAGGCGCCCGTGATCCGCGTGCAGCAGCTGCCGGACCCCACGCACGCGGCGCTTGACCCCTCGCCGTACGACCTCATCTGCGTGACAAGCACAAACGGGGTGCCCGGCTTGTTCGAGCGTCTCGATGACGGCACGCACCCGCGCGGCGACGCGCGCGCGCTCGCCGGGGCAAGGATCGCCGCGATCGGCCCCGGCACCGCGCGCGCGCTGGCCGAGCGCGGCATCGTCGCGGACGTGGTGCCCGAGCGCTCCGTCGCCGAGTCGCTCGTTCAGGCGCTCGCCGAGATCCCCGTGACGCGGGCGCTGATCGCGCGGGCGCGCGAGGCGCGCGACGTGCTCCCCGATGCGCTGCGGGCTCGCGGCGCGCAGGTGGACATCCTCGAGCTGTACGAGACTGTCGCCGAGCCGCTCTCGCCGCAGGCGCTGCAGATGGTGAAGGAGGCCGACTACGTCACCTTCACCTCGTCCTCGACCGTGCGCTTCTTCCTGCAGGCGGCGGGCGATCAGGGGGCTGGACTGTCGCCGAGGACACGAATCGTCTCGATCGGGCCGGTGACAAGCGCCGCGCTGCGCGAGCACGGCCTGGAGCCGAACATCGAGGCCGATCCGTACGACGTCGAGGGTATGATCGCCGCGCTTCTCGCCGACGCGGCGCCTGGAGCGACCGATGGCCGATAGAGCGCTCCCACCCGTCATCACGTTCCTCTCCGACTACGGCCAGCTCGACGAGTTCGTCGGCGTGTGCCACGGGGTGATGGCGCGCCGCTGTCCGAGCGCGCGCGTGATCGACCTCACGCACTCGATCCCACGCCACGACGTGCGCGCGGGGGCGATCGTGCTGCGCTCGGCCCTTCCGTTCCTGCCCGCGGGCGTCCACTTGGCGGTCGTCGACCCGGGTGTCAGCGCCGTCGGAAGGCACGCACGCCGCGCCGTGGCGATGCGCACGGTCGAGCAGGACCACCTGCTGGTGGGCCCCGACAACGGCCTGCTGATGCCTGCCGCCGAGCGCTTGGCGGGCGTCGCCGAGGCGGTCGACATCGGCGAATCGCGAGAGCGCCTGCGGCCGGTGTCGCGCACGTTCCACGGCCGCGACATCTTCGCTCCGGTCGCCGCCGCGCTGGCGGCGGGGGAGCCGCTGAGCTCCGTCGGCGAGCCGCTGCCGGTGCAGCAGCTGCGGCGCTTCGGGCTGCCCACGGCTCACCTCAGCGACGGCACGCTGACGGTGCACGTGCTGCGCGGCGACACGTTCGGCAACCTGATACTCGACGCGACCGAGGAGCAGCTGCTCGCGCTGGGAGCGATGCCGGGGGACACCCTGACGGTCAGTCATGCGGGTGCCGTGCGCACGGCACGCTATGCCGCAACATTCGCCGAGGTGACACCTGGTGAGCTGCTGATCTACGAGGACGCCACGCGCATGGTCGCGCTCGCCGTCAACCGCGGCTC
>Ga0187890_10000007_pt1 | contig 167041 bp, 157 predicted proteins | sample June2016WEW_21_1_FD_133005 | JGI IMG/M metagenome (GOLD analysis project Ga0187890, IMG submission 133005) | Peatland microbial communities from SPRUCE experiment site at the Marcell Experimental Forest, Minnesota, USA - June2016WEW_21_10 | ecosystem: Environmental > Terrestrial > Soil >... | reverse complement strand
ATGAAAAAAAACTACAATCCGCCCCGCCGACCGTCTTGACCGAGCACGACAGCCCTCAGGCGGTGGCGACCGGGGTCATGGGCGATCAGCGTGAGGCTCAATGAAATGTCCTGCCACCGTCGACGGCGAGTGCAACGCCGGTGATGAATGAGGACTCGGCGCTGGTCAGGAACAGCGCTGCCTGGGCGATCTCGATCGGCTCGGCGACGCGCTGCAAAGCGTATTGTTTGACCCATGGCGCATCCGACGGCTTGGCGTATCCCGCGAATAGCGGCGCGGCCATCGGCGTGTTGGTGACGCCCGGGCAAAGTGCATTGGCTCGAACCCGCGGCGCGACTTCCGCAGCCAACGCCTTGGTGAAAGCCACCAGTCCGCCCTTGGTCGCCGAATAAGCCGTGTTATTGGGCGCATTCGGCAAGAGCGCCTGGCCCGACGCCACGTTGACGATCGTCGCACCCGGCACCTTCTGCAGGTGCGGCAATGCGGCTCGACACAAAAGATACGGCGCCGTGAGATTGATTGCGATGAATCGGGACAGCAGCGCGAAGTCGGTTTCGGCGATCGGCGTGGCAACGCCCATCGCCGCGCAGTTCACGACCCCATCGAGCGCGCCCAGCTCGGTTGCGGCGCGCTCGATAGTCGCGGCAATCGACTCGGAATTGCCGAGGTCGAACGGCAACGACACCACCTTGAGTGCGCTTGCGACAGCGTTGAGACCTGCCGCATCGCGGTCGATCAGCGCGAGGCTTGCGCCTTCCCGATGAAACAACTCGGCAATCGCGCGGCCGATCCCCGACGCAGCCCCGGTGATCACGATGTGACGACCGCGGAGCCGCTGGCTCGCGGGCGCAATATTGGGCTCTTCCACCGTCCTTCCTCCTCGAGCGATCCATCCATTTTATAGGACTCGCCCGTCCGACACTTGATCTCACGGGCTTGTTCCGGAGCCTCGCGGGCTCCCATATTTCACGACTTGTCAGGGTTACCCGTGCGAGCATATGGTGGGCGGTGGGCAGCGGAGGCAAATCAATGGGCGCTCGATACGATCTGGTCATCCGCAGGGGCACGATCATCGATGGCAACGGCGGCCCCGGCTACGTCGGAGATATCGCCGTCAGCCAGGGCCGCATCAGCGCGGTTGGTCGCGTCGACGGTGCAGGCGTCGAGGAAATCGATGCGCGCGACCTGCTCGTGACCCCTGGCTTCGTCGACATCCATACGCACTACGACGGCCATGTCACTTGGGGAAGCCGCCTTGGACCGTCGTCCGACCATGGGGTAACCACCGTGGTCATGGGCAACTGCGGAGTCGGCTTCGCACCTTGCCGGGCGGAAGACCGCGAGCGTCTGGTCAGCCTGATGGAGGGCGTCGAGGATATCCCCGAAACCGTGATGACCGCGGGCCTGCCGTGGAATTGGGAGAGCTTCCCGGACTATCTCGATAGTATCGAGAAGCGCTGTTTCGACATGGACGTCGCCGCCTACCTGCCGCACGCGCCGCTCCGTGTTTTCGTGATGGGAGAGCGGGCCGCCGCGCGTGAGCCCGCGACGCCCGCGGATGTCGCGCGAATGCGTCATATCGCGCGCCAAGCGATCGATGCGGGTGCGCTCGGCTTTTCGACTTCGCGCACTCTGAATCACAAATCGTCGGACGGCGTGCTGACCCCGACCTATGCCGCGGGCGCCGATGAGCTCGTGGGCGTTGCCAAAGGCCTCAAGGACGCGGGCAAAGGCGTGCTGCAGCTGATCTCCGATTTCGACGACCTCGACGCTGAGTTCGACATCATCCGCCGCATGGCGCGGGAATCGGGACGGCCGCTGTCGACCACGGTGCTCCAGCTGCACCATGCGCCCGATCTCTGGCGACGAATCCTCGAGCGCATCGGAGAGGCAAGCGACGCGGGCTTGGCCATCAAAGGGCAGGTGAGCGGACGCCCCGCCGGCGTGATGATGGGGCTGACCCTCAGCCGTAACCCCTTCATCCGCACGCCCGGCTATCGCGAGTTAAATCATCTGCCGCACGCCGAACGGTTGGCGGCGCTGCGTGATCCCGCGCGTCGCGCGCGAATACTGCGCGAAATGCCCGGAGATGTCGACGCCATGGAGCGACATCTGATGACCAATTGGGGAGGCATTTATGATTTCGACGCTGACGGCTACGAGCCCGCACCGGAGCGCAGCATCGCAGCCCGCGCCGCCGCTTGCGGCGGCGCGCCTGCGGCTTACGCCTACGATTTGATCACCGCGGGAAAAGGCGACACCGTGCTGTATTTTCCGGCCGTGAATTATGCCGGCAATAGCACCGCTGCAGTCGAGGCCATGATGGCGCACAAGGACACGCTGCTCGGTCTCGGCGACGGCGGGGCTCATTGCGGTCTCATCTGCGATGCGAGCCTGACGACCTTCATGCTGGAGCGCTGGTCGCGCGCGCGCGCGGGTTACATGCCGATCGAGCAGGTGATCAGACGCCTGACCTCCGAAACCGCCGCCGCTGTCGGACTCTATGACCGCGGCATCATTGCGCCGGGGTATCGTGCCGACATCAACCTCATCGATATCGAGCGGATCGCGGTAGGACGTCCAGAGATGGTGCGGGACTTGCCGAACGGAGGTGCGCGGATCGGCCAGCAGGCCTCAGGCTATGTCGCGACTCTCGTCGCCGGGGAGGTCACCTATCGAGACGGTGCCCCGACGGGAGCTCTGCCCGGGCGGCTGATACGCGGCGCGCAAGGCATCGCCGCCTAGCCGCTTGGAGCCAAACGTGTCGCGATCAGTTTAGCCATATCGGCGAGCCTGATCTTGTTAGAGGGCGTCCACAATACCTCGTCCGGCGCGATCACTAGAATGCGCCGCGGCACCTTGTAGCTCGACAGCCGCTCGCGCAGCGCCGCCTGCAGCGACGCCTCCGTCGGCGCGCTGCCCTCGGCCGGCACGACCGCCGCCACGACCAGCTGGCCGATTTCAGCATCCGGCAGCCCGACGACGATGGGCAGTGCCACTTCGGGCAGTGCACGCAACGCCGCCTCTACCTCGAGCCGTGAAACATTCGCGCCGGCCGTCTTGAGCATGTCGCCGCGCCGCCCTTCGAAGAAAAGATGGCCATCCTCCTCGATCCGCACGATGTCGCCCGTCGGGTAGAAGCCGTCCGGCGTAAAAACCTGCCGAGGATCGACTTTGTAGAAACCTTTCATCAGCCCTCCGCCGCGCAGCTGCAGCTCGCCCGAGCGGCCGGGGCCGAGCACTTCCCCGGTGGCCGGATCGACGACGCGCCGCTCGTAATCGCTGGTGGCGCGGCCCGAGGATCCAACGCGATGGGCCGGCACCACGGTGTCGAGCGGTTCGCTGCTGTGTGGCCCGAAACTCTCCGTCATGCCCAGCATGTTGGCGGCGCGCTCCGCCGGGATCGGCTTGCCGTCGGGCTCGCGCAGCTGCGCGAGGCCGCCAATGCTCTCGACATCGATGCCGCGGGCCGCGATTGCCGTGCGCAGCCGGGCGAGTTGCGGGCCCCAAGTATTGACCCGGTTGGCGCGCAGCGTGACGATCGAATCGCAAACGGTGTCGAGCGCGGGGGATTCTGGATAGAGCAGCGTTGCGCCCGCCTGCAGCACCTCGAGAGCCATGGCCAGCCCTCCGATCCAGAACAGGGGGAGCAAGGGCATCATCCGATCGCTCGCTTTGATGCGGAAGTGTTCCCCCAGGATCTGCGGATGATGTGCCACCGATCGCTGCGTGTGCAGTACCGCCTTGGGCAGCGACGTGCTTCCCGACGTGTAGATGATGACGGCATCGTCGCTCGGCGTGACCTCGTTCTCCATGGCCGCGAGCAGTTCGGCGTCGGGGGCATCGGGCGCGGCTGCTCTCGCAAGCAGTGCTGCCAGTGAGCCGGCCCAGTCGGCACCCGTTGCATCGTCGAGCCAGATCGAGCGCAAGAAGGGCGCGTTTCTCAGGCGCAGTGGCCCCCGAGAGTTTGCCAAGCCGGGCAATGCCGCCGTCAATCGCTCCGCATAATTGTGTCGCAGGAAGCGACGCACCCCGATGAAAACTTGGGCATCGCAATGTCGCAGGACGTAAGCGAGCTCGGGCGCGGTGCAGAGCGTGCTGAGCGGTGCCACGACTGCGCCGATCCGCATCGCGGCGAGGAAAGTCGTGAGCCAGAGAATGCCGTCAGGCGCGAGCAGGGCAATCCGCGTGCCTTTCCCCGCGCCGCTGGCCGCGAGTGCGCGCGCCATCGTCGCGCTTCTGTCAGAGAGCGTCTGGTAGCTCAGCGTCTCCGCGCAAGTCACGACCGCATCGTGGACCGGGTCCGCGGCGACGCTCCTGCGAAGCACCGCGCCCACGGTGGTCGGCAATTCGTTGGGCATGTGATTGCGCAGGCGCGTCGCCACCCGCCGCGTTTCGGTCAACCAGCTGCCGCTTTACGGGGTTTCGCGCCTGCCTCCACCACGGATGAGCAGGGCTCGAACAAGCCGACGACCGCCTTGTCGAGGTCGAGTGCCTCACTGAGAACCATAGCCGGCGTGCCGCTGCGGCTGAACATTTCCGCCAGCACGGCTTTTGGATCGTCGCTGTCGATCTCGTAAATCGCCAGATAGCCGTTGCGATGCTCGGATCCCATGGCGTCCGTGAGCTTGAACCGTTGAGCCGAACGAAACCCTGGAACGGCGACGACGTCCGCGAGGTGTTGATTGTTGTACCAGTCGTTGTATTCCGCATCGCGACCCGGCTTGGGCCCGGTCATGACCACCAGCTTGTAATTTGCCATTGCGTTCTCCAGGAAGTTTCGGCTTGGGCGTGATGAGTGTACCCGAGCGCTCGGCGCTGTCTTGATCCGGTGTGACAGTCGGACGGCCGCGGCTGAAAGCGCGACTCCCACGGGATGGCCGCAGTGCGGCTTGGGGCTACCCCGGGCTTGTCGTCTGGCATCAAGAACCGTGCCGCAGAGAGCAGTATGGTGAGTCCAATGGGGTGCCCGCGTCGTCGGTGAATACGGTGCGGGTCGCCAACAGGCGGTACTTGGGGGAGATATGGCATACGACGAGAGCTTCGATCTGGTTATCGTGGGCAGCGGTGCCGGGTCGGTTCCGGCCGCGCTTGCGGCCAAGTCGCTCGGTCGTTCTGCGCTGATCATCGAAAAGCAGACGGTCTTCGGTGGATCTACCGCTTTCTCGGGCGGAGTCGCCTGGATACCGAACAGCCCGCTGCACGGCTCGAAAGACAGCGAGGAGGCGGGACGGACATACCTCAACGGTCTGATCGGAGCCAACGGCGGCAAGGCGTCGCCCCCTGCCAAGCGCGAGAAGTTCATCAAGGAAGCCCCGAAGTCGATCAAGTTCCTCCTCGATCAAGGGATCAAGTTCATCTGGGTGCACTGGCCCGACTACTACTCGAACGCTCCCGGTGGGCATGAATACGGCCGCTCACTCATGTGCGAGCTTTTCAACATCAACGAGCTGGGCGAGTGGAAGGATAAAGTCGGCAGTTTTTACGGCTTTCCACCCATGCCGGTCAACTCCTGGGAATTCGTGAACTTGACGCTCGCGAAGCGCACCTGGAAAGGCAAGGCGGCGGCACTGCGGCTCGCGGCGCGGATGGCCGTCGACAAGTTCACCGGCAAACGCCGCGTCGGGTCCGGCAACGCCATGCAGGGACGCATGCTGCAGGCGGCGTTACGCGAAAAGATTCCGATCCGCCTGGGGACCACGATGACGGGTCTCATCGTCGACGGCGGACGCGTTACCGGCGTCAATGTCGCAGGTCCCGACGGCGAGAAGAAGATCGAGGCACGCCGTGGGGTTCTGCTCGATACGGGCGGTTTCTCGCACAACCTTGCGATGCGCCAAGCTCATCAGCCCGCTCCGGCCTCGGTCGATTGGACCATGGCGAACCCGGGCGACACCGGCGAGGCGATCCAGATGGCCCAGAAGCTCGGCGCCGATGTCGATCTGATGCGCGAGGCGTGGTGGACGCCGGGTTCGCTGCTTCCCAATGGCCGCTACGCCGGGTTTCACGTGCCGGGTGAATCGGGCAAGCCCCACATCATTATCGTCGATAAGCATGGGCGTCGCGTCGGCAATGAGGCGGGCGCCTACATGGAATTCGGGCAAAAGATGTTCGCCGCAGGCGCCGTGCCTTCCTACGCCATCCTCGAGAGCCGTGCCCTGGCGCACTACACCTGGGGACCGCTCCTGTCCGGAAAGTCCATTCAAACTTTCGTCGAGAACGGCTATCTCAAGAGAGCAGCCACATTGCGGGAGCTCGCCCAGCAATGCGGTATCGACCCCGCGGGACTCGAGGCCGAGGTGGCGAAGTTCAATCGTTTTGCCGATGCCGGCGTCGACGAGGATTTCGGTCGCGGCGCGAGCGCCTACAACCGGCTGATGGGCGACCCGACGGTCAAACCCAACCCATCGCTCGGCAGGATCGAGCAAGCCCCGTTCTATGCGGTAACCGTCTGGCCGATGGACGTCGGAACGTCAGGAGGACTCGTCACCGATGAACACGCGCGGGTGCTGCGCGTCGACGGGTCGGTGATCGAGGGCCTGTACGCAACCGGTAACGCCACGGCTCCGGTGGTCGGTGCGTGCTATCCCGGCGCGGGCGCCAGCATCGGCGCCAGCATCACCTTCGGTTATGTGGCAGCGAGGCACGCCCTGGGTGCGAACTGATGGATTTCAAGCCTATCTACATAGTCGACACGCTGGCCGTCAACCCGGCGCAGCAGATCGCCATGCTAAAGCTGCTCAAAGAGGAGGGCATTCCGATCATGCAGGATGCCGGTCTCGAGCTGGTCGGCTGCTACTCGACGTCGCCGGATCTTGACGAGGATGTGCTGATCCAGGTTACGTGGAAGGCGTCGGATCACTCCGCATTCAATCTGATCCGCAAAGCGTTCGTCACCGATCCGCGCTGGTGGAGTTATTCCGCGCGCGCAAGTCAATTGCGCACGGGCGGTACGCGCCGCTTTTTTTATCCCGCCCCGATGCAGATGACCGTATGACCATGTTGCGGCGTTTCGAAATTTATTCGCTCGATCCGAAAGCGCCGCAGGCCAAGGTTGCGGCAATGCACGCGTCGATGCGCAACGCCCATGGCTACATTCCCGAAGTGCTGCATTCCGCCGTCGGCTACAACAAATCGGACGTCGCGCTGCATTTCGTCTGGGAACATGCCTATGAATCGGCGGCAAGCTATCAACGCTACATGGTCCATCCGTTTCACGCGAACATCTACGATCGCTATCTTCTGAACGACAGTCCGGAACGCATCGTCACGGACAACCCCTACGACGTCGGATTGCTCGGCTACAGCTGCGGCGCGCCGAGCTATTTTCTGCCGCCCGGAGCCGCGCGTCGTCTGATCCTGCTGCGCTTGGCTGAAGGCCACGCGGATAGCTTTCGTGCCATCACCGCCGAGGCTCAATGGAGCAATCCGCAGATGACCCTATCCGTGTTCGCCGAAAATACTTTCGCGACACGTTGGCTCGACGGCGTGACGCAGATACTCGAATCGACGACTTACACGCATATCTGGGAGCAGGGCTACGAGTCGCTGGCAGCCGCGGCGGCCGCGGGCAGTGACTGGCGAGCATCGGCGGGCGCGGCGGTCGAGAAGGCCATCGAGCTCTGGTACGAGCTCGACGCGGGTTACGAGGAATAGGTCTGTGCGTGCATTCGTGATGGAGGGATTCGGCGCATCGGACAAAGCTGCGCCGGGGAGCCTGCCCAAGCCGCGATGCCGTCCCGGGGATTTGCTCGTACGGGTCGCGGCCGCCGGCGTGAATCCCACCGACTGGAAAGAGATGGAAGGGAATCTGGTGAAGTTCTACCCACCTTATGCGCCACGCTGGGCGCCTGGCTTCGACGGTGCCGGCGTCGTGGAGGAAGTGGGTGAGGGGGTTCTGGATTTCAAGCCGGGTGATCGGGCGGTGTTCATGTCGGACCGGCGCGGCGGACAGTGCGGCACTTTTGCCGAATACGTGCGAGTGAGTGAAAAGCTTGCGGCGAAGGCACCTGTCTCGATCAGCCTGAGCGAGACGGCGAGCATTCCAATCGCGGGATTGACGGCCTACCAGGCGCTGTTTCGCGACGACATGGGGGCGCTGAAGCCCGGGCAAGCGCTGCTGGTTCACGGCGCCGCCGGGGGGATCGGCAGTTTCGCCACGGGTTTCGCCGGCGCGATCGGGGCGCGGGTGGCGGCCACCTGCCGTGCGGCGAACGCGGCGTATGTGCGCGAGATCGGTGCCGAGCTCGCCATTGACTACACGCAGGGGCATATCGCCGCAGCACTCAAGCGTTGGGCTCCGGCCGGGGCCGACGTGGTGCTCGACGCGGTGAGCGGGGGCAGGCAGGGCGAGCTGCTCGATGCACTCGCCCCCGGCGGCCGATTGGTGATCATCGCCACGGTCACCGATGACGGAGATATTGCAGCGCTGAGTGCCGAGGGGGAGCGGCGCGGCCTATCGGTGCATTTTCTGATTCTCGATCATCTGCGGGTGGCGGCGGATCTGCGAGCGATCGCGCGGCTGGTCGATGGGGGCCGGATGCGCATGCCCGCGATCACGCGCTATCCGCTGGAGCGCGCCGGCGAGGCGCTCCGCGCCATGCAGGCCGGCGGAATCCGCGGCAAGCTCGTCATCGACATCGCTGATGTGAGTTGAAGGTCGACTTCGATGAGTGCACGCTTATTCGGTCGCCATCAGCTCGATCAGGTTCGCATCGAGGTCCCTGAAATACACCGACTGGCTCGGCAAACCGTCGGCGGTGCGGCGCGGCACCGGCCCCTCGATGATCTCGACTCCCCGCTCATTGAGCAACGCGACGGCGCTTGCGATGCTGCCGTTCCAGCGGAAGCAGATATCCGTAGAGCCAATCGTGGGCTTGTTCGCGACCAGCTCGATTCCATTACCCGCTTGATGGACGCTCAACAGCGCACCGCCAAGCGCGATCTGCCGAACGAGTGGCTTGCCCTGCGGCGCGTAGTTCACCCGCGTTTCCGCAGCAAACAAGCTGTCATAGAAGCGACAGGTCGCTTCCAAATCGCTCACCGTAATCGCGATATGGTCAATCCCCAAGATGCGATTCATGCGATCTCCTACGCTCGCCACATTGCCCCCGGACCATTGACTTGCATGGCAGGCGGCAATAAAGTCCCAAGCGATATACCATGTAATGTCGCAGTAGATGGTAGCGCACCACAATCACTGCGACACAGAAAGGTTACACAAATTACCGCACGCCCTGGGAGTTCGTCCTGGGCTCCCAGCGTGACGCGAGGATGCCGATGAGCGATGTTTCATCTATCAGCCGTGATACCCAGCATGCGATCTATCGCAAGATGTACCTGCTGAAGGCCAACGATGAGCGGGTACGCAAGCTGCTGCGCACCGGTCGGATCGTCGCGACCTATTACAGCTATCGAGGCCAGGAGGTCATTCCCGCGGCGCTCTCCGTGAATCTCACCGACGAGGACTACCTCTGCACGATCTATCGTGGAATCCACGACATGCTTGCCAAGGGACTTCCGCTCAAGGACCTGTGGGCCGAGATCGCGGGACGCGTCGACGGCACCTGCAAGGGCAAGGGCGGTCCAATGCATCTCACGTATCCATCGAAGGGCATCATGGTGACGACCGGCGTCGTCGGGAGCTCGATGCCGATCGCCAACGGCTTGGGCTGGGCCGCGCAACTCGAGAACAAGGGGCGCGTGTCCGTGGCCAATTTCGGGGACGGCGCCGCCAACATCGGCGCATTCCACGAGGCGCTCAATCTGGCGGCGCTCTGGCGGTTGCCCGTCATCTTCGTGTGCCAGAACAATCGCTACGCCGAGCATACGGCGTATGCCAAGGGTACTGCCGGGGCTCGCATCTCAAATAGAGCGGCGGGCTACGCAATGGCCGGCGTGCATGTGGACGGCAACGATGTCGAGGCGATGTATGCCGCTGCCCGGGAAGCGGTGCAGCGTGCGCGCGAGGGAGGCGGCCCCACCTTGATCGAGGCCATGACCTACCGATTCCAAGGTCACGTCATCGGCGACGCGGACGCGTATATCTCCAAGGAGGAGAAAGCCGCGGCGCTCGCAGCGGACCCACTTCCCAAATATCGCGCAACGTTGCTGAAGGCGGGCGGTGGCGCGGAGCAGTGGCTCACCGACGTCGAGAAAGAGATCGAGAGCGAGATCGATGAAGCAGTGGAGTTTGCCCTGGCATCGCCGTATCCGCCGATGAGCGAGCTGACGCGCGATGTATTTGCCGAGGAGACCGTCTCGTGAGCGCGAAGCCGAACAGTCAAGATGCGCAGATGACGATCCTGAGCGCGATCAATGGCGCGCTTGCGGATGCCATGGAAGCGGACGACCGGGTCCTTCTCCTGGGAGAGGACGTGGCGGATCCGGAAGATGGCGGGGTCGTCGGCGTCACCAAAGGACTCTCGTCGCGGTTCGGCGATCACCGCGTTCGCTCCACGCCGATCTCCGAGCAGGCAATCGTCGGTGCGGCCATCGGTGCGAGTCTGGTCGGCTGGAAACCGGTCGCCGAGATCATGCTGATGAATTTCACTGCGGTGGCCATGGACATGATCGTGAACCATGCCGCCAAGCTGCGTTACATGTCCGGCGGACAAACGCACGTGCCGATCACGATCCGCACCATGACGGGCGCAGGGATCGGCAACGGCGGGCAGCACTCGGATTACCTCGAAGCCTGGTTCGCGCATACGGCCGGAATTAAAGTCATCGCGCCGTCCAATCCCGCGGACGCGTATGGGCTCCTGCGCTCCTGCATCGATGATCCGGACCCGTGTCTCTTCATCGAGAATCTACCGGGCTACTGGGCGCCGGGCGAAGCGCCCACCAAGGGTCATCGGGTTCCGCTCGGTAAAGCGAAGATCGTCCGAGAAGGTTCCGACGTGACCGTGATCAGCTACTCGAGGATGATGGTCGAGGCCATCAATGCCTTGAAGCTCACGGATCAGAATGGAATATCGGTGGAGCTCATCGACCTGCGCTCGATCTCTCCGTGGGATCAGACGACGGTCGTCAACTCCGCCACCAAGACGGGACGCGTCCTGATCGTCCACGAGGCTGTGACGCGCTTCGGGGTTGGGGCAGAAATCGCAAGCACGTTGTCCGAAGTGTTGTTCGGCCGGCTCAAAAAGCCGGTGATGCGGCTCGGCGCGGCATATTCGCCGGTGCCGTTCTCGAAACCTCTGGAAGCCGCGCACGCCCCCAATGCGGAGCGCATAGCGGCCGCGATTCAAACGCTCGTCGCGCGCTGATCTCGACTCGGCCAAAGCTCGCGCGAGATTGCGCGCGGATGTTGTACCCGCGCAACGTTGTGGCAAACCCGTATTGACTCGACGGTATCCAAACAATAGATTCCAGGCGTATCGATGATGTTTGAACATTCGACTGAGGATGTCCTATATGGGCAACAGATAGTTCCTATATAGACAAAGAGACAAATAGAAAAAAATATAAGGTGCCTTGGGGTTGCCGGCCGAGTTATCCGCCGGAGGGAGTATGGGAGTTGATTCGTATCTTCATCTTGCAACTTGAGCCAGATCTCTCTGCGCGTTCGACCGCAGCGAGGCCGCTCGAAGCAAATCCCGGTCGCCACCAATTTTTTTTGTTCGTTCGGCCGTCTGACCGGTCGAGCGCTTTGCTGCCACAGGAGAAATGAATGAACGTGGTCTCGCCTTCGATGCGCTCCAGAATACTCATCGCGGCTTCGCTGCTGGCGGGTCTTGCCTCGATTGCCGAGGCGCAGGCGCCCTCCGCGGCGGCACCGGCAACTGCACCCGCAAATCAGCCGAGCAGCTCGCTCGAGGAGATCATCGTTACCGCACAGAAGCGCAGCGAGCGTCTTCAGGACGTGCCCGTGACCATCACGGCGCTGTCGCCCGACTATCTGGAGAAAACCGGCGTCCAGCGCATGAGTGACCTGCCCACGGCCGTGTCGGGTCTCCTATGGTCGAATCAAGGCGCGTGGATCGAGCCCAACATCCGCGGCGTGTACACCAACGTGGCGGCCATCGGCTCGGGCTCGCCGATCGCGATCTACCTCGACGGGATCTATCAGCCTTCGCAGTCGGGCACCATCTTCAATCTTCCGGACGTCAGAGATGTCGAGGTTCTCAAGGGACCCCAAGGCACGTTGTTCGGGCGAAATGCCACGGGCGGTGCGATTGTCATCAATACCCGAGATCCTTCGTTCACGCCCACCGGCGACATCAACGTGAGTGCCGGCGCCTATACCGGCAGTTCGGTGCAGACCGCGGGGCACTATAACGTGAACGGCTACGTGAGCGGCCCGCTGAACTTGATCTCGGATGACCTGGCGGCGGGGATATCCGCCTCGTACGACAACACCGACGGGTTTACGACCAACGACGTCAACGGGCAACGCGAGGGAAAGATCCAGTCCTCGGTGATTCGCGGCAAGCTGCTGTGGAAACCTTCCGACAGCGTGCAGGTTCTCGGCACGGCGTACTACAGTCAGAGTGAGGATCAAGTCGGGGAGGAGGCCGTGCCGCAGAACGGCGTGAGCGTCGCCAGCCTATACCCGGGGTCCATTTTGCCGAGCTCGCAGCCCTGGCATTTCACTTATGAGGGGGACACGCCCGGATCGTGGGGGAACATCAAAGGCGCGAGCCTCAAGGCCACCATCGACTTCTCGGCCGGCACGCTCACTTCGTTGACTGGGTTCAACCAGTCGAGCGTGTACGTCAGCGTGCCCATCGGGGCCGCCTACGCGCCCGTGTGCGCCGCCGCTTTTGTTTGCATCAATGGCGTCGTGATACCACGGGATCAAGCCGTCAGTCAGGAATTCGACTTCGCGTCGCACAAGTGGGGCGGATTCAGCTACATCGCCGGGTTCTTCGGGCTCTATGACAACCAACGCGAGCACGACTCTTACAACGCCGGATTATTCTCGGACGATTCAACCATCGTTACACATGCGGCGGCGATTTTTGGCGAGGGCACCTACGAGTTCACGGATCAGTTTTCCGCCATCGTCGGCGTGCGCCTCAGCCGCGATTCCCTGAATGCGAAAGGACGCGATGGCGGACTGTATGGCGGATACCCGCCGGGCGGGCCACTCGGACTCGCCGGGCCATTTACTCAGTATGGCGACAGATCCTGGAACTCGGCAACGCCGCGGGCCTCGCTGCAGTATAAGTTCACCCCCAACCTCAACGCCTACTTCACCTACAGCCAAGGCTTCAAGGCCGGTGTGGTTTCCGGCCAGCTCCCTCACCCTGCGCCGGGTGAGCCTTACCCCCAGCCCGCGGATCCTGAAAAGATCTCGGCGTACGAGGTCGGCATGAAGGCGACGAGCGACACCTACCAAGCCAACCTCGCCGCCTTCTACTACGACTACAAGGACCTGCAGGTCGAGGTCTTCAATACCACTACCTTCTCGACCATACCCGAGAACGCCACGACCGCCGAGATCTATGGACTCGATTTCGACGGCACCGCGAAGCTTAACGACTGGTTCCAGTTGCGGGTCTCGGGCACGTGGCTGCCGACCGCGAAGTACAAGCAGTTCGATCATGCGACTGCCTACCTTCCGCCGTTGACTCTTCCGGCCGGGCTCTTGACCGAGAACGACTACAATGCGAGCAACTCCCGCATGCTGGTCACCCCGACATTCACCGGAACGATTGCGGGCACGTACGGGCAGAACTTCGACTGGGGCCGATTCGAGGCGACGGGTAGCGTCTATCACTCCGGCGGATATCGCTGGGAGTACACCGACACGGTGACGACCAGTCCGTATACGCTGCTCAACGCCAACTTGACGTTCTCGCCGAACGTCAACCACTTCAAGTACACAATCTACGGCAAGAATCTCACCAACAAGGCCTATGTGCAGGGCGCGTTGCCGACAGCCGCCGCAAACATCATTTATTGGAACCTGGCGCGCGAAATCGGCGTGACGGTGGGCTACTCCTTCTAGCCACGCGGGTTTTGGAATCGAATCCGGCGCAGCGCAAGCGGCGCTGCGCCGGATTCTGCGGCCGAATGCCCATGGAGACAGGGCCGCCTCCTTTTCGTGACACCCCGTATTGTTTCGTTAGTCCCGTTCCGATATGTTACGGCCATTCGGGGGAACGTGCGGTAGGTGCTTGGCATGCTCGAGCTCAGGCCCTGGAACGATTACATCGATTTGCTGCGCGTCTGCGACGATCTGATGGCGCGCACCTGGGAGCCTGCCAATGAGCAGCTCCGCGGCGAACTGTATCGCCAGCTGCTCATGAATATCTCCATGGGCTACTTCATGTATTTTCAAACCGATGCGGACCATCCGGAATGGATGCCGTTTCTCAACTCGGTGTTTCTGCTGCAGCCGAATCCCGACGATGTGTACTACCTTGCGCACATCGATGCATCGAACACGTACCGCATCAGCGGCGAGCCGGGCTCCATGCATTTGCTCACCTTCTCGCTCGGCGCCAAGTCGATGGGCATGTTCGAGGAAAAACCGCAGACCTATGCGGAGTACGACGCCGCGACGCTGCCGCTCGACAAGAATGGGTGGTTCGAGGTCCTCTTGAGCAGCGAGCGACCCGCCGGGCACCGCGGCGCGTGGTGGCCGCTGACTCGCGGCATGGACTTCATTCTGGTGCGACTGCGCTCCTACGATTGGGGCAATGAGCGCGACCCGCTGTTGGCCATCGAGCGGGTCGGCAACGCGCCGCTCAAACCCCGCATGAGTCCGGCGGACATCGATAAGAACATGCGCGGCGTGCTGGCGTTTGCCGAGCGCCTGACCCGGCAGTGGCTCGATTTTCAGAACGACATGCGTGCGCGAGATCTGGAAAATCGCTTCGAGCTCAGCGGATTCTCGGATTGGGCCGGCGTCAAAGCACAAACCTATTGGCGCGGTATATTCAAATTCGCGCCGGGCGAAGCCTTGATCCTCGAGACGGAGCTTCCGGAGAAGCGTCCTTACTGGAACGTGCAGCTCGCCGATTCTCTGTTCAATGCACTCGAGGTCAACTACCGGTTCACCAGCCTCAACGGGTTCCAGGCACGCGTCGATTCGGACGGCAAGTTTCGCGCCGTGATCTCCTTGGAAGACCCCACCGTGCCCAACTGGCTGGACGCGAGCGGCTACACATGGGGAACCGTGATCGGGCGTTGGTACGATTGCAGCACGCGGCCCTTGCCCACGCTCAAGAAGGTACCGCTCGAAGAGGTGCGCCGGCATTTGCCGCCGGACACGCCACGCATCGGCGCAGCCGAACGCCAGGCGGCTCTGCGCACGCGCGTGCGCGGTGCACAGTTGCGGCGCAAATGGTGATGGCGAGCGCAGGCAGTACGCCCGCGCCGGAGCGATTCGAAGATTGCTTCGAATGGCTGCACGCGGCCGCGGCCCACGAGACGGGGTTGCGCGATTTCGGCAGCTCCGATTACCACGCCGGTTTGCAGGTGTTGCTGCGTGCCATGGACCGCGACTCTTCTTTCTCATCCACGGGGCGCGAATTGACGCTCATGCACCTCGTGAGTGTGCTCAAGGCCCGCTTGCACAGCGAGGAGGGCTGGAGAAAGAATCCGGCTTATGGGGCGGTGACGATACGGCCGCTCGTCATCACGGGGATCCCCCGTAGCGGAACCTCGGCGTTGCATAAACTGCTCGCGGTCGATCCGCAATTTCAAGGGCTGCAGCGTTGGCTTGCGCGAGCACCGATGGTGCGCCCGCCCGTGGACGAATGGGAGCGGTATCCCGAGTTTCAGGTGTGCAAGGCGGAGACGGAAAGCTTCAACAAGGAATCGCCGCAGTTCGCCAGCGCCCACGAGGAGGCGGCGCATGTCGTCGACGAGTGCATGGAGGTGCTGCAGCAGAGCTTCGTCAGCAACATGTTCGCGTCGAGGTTTCCCACGCCGACGTATACCGAGTGGCTGATGAAAGCCAGCGAGCGCAGCTCTTATCGACGCTATGCCGACGTCCTGCGCCTCATCGGTCTCGCCGATCCAGACAAGCGCTGGCTCCTGAAGAATCCCGGACATACCTGGCATCCGGACCTCCTGTTCGAGGTGTTTCCCGATGCACGGGTCATTCAGACTCATCGCGACCCTGCGCTCGCGATTCCTTCTCTGTGCAGCGTCCTCAACATGCTGCACGGTGTGACGGTGGGACGCGAGAACGCGCGGCCCGAGCGTCTCGGCGCCGTGGAAGTATCGAAATGGCGCATGGCCATGCAGCGTACCGCGGCGTTTCGCGCACGCTGCCCCGAGCGCTTCTATGACGTCGACTTTCGCGAATTCCACGCCGACCCGTTGCGCGTGGTCCAAGGAATCTATGCTCATTTCGGAATGGAGCTGTCGCCGCCGGTGGCCGCGCGGATGCGTCAGTGGCTCAAGGAGCAACCGCCCGCGCAGAAGAGCGGTCATCGCTATACGCCGGAGACTTTTGGTCTCACCACGCAGGGCATCCGAGCGGAGTTCGACGATTATGTGCGGACCTATGCGCTCTGAGAATAGTGCCCACGCTCACGGCCGAGGTTCCCGATGAAGGCCGCGGTGTTCAAGGGTCCGGGGAAGCCCCTGGTCATCGAGTCGCTCGACGACCCGGTGCCGGGCGAGGGCGAGCTCGTTCTGCGCGTGGGTCGCTGCGGCATTTGCGGCACGGACTTGCACATGACCGACGGCCATGCGGCGAGCTTTCCCGCCGAGTCGGTACTCGGACACGAGTTTGCCGGCGAGGTGGTGGCCATCGGCGCCGGCGTGGAGCGCTACAAACTCGGCGATACTGTCGCGGGCCTCGCCGTCGCCGGCTGCGGGCGCTGCGCGAATTGCCTCAGCGGCGATCCCATGTGGTGCGAAAAAGGCCTGATCCCGGCGATGGGCGGATTCGGCCAATACACGCGGGTCAACGCGAGCGCAGCGATCAAGTTGCCGGCCACGCTGTCCTTGGAGGATGGCGCACTCATCGAGCCGCTGGCGGTCGGGCTGCACGGCGTCGCGCTGGCGGCGGTCGCCCCCGGCGCGCGCGTGCTGGTCCTGGGATCAGGGTCCATCGGGCTCGCTGCCGCGTTCTGGGCGCGGCGATTCGGTGCGACGCATGTGCTCGTCGCGTCGCGCTCCGCACGCAGCCGGGACCATGCGATGCGCATGGGGGCCTCGTGCTTCGAGCGATTCGGCGAGGAGTTTCCTCACCGCGTGTCCGCCGCGCTCGGCGGCCCACCCGATGTCGTCTTCGAGTGCATCGGCATCCCGGGTATGCTCGGCATGGCCGTGGAGATCGTGCGGCCGCGCGGCACGGTCGTCCTCCTCGGCAACTGCATGCTGCCCGACAGCCTCGTTCCATCGCTCATTCTGTTCAAGCAGGTGCGCCTGCAAGGCTCCATGGTCTACTCGCGTCGCGAGTTCGAGATCACGGCCGACGCGCTCGAGGCCGGCGCGGTCGAGCCGCGTTCGATGATCACCGACACCGTACCGCTCGCCGCGCTTCCGGCTGCATTCGAGGCGTTGCGGTGCCCCACCTACCAATGCAAGACGTTGGTGGAGCCCTGGGCGGGCCTCTAGACTTTCGCGCCGATCGGCCGCCGCGGGCGGCTTGAGGGGAAACGCTTGGAAGAACAGCCGTATTTCATGAAAGCCAATGTCGGCGACTTCGGCACTTACCGTCCGGAGGACGAACGATTGCATCCGCAGTTCCGGTCCTCCGTGGGGACGGCGTTGACCGAGACGCATTTGTTCGGGTTCAGCGTTCCCGAAGCCGCGATCCATGCGATGTGCTACATATGGCAGCATCCAAATCTCGGCGTGGTCTCGGGCGGCGCGCTCGTCTTTCAAGGTATCAAGGGGCACGCCCCGGCTGCAGAGATTTCCGACTTCAGGCACTTCATGAGCGATGCCTGCATGCGCGAGACCTTTCCCAATTACCGGTTGGACAACGGCTATGAAGTCGCGATGCTCGAGCCGGGCAAGAAATTCCGCACCACCTATGCGGACACGGCGCGGCGCAGCAGCTTCGACATCATCCACACAGCCGTGTCGGAGCCCATCATGTGGCCGGGCGACAAGCATTTCGAGCAAGTGATGAAGACGCGCGGTGACCTGGAACTGCGCGGCAAGCGTTATGCCGTCGACGGCTACCACGTGCGTGATCGCTCGTGGGGTCAACCGCGGCCGGAGGATCCGGTGGATGCGCCGCCTCATACCTGGATCACGGGCGTATTCGACGACGAACACGCATTTCATCTGACGGCAACGGATGATCCGCTGCGCGACCCCGCCTGGCGGGAGCACTATCCGAACTTCGATCGAGGCCAGTCGGTCAAGTTCGGTTGGCTGCTGCTGGGCGGGCGTAAGACGAGAATCAAGACCGCCAGCAAACTCACCACGTACGATCGTGTGACCTGCATGCCCATGAAAATCGACATCCTGATGGTCGATGAGCATGACCGCGAGCACCGTATCAAAGGAACGCTGGTCGCGGGCACTCCCATCCATCTTTGGCAAAACGTTCGCGTGCCCGTGGGTGTGGCGCGCTGGGAATATGATGGCAGAATCGGATGGGGCGACGTCCAGGACGTCCAGTATTCGGATTACCTGCTCAAGAATGGCTGATCAGGCGGCACTCGGCAGCGTGCTGCGCATGATGCGCCGGGACATCGACCGGGCGATCGCGCCCGAGGCGCGGTCCGCGCTTGCCAAAGATGCCATCATGAGTATCACGTTGATCTTGGACGAGCTTGCCGACTACTTCTCGAGTGACGCGGATCCTGAGGCCGAGCGATCGAGGGCGTGCATGATCGAAGCTCTTGCCATCGCGCCGGCGGCCGAACCGCAGCTCGCACCGGCGCGGGATCTGGACGACCGCTCCGGTCTCGCGAGAGCCCTATCGGCACGATTGGCCGCAGCGGCGGCGGCGAACTCCGCGACGTTCTGCGCAGGCTCGAGCCTCATCACCGACCTGGCGGCTGCTGAGCTCGCCGCGCTCGACCGGCGCAAGGCCGCGATGGCCGCGCGCAAAGCCGCCGACGACGAGGCGCTGGCGAGGATCGAGGTCGAGATCACGCCTCGGGCGCTCGATTCGTACTTCGCCGGCAGCCTCGAATTCAAGGGGCTCCGCACCCAGTCGATCGAGCACGTGCTCGGCGGCTATTCCAAGGACACGTACCTGCTGTCGACGTTATCCGAGGCGGGCGCGCGTCGCAACATCGTGCTGCGGCGAGACCTGCCCTTCGGGCCCACCGAACGCTCGGCCGCCGATGAATTCGACGTCTTGCTGCGGCTTTGGAACATGGGGCTTCCCGTCCCCCGTCCGCTCGCCGCGGTCCACGACAAGGGAGCTCTCGGACAGCCCTTTCTGATCGTCGAGCGGGTGGAGGGCGAGAATGCCGCCGCGCTCTTCGATGCGGATCCCGCGCTCGCCCGCGCAGTTTCGCTGCGGCTCGCGGCCATCCTCGGGAAGCTCCACTCGCTCGACCCGCGCTCGCTCGGGCTCGCGCCGGCGGGCAGCTCGCCTGCTGAGGAGATCCGGCGGAACCTGGCGCAGTGGAAATCATTCTGGACGCGCAATCGACAGGCGGCCGCACCGCTTGCCGAAGCTGCCTTCGCCTGGCTCGAGGCGCACGTCCCTGACGACGTGGAGCGGCTCGTGCCGGTGCACGGCGATGCCCGCCAACACAACCTTCTCATCAAGGACCGTGACATCAGCGCGCTCCTCGACTGGGAGTATGTGCATGCAGGCGATGCTGCGGAAGATCTCGAGTACAGCCGCATGTATCTCGAGCCCTATGTGAGCTGGCCGGAGTTTCTCGATACGTATCGGGCGGCGGGCGGGGCGCGCGCGAGCGAAAGCAGCGCCCGCTATTACGAAGTGTTCCGCGCGCTCCGCAATCTCATATGCTGCGACGTCATGTGGCATGGGTTCGCCACCAACCGCTATCCGGTGAATAAGCTCGCGCTCGCAGGTTTGGTGATCCGGCGCGATTTCTTGCGAGGCATCGCACAGGCGCTGTTGCACGTCACGGCATAGTCCATGGCCGCGCAACCCGTACGTCTCGGTATCCTGGGCACCGCCACCGTGGCGAGCTATGCGCTGATAGCGCCGGCACGGACCTGCCCGGATGTCGTGATCGCGGCAGTGGGCTCCCGCGATCGACGTCGAGCAAGGGCTTTCGCCGATGCGAATGGCATCGCCGCGGCGGGCGAGTATGACGAGGTGATCGATGACCCCGCGATCGAGGCCGTCTATGTGGCGCTTCCGAATGCGTTGCATGCCGAGTGGTCGGTCAAAGCGCTCCGGGCGGGCAAGGCCGTGCTGTGCGAGAAACCCCTGACCTCCAACGCCGCCGAAGCCCGCCTATGCGTGGCCGAAGGACATCGAGCGGGACTTCCGTTCGTCGAGGGTTTCCATTGGCGGCATCACCCGCTGGCAATACGCCTCTCAGGCATCGTCGCCTCCGGTCGGCTGGGCGCCATCGCCACGGTCGAGGTGAGATTCCGCTACCCGGCGCGCTTCCTCAAGCCCGACGACATTCGACTCGACTATTCCTTGGGCGGCGGTGTGTTGATGGATGCCGGCTGCTACTGCGTGAATCTCCTGCGCATGCTCCTGGGCGAGCCCATCAATCTGATCGAGGCCAACGCGAAATGCGCCGCACCGCAAGTAGACGTCGCGATGCAGGCGGCCCTCGAGTTCGGTCAGGGAGCGGTCGGGCGGCTGGTTGCGGCCAACGATCTTCCGGGCGACAAATTCGACATCGAATGTCGCATCAACGCCGCGCATGGCAGCGTCCGCGTGACCAACTTGTTCCTCCCTCATCTCGGCGCGGCTCTCACGGTCGAGCTCGACGGGAGTCGGCTCACCGAACAGGCCGTCTCCACGGCGAGCTTTGATTTCCAGATCGCCAATTTTGCCGCCGTCGTGCGCGAGCGAGCGGCGAGCCCGACCCCTGCCGATGACGCGATCGCCAACATGACCGTCATCGACGCGATCTACCGCGGCGCGGGAATGCGCGTGCGGGGCGAGGCTCCTTGACTTGCAGAAGCACAGACAATAGAGTCAAAAACATATCGATACAGCATCTAAGATGATGCAATAGATACTTGTACATAAAGGTATCGATGGCGGGAGAGACCCCATGTCCAAGATCGTTCGATATGCCTATCGAGGTGCAGATCGATTCGGCGAGCTGCGCGGCGCGAAGATTCTACCTTTGCGCGGAACCATCGGGAGCTTCAGTCAGGCCGACGAACCGTCCGTCGACGCCGAACAGGTTCGGCTGCTGGCGCCGACGACTCCCAGCAAGGTCGTCGCAATAGGACCCGGCTATAAAGTTCACCTAAGAGGCGGCCCCGCACCCGCACGCCCTCATTACTGGATCAAGCCGGTCTCTGCGCTACTCGATCCGGAGGGGACCATCGTGCTGCCCAACGGCGTGCCGATGGTTTGCCATGAGAGTGAGGTGGCGGTGGTGATCGGCAAGATGGCCAAGGACGTGCCCATCGGCCGTGCGCACGAGCACATCTTCGGCTACACCTGCATCAATGACGTGACCGCGGGAAACATGGTCAATATCGCGGAATTCCTGAAATCGCAGTACTTCGTCGACGGCAAGATATTCGACACGTTTTGCCCGCTCGGCCCGTGCATCGAGACCGAGCTGTCGCTCGATGACCTCGAAGTCGAATGCCGGGTCAACGGCGCCGTTCGACAGCATCACCGCACGTCCGACCTTCTTTTCTCGGCGGCGCAGCTCGTATCGATGATCTCGTCGGTGCTGACCCTCAACCCGGGGGACGCCATCGCGACGGGCTCGCCGCCGGGCATGGGTCCGCTCGTGGATGGCGATGTGGTCGAGGTGCAAGTTCAAGGCATCGGGGTCTTGCGTAACCACGTCAGGGCGAAAAGCGATCAGCCTCACTGAGAGGTCAACAATGCTGAAGCAAGTGGTCCTGCTCAAACGACGGGACGGCATGAGCATGGATGAGTTCATCCACTACTATGAGAATCACCATGCCAAACTGGGTGAACGGTTTATGCCTCTGGCCCGACGTTACGTGCGGCGCTATGTAAGGCCGGAAAAAAATCCCATTACGGGAGAAATCGTGGAACTCGACTTCGATGTCGTGATGGAAATCTGGTGGAACACGAGGCAGGATTTCGACGAGACGATGAAACAGATCGGTGCAGGTGAGGCTCACCGATTGTTTTATGAAGATGAAGAGAGGCTCTTCAACTCCCACAACAATCGCGTATTCACCGTCGATGAACACGAGTCCGACATGCCCGCCGGATTGTCGAACAAATAGGGCATTCGATCGACAACCGGCGCAGCGCCGTCAGACGCTACGCCAGATCTCCTGGAAGAAGCCACCCGCAATTCGGGTGAGATCCAGGAAGTTCGGCATGTCCGGAAATTGCTCATGCTGAATCTGGTAGGACTGCCACGACTCCCGATATTCCTCCAGGTTATTCCAGGAGAGCTCCGCCACGCCGTCGAACTGCGGCATCCCGGCTCCGCACTGCCGCTCGCTGATGTGGTACTGGATGTAACGGACCAGTGATGGCGTGCGCGGCACCAGGGGGGCGTGCACGTGGCGCCAATGGTCCTGAAAGGCCTCGAGCGACATCCCCTGCTTTCGAGTCACCACCCATAGCGCGCGCAAAATCTTCTTGAGATCGACGCGAGCGGGCCCCCATTGCACGATGTTCTCCACGCCGCTCAGCACGACGATCTGCTCGGGGTCCATGAAGCGCGCGGACTCTTCGTAAATCTTCTCCGGGCTCGACAAGGCGCGCTGCAGATCCGCAGCGCTTTGCGCTTTGTCCCAGGCCTCGACCACGCCGTTGAACAACCGCGGCGAGTTGTCCACCCTTTCAGTGAGTAGGAGGCTCTGCGACATACCGGCGGCGCTCGCCAGCGTCCCGGAGCGTTGCGGTGTGACCCGGCGCCAGTACGCGGCGAACTCATCGTCGGTCACCCCCTGCTTTTTGGGAATGAAGGCAAAGGACCTCACCCCGGTGTACTGCACGCTATCGGACATCGTGGTTCTCCTGTTCGTCGATGAGCTCGGCCGCCCGCCAGGCGATTGCCATGATGGGACCGTTGGTGTTTGCGGACACCATGCTCGGCATGATCGAGCCGTCCACCACCCGCAGCGCCGACACGCCCCGCACGCGCAAACTGGGATCGAGGACCGCGTCCGGGCCGCCCATGCGGACGGTGCCGCAGGCGTGATACCCGGCTGTGCCTTTGGCGCGAAACGCGCGCAGTATCGATGCATCGTCCTCGACGCTCGGGCCCGGCAGCATTTCCTTTCCGATGATGTCCTGAAGAGCCGGCTGCCGCACCCAGCGCCGCATCAGGCGAAACATGGCGATGGTCACTTCCTCGTCGTAAGGGTCGCTCAAATAATGAGGGCGGATGAGACCGCCCTCGGACGGCTGGGTCGATCGAATGTGGACCGATCCGCGGCTGCGGGAGCGCAGCGGATAGCCGAACATGTGCATCGAGTGGGTGGTGTCGGTGGTGACCGCGCCCTTGTGCGTGAAGCCGAGCGAGTAGGGCGCCATGAGAATCTCGGCGTCGGGACGGTCGGCGTTCGGCAGCGTCTTGACGAACGCGCCCACATCGTAGGTACCGGTGGACAAGGGGCCCGTGCGGCTCAGGGCATAGCGCACCGCATTCAGCGCCAAGCGCCAGCCGCGAAACTCGAGGTTCTGACTCAACGGCGCCAGCAATTCATACTGCATCATCAACAGTCGGTGCTCGAGCAGGTTCTCGCCCACCCCGGGACTCTCCTGGATGACCGGGATGCCGAGGTCGCGCAGACGGCCGCCATTGCCGATACCCGAACGTTCCAGGAGCAAAGGAGACTGAAGCGCACCCGCGGCAAGGATCACCTCGCCCTCAGTGCGGAACTCCACCGCGGCGCCCTTGCGTTGCCCGACGACCCCGACCGCGCGCTTGCCCTCGAACAGCACGCGGTCGACGGTCAGTCCCGTCTCGATGTGCAAGTTGCGCCGTGACCGAGCGGGTCTCAAGAATGCGTCGGCCGCGCTTTGGCGCCGCCCTCGATGGATGGTATGGGTCGCGTAGCCGACGCCCTCCTGCCGCGGATGATTGAGATCCGCGACCCGCGGAATACCGAGCGCCTCGCCGCCCTGGATGAGCGCTTCGCTGAGCGCGGTCCGTTCCCCCGCAAAACCGATTCGCAGCGGCGCGGCGCTGCCCGCGCCGCTGTGCACGGCGCCGTCGCCGGCCGTCGAGTTCTCGATCGCACGGAACACGGGCAGCATGCGCTCCCAGCCCCAGCCCGAACAGCCTTGGCGCACCCACTCATCGTAGTCCTCGGGGTGTCCGCGAAAATACATCATGCCATTCACAGCGGACGACCCGCCGAGCACCTTTCCCCGGATCCACGTCTCGGACGGCGTATCCCCCTCGGCGAGGGTCGGGAGCAACCACACGTGCCGCGGATCGGAGAACAGCTTGGCCATCCCCCGCGGCATGTGAATCAGCGGGTGGCGGTCCCTGGGCCCCGCCTCGAGCAGCAGGACGTTGCGTCGGCCGCTCGCTGACAGCCGCTCCGCCAGCACGCATCCCGCGGAGCCCGCGCCGACGATGATGTAGTCGAACGACATCCCTATTTCAGGTAGCGGTCGAAGAAAGCAACTGCAGCGCCGATGGTCTGGGCGCGCCCCTCCGGCTTGTAGCCGTCCAGTTGGTTGATCGGAATCGATACCATCTGCTTCGGCTCCCCCGCCAGCCGGAAGGCTTCCTGGATGGGTTGGTTGGGATGCAGCACATCGCGCGCGCTCAGCTGCACGATGCAATACGCGCGCGGCGCAATTTTGGCGGCGGCCCGAACCGCGTCGAACTCGAGGACGCGCTCGAAGGACTGAACCGTCAACTCGGGCGCCGCGTGCATCAGGGGCTCGCCCGTCCGCTTGAGCCAGTCCGTGACGTCCTGCGCCATGACGGGATCGACTGGCATCGGTGTGAACCCATCGGCGGTCGATCCGCCGAGCGGCACCCGCGGCTCATCGGCATCCGCGCTGCGTGTCGCCCGTCTGCGGCGAGCCTCGACCAGATACTCGCGAATCGCGGCATACTCGCTGCCGCGATTGAGCGACCGGATCCAGAAATCTCCGTCGAGAACGGGAGCCTGGGCCACGCACGCCCGCACCCGAATGTCCTGGGCGGCGGTGTAGGTCACGATGCCGCCGCCGAAGCTCGTTCCCCAGATTCCCAAGCGTTCAGGATTGACACCGGGGTGTCTCTCGATCCAGTCGATGGCGCTGCGAAAATCCTCGACCTCGTTCAGCGGGTAGACACGATGGCGCGGTGTGCCCTCGCTACCGCCGAAATGCCGGTAGTCGATCGCGAGCGTGAGATACCCGGCATCGGCAAACAGCCGCCCTTCCTCGACGAGATTGCTCCGCGCCACGGTGAAGCCGTGCCCGATGACGAGGGCGGGATGCCGTTTGCCGGCATCGAAGCCGGGAGGCTTGTACAGATCCGCCTCGCAGCGGATGCCTTCGGACGTGAAATGGACGGTTTCCCGGGAAATCATGTGCACCTCAATCGAAACGGACATGGAGTGACGAAGGACTTCTCAGCATGAAGCCGCTGACTTCGGGGGGAGGGTGCTCCTCATCGCGACGCAGTCGCGGCAGCCGGTCGAGCAACGCATTCAGCGCTTGCGACATCTCGAGCCGCGCGAGGTGCTGACCGATGCAGAGGTGCGCACCATAGCCGAAGGCGGCGTGTGTGCGCGTGGCTCGCGTAATGTCGAATTCGTCGGGGCGATCGAATGCCGCGGGATCGCGGTTCGCCGCGGGCAGGATCACCCCCATGTCGTCGCCCGGATGGATCACGACACCGGCGAGCTCCACGCGGCGCTTCGGCGTGCGGGCGAGCATCGTGACCGGGGCATTCCAGCGCAGCCCTTCCTCGATGGCCTTGGGCACGAGACGGCGATCTCGCTTCACCGCCTCGAGCTGATCGGGATGCAGGAGCAAAGCGGCCATGACCGTCGAGAAGCCGTTGTAGCTGGTATCGCCGCCTGCATTCATGAGCTGACGGAAGAACGCGATCACCACCTCGTCGGGCAGTCTGTCCCCATCTATCTCGGCCGTGGCGATCATCGAGATGAAGTCCTGCGGTATGGGATTTTCGCGGCGCTGCCGTACGACTCGGGTCAGGTAGTCGCGCAGCTTGTCGACCGCCTCCATCCCATGCTCCTGATCGAAGGTGATGAGGATCTGACCGAAGGCGAGACGATGGAATGCGTCGCGGTCGCCCGCGGGCAGCGCCATCAGCTCGTGGATGAAGCGGAACGGGAAGTGCAGCGTGAATTCACTGACGAGCTCGGCATGCCCATGCGGCTCGAATTGGTCGATCAACTCATTGATGACCCGCGGAATGATTTCGACGCCCCACGCGGCGATGCTGTTGGGACCGAATGCCTGTTGAAAGAGCCGCCGGAAGCGCCCGTGCTCGGGGTTATCCATGGTCGTGATGGAGCGACCGAAATAGACGCCGAGATTGTGCTCGTAGGCCGCATTGGAGTAGGTCTCGCCGTTTATGAGCACTTCCTTGACTTCGCGATGTCCGAGCACCGCGACGTGGCGCAGCTCGTGCATCGTGAGGTCGGGCGTGAGACCGAAATGCGGGCGCAGGTCGCCGTCGAATACCGGGTTGAGCTCGCGCAGCCGCTTCAGCTCAGGGTGAAAGATTCGATCCTCGCAACCCGGTTCCTTTGCCGCGAGGAACGGGTTGAAGGTCGGATCTCGAAAATCCTCGATGCGAGGCAGTGCGTTCACCAAAGTCCCCCGACAAGGTGTAGCGAGTGAGCCGACTCCCCGGCGCCGATAGGGCTACTCCGTCCCTATTAGACACAGTATGCTGTCGTTACACAGCATAACGATTGGGAGGCGTCATGAGCAAGGACACAGTCGTAGTCACAGAGATCGAGCGGTCGAGGCGGGACTGGCTGAACGAGCACCTGCAAAGCTACCTTCAATCGGGCGGCGCTCGCGGCCACATCGTCGATCTTCGACCGATCGGCGGACACGCCTTCACGACGACGCTGCTGCTGCGGACGAAGGGTCGCAAGACCGGCCAGACCCGGACCGCTCCTCTGATCTACGGCAGCATCGGTGGTGAGGTCGTCGTCGTAGCCTCGAAAGGCGGCGCCGACGTTCACCCGGCTTGGTATCACAACCTCAAGGGCGGCACCGAAGCATCCTTTCAAATAGGCTGCGAGGCGTTCAACGCCACGTGGCGCGAGCCGCAGGGTGCGGAGCGGGACGCTGTTTGGGCTTTCATGGAAAAAGTGTACCCGCCGTACCGCGACTATCAGGCGGCGACCCGCCGCACCATCCCACTGGTCATGCTGACGCCTCAAGGGACTATCGAGGCGTTCCATGCGTGATTAATACGTCTCGCTAACTATCTGATTTCGCAGCGGTTCCCGACTGGCTCCAGGGGCTGTGCGGCTACGGACAAGGCCCTGTGCAACCAAGGTCATTCCCGAGCATACCCGGCGCCCAGGATCGATCGTAACGTATGCAAGGACGGATACTTGGGTTCGAGGAGGGTGGCTGGCTATGAGCAAAACCATGATCGTCGGTGCGCGAATTTGGGACGCGGGCGGCGCTGCGCCGTTTGATGGGGATGTGCTCGTCGAAGGCAACCGGGTGCGAGCGGTGTCGCGCGTATCGGGACAGTTGCCACAGTCCGGCTGCCAAGTGATCGATGCCGCGGGCAAGTTCCTGATGCCGGGCCTGGTCGAGGGTCATGCGCACTTATCGTTCGAATCCGTCACCTCGACGGAAGATCTAATCACCCCACCACCGGAAGAGCACACTTTGCTCACGGCGCGCGTCGCCAAGTCCCTGCTCGATCACGGATTCACCAGCGCCTATGGGGCCTCCGAGGCGAAACTTCGGCTGGGCGTCGCGGTGCGCAACGAAGTCGACGCCGGCCGGCTGCCTGGGCCGCGCATCCGGGCAGGCTCACTCGAGATCACGGTCACCGGCGGCTTGGGCGATGAAAGCAAGCTGCACAATCTACGCCCGGGGGCGCCTTCGATTGTGATCGACGGTCCCGAGGAGATGCGCAAGGCCGTGCGTCTCTGCTGCCGGGAGGGGTGCGATAACATCAAGCTCGATGTCTCGGGCGACCCGTTCTATCCGGCCACGCCTGCGCACTCGACCCCCATGGCATTCGAGGAAATACGCATGGCCGTGGAGACGGCCCACAACTTGGGTCGCTTGGTGAACGCGCATGCGCGCTCGATCGGCTCCATCCAGAATTGCGTACGCGCCGGGGTCGACGTTCTGTACCACTGTGAATACACCGACGAGCAGACGCTCGACATGCTCGAAGAGGCGAAGGACCGCATTTTCGTGGCGCCGACCATCAGCTTGTTTCACACCATGCTGCACGAGGGCTCGCCCTGGGTTCCGCCCGAGGTGGCACGTGCCATGGGGATCGATAAGCTGATCGACGAATCGCGCAAGACGCATACTGAATTGCGCAAACGCGGCATCCGCCACGTTATCGGCGGCGATTACGGTTTCGCGTGGAGCAAGAACGGTACCAATGCGCGCGATGTGGGCTTCTTCGTCGAGTATTACGGCTACTCGCCCGCCGAGGCGCTGCGCTGCGCCACTCGCAACGGCGGCGCCCTGATGACCATGACGAGCGGCGAGAAGCTCGGCGAAGTGCGCGAAGGATATCTCGCGGATCTGCTCCTCGTGGATGGCGATCCCCTCGCGGATACGGCCATTCTTGCGAACGCGGAGCGCATCGCGCTGATCATGAAGGACGGACAGATTCACAAGCATGTGAGCGGTCAGGCACAGCGCCGCGCAGCGGCCTGATCGACTCAATCGACATTCTCGGAGAACACTATGGCAGTCGAAGTGAAGGACTTGAAGGACACCAAGAAAGCGAAAGGCGAGGCTCGCTGCCCCGATGCGCCCACCACGCAGGAGATCATCGCCGCCGACAAGGTGTGCGCGCCCAAGTGGGTGCGCTCGGAGTCCTATCAGTTCCTCGGTGACGAGGACATTCCCACGGATCGCTACATCGAGCCCTCCTACGCCAAGGAAGAGCTTGACCGACTGTGGACCCGAACTTGGCAGTTTGCGTGCCGCGAGGAGAACATCCCGCAGATCGGCGATTATCATGTGTACGATATCGGTCCGTATTCGTTCATCATCACACGGGTCGGCGCCAACGACGTGCGTGCCTACTACAATGCCTGCCTACATCGCGGCACGAAGCTGCGCGCCTCCGGCACCGAAGGACGTGCCAGCGAGTTTCAATGCAGCTTTCACGGCTGGAGCTGGAACATCGACGGCTCGAACAAGGCCATCGTCTGCCCGTGGGACTTCCCGCATGTGGATCGCAAAAAGATGGCGCTGCCTGAGGCCCGAGTGGAGATCCTCGGCGGGTTCGTGTTCATCAACATGGACCCGGATGCGCCCTCGTTGGCGGATTATCTGGGCCGCGAGTTCAAGGGTCATGTGGACGCTTGGAAGCTCGAGGACCGATACGTGTACTTGCACGTCGCGAAAAAGCTGCCCTGCAACTGGAAGCTCGCAATCGAGGCGTTCCTGGAGGCCTACCACGTCATCAAGACCCACCCGCAAGTGGCCGTATCGAACGGCGATGCCAATTCGCAGTACGACGTGTACGGCGAGCACGTCGACCGCTTCATCTCGACCCTGGGTGTGCTGAGCCCGCATCTTTACGGCAAGCACACGGAGGAGGACATTCTCAACCAGTTCACACTGGGGGACAGCGGGGCGCTCGGCGATAGCAAGCGCACGTTGAGCCAAGGGAACACGGCGCGCCAGGTCATGGCGGACATGTTCCGCGGCATGTTCGAGAAGGCAACCAACACCGACTTGAGCGCAGTCTCCGATTCGGAACTGCTCGATTGTTTCTCCTACACGATATTTCCGAACTTCTTCATCTTCCCTGGAATCTCGCTGCCGATGGCGTATCGCTTCCGACCCGACCCTAGGGATCACCGCAAGTGTCTGTACGAGGTTATGTTCCTGCGCCCAGTCCCCAAGGACGGCAAGCGGCCCGAGCCTGCGGAACCGATCTACCTGGGCGACAATCAGTCCTTCAAGGAAGCAGCCGGCATGGATCCGGGCTTTGGTGCCATTCTCGATCAGGATACGGACAATCTCTTCCTGCAACAGGAGGGGCTCGAGGCAAGCGCGAAGCGCGGGCTGACGCTCGGCAATTATCAGGAAGTGCGCGTCCGCCATTTCGAGAAGGCGGTCGATAAGTATCTCGCGATGGGGCCGAAGAAGCCCGACAGGGACAAATTGCCGTCGCGTTGAGACCGGAGGTCGTGCAATTTGCTCGCGTCCTTCGGATATCGGAGGTTCCGCCGGGTGACAAAAAGGTGGTCGAGGTCAACGGCGCGTCCGTGCTCATTTGCAACAGCAACGACCGGCTGTACGCCGTATCGAATATCTGCTCGCATGCACAGGAGAGGCTCGAGTGCGGGCGCATGTCGAGGGGGTGGATTGCATGTCCGGTTCACGGCGCGCGCTTCGATCTGGCGACGGGTCGCGCGATGAACCCGCCCGCGAAGGAGCCCATAGCGACGTATGAGGTCCGCGTCGTCGAGGATTGGATCGAGGTCGCCGTCGCCGGTCAGCGAGTCAGCGCCTCATAACTCAAGAACTTGGTGGACGACCAGCCGCCGTCGAGCGCAAGCGTATGGCCGTTGATGAAGCTGCCCGCGTCCGAAGCCAAAAACCACACCGCATTGGCCACGTCCGCGATGGTCCCCTCGCGGTTCATCGGGGTCATCTCCTGATTGACCCTGCGAAACGGGGCGGCATCCCAGTAGTCCTTGGTCATGTCGGTCTTGATGACACTGGGTGCCACGAGATTCGAGCGGATGCCCTTCGCACCGTATTGCACTGCCAATGCCTGGGTGAGGCCGATCAGGCCGGCCTTGGCCGCGCAATAGACGCCACCGTTTAATCCCCCAAGGATGCCGAAAACCGAGCCGACGCTGATGATGGATGCGCCGGACTCCATCACCTGGAGTGCCGCGCGCGCAAAGCGGAATGGGGCTTTGAGGCTGATGTCGATCACCTCGTTGAGCGTGGCATCGTCGGTCTCGTGCACCGGCGCCCATTTGCCCGATCCGGCATTATTCACCAGGCAGTCGAGCCGCCCGAAGGATTTCATGGCCAACCCGACCGCTCGCTCCGGCGCGTCCGCCGCCGTCACGTCGATGGGAAGGATCACGATATCGGTCTCTCGGGAGAGCTCCCGGGCGAGGGCATCCAGGCGCTCCTTGCGACGGGCGACCGCCACGATCCGGTAACCGCCGGCGGCAAAGCGCCGCGCGATCCCATCGCCGATACCGGAGCTCGCTCCGGTGACCAGCAAGACGGGCTTTTGCTTCGAAATGGCTGCTTCGCTCATGTCATCCCCCAGCGCTACAACCGCGAAGTATACCCAGGCTGGCGGACCGGCGGACGGTCGGTCCGGTCCAGGGCAGCCGCGCATCGCCGGCATTTCAGCCTGGGGCAACACCCGGCGCGCTTGTAGGCTAGCGGAGGGCTGCCGCAGGGATTCACGGCGTAGACGCCGCTCGAGGATTGGATGAACATCTATCCAGGCTAAATCGGGGAGCGCATGATGGAGACGCAAGCTTACGATGTCGTCGTGGTCGGATCGGGGTCCGCCGGTGCCATGGCGGCGCTACGCGCGCGAGAGCTCGGTCTCTCGGTCCTTATCATCGAGAAGGCCCACAAATACGGCGGCACTTCGGCAACCTCCGGCGGCGTCCTTTGGATACCGAACCACGGGCTTGCACAAAACGGCGACAGCCGTGAGCAGGCGCTGCAATACCTGAATCATCTGGTCGCGGGCAACATCCAGCGAGATCGCCTGGCCGCGTTCGTCGATCAGGGGCCTGAGATGGTGCGCTTCATGCAGTCGCTCGGCATCGCCGTGATGGCGGCAACATGGCCGGATTATTTCCCCGAGGCCCCGGGCGCGCGGGCGGACCGTTCCATCATCTGCCCGACTTTCGACGGTCGGCAGCTGGGTGAGCACTTCACGCGGATGCGCGAGCAGTACACGCGCTTCAAGCTGCTCAATCGCTATGCGATGGACCTCGCCGAGTTCTTTGCCCTGTCCGCGCGAGCCAAGGGTTGGCGCCGCGTGCTCATGAAGATTTTGTGGCGTTATTGGACCGACTTCGACACTCGACGCATCAGTCGGCGCGATCGCAGGTTCACCTCGGGCGCTGCGCTCATGGGTCAGATCTACAAGCGCATCTTCGAGCGCAACATCGAGGTGCGGCTCGAAACGAAGCTCACTGAGCTTCTGCTTGCCGACGGCAAAGTAGCAGGCGTGCGAGTCTCGAGCTATGGTCGGTGTTACGACATCACGGCCCGGCAGGCAGTGGTGCTCAGCGCCGGCGGATTCGAATGGAATCAGGAGCTGCGCGACCGCTTCTTTCCCGTGCCGGGACTCACTCGTCACTCAAGCTCGCCCGAGGATGCGAATCGCGGAGAGGCGCTGCTGGCGGGTCTGCAGATCGGCGCCGCCACCGAGCACACCGAGGCGGGCTGGTGGATTCCGACCATGCATATGCCCATGCCGACCACTTCCAACTTCGAGGAAATTCATCAGGCGGCCTTCGATGTCGGGCGCCCGCACAGCGTCTGCGTCAATCGCCAGGGCGTGCGTTTCGTGGACGAGGCTTGCGGTTACGATGATTTCGGCAAGGGGATGGTCGCCGACCAGCAAAAGACCGGCAGCAATTGTCCCTGTTGGTTGATCTTCGACGCGCGTTTTCGCGCCAAGTTCTCGGCCGGCGGTTTCATGCCGACGGCGGTGATGCCGGATCGCAAGATTCCCATCGACTGGTGGGACCATTACATCTTCAGGGCGGCGACTGTGGAGGAGCTCGCGGCGAAGATCAAAATTCCGGTCGATGCGCTCAAGAAGACTGTATCGAAAATGAACGAATATGCGCGAGTCGGCAAGGATCCGGAGTTCGGCCGGGGCGGCAACGACTACGACCGATTCTTCGGCGATCCCACCTCCAAACCCAACCCCTCACTAGGGACCCTCGAAGAGGCGCCGTTCTACGCAGTGCCGATCAACCTCGGGGACCTCGGGACCAAGGGAGGCCTCAAGGCCGACGCGCATGCCCGGGTGTTGGATGGCGCCGGGCGGCCGATTCCCAATCTATATGCCGCGGGCAATGCATCCGGCAGCCCGTTCGGCAACTGCTACCCCGGAGCGGGCGGAACCATCGGACCCGCGTTGACGTTCGGCTACGTGGCTGCGAACGATATCGCGGCGCGCGCCAAGCAAGTCCAGCCGCAAGTGCGCGACGTCGCGGTCGCGGTCTGAAGGAGAGTCGCCATGTCTTTCGAGCTGAACAAGATACTTGCCGCCAAGCGTCCGCCGCTCAAGAGCTCGGCAAAGGTCGACCCGGTAACCGCCGGCATCATCCGCGGTGCGTTCGAGACCGTGTGCTTCGAGGCAGCGACGCAACTGGGACGAGCGGCGTCCTCGCCCATCATCAACCAATCCAACGAGCGCAATGGCAGCGTGCTCGATGCTCACGGACGTCTGGCAGCCGTATCGATCGGCACGCCGCACCTCGTGTTCATCTCGCAGCTCGCGGCACGCTGGGGCCTGTTGAACTTCGCCGACTACGATTGGGGGCCGGGCGATGTGTTTCTGGGAAACGACCCGGATTATGGCGGCGGCCATTTGCCCGACTACAACGTATACGCCCCGGTGTTCGACGATAAGGGCGAGCTCATCTTGATTCAGGCCCTGCAGGCTCATCAGGGCGACACGGGCGGCAAGGACCCCGGCGGCTTCACGCTCGAGGCCACGGATATATTCACGGAGGGGTTGGCGATCCCCTGTCTCAAGCTGGTTCATCGCGGCGAGAAGCGGCGCGACGTCATCAAGCTGGTGGAGCGCAATAATCGCTTTGCGACCTTCGCGGGCGACCTCGCCGCCATGATCGGCGCCGTGCAGCACTGCGTGAAGCTGCTCGAGGCGGTCATTCGCAAGTGGGGGCCCGAGGTCGTCAAAGCCGCCGTCAACTACAACATCGAGCACACCGAGAAGCGGTTTCGCGAGGAAATTGCCAAGTGGCCCGATGGCAGATACGAGGCGAGCGTCTTCATCGATCACGACACCCTGGGCATCAAGGATGTGAAGGTGCACGTGGCCTGCATCGTCGAGGGTGATCAGCTCACGGTCGATCTGACCGGCACCGACGATCGGCCGGAGCTGGTCGGAGTATGGAATACGTTCGCAAACAGTCGTGGCTATGTAATGACACAGATCGCCTCAGCCATCGATCCGAGCATCATCAAGAACGAGGGCTTGTTCAATGCGGTGGAGATCATCATCCCCGAGAACACGATCGCTCATCCGCCCGCCAACAAGCCGGCGGCCCTCGGATCGTTTCATCCCGCCTGTGAGATCACCGAGGCCGTGTGTGTGGCCTTGTCTCAGGTCGCCCCGGAGCGTTCCGCGCCGCAGGTCTACAAGATCGGTATGCCCAATGGAGTCATCGGCTTCAAGAACGGACAGATGTGGATGGATCAGGGCGTCGATACCCGCACCATGGATGTATCCGCGGTTCGCGACATCGACGGCTGGGGATCTTGTCCCGTCGCGCTGGGCAATTTGCTGTTGTCGGAAGCCGAGGATGCGGAAAGCCGTTTCCCCATCGTCAATATCAGCCGTGAGATGACCATTGACTCCGAGGGTGCGGGCCGCTGGCGCGGCCAGCCCGGTAGTCTCAACGTCAAGAAGATCCTGGAGCCGACGACGGCCATGGCCTGGATGGTGTCGGCAGCGCATCCATTGCGGGGTCTCTGCGGTGGCGATGATGCCAGTCCCTATTCGAGTCATTTCGAGGTGGGCACGCCCAACGAGTATGAAGTCTCGCTGACGGCGCATGCCCAGCTCCCCGCCGGTGCCGTGATCGCCTATCAGCACGGCGGCGGCGCGGGTTTCGAGTCCCCGTTGCTGCGCGATCCCGAGGCGGTGAAGGAAGACGTTCTGGACGAGATCGTGAGCGTCGGGCGCGCCCGGGAGAAATACGGTGTGGTATTGACCGGCAAGCTGGAAAACTACGATCTTCAGGTGGACCTCGCCGCCACCCGGCAGCTCAGAAATAAAATGATGGACGCGAAAAGATCTCCCTAATGAGTTATCGCATCGGCATCGATATCGGCGGCACGTTCACCGACTTCGCGGTTCTCAAGGGCGCGGAGCTCATTCTGCACAAGAACTTGAGCACGCCGGCGGATCGATCCGTCGGCGTCATGACGGGTTTGCAGCATCTGGCCGAGCGCGAGAACCTGCAGCTCAGCGATTTCCTCGGCGAGTGCGCGGCCATCGTGCACGCGACGACGATTGCCGACAACACCTTGATCGAGATGAATGGCGCGCTCACGGGCCTGATCACCACCGAGGGCTTTCGCGACGAGATGGAATATCGCCGCGGCTTCAAAGAAAGCATCTGGGACGTCCGCTTGCTGCCCCCGCAGCAGATCACGCCGCGGCGCAGACGACTGACCGTGCCGGAGCGCATCCTGTTCGACGGCAGCGTCTACAAAAAGCTCGACGAGAATGCGGTGCGCGAGTGTTGCCGGCGATTGAAGCTGCAACAAGTCAAGTCCGTGGCGATCTCTTTTCTGTTCTCGTTCGTCAATCCTGCGCACGAGAAGCGCGCGGCCGAAATCGTGGCCGAGGAGATGCCCGGCGTGCACATTTCCTGTTCTTACCAGGTATTGCCGCGCGCACCCGAATACGATCGAACCAGTACGACCGTGGTGAATGCCTACATCGGGCCGCGCGTCACCTCCTACCTGGAGACCTTGGTCACCCGCCTCAAACAGGCCGGCTATCGAAATCAGCTCATGGTGATGCAAGCGAGCGGCGGCGTGATGACCAAGGAGTACATCGAAGGCTCGCCCATCCGGGTGCTGTCCTCGGGCCCCGCGGGAGGGGTCGTGGGCTCCGCTTACGTGGGTGCCGCCAAAGGTTATCCCAATCTTTTGTGCGTCGACATGGGAGGCACCTCGTACGACGTATCGGTCGTCCTGAATGGTGCGGCACCCGCAGAAGCGGGCTGGAACATGCATCACCGCTATTTGATCGGCGTTCCGATGGTGAAGGTGGAGACCTTGGGCGCGGGCGGGGGCTCGATCTGTCATGTCAACAGCGGTGCGTTGGAGGTGGGGCCGGCGTCCGCGGGCGCCGAGCCCGGCCCGATCTGCTATGGCCGCGGCGGGCGACTGCCGACGGTGACCGACGCGATGCTCATGCTCGGCATTCTCTCGGCTGATTCCGAATTTGCGGGGGGCAGCTTCTCGCTGAGCAAGGTGGGTGTCGAAGAGGCATTCGGCAAGATCGGCGATCAGATGGGGTACGGCGCCGAGGAGGCTGCCTTCGACTGCTGGCGCGTCGTGAACGCCAACATGACTCAAGCCGTGCGTAGATCCACGGCTGAAAAGGGCATCGACCCCACGGATATGGTCATGCTCGCATACGGCGGGAACGGCCCCGTTTTTGCGGCCATACAGGCGCAAGATCTCGGCATCGACCGAGTCTTGGTCCCGAAGGCGTCTCCAACCTTCTCCGCGCTCGGTACGCTGGTGGCAAATCCGAGCATCGACGAGGAGCGTTCTTACATCGCGTCGGCGCAGAATTTGGACGTGGGTAAATTGAGATCGCTGTGGAAGGACCTCGATCAGCGAGCGGAAAAGTATTTCAAGGACGCTAATTTCTCGAGAGACCAGGTCTTTGCCAAGTATCAGATGAAAATGCGCTACCCTGGGCAAAACTGGTCGCTGACGTTCGACATCAAGACCAACCGGGGCGCCGAGGACCTGTCTTTCATCGACGATTCCATCGGAGGTAGAGCCATCGACGCCTTCAACAAGCGTCACATGGCCGAGTACGGCCATGTGCGTGAGGGCGAAACCCCGGAGGTCGTCGGCGTGCGTCTATCCACTTATGTGCAGACGCCGGTTCTCCCAGTCAAAAGGGGATTCACGGCGCCAAAAGTGGCGGCCAAGGCCGCGAAGACGCGCCGCGCCAACCTCGGCGACGGTTACCGTCAGACACCCGTATTTCGCGGCGCGGGGCTTGCGCCCGGACATGAGATCGCGGGGCCTGCCATCATTGAGGAGAGCTTTACGACTATAGTGCTCTATCCGGGATGGCATGCCCGGGTGGACGATGCGGGAGATTATGAATTGACGCGCCACTCCTAAATCTTGGAGGAGAGCTGAATGGCAAAGGTACAATTCGTTACGCAGGAGAACGCCGCACGGATCGAAGCGCCACCCTGCGGGCGTGGGCAGATCCAATCACGAGCCTATTTCAAAGAGGCTACCGATCCGTTGCATTTGCAGGTCCATCAGCTGACTGCGGATGCGGTGTTGAATGTCAGCAGTCTCGCGACCGACACTCTCGTGTACGTCTGGACGGGCGCCGTGGTCGTCCAGGGCGTACGACTCGGCGAGCGATCGAGTCTGATCATGGAACGCGGCGCCTCCACCGAGCTGAGCGCCGTCGACGGCGTGGCGACGCTGCTGTTCTTTACCCCGAAGGAGCGGAGTGGGGAAGTCGTACCTCACGACGGAGCCGCACCCCATCTTCGTCTGCTCCCCTCAGAGCGGGTCCCGCGCAACGCGGATCTCGGCGGTCAAGGGCTTGCCGGTGGTGCTCTGCATGCGGACGCGAGCGATATTTCCCGACACCTTTGGTTGCATGAAAATGATTTCCATGTGGGCGACACTCCGGTGGCCGTTCATTCTCACTCCGAAGACGAGATCATTTTCGTGAGAGACGGTGAGCTTCGCGTGGGCAATCGCCACTACGGTCCGGGAGCAGCCCTGGCGGTTGCCGCGCATACCAAATACGGATTTCAAGTCGGGCCGAACGGACTTAGTTTCGTGAACTTTCGCGCTTCCGCACCCACTTACACGTCCGACGACGGTAAGCATTCGATGGATGAGGCAGAGTTCTGGAGATCGCAGACGGGGCGACCCGAATATATGGACTTTCCGACCGGCTGAATCAGGGGTTCCTACCATGGCGAGGCGCGACTTCGAGATCCTCCCGCTGTCCGTTGGAGCCGAAGTCGTCGGACTCGATATCGACCGTCCGATCGACGAGATGACACGACGGTCTCTTTATGCGGCGTGGCTCGATTTCGGCATTCTGGTGTTCAAGAATGTCACCTCGGCCGAGAAGCACATCGAACTGAGCCGGTGTTTCGGAGAGCTCGAGATTCATCCGTTCCCAGAGGCACGGGCGAAAGAGAACCCGCTCTTCATCGAGATCGGCGGCTCCAAGGAGCTGCCTGCGTTCGTTTACGACAGTGGGGATCTGCGAGTCAATCGCATTCCCTGGCATCGAGATACCGCTTACACGCCCGGGATCTGCAAAGGCGCGATGCTGCGCATGCTGGAGGCGCCGCCCGTCGAAGGCGAAACGCTGTTCGCGGATACGGCGATGGCGTATGACGAACTCCCCACAGACGTAAAGACCCGTTTGGAGGGGCTGGAATACAAAGCCACGCTGCGGCTGGGCATCATTAACCAGACCCGCCCGGGGGCCTTGTGGAAGACGGCTCGTGCGGCCACCGCCGAAGAGGATCCACGCGGCTTCGGCAAGCAACTGTATGACAACGGCGCGGAGGCGCGATATCCGCCCGTGATCCATCCCGCCGTTCTGACCCATCCGGAATCCGCTCGAAAGTGCATCTTCCTGAGTCCCACGTACCTCGACTATTTCTTGGGGATGAGTCAATCGGAGAGCGATGCTCTGCTGCGATACCTGGTGGAGCACATGACCCGCCCGCGCTTTGTCTACAAGCACAGATGGTCCGTCGATGACGCGATACTGTGGGATAACCGTCGGTTCATGCACGCTGCCGTCGGCAATCGGCTGGAAGACCGGCGCCGCGGACTCAGGACCACCTTGGCGGGCCAACTGAACACCGGCCGGTATTTCGAGGAGACGGCACCCGGCGCGACGGCCCTGGTGGACTGATCGAGACCTGTACTTCCCCAAGACTCGCAGGCGGGAGCCTTTATTATGGCTAAGATCGTCCGATACCAGAGGCGTGACATCGTTGGGTTCGGCCATTTGGAGGCTGATCTCATTCGACCCATGGAAGGGAGCCTGGAGAGGCTGCGACCCTCGTTGCGGGATCCCGTGAAGTTGGCCGATGTGAAGCTGCTGTCCCCGACGGTTCCCTCGAAGATCATCGCGATCGGGCCGAACTTCCGCGCTTACTTTGCAAACGGCGGCGTTCCGCCCTCGCAACCGATGCTTTGGACCAAACCGGCCACCTGCCGCAACGACCCGGACGGCGTCATCGAGCTGCCGCCCGGCCATATCGTCAATCACGAATGCGAACTGGCTCTCGTCGTCGGTAAGCACGCCAAGGACGTGGACCTGGCCGAGGCCCCTGCGTACATTCTCGGCTACACCTGCATGAACGACGTGACCGCCGGAGATTTCGCAACGCCGGGTGCGTTCGGTGCTTCGCACTACTTCGTGGACGGCAAGATCTTCGATGGATTCGCGCCGATCGGGCCCCACATCGACACCGATCTGGACGTCGGTAATCTGCATCTCGAATGCCGCGTCAACGGCGAGGTCCGGCAAAGTCATTCGACTGCCGACTTTCTCTTCACGCCCGAGTTTCTGCTCGCGACGATCTCGCGCGTCATGACCCTCTTGCCCGGGGACGTCATCTCGATGGGATCGCCTCCGGGCGTCGGCCCCGTAGCGGACGGCGACGTCGTGGAAATCGAGATCGAGAAAATCGGGATTCTCCGCAGTTACGTGCGCGACAAACGCAAAGGTTCTCGAGATCGATAATTGGCGTACGCTTGTGTTTATTTCAAAAGGGGGACACTTATGACTGAGATCACGGGAGCGGCCGTGGTGACGGGCGGCGGCAGCGGTATCGGCATGGCGCTGGCGAAAGAGCTTGCAAAACAGCGAGTCGCGGTCGCGGTGGCCGATATCATCCTCGACAACGCGCGCAAAGTTGCGGGCGAGATCAACACCGCGGGCGGCAAGGCCATAGCCGTTCATTGCGACGTGTGCGAGCGCGATTCCATCAAGCAGATGAAGAGCGAGGCAAATGCCGCGCTCGGTCCCGTCAAGCTCGTTTTTGCCAACGCGGGCGCAACCTCGTTCGACCCGCTGATGAATATGTCGGACGATGACGTCGACTGGATCGTTCAGGTCAATTTGATGGGCGTCATGAACACCACACGCGCCTTCCTGCCCGATATGATGGCGGCGAGGTCAGGGCATATCGTGGCGACGGCCTCCATGGCCGGCCTGCTTCCCGGCTGGATCCCGGTACACGTGGTCTATTCCGCCGCGAAGATGGGCATCATCGGCGCGATGATGAACCTCTCGCTGGAAATGAAGGAGTACGGCGTACGCACGACCACTTACTGCCCGGGCGGCGTGGCCTCGGGCATGAAGGCCAATAACGCGCGTTATCGTCCGTCGCGGTTCGGCGGACCGGGCGAAGGGACGGTGCACGTGCCGAAGTCGTCTTTTCAAGGTAAGCCCCCCGCCTTCTATCCACCGGAAGCGATCGCGCCGATGGTGCTGCGCGCCGTGCAAAACAACCGCCCCCTCGTGTTCGATCACGCAGAACAGCGCCGCTTCTTTCGCGAGACCTATTCGCAGGTCGTCGAGGCCTGCTACGACGATATCGAGAGCTATGAGAAGGAGCGAGGTGTTCCTCCGGACGTTCCGCACGTGGCTTCTTGAGCATGAATATCGGCAGGCTCGGGGTCTGGGCGCTGGTCAACTTCATGAGCGCGCCGGACAGCGCCGCGTTCGCACGGCGCGTCGAGGGGTGGGGTTACGGGACTCTCTGGGTGCCGGAGGTCACGGCGCGCGATCCCTTGGTCACCTGCTCGTGGCTTCTGGCGCACACCACTCGGCTCAACCTCGCGACCGGCATCGCGAGCATCTATTCGCGCGATCCATATGCTGCGGTCAATTCGCAATACGCTCTGGCGGAGCAGTCGGGCGGACGCTTTCTTCTCGGCCTGGGTGTTTCACATGGGCCGTTCGTGCAGGGGGTCCTCGGTCACACGTTTGAAAGGCCCGCGCCGAAGATGAAGCGTTATCTCGAGGCCATGGCCCGTATGAAATATCTTGGCCCGCCGCCGATAGAAAAACCGAAGACGGTCATCGGTGCTCTCGGTCCAAAGATGCTCGCAGTTGCCGCCGCTCTCGCCGACGGTGCCCATCCTTATAACGTCACGCCGGAGCACACGGCGGAGGCCCGGAGAATCCTCGGACCCGGGAAGCTTCTGTGTCCCGAGCAGATGGTGCTCCTGGAAGAGGATCCATCGGTCGCACGAGCGGTCGCCCGCGAGGCGATCGCGCTGTCCCTGACGCTGCCGAATTACCGCAACAATTATTTGCGAATTGGATTCAGCCTGCAGGATATGGAAAATGGAGGCTCCGATAGGTTGGTCGATGCCATCGTCGCGTGGGGCGGCGAGAAGGCAATCCGCGATCGCGTGCGGCAGCACTTTGAAGCGGGTGCGGATCACGTCTGCATCCAGCCGCTGCGGCGGGGAACCCGGAATCTCACGGCGAGCGATGAGAAGGTGCTCGAGCTGCTGGCCCTAAGCTAAATTCTCTTACTGCTACACTGGATCCCGGCACAGGCCCGGCCAGGCCTATTCGATTCGATTGAGCAGGGGGAGCCATGGCGCAGACATTCGATGCCGACGAGTTGATCGAGGCGGCTCGCCAAGAGACGGGCTTGGAACGTTTCGACAGCGAGAGCTTTCGCGAGGGACTGGGTGTTCTTCTGGTCGACGCCAACCGGGTACACTATCCTGAAATGGGGGTGCAGCGCTTTCGGAGCGCAATCATCGGCTCGCTCGCGACCCGGCTGAAAACCACCGCGTATCTCGAGCAACGTCCAGAGCTGCTCGAGCGCCCCATCGAGCGGCCGGTTTTCGTGTTCGGCATCCCGCGCACCGGCACCACACTCCTCAGCAACTTGCTGGCGGCCGATCCGGCACGCCGCTCGCCGCTCACCTGGGAAATCGACGATCCCGTGCCGCCCCCCACCACGGCTACGCTTTACGACGATCCGCGCGCGCTCGCGCGGCTGGATCAGGAGCGCAAGCTCCTTGCCGCCCGCCCCGAGATGGGAAGGTACTACCGCTTCTCGGCCATCTATCCGAACGAATGCATGTTTTTCATCCACAGCGATTTCAAGGCGCTGATGTGGGAGGGGCGCGGCAAGTTGCCGAATTACCGCGACTGGCTGTTTCACGATGCCGATCTCACATCGACATATCGGTATCACAAGCGCTTTCTTCAATTACTGCAGGCGGATGCGCCGGGTGTATGGAGCCTCAAGCAGCCTTCCCATGGGCTATGGATCGACACCCTCCTCACGGTCTATCCGGACGCGCGCCTGGTGTGGGCACATCGGGATCCGATCGCCGCCACCGGTTCGTTTTGCAGTCTCATGCGGATGGGGCACAGCGCATTCGGTCTGCAGCCCGACCTTGCCTGGTTGGCCGAGAACTATCCATGGCAAGCGGTGGAGCACGCCAATCGAATAATGAGTGCGCGCGAAAGGCTCGGGCATGATCGCATCATCGATGTGCACTACGCGGATCTCATGCGCGATCCGCTGCAAACGATGCGTACGCTTTACAAGTCGCTGGGAGATGATTTCAGCGCATCGGCGGAGAATGCAATGCGCGCGTGGCTGGCCGACAACCCTCAAGGCAAGTTCGGCAAGCATGCATACGCGCTCGATCAGTTCGGGTTGACTGCCGACCGGGTGCGATCGATGTTCGAACCATACTTGTCACGCTACGACATTGAGGCCGAGGGGTAGTGCATGCAGCTGGAGAATCATTATCAAAACGCATACGTCACTCGCGATCTGGACGGCGCGCTCGCGATTTTTCGCGAGCAGTATGACTTCGACCGGTTCCGGCGGATGGAAGTCAGCTACGAGCTGACCACGCGGGCGGGACGCGGGACCGCGAGCGTGAAGCTCGCGCTCGGTTGGATCGGGGACGTGCAATACGAGTTCATAGAGCCGGTATCCGGTCTCATCGACGTCTACCAGGACGGCCTGAGTGATGGATCTGCGGTGCGATTTCACCACGTGTGCATGCGCGTCCACGATTGGGCGGAGTTTCGCGCGGGCATCGATCGGGAGGGGCGCCCGGTCGTGATGGAGGGAGGCACGCCCGGACATCTGTTGTGGCTCTACGTGGATGCCCGGGACACTCTCGGTCATTACCTCGAGTACTGCTGGATGACGCCTGAGCGGTGGACGCTGATCAGGGGACTCTAGCGGCCCACTCGTGGGGCACGAGCAGATGAAACGGCGCCGCCAAGAGCGGCTCGCTTTCGCCGGCTCCCCAACGCTTCTCGAGGACGGGACGTAGTCGCTGCGCCGCTTGCGGGGGATCCTCGTCGAGGAAACAGTAAGTGATTTGCAGCCCGCCCTCCTGAGTCGTCGCGTACGAAGAATTCGCGACCGAGCGGGCCCACCAAACTCCGCCCACGCCGGGGACGTCGACGAGGGCGGAGGGCGACTCTGCTCCTCGCTCGATGAGCACGTACACGCCTTTAGCGGGCCACCACGGCAATACGTCTGCGCCTGCCTTGATGCGGGGCGCGGCGCCGATACCGTTCAAGCGATAGACCGCTCGCTCGACGGCCGGCAGCAAGTACGGCATGCGTCCCGCCTGAGCCAACGCGGTGGCGAGCTCGCCGAATTGCACGAGCCCGGCCGGATCCCTGAAAAGATAGGTCATCAGGTGATCGGTCGCATCGTAGCGGTCGTGGCTCATCGCCCGGGCGGCCCGGCACGCAGGTGTGGATACCAGCCGGAAAGACGCGCGCAGCGCGGCGAGCCGGTGCTGCTCGGGTCGGTGATCGAGCGAATGCCACGCGAGGTAGTCCGCATCACGACCCTCCGGGTGCCTTGCCGACATCGACACGAAGAGAGTCGTGATGTCGGTGCGCCCGGTCGCAAGGATCGCAGGGGCATCGTCGGAAGCGGTTCCCACGAGGATTGACATCGCGAGATCTTCGCACCCTAATGAGGTGTGCCGCAACGACGACGAAAGTCACCGGGAGGTTCGGTTGCTCGACGGCGAGAAGATTCTGATCACAGGGGCGACGGGGAAGATCGCCTTCCCCATAGCGCGGGCGCTTGCGAAGCGCAACGAGGTCTGGGGGGCGGCCCGCCTCAGCAAACCCGGGGACGAGGATAAGCTCAAGGCCGTCGGCGTGCGACCCCTGCGGCTCGACATGTCGAGGGGTGACTTCTCCGCAGTTCCGGATGACTTTACTTATGTTTTCCATGCCGCTGTGGACCCCGGCGCGGACGAGTGGCGCCGCTGCGTGCGAACCAACGCAGACCATTCCGGTAAGCTCCTGCACCACTGCCGCACGGCGCAGGGATTCGTGTATTGCTCGACAGGCTCGATCTATAAGTACCAGGGCCATCGGCCGCTGACGGAGGCGGACGGGCCGGGCGTCCCGGATCGAGCCAACTACAGCTTCTCGAAAATCGCCGGCGAAGCAGTCTGCACCTGGGTCGCCGAGCATTTCAGGGTTCCACTCACCATCATTCGCATTTGCTCGACCTACGGTCCCCTGGGCGGCGCACCGGCGGATCGGCTCGAGATGATCTTGCAGCGCAAGCCGATAGCGCTACATCCCGACAAGCCCAACAATTTCAACCCGATTTACGAAGACGACTATGTCGATCTCGGCATCCGGGCCATGGAAGTGGCGGCGTTGCCGCCGATCGTCGTCAACTGGGCGGGCAGCGAGACGGTGAGTGCGGAAGAGTACTGCGCCTACATGGGCGAGCTCGTCGGGATCGAGCCGGTCTTCGAGTACACGCCTCTCGCTCACACTGCGTTATGGCCGGACGTCAGCTACATGCATGAGATCCTGGGCCGCACCCGCACGCACTGGCGCGACGGATTTCGACGGATGATCGAGGCCCGACATCCCGAGTCGCTTCTCGGCAGCCGGACCCCGGGGACTCGAGCGGGCGCTTCTTAGGTTCGAGGAGCGGTCAGCGCGGCCGCGCACCGTCTAGAAAAAGTCGCACGCAGAAGCGAATGCGCTCTTCCATGGCCGCGGGGTCCATCGCTTTTCCCCACACGACGGCGCGCAGCGGGCCGCCCACCACCATGCTGAGAAACGCCGTGGCGGCGATTTCCGGCTTGGTCACGCTCACCGCGCCCGCCTGCATATGCCGGCGCAGCAAATCCGCGAGAAAGTCGATGGTGGGCCGCGTGCCCTGCTCGAATGCCTGCGAGAAGATCTCCGGAAACCGATAGGACTCTGTATTGACGATGCGCTGCAGGCGCAGTCCGGCGGGAGTGGTGGCATTGGCCATGCGGATGCGCGCTACCGCCGTCAATGTCGCCTCCAGATCATCGCTTTCTACGCGGTGCAACGCCTCGACGGGTACGGTCCATTGCTCGATTGCACGCTGCACAGCCGCTTTGAAGAGTGCCGCCTTGTTCGGGTAGCGGGCGTAGACCGAGCGCTTCGCCATGCCGACGGCGGCGGCAATTGCCGCTATCGTGGTGACCTCGAAGCCGCTTTTCAGGAACAGCTCGAGTGCGCGGTCCAGTAGCTCCTCGTGGCGCAGCTCCGCCTGCTCGCGAGTGGGCCGGCCCGCACCTGGTCTGCGCTTCGGCTTAGGTGCCCCCGCAGAACGGCGTGGCCCCGCCCATCCCGTTCTCCCGGCGTTGATCCCCATACCCTATAATGACATCGAGCGTGAGAGCGGGGAATACATGACGACGGAGCGAGAAGGCCGCGTTGCGGTGGTCACGGGAGCCAGCTCCGGCGTTGGGCAAGCCACCGCACGGGCGCTGGCGGCGCGCGGCTGGCATGTGATCGCGCTCGGGCGCGATGCCGAGCGTAGCGCGGCGGCGGCGGCGGACATTCGCGCCGCGGCCGCACCCGGGGCGCGGGTCGATGTGATCCGCGGGGATCTTGCGCTCTTGTCCGATACCGCCCGTATGGCGGACGAGATCGCCGCGCTCACCGAGAAGGTTCACGTACTCGTCAACAACGCGGGCGGAGTTCGTGCCGAACGGGTGATCACGGAAGAGGGGAACGAGGCGACTTTTGCCGGCAATCATCTCGGTCATTTCCTGCTCACCCGTCGCCTGATGCCGCAACTTCGTCGAGCTGCGGCGACGGCTGATCGGGGAACCGTGCGCGTGGTGAGTGTGTCTTCCAACGCCCACGAGAGCTCTTCCGGCATCGATTGGAGCGATCTGCAGCAAACCCGTGAGTGGAGCTCGGGCAAGTCCTACGTCCTCGCCAAGCTTTGCAACATACTGTTCACCCGCGAGCTTGCGAGGCGTGCAGCATCGGACGGCATCATCGCTCACGTCATGCATCCGGGTGTGGTCGGCAGCAACTTCTCGAGTCATGCAGAGCCGCGCATGCGAAGCTATCTGGCGACGCTGAAAGCGCTTTCCCCCGAGGAGGGCGCGGATACCGTGGTCTGGCTGGCGACCGCTCCCGATCCGGGCGCGACGACCGGGGGCTATTTTCAGAACCGGCTCAAACTCGAGCCGTCGCGCGCGGCCCAGGACGATGCAAGCGCCGCGAGACTCTGGACCGAGAGCGAGGCCTTGGTCGCACGCGCCGGCATGAAGCTATAAAGGCGGCACCCATGGATTTCAAAATCGATCCCGAGTTCCAGGCGAAACTCGATTGGATAGCTAAGTTCGTCCGCGAGGAGGTCGAGCCGCTCGATCTCCTCTTTCCGAGTGCCGGGGACATGTACGACACGAAAAACAAGAAGGCGCGCGCGCTCATAGCTCCGTTGCGAAGCCAAGTGAAGGCGCAGGGCTTGTGGGCTTGCCATCTCCCGCCTGAGCTCGGCGGCAAAGGATTCGGGCAGCTCAAGCTCGCCCTTATGAACGAGATCATCGGACGCTGCTCATGGGCACCGACGGTCTTCGGCTGCGCGGCACCCGATACGGGTAACGCCGAGATCCTGGCTCTATACGGCACCGCTGCGCAAAAGAAGCTTTATTTGCAACCGCTGCTCGACGGCAACATCGTGTCGTGCTTTTCCATGACGGAGCCGCAGGCGGGCGCCGATCCCAAGGAGTTCACCTGCAAGGCCTGGCGCGACGGCGACGAATGGGTGATCGAGGGCGAAAAGTGGTACTCCTCCAATGCGCGCTACGCCTCGTTCCTCATCGTGATGGCCGTCACCAATCCGGATAACGTACCGCACGAGCGCATGTCCATGTTCATCGTGCCGGCGGAGACCCCGGGCATCGTCATCAAGCGCAACGTTCCGGGCATGAACGACGCCGAGGATGAGGGCACCCAGGCGTACATCCACTACGACCGCGTGAAAGTGCCGCTCGATGCGATGCTCGGCAAACCCGGCGAGGCTTTCAAGGTCGCGCAGGCGCGGCTCGGCGGCGGACGTATTCACCACGCAATGCGCACGGTCGGTGTGTGCAATCGAGCGCTGGAAATGATGCTCGAGCGTGCCGTGTCGCGCCGCACTCAAGGGCGCTTGCTCGCCGATCACCAGTTCGTGAAAGGCATCATCGCGCAGTCCGCTATCGATCTCGAGCAGTTCCGATTACTGGTGCTCAAGACGGCGTGGATCATCGACAACGAGCCGCACGGGGCCGCGCGCATTCACATCGGCATGGCCAAGGTGGCGATGGCCAAGGTGTATCACGACATCGTCGAGCGCGCGGTGCATCTGTACGGCGCGCTCGGGACCTCGCGCGATACGCCGCTCGCCAAGATGTGGATGGGGGTTCCGATGCTTGCGGTCGCCGACGGTCCGACCGAGGTGCACATGGTGCAGGTGGCGAACGCGCTCTTGAAGAACGCCAAACCGGCGCCGGGGCTGTTTCCGAGCGAGCACCTTCCCACGAAGCGCGCGGCGGCGCGCGCCCGCTTCGACAAACCCCGGTAGATGGTCGTTAGCTCACCGCGAACGGATATGGACGCCCGCATGGTGCGCACGCGGGCAGCGTTGCGGAGAGCATTGTTGAGGCTTCTCGAGCGCAAGCATTTCGATCAAATCACGGTGCGCGACATCGCCGGCGAAGCCCAGATCGGTTATGCGACGTTCTTTCGCCATCACGAATCGAAATCGGAATTGCTCGAGGAGGTGGCGGCGGAGCAGATCCGCAATCTCGTGGCGCTGGCGCTGCCTTTGCTTGTCGCGGACGATACGCGCGGCTCCTGTCTGGCGCTCTGCAGATATGTGCATGAACACCGCGCGATCTGGTCGGCTCTCCTCACGGGTGGGGCGGCCGGAGCGATGCGCGAAGAGTTCATTCGTCAGGCCATGTGCCTGGGATCCGGACAGGTACAAAGAAGCAGCTGGTTGCCGGTCGAGCTCGGGGCGATTTTCGGCGTCAGCGCGACCGTGGAGATCCTTGCTTGGTGGCTGCGGCAACCGCAGGACTTCACCGTGGAACGGATCGCCGAGATCATCGACCGGCTGGTCGTGACGCCGGCGGTTGGCCGGAACAAGGCGGGCATCGAGCCGCGACAGCGCCGCAAGCGCGCCGGCCGGCGGAAAGGCGGCGGCGAGCGGTGAGCAGGCGGCCGTTCGTCAACTCCAAATAAAGTGCCGGCGCTGCTCGTACCACCAACGACCCCAAAGCGCCACAGCCGCGCAACTCATCACCGCAAAAACTGCCCTCATCGCCGGCGGCGGTCCGATATTGCCGATCGCTTGCATGGCATACATCGTCCAGAATGCCGACCCGCCCAGCAAAACAAAGAAGCCCCACCAGGCCCACGGCCGACGGCCCCAGACGCCCAGCGATAGCACCAGGGCCAGGGCCGCATAGACGAGCGGCCAGCGACCTAAAGGCGGGAATGGCGGGGTAGCGCCTGCCTGTGTAGGAATCGCCGGTAAGTGCGGCATGGCCAAACCCGAAAGGAGCGGCATGGCTGCCGATGCCGCCAAGAAGATCGCCGCCCACTTGAGCGTCAAGGGCACCGCTGCCGGGTCTATCGGCGTTGTCATGCCTCGAGCGGCGACGGCACCAGGAGACTCGAGCGCATTCTCTATGGCCTCAGACAACCACGCCACGTCATTCCGCGCGAGCCACTTACCAAAGGCCACCATCGCCACGCCAGCACCGAGCATCACGAACGGACCCAGCACCGCGGGCGCGAGGATCGTCGAGGTCAAACCGAAGAGCAATCCCACCGAGCCCAGCGTCACCATCCCAAACCAGAACGTCATGAACACTTTGATGATCGGCAATATCGTGAATCGGCCGACGAGCAGCACCTTCCCCTCGCGGCTCTCAAACCGACCCAGAAAGAACGGTTTGAATGAATTTCCCACCATCGGAATAACCCGCTGAAGGCGCACGGACTTCTCCGATACCTTCCCCACAGCGGCCGTCTGGCTCAGCGCCGAGAACACCGAACGCTTCGTCGCCGCACGCAGCCGCTCCACGGACTCCTCGATTCCAAAGGCGCTGCGAAACTCAGCGGGAGTCGATTCGTACAGCAGTCGCCACAACCATCGAAACATCGGCTCGTCCCTTTAGCCATGTCAGCTTCGAAGGACGTTACCCCAGTGCGCACCTCACGTTCTGCGCAGCATCTCTCACCTGCAGCGGTATTTATTGTGACCTCAAACGCCGAGCGATCCTAGAGGTCCCCGAAGTCGATCACGATCTTGCCCATGTGACGGCCGCTCTCCAGGCGTCGCAACGCCTCGGGCAACCGTGCGAACTCATAACGGCTATCGATGACCGGACGCAGCTCGTGGAAAGCGATGGCACGATTCATGGCCTCGAAATCCTGCCGGCTGCCGACGGCCACCGGAGCCATTTCCACGTACGACGAGCCCATCGGGACGACGCTGGCGCGGCCGGTCAGCCGGCCGACCAGGGCGACGCGGCCGAACAGGCGCGTCGATGCCAACGATTGTCCGATGGTATCGGCGCCGCCCACGTCGATGGTGAGATCCGCGCCCCCGCGGGTCAGCTCCCGCACTTGGGTGCTCCACTGCGGGTGGGTGCGATAGTCGATGGTCTCGTCGGCCCCGAGACTTTTCAGCCGGGCGCATCGTTCCGGACTGGAAGAGATGTGAATGACGCGCGCACCGAATAGCTTGGCAAATTGAAGGGCGAACAGCGACACACCGCCTCCGCCCTGCAGGAGCACCGTCATGCCCGGCAGCAGCGGTCGCGCTGCGCAGAGGGCATGCCATGCCGTCACCGCGGCGCACGGCAGTGTAGCGCCTTCCCCGAAGCTCAAATGCGCAGGAAGGATCACCGCTTCTTGCTGATGCACGACGAGCTCCGCACGCATGACGCCCTGGAGCGCACCGCCCCTGCCGCCTCCCCCGAGCGAAGGCTCCCAGGGGCCGCCAATCCAGTCGGGGTTGAAGGTGAGCGCCACGCGATCACCGACTCTGACGCGGCTGACATCCGCAGCGACCTCGACGACTTCGCCGGCACCGTCGGAGCAGGGGATGAGATCCTCGAGGGTCACCGAGGGTAGCGCGCCCGACAAGACCAAGAGGTCCCGATAGTTGACCGAGGCTGCGCGCAACGCGATACGAACCTGACCTGAGCCGAGCGCCCCAGGTCGAGGTAGCTCCTCCATGACGAGCGAATCGATCCCGCTCAGCGTGCGGGAAATGAACGCCTTCATAGGCCTTGAACGATGAACGCCCGATACTCTGCGCCTTTCAGTCGGTGCGGCGCCGCGGCTTGGTATGCCGGGCTCTCATACCAGGCTTTGGCATCCTCGACCGTCGGAAACTGCAACAGGACCACACCGTCCGGTGATTCGCCCTCCAGCGGCTGCATCGCTCCATAGACCACCAGCGGGGTGAGTTTCGGGTCGGGTGGTACCTCTCTTGCCATCCGTTGATAGATGTCCATTTCGGACTGATCGCGAATCCGACTCTCGCGGATGAAAAGCACATAAGCGGGCATCGACATACTCCTTGTTGAACGGCGGAATCCGGCGTGGAACAGGAATCTTGAGCTTTTGGTTGGCGCGACGCCAGCGATTCCCGCCGCAGCGGCGAGCGCGGCCGGAGCTGCTAAGATTGCGGGGCAGCTCGCCAAAGAAGGCGCCGGGAGGCATATGTCTAAGGTCGAAAAAGAGCCCACGCAGGTGGCAATCATCACGGGGGCGAGCAGCGGCATCGGCTACGCCACCGCTCTCAAGCTCGCGGACATGGGAATGGCCATCCTCGGCGTGGGGCGCGACCAACCGCGACTGGACCGCTTGGCGGCTGCGATCAAGGACGCAGATCGAGTTGCGACCTTGGCGGTCGATGTGACCGAAGCGTCCGCCCCGAAGCGCATCGTGGATCTCGCCGTGTCTCGCTGGGGCCGGATAGACTTTCTGATCAACAATGCGGGCGTGGGGCGTCCCAAGCCTCTACATGAGACGGACGACGAGACGCTGGATTTCTTTCTCAACCTGATGCTGCGGGCTCCCTTCCGTCTCTCGCGAGAGGCCCTGCCGCACATGAAACCGGGCTCGGCGATCATCAACGTGAGCTCGACCTTTGCCGTCGTGGGAGGCATGCGAGGCGGGGCCTACTCGGCGGCGAAGGCCGGATTGACCGGACTTACCTCGCACATCGCCTGCCAATACGGTCACGCGGGAATACGTTGTAACGCGGTGGCTCCCGGCGTGGTCCCGACGCCGATGACGGAAGGCCGCATGCAGGATGAGAAATTCCGCAGAATCAACGTCGAGATGACGCCGCATCATCGGATGGGCACCGCCGACGACATTGCGAGCACCATCGCATTTCTATGCTCGCCGGGCGGCAGCTTCATCAACGGGCAGGTCATCGTCGTCGACGGCGGCTGGAGCTCCACCAAGTACTTGTCTGACTACGCGCTGACATCCACCTGGACGGCGCGTTGACTTACCAGACCAGCGGAACGGATTTCGGCCCGACGACGCCGCCGGGCCAATACTCGATCCGGGTGCCGTCCTTGAGCCGGAAGTCGGGGATGCGGCGCAAGAACTCTTTGATGCAGATCTTCATTTCCAGCCGTGCCAGGTGTGCGCCCATGCAGCTGTGCACGCCGCCGGCAAATGCCAGGTTGGGTTTGCGCTTGCGCCGAAAATTCACTTCCTTGGGATTCTCGAAGGCCGCGGGATCGTAATTGGCGGCCGGCAGGATGGACGTTATCTTGTCGCCCTTCTTGAATTTCACTCCGCGCATCTCGTAATCCTGGGTGAGTGTGCGCCCGGAGAATGTGACGGAGAAGACGCGCAGCAGCTCTTCGACCGTTGCATCGATGTTGTCGGGGTTGGCCAGTACTTCCCGCCGTCGATCGGGATTCTGCGCAAGCCACACGAAGACGTTATTGAGCGTCGCAAACACGGTATCCAAGCCCGCGATGAACAGGAAGAACGTGAACCCGAAGATTTCCTGGCGGGTGAGCGGCTCACCCGCCGCCTTGCCGTGCACGATCTGGCTCAATACGCTCTCATCGGGCGTTTGCGTTTTCTCCGCGATCGCCTCCTTGAGGTACGCGACGGTCTCGCGCATGCACACCTCCGCCACTTTGCGATCTTGCGCATGCAGCAAGCCCATAGCCCAGCCGACGAAGGTATCGCGCATGTCTTGGGGCAGGCCCATCAGGCCCAGAAACACCGAGACCGGCAGGGGGCGGCCGAAGTCCGTCGTGAATTCGCATGCGCCCTTGTCAATGAACTCATCGATCAGCTGATTGGCCAACTTGCAGATGGAGCTTTCCATTGTGGCGACGGTTCTGGGGGAGACCATCGGATCGATCATCGCGCGATATTTGCGGTGATGCGGCGGGTCGATCTCGAGTGGGATCATGTAGAAATAGTCATTGGGGTCGCGGGGAAAGGGAGTGGCCCCCGCGGTGGTGAATATTTCCGGATGCCGCAGCACGAAGAATACGTCCTCGTACTTGATGAGCAGCCACGCGTTGCTCGCGTGCTCACTCGTACTGAAGAAGATCGGTGGATGCGTGTCGTGCAGTGCGGCCATGAAGGCGTGTGGGGCCGCGAGGAATTCAGGGCCCTCCGTCAGACCGATGGGGCGCACCAGCTCCGCTGGCACGTGCGGCGGAATGTTGCGCTGGGCGGAATCTTGAGCGGCAGCCACCTGATCTCTCCTCATGCGGCGCCGATCGCGCCGCGCAAATGGTTCACCAGCGCGGGCACCTCGGCGAGCGCACGCAGCGCATCGTTCAAGTGGGTGCAGCCGAGCGTGCCCGGAAGCTGATCGAGGACTGCCTGGCGGAGCTCTCGCAGCTCACTGTCCAAGAGCCGCGAGATGTTCGCCACCGCGCCCGGACATTCGCCGAAAGGCAGCACCCGGGGTGTGGCGTCGATGGACAGCAGGCGCAGCGACTTCGGATCCGCGGTCGCGCAGAGCTCATACTCGTGCAATGCGGCCCGCGTCCCATCAGGCTTGGCGGCGCTGTCTTGAAACGCCGCTTCGATGGTGATGACCTCGCCCAGCGTGACGTCGATGCGGCGCGCCCGGCGCATCCCCACGGTATTTTGCAACGTAAACGCATGCCACCCCTCGGGATCCTCGGGGTGGCGCAAGTCGGGCGTGGGCGTCCCGTCGTCGGATTGGCTGATCACGCGCCCGGGATCCAGGCTGCTCGAGCCGGGCGCGAACCCGGTGCAGATTCCTTCCATGTCCCGGATCATTTTGTCGAGCTGCGGTCGCGTCATGTGGGATTCTGGGGAGTCGAGCCAGTTTTTCTCCCACTGTGACCACGCCCACGGAGCGACGAGGCTTGCGCCCGAAATGTCGTCCAGGATCAAGTACAGGGGCGTCGCGTTGCTCCGCTCCTGCGGTATGAATTGCTCGAGCGCGTGACGGAGCTTGCCGCCCCCGCGGGTGCCCACGAGGCGCGCAATATCCGGCCGCGGCGGAGCGGACTCGATCGACACGATGGTGCGGTCGGTCTTGAGTACGGCATCGAACGAGTCTTCCGCGCACAGGATCGGCGCGCCTCCCCCTGGGGGCGTGACGATGTCTCGCGCTCGCCCGATCATCCGCATGGTGCCCGCGCGGCCGTGCGGCCAGGAGGTGTCGATGCTCGAGGTTCGCCGCGCAGAGCCGGGGCTGCGCGGTGGAGCGGCGCCTGCCGAGGTGCGCGGTGCTGGCGGGGCGGCCATGGTTTAGCCTACCACGCCATTCCGGGATCGAGGAACCGCCATGCGGGATCCATGACCTAGCTCGGCGGAATGTGCGGTTTGCGCTTGTTGGTCAGCGGCCGCCGATAAGAGGGGTCTTCCTTGCCGCGCGCCGCAGCGCCGTTGAGACCGATGTCCGGCACGTCGGCGAAGGGTATGGGCATGGTCGGAATCATCCCCGACCACTCGATGGCGTTGGTACGCAGAGCGATCTTCCATGAACCCTCGCGTTGCTCGAGCCGGTCGATGTACCTGCCGCCGGCGATCCAGTTCGTTTCGTCTCGATTGCGGCCGACGAAAAGATAGTACGTCTCGGTATGGGCGACGTCGCCTTCGATGTCGCAGCTGTGATTCAGCAGATTGTGGTGCGTAGCGGATTGCCCCTGCTCGTGGAGCTTGCGCGCCCACTCATAAAGGGCCACCGGATCGCCGACGAATTCGCCGGCGGCAATGGTGGCGTCGGGGTGAAACGCCGAAAGGAAAATATCCCGATCGAACCGATCCATTCCGCGGCTGAACCGTATCAGGCAATCGAGAATGTCCTGCCGGTCGAGAAAGTGCGCGAGCCGGGTGAGCTCTGTCGGGGCACTGGCTTTGCGCATGCTAGATGGGCCGCCAGATCGGGGCACCGCGCTCCGCGCGCAGCGATGGCGGCACGTTGCCGTCGATGTCGGTGACGCCGTATTCTCGCGCGAGCTCGGCGCCGATGAATGTGCCGCCGGAGCGGCGCATGATGTTCTCATCCTTGACCATGGCCGCGATCACGCGCCCCGGGAACTCGACGGACGATCCGATCAGCGGGTTCGTCACGATCTGCGCCTTCATCTCGGGATTTCTGTTGAGGTTGCGATGGGCGCGCTCCGTGAAGGTCAGCCCGCACCACATGGAGATCGAGGCGACGTTGTGCGGCTTGAGCTCGACGGCCATGTCGCGCGCCATTCGATCGACGGCGGATTTGCAAGTGCCGAAAACGACGCCGTAGGTGTAAGTCACTCCCACATAGCCGGAGATCGCGACGATCAGGCCGGATCTTTGCGGCACAAAAAATTTGGCCGCATGCCACGCCGCGACGAAGTTCGAGCGCACGCCCACGTCGACCATATCCCAGTTGGAGAGCGGCTTCTCCCAGAAGGGCTGGGGCTCGGTCAGGTCCTCCGGGAGACTGAAGGCGTTGTTGACCAGCAGGTCGAGCCGACCCTGCTCGCGCCTCACCTGCTCGAAGAGGGCCTCGACCTGGCTGTCCTGCGCATGATCGACCTGCACCGCGAAGCCCCTGCCGCCGCGGCGGTCGACTTCAGCGGCGGTCTCGCCGACCGTGCCGGGCAGGGGATACGAGCCGGGCGTGACGGTCCGCCCGGTGACGTAGATGGTCGCACCTTCATCGGCGAGCGCGAGGGCGATTCCCTTACCGATGCCGCGGCTGGCACCCGTTACCACAGCGACTTTACCCGTCAGTGCACCCATGGCGACCTCTATCTAGGCAGATCTTCGGCTCGCCTCCATCAACGGTTCACATCGACGACGATGCGACCGCGGACCTTGCCCGCGACGATATCTTGCGCGGCGGCCACCACCTCACCAAGACCGATGACCTTGCTGATGCGCTCGAGCGCCGTCGGTTCGAGGTCCCGTGCCAGGCGATTCCACGCCGGTTCGCGCAGCTCGCGCGGGGCCATGACGCTGTCGATTCCGAGGAGCGAGATGCCGCGCAAAATGAAGGGCGCAACGCTCGCAGGAAAGTCCATTCCCTGAGCGAGTCCGCACGCGGCGATGAGGCCGCGATAGCGCGTCTGCGCGCAGGCGTTTACGAGGGTGTGACTGCCGACCGAGTCCACGACTGCCGCCCAGCGCTCCTTCTGCAAGGGCTTGCCCGGCTGCGAAAGCTCACTGCGATCCATCACCTGACTCGCGCCCAGAGACTTGAGGTAATCGCCTTCGCTCGCCTTGCCGGTCGATGCGACGATGTTGAAGCCGGCGCGAGCGAGCAGCGCGATGGCGACGCTTCCCACGCCGCCGGATGCGCCGGTCACGAGCACCTCGCCGCGATCCGGCGTGAGGCCCTGCTTCACCAGCGCCGCGACGCAAAGAGCGGCGGTGTAGCCGGCCGTGCCGATTGCCATCGCTTGCTGCGCGCTGAAGCGCTCCGGCAGACGCTGCAGCCACGCGGGGTTGACGCGGGCCTTCTGTGCCAAGCCGCCCCAGTGACCCTCGCCGACGCCCCAGCCGTTCAATAGCACGCGATCGCCCGCACGCCAGGCATCGCTCGTGCTGGTCTCGACGACACCGGCAAAATCGATTCCGGGAACCATCGGAAATTTGCGCACGACCGGCGATTTACCCGTGATCGCGAGTCCATCCTTATAGTTGATCGTGGAGAACTCCACACGGACTGAGACGGCAGCCTCCGGTAACTGCCCTTCATCGAGCTCGGCGAGCCGCACGGACTGCGTACCGTCCTGTTTATCGATCAAGATCGCTTTGAACACTTGCGGCTCCTCTCGAAGATGATTGCATTGTACGAGCTGGAGGGCGGCTACGCCCGCAACCCCTCAACCGTGCGCGAATGCGAGAATTTGCGGCGCGAGCAACGGCCAACGCGCGAACAGGCCTTCGCCTGCGGCTTGCGCTTGCATGCGGTCCAGCCACTCGCGGTCTCCCCACGGCGGCTCGGCGATGCGCGATCCCGGAATCAGCGCGTGCACGGCCTCGCTGGTGACGCGGGGATGATGAAAGTCCGATGCTCCGCTGCGCAGGATCAGGGTCGGCATTTTGAGTGCTCCCAATTGCGCCGCAGTCGTGCCGGGGACCGGGGAGTCCGCAGCCGGAACGAACGCTTCGCCCCACCTCTTCATCGTCTCGATGAAGGTACCGGCGTCCTCGGCGAGCAGTCTCTCGCGGTTCGAGGGATTTCTCGCGAGCTGCTCTTTCCAGCCGGGCAGCGCCGCAACCGCGGGCATGCCGCCCATCGCCGCCGCGGCCATCGAATCGTGGCAATAGTGGTAGGCGAGGACGGCGAGTCCGATTGCGCCGCCGCTGATCCACAGCAAGAAAAGACGCTCCACCACGGCGGGATCTCGTATGGCGGTGAGCAGCGAGACGCGCGAGCCTGCAGAGCCGCCGATCACCACCGCGGGCTCGAACTTGAGCGCCCGCAGCAAGCCGGCGAGCGTATCGGCGTTCACTATGGATTCGGTCTTGCCGCGGAACGAAAGATCGGACTCGCCGCAGTTCGGACGATCCCAGATCAGCACGCGCAGTCCGCCCTCCGCGAGCTTCTGAGCGAGATCCCTCACACCCGGCGTGTCTTTGGAGAACCGTCCCCCCGGGGTGATCACCGCGGTTTTCTTCCCATCGCCGATGATGTCGTATGCGACACCGATCCCGCCGATATTGATCTTTGGCATGTTGTTCTCGCTCGAGAGTGCTCAATGATAGGGCTGTCGCCGCAGCTAATCAACACCGGTGTTGATTTGCGGGGCAAGGTTTCATACAATCGAAGCCTCGTATCAACGGTAACCCGCCACGCACGCATTTGTCGACACCGCCCCATCTCGAGCCGCAGATCGCTCCCGAAGAGGTGACCGTGCGCTGGGGTGGGCGCATCCACCATTTGAAATACCATCGTGGCGAGACGCTGCTCGACACCATGCGCAGAGGTGGGGTGTGGGCTCCATCGAATTGCGAGCAGGGCGTCTGCGGCACTTGCATGGTGAGGCGGATCAAGGGGAGCGTGGCGCTTCGCCAGAATCACGTGCTGAGCGATCAGGATCTGGCGGCTGGCTTTACCCTTGCGTGTCAGGGCGTGCCTTGCGACAGCGTTTGCGAAATCGAGCTCGAAGGTTGAAGCACCGATGACCAATGGTGAAGCAGCGTCGCGGCAAATCTGCTATTGTTTTTTTAGCCTCCGTGATGGTCATTAACTATGAGTACTCCTCCTGTTACGAGTGGGCGATCTGCACCGGTGACTGCGACGAGGCGCCCACGCCGCAAGCGTGATCCGCAAAGTACACGCGAGGCGATTCTCGAGGCCGCTCGACAGCAACTGTCTCAGGACGGCAAGGAGGGTGTCAGTGTCGCCCAGGTGGCGCAGCGCGCGGGCGTCAACCGCGGCACGGCCTATCAGCACTTTCAGACCCGTGAGCAATTGATCGAAGCCACCGCGGCCTGGGTCAGCGACAAGCTCTACCGATCGGTCTTCGGGGATCCGGCCGTTGCCCGCGAACAGCCCGTGGAGTCGGTCAGCGTCGCGGGCATCACCGAGCAGCTCGCGGAATTCGCGATGGAGAACCCGGAGATCGGCCGCATTTGGCTGTTCGAAGTTCTGAGTTCGCGCCGCCCCACCAACGATCCGTTCTGGCAGCAATATGTGACGAATTTCGAGCGCTTCGCCAAGACCAATCTCGCGCAGCCGGGTATCGATGCCGAGGTCGTCTCCGTGCTGCTGCTGGCCGGCGCATTTCTCTGGCCGGTGTGGGCGCGGGCGCATGCTCGCAGCGCCAAGGAGCGCCAGCAGATGGCAAAGCGATTCACGCGCGAAGTGCTGCGGCTGTGTCTGCACGGAACTCTACGCCCCGAGAAATACGCGGACCTCGAGGAACTGGTGCGGCAGGGCAACGGTCAGGCAAGACCTCGGCTGACCTGATTCGGATCGCGTTTTTTCGGAGAATGAGCATGATCAGCCGCTTTCAGCCCCTATCGCCGCGTATCGGTGCACGGGCCACCCTGACCCGCCGGGAGCTGTTGGAGCCCGAGTTCGCCGTGGCATGTCTCGATGCGCTCGAACGTTTCGGTGTGCTGGTCTTCCCGCGCCTGGGTCTGACCGACGAGGAGCAGGTCGTATTCAGCGGCAGGCTGGGCGACATCATTCCACAGGGCGGGAAACGCGCCGATGGAAGCCGCGACCCGATATTCAAGGTGTCGCTCGATCCGCGACACAACGAAGCGGCCGAGTACCTGAAAGGCACCATCTACTGGCACATCGACGGCGCGACGGACGACGTTCCCGCGCGCGCGACCATGCTGAGCGCCCGGCAAATTTCCGCCATGGGTGGTCAGACCGAATTCTGCAACACCTATGCCGCGTACGACGATCTACCCGAAGCGGACAAACCGTACTATGAGTCGCTGCGCATCGGACACAGTCTGGAGGCCGCGAATCGACTCACCACCCCCAACCCGAGCGAGCAGGAGCTGGCGGTGTGGCGCGCAAGAGGGGGCGTGAAGGAACATCCTCTCGTCTGGCGCCACAAGACAGGCCGCAAATCGCTGGTTCTGGGTGCGACCGCCGGATACGTCGTGGGCCTCCCCGCCGCGCAGGGCCGCGCGCTGCTCGCCAAGCTCGAGGCTCACGCCACGCGTCGCGAGATTGTGTACCAGCACGAGTGGCAGGTGGGCGATCTGGTGATCTGGGACAACTGCGGAACCATGCACCGGGTCATTCCGTATGACGCGTCGTCCGGGCGCATGATGCACAGAACGACACTGCACGGCGTCGAGGCGATTGCCTGACGGTTGCGGTACTTGGGCTAACTAGTCGAGAGAGCAATTTATGGCACTGACAGGAAAGAACGCGATCGTGACGGGCGGCGCATCGGGAATCGGGCTCGCGACCTGTCAGCGCCTCGCGCGCGAGGGCGCCGGCATCGGGGTGTGGGACCTCGATTATGCAGGCGCGCAGCGCGCCGCCGCCGAGTTGGTTGCCGCGGGCGCGCGCGCCGTCGCTTGCAACGTCGACGTATCAGCTCGTGCTCAGATCAATGCCGCAGTGGAGCGCGTCCACGCAGAGCTCGGTCCGGTGCAGATCCTCGTCAACAACGCTGGCATGACCTCGTTCAGACCATTTCTCGAGGTCACGGAAGCAGAATGGGACAGGATCATGTCCGTCAACCTGAAAAGCATGTTCCTGTGCACGCAGGCGGTGCTGCCGGACATGCTCTCGAAGGGTTGGGGTCGCATCGTCAACATATCCTCATCGAGCGCCCAGACGGGCAGTGCGCGCATGACCACCTACGCCTCGTCCAAGGGCGGGGTGATCGCGTTCACCAAGTCGCTGGCGCTCGAGCTCGCGGCGACGGGGATCACCGTCAACAACATTCCGCCGGGATTCGTGGACACGCCGATGCTGCAGGCGAGCACGGCGAGCATCGCCGGCGGCATCGCCGGCCAGGCGGCCAACTCGCCGATGAAGAGGCCGGGACGTCCGGAGGATATCGCCGCGGCGTGCGCGTTCCTGGCCTCGGACGACGCCGGGTATATCACCGGTCACACTTTGAGCGTCAACGGCGGACGCGTCTGCGCATGAGCGGGGCATCGCAGCGGGTCGTCATCACCGGGGCAGCAGGGGTCTTGGGCGCGGCCGTTGCACGTGCATTTCTGACGGCGGGCGCACAGCTCGCGCTCGTCGATCGCGCAGCCGCCTCGCACGACCCTCTGAAGGACACGGCTGATCCGCATGTGTTCCTCGAGGGCGTCGATCTCACCGATCCGGCGGAGGCGCGACGTGCCATGGACGCGGCGGCCTCGAAGCTGGGCGGCATCGACGTGCTGGTCAATATCGCCGGTGGGTTTCGCTGGGAGACGGTTGCCGACGGCAGTCTCGAGACGTGGGACTTTCTATATTCCATCAACCTGAAGACGGCGCTGTGCGCGTGCAAGGCCGCGCTCAGCCATCTGCCGTCGGACCGGGGCCGCATCATCAATGTGGGCGCGGCCGCGGCTGCCAAGGCCGGCGCGGGGATGGGCGCATACACGGCCTCCAAAGCCGCGGTCGCCAAGCTCACCGAGGCCCTGGCCGAGGAGCTGAAGGACAAGGGCATCAACGTCAACGCGGTCTTGCCGACGATCATCGATACGCCGGCTAACCGCGCCGACATGCCGAAGGCGGACTTCACCCGTTGGGTTGACCCCCAGGCTCTCGCGGACGTCATCGTGTTCCTCTCATCCCGCGCAGCGCGCGCGATCACGGGCGCCTCGATTCTGGTATCCGGCAGAGTCTGAGCCGTCAGCGCGCGCAGCGCGCGAGATACGCTTGAATACTCCCGCAGACTAGAGGACGTGCCTGCACGGCACGCCGTTTGACGCTGGGGAAAGGTCGTCCTACCGCGGTTCCCCACGTTCTCAAGCACGATTGCAGAGCTTCGGGATTCTCGTGCTCCGCGGCGGCAAGCGATCGAGCAACCGCGTGACTCATGGCAAGACCGAGCCGGGTGCTTCGCCCCGCGTTCCAAGCCTCGCACGCTGCGAGCGCCGCGAATATTCCCGTCAGCGGGTCGGCGATGGCATCGCCGACAAAGCCTGCCCGGCCGGTCGCGCTTCGCAACGCGGCACTGAGGCCCCCCGAGACGCCACAGTCGTCGCCGAAGCCCACCCAGCCGCCCGCTTCCCCGACGGAACCATGTCCGGTAATGCTGATCCATACCAGCCCGGGAGTGACGCGCACGATCTGGTCGGCATCGATACCGAGCTGCGCCAAGGCGCGCGGCCTTGCCGCCTCGATGACGATATCCGACGCCGCTATGAGGGAGAGAAGCGCTTGGCGCTCCTCGCCGTCCGCAAGATCGACCGCAACCATTGTCTTCCCCTGATTGAGCAGCGCATAAAAATCACCTTCGGTGTTGCGCAGAGCATCGGGGCGCGAGCGGCTCTCGACTTTCACCACTTCGGCACCCGCGAGCCAGAGAAGGTGCGCGGCAAGCGGTCCCGCCCACAGCGCGGAGAGGTCGACGACGCGCGGTGCGGTGCGCATTGGCGCGGGCGCACCCGGCGGCGCACCGGCGCCCGGCCCGGATGCCAACTCCGTCCACGCGGGCGAGCTACCGGGCCCGAACAAAGGCATGCCCTCGAGCGCCGTCCGCATTTCCCGCTCGGCCGCGATGGCGAGTCCCATGGAACGGCCACGCATCAAGAGCGCGTGCGCATCCCTCTGCGCAATGCACGCCGCGACCGCCGCATCGTCGTTTGCATCCAGCTCATCGCTTTCGAAGAGCGCCGGCAACATCTCGCGGTCGGCGGATCGCGCGAGGCTCAGGGCAATCGTGTCGCCGAGGGCGTCGAACAGACGGCATCCGCCCCCCGCGGATGTTCGGCCCGGTATTCGCAAGCCCGCACGCATCGCCCGCTCGCCGAGGAGGGTTGCGCCATCGAGCGATGCGAGGGAAGCCGACCCGCTCGCCGTCGCGAGCCGGGTGAGGGCCCGATCAGCAATCGAGGCAAGCGGGATCGAATTGCCGGCGTGCATGGTGCCATGAGACTCTACAATGACGTCTAAGGTTCTAGACAGGGGCGAGAATGAAGATCGATTCATCGTTAGCTGCGGTAGTAACCGGGGGCGCTTCGGGCCTGGGGTTGGCGACTGTCAAGGCATTGCGCGCGGCGGGCGCGGCGGTGGCGATCTTCGATCGCAACGATGAGACCGGCAACAAGGCGGCCGCCGAGACGGGCGCGACGTTTTGCGGCTGTGACGTCTTGTCGGATGAGAGTGTCGACCAGGCCTTTGCCAAGGCCCGTGCGGCGCAGGGGCAGGAGCGTGCGCTCGTGTGCTGTGCCGGCGGCGGCAACGCCATACTCACAGCGCGCCGCGACAAGAAGAGCGGAGAGATCAGCGTGTTTCCGTCCGACCAGTTCGAGTGGGTGCTGCGTCTCAACACGGTCGGCACGTTCCGCTGCATCACGCGTGCGGCCGCGGGAATGATGACTCTCGAGCCGATCGATGCAGAGCGCGGCGTGATGGTCAACACGGCTTCCGCCGCAGCCACCGACGGACAGATCGGGCAGGCGGCCTACGCCGCAGCCAAGGCCGCGATTGTCGGCATGACGTTGCCCATCGCTCGCGATCTCTCGCGCGAGGGGATTCGAATCATGACGATCCAGCCCGGTATTTTCGCAACACCGGCTATGGCGGGCGCCACTCCGCAGATGCTCGAGTCCCTGAGCGCCATGGTGCCGTTTCCGAAGCGGCTGGGCCATCCGGAGGAGTATGCGAGCCTTGCCCTCGAGATCATCCGCAACGGCTACCTGAACGGCGAGACGGTGCGCCTGGACGGAGCCATCCGCATGCAGCCGCGCTGAGCGGAACCTGCCGCGCCACGGGGGGCATACCCGCCGAGCATAACACCATGCCGATTATGAGCATTGGCGCACAGGGCAACGCTTGACAGTCACCCCGGATAAATACTACCGTTGCTTAGGGAGATACTAACGTTGCTTAGTAATTTATTGATTCGGCGGCGTTTTTCATCGGTGCCGAAAGGAGAGAGAGCGTGAGGACATCGTGGCTTGTTGCTTTGACTTGTGCCTTGGCGACATTCACCGCCACCGCACAGAATGCGTCCAGCGCCGCAACGGCGGCGGTTGCCGAGAAGGGCAAGATGCTGATTTCCTCGAATGGATCGCGTCTGGGTACCATTTATCGAGTCGGCCCGGATGGCTCGGCTGAGATCATCATCGACGGCAAGCTCGTGAGCGTGCCTGCTTCCACGCTGTCGAACGTCGACGGCAAGCTCACGACATCCTTGAGCAAGAGCGAAATCCTCGCCCTCCACTGACGGTGGAATCGTCCTGCGCCCGCGTGGGCGCGGCGCGGGCGGGAAACGCTAGGCTGCCTTGAACTCGAGGTGCAGCGCCGCGAGACCGCGCAGCAGGTACGTGGGCACATAGTCATATCGCCGCGCCGTCGCCGGGCCGTGCTCGGCCTCGCAGATGCGAATGTCCCGCGTCCGATCGAGAAATCGCTCCAAGGTGATGCGCGTCTCGGCACGTGCGAGCGGCGCGCCGGGGCAGGCATGCTGACCACGGCTGAAGGCAAGATGGTCGCGCACGTTCGATCTGTCGATGTCGAGCTCATCCGGTGCCTCGAACTGGCGTGGATCGCGATCGGCCGCGCCCAAGGCGAGCGTCACGATGGTACCCGCCGCGATGGGAACGCCGCCGATGGATGTCGTGGTGCGGGTCAGGCGGGAGAGCGTCTTGACGGGGCTTTCCAATCGCAGCGTTTCTTCGATGAAATCCGGAATTCGATTGCGCTCGGTACGCAGGCGATGCTGAACCTCCGGACACTCGCCCAGTAATCGAAAGCACGAGGCCATCAGGCGGGCCGATGTGTCTTGCCCGGCGCCGAACAGAAACTTTGCCAAGCGGACGGGGACGTCCAGGTCCGGCTCCGAACCGTCCTTGAACCGAGCGTTTGCGAGGTCCGACATCATGTCGCTTCTGGGCTTCTTGCGGCGCTCCTCCATGTAACCGCTGAAGCGACTGTCGAGATAAGCCAGCGGGTCTCGCGCACTCTTGTGCTCCGGATCGCCGGCGAGCTGAGTCGGCGGCTCTCCCAGCAGCTGCAACAGCTCCTCGCGGTCGTCCTCGGGCACACCGAGAAGATCGGCGATGACCAGAGTCGACAGGGCGTGTGCATACTCGGCTACGAACTCGCAGCGCCCCTCGGCAATGAGGCCATCGATCAGCCGGTCGCATAGCTTAAGCACGTACTCTTCGTTTTTCTTCAGACGCGTATGAGTGAGCAAGCTATTGAGAATTGCCCGCAGCACGCCGTGTGCTTGACCGTCGAGAGTGACGAGGTAAGCCGACCACGGCATCGCACCGCGATATTTCGATATCTGCTCACTGATGTCGTCACCTTGTGGGGTGAAAGGTAACGGAGGGATCGGACCCGTCACCGCGACGCACGAGGAAAAAACGTCGCGCTGCTTGAAGACCTCCAACGCCTCGGGGTACCCCGTGACCATCATGGCGCCATGATGGGATTCGCGTAACACGGGACATTTCGATCTCAGGCCATGGAAGTACGGACTCGGATCGCGGATGAGGGAGACGTCCGTAAAAAAGTCTTTAGTATCGAGTTCGCTCATTTTTCCGCTGCTCGAACGCTCCTCGCCGCCGACAAGTTGCGGGCGATGGCCTCGAGGAGCTCGTCCAATTTGTCCAGGTCGCCATTGCTGAAGCCGGCGAATATCTCGGCCTCGTGGATTCTTGCGACCTCATCCAGCTTGTCGAGCACCGGTTGCGCGCCGGCCGCCAGATGCACGCGGTAGGCACGCCGATCGCTCGGATTCTCGGTTCGCTTGAGGTAGCCCTCCTCGCAAAGCCGATCGATCAGGCGTCCGGCGGTGATCTCGCTCACCTCCAGCACTTGAGCGATCACGCGCTGCGTGGTCCCGGGATTTTGCGAGACCGCCGCGATCAGCGTCCACTTCGCGCGTGTCAGACCTCTAAGTTTCGTGCTCTGATCGAAGCTCAGGCGCAGTTGGCGGGCGATGACCGACAACTTGAGGCCGATGGATCTTCTCTTGTTTTTCGCACCGAATATCGATTCCATTGATTAGCCGTAGGCCGCAACATGCGGCGTTTCTTATAGTCGCTCGATGATGATCGCGGGGGCCATGCCGCCCGCAGCGCACATGGTGATGAGTCCACGCTTGAGCTCGCGCCGCTCGAGCTCGTCGAGGACGGTGCCGATCAACACGGCGCCCGTGGCGCCGATGGGATGACCCAGCGCGATCGCTCCGCCGTTCACATTGATCCTCTCGCGATCGATGCGCAGATCGCGAATGAATTTCTCGACGACGACGGCGAATGCCTCGTTGACCTCCCAGAGGTCGATGTCTTCTACACGGAGCCCGGCTCTCGCCAGCACTTTCCTTGCGGCCGGAACGGGTGCGTTCAGCATGAGCGTCGGATCATCGCCGATGTTTGCCGTGGCGACGACGCGGGCACGGGGCTTGAAGCCGCGTTTGCTCGCGTACTCCTTGGACGTCAGCAGCAGTGCGGCCGCACCGTCCACGATACCGGAGGAGCTGCCCGCGTGGTGCACGTGCTCGATTTTCAAGTCGGGATAGCGCCGGTTGATGAGCTGGCGAAACGTGACTCCGCTCCCATCGGGAGAAAAGTCCGCCACTTGCGCGAAGCTCGGCTTGAGAGCGGCCAGATCCTGCGCGGTCGTCTGCGGACGAGGATACTCATCGCGGGCGAGCGCGATCGTGCCGTCCTCATTGAGGACGGGAACGATCGATCTCGCGAAGCGTCCCTCCTTGATCGCCCGCGCGGCACGCTGCTGACTCTCCAGGGAGAAGGCGTCGAGCGCTTCGCGACTGATATGCTCCATCGAGGCGATGGCATCGGCGCACAAGCCCTGATGCGACTGAGGATGGCGTTGCTGGAGTCGGGTATTGCCGGAGCCCAGCCCCAACGACTTCAAGCCCGCGGCCATCTCTTCCTGACCGCTGCTCGTGATGTACGACATCATTTCGGTGCCGCCGGCGATGACCTGATCCTCCATACCGGAGCGGATCTGTGCCGCGGCCATGCTGACCGCGGTCAGACCACTGCCGCAGAAGCGGTCGAGCGTCACGCCGCTTGCGCGAACATCGAACCCGGCGTCGAGCGCGGCCATGCGGGCCATGTCGCCGCCTTGCTTGCCCTTCTGTGCGCTCGTCCCCCAGACGATGTCGTCCACCTCCGCGGTGTCGATGTCGTTGCGCACCTGCAGGGCCTGCAACACCGTCGCTGCGAGGTGCTGCGGATGCAGATGGGTCAGGGCTCCCTTGCCGACCTTGCCGATCCCGCGGGGCGTGCGGACGGCATCGATGATGTAGGCTTCGCTCATGGCAGGTTCTCTTTACGCAGTCTTGCGATGGCGGTTGTACATCTCCATGACATCGCCCGAGGTGATGGGCCGCGGTTTCTCGCCCGGCAGCAGCGGCGCTGCCCCGCCGTAGGAGTGCAAAGTGAGGTCCACCCCGGCCGCCCGAGCCCTCAAGGCGCCGACGGTGAGCTCGTCGCGCTTGAAGTGCTTGAACGGATCGAAGCGGAAGAAACGCATCGCATTGCTATGGGTGACCTTGTCGATCTGTGCCTCGGTCAAATGCTTGACGCTGTCCCACAGGGTTTCCGGCGCTTTGGGCCAGAGCGAATCTGAATGCGGGTAATCGCACTCATAGGCGACCATGTCCTCGCCGATGGCTTTCAGGTTTTGTAGGCCGAATGCGTCATCGATGAAGCAAGTCAGGAAATGCTTGCGGAACACCTCGCTCGGCTTGGTGCCCGCGAACCGCGAATGAGTCCAGGCCTTGTGCCGCTCGTGGCTGAAGTCACTGCGCTCGAGGAAGTAAGGTATCCAGCCGATTCCACCCTCGGAGAGCGCGATCTTCATCGTGGGATAACGCTCGAGCGCCTCGAGATGCAGCCAATCGGCCGCACCGACCACGATGGAAATGGGCATGGTCGAGATCCAGGCCTCGATCGGCGTCTCCATGGAAGCATGCGGCGCGGGGTTGCCGGCGCCGATGTGCAGACACATCACCATGTCGTGATCCACGATGGCCTTCCAGAGCGGCTCCCAATAGGCGTTGTGTATGCTCGGCAGCTTCTGCACGGTGGGATTCTCGTTGAGCGATACCGCCGTGCATCCCTTGGCGGCGATGCGCTTGACCTCTTCCACCATGGCTTTCTGATCCCAGGTCGGGAGCAGCCCGCAGGGGATGAAGCGGCCGGGATGAGCGCCGCACCACTCATCGATGTGCCAGTCGTTGTAGGCGCGCAGATGGACGAGCGCCTTGGCCTTGTCGGGAACCTTGTGAAAGACCCCGCCATCGAAGCTCACGCAACTCGCAAAGTTCAGCGACGCCGCAATGCCGTTGACATTCATGTCGTCGATGCGGGCGTCCACTTGATAGACACCCTTACGCAGCTGATCGAGCGACGTCGGCTCCATGCCGTACTCTTCCGGCACGCGCCCGACCACGGCGTTGAGGCCCACCTGGGGCATTTTCATGCCCTGGTATTCCCAGTAATTCGTTCCCGCAGCAGTCGTACGCATTTTCGGCGCGCTCGCAAGCGCTTCTCCGGACAGGTGCTTGTCGAACATGTCGGGCGGTTCGCTCACATGGTCGTCGACGCTGATGACCATCATATCGTTCATCTTCATGGTGTCCTCCTTCCGACAAAACTACGCGTGATCGCGCGTGACATGAAATGGGTCTGAGTCCTGCGACACGGGTGATGCGGGACGATGCTCGAGCGGCCGCGCCGTACCGCGGCTGAAATCGCGTATCCCCCCGACATGCTTCGCTTCACACACCCTGTGCGGCTGAAACGTATAGCAGCGACTGCGACTTGCCATATTTCCGGCGCGCGATGCCCAACCCGCGGGCAAGGTGCGTCCGTGCGCCACCATGGTTCCCCAGCGCAGCAACCTTGCCGCCTCCTGGGTCTCGGCATCCAGGGATTCGATCCAGTTGCGCATGTTGTCGAGGTCGAGGCCAGCCAACGGTGCGGGCGTGATGATCCGACCCTTCACCAGCGTCCAGTCTAGCACCGTGGTACCGTTGCGGCGCAGTTCAGCCTCGCTCCTGCCCTCGACGGGATCGGAGACGAGAATGTCGAACAGCGTGGGCGCGGTGTCGAAGGCATGAGCTGCGGCAAGGACGGCAAGATCGTGCAGATGCGTGCAGTTGGCGCGCTTGTCCCCGCGCGATGCGAAATCCTGCAAAGCGATCCCCAAGAAGGTTTGCTGGAGCACCGCAACGGCGCCGGGACAGGTGCTCCACGGGGCGCGATCCATGACGGGATTCACCGCTATCGCCGCGTAGCCGTCGTGATGGACCGTAACCGCCATGCAGTGATAGTCGTCCTCGAGCTCGCTCCGCACTCGACCGCTCGACGGCGTCACTCGCAAGCGCCGCCTGTAGCCCGGCAAGTCGTCTATGTTATTTGCGTGCACCGGCGTCAATCTCGCGCGAGCAGCAAGGCCGTTGCGAGAGGGCCGCCGCCCGATGCGGCGATCGCGATCTTGGGATCGTGCGCGATCTGGCGCTTGCCGCCGAGGCCGCGGAGCTGCACCACGGCTTCGTGAGCGAACCCAAACCCGTGCAGGCGGCCTGCGCCGAGCTGGCCGCCGAAGGTGTTGAGAGGCAGCTCGCCGTCGAGCGCGATGCGCTTTCCTCCCTCCACGTATCGGCCGCCTTCGCCGACGGCACAAAAACCGAGAGCCTCGAGCCAGGCGATCGCCTGAAAACTGAATCCGTCGTAGAGCTGTACCGTGTCGACGTCGGACGGCTTGTAGTCGGTGTTCTTCCACAAATCGGCCCCGGTCGGGTAGCAGGCCATCCACTCGGCCTGGTCCCAGCTGTGCCGCTCGACCGTGCCCGCCATGGCGGCGATGCGGATCGGGGTGCACTTGACCTCATCAATCACGGCCCCCGCCGATACGATGAGCACCGTCGAGGCATCGGTGTAGCGATCGCAGTCATAGAGGCACAGGGGCGTCGAGATCATTCGGGCGGAGAGGTACTGCTCCATCGTCAGCGGTTCGCGAACGAGCGCGCGCGGATTCTTCAAGGCGTTGGCGCGATCGTTAAGCGCGATCTGCGCGAGCTGCTCGCGGGTGAGACCGAAGCGCTTCACGTGACGCATCGCGTATTGAGCGGTCCAGTTGGCCGCCGAGAAGGCATTGAAGGGCGTGAACCATTGCGAATATCCGTCCACACGGTCACGGCGCAGCGGCGGATACTCTTCCGGCCGCGACATTGCGGCCGCCTCATAAACGGTTCGATAGCAGATCACGTGGCGGGCTTGCCCGGTGCGCACGGCCATCGCTGCGGCCGCCACGGCACCGAGCTGGGAGCTGATTTCGAGGCTCCCCAAGTGCCATCTGGCGCGAATTCCGAGCGCGTCGATCAGTTCATCGGCACCGATGGGCGAGAACCCCAGATAGGCGGCGGACCTGCCGGGATATGTCGAGACCCCGTCGATCTGCGCTATCCCAAGGCCCGCTTCCGTTAATGCCTCGCGAATCGCGTCCAGCGTCAGCAGGAGCGGCGAGCGCTGCAAACGCATTCCGACTTCGGACTGGCCGATCCCGGTGATATAGGCGTCCATGGCCGACATATCAGGCGATCTTCTCGAAGAGCGGCAGGTAGACGTCGCCTTGCTGCTCGAACGTCACGCGAACCCGGTCGCCGATCTCGACCGCCTCGACCGCACACCCCACGATGTTGGTGGTGAGAAAAACGCCCGGCGCTCCGTCGATGGCGACCCGGGCGATCACGTAAGGGACCTCGAGGCCCGGCTGCCATTGCTGATAGTTGACGGTGTAAGTGTCGATGGTGCCCGTGCCGGCAACGACTTGCGGCGCGACTTTCTCGGACAGGCAGCCGCGACACACGGGCCGCGGGGGATGAATGAAGGTCGCGCACTCGAGGCAGCGTAGGAAGCGCAATTGCCCGTCGGCACCCGAGGTCCAGAAGAAGCGATTGTCGCTGTCCAGCCGCGGCAGGATACGCGGCGCACTCATTACGCGTCCCAGACCAGCGTGAGCGAGTCGACGCCGATGACCGGGCCCCCATGAAACTTCGGCGGATGCAAAGGATCGAGCCGAAATTCCGGCAGCCGCTCGAGCATCTGCTCGTAGAGGGTTTGCAGCTCGACCCGCGCCAGATGCGACCCGAGGCAGCGATGCGGTCCCGCGTTGAACGCGATGTGCGGCTTATCGCGCTGGATATCGAGGCGGTCCGACTCGGGAAACTCCTTCGGATCGAGATCCGCCGCCGGCAGGAACAGCATCACGCGCTCGCCTTTTTTCATCTGCAGGCCCTGGAAGACGGCGTCCTTGTGCACGATCCTCACCGGCACCGTGAAGGTATAGCGGCGCAGCAATTCTTCGGCCGCGACCGCGATGCGGCGCGGGTCGGCGCGCAACTCGCGCTGCAGGTCAGGATCCTGGGCGAGGTGCCGCACGCCGAATCCCATGCCATTCATGACGGTATCGAGCCCCGCGATGAACAGCAGCACGGCGTAGTTCTCCATGTCGTCCAGGGTCATCGGCTTGCCGTCGATCTCGGATTTCCACAACATGCTGAGCATGTCGTCCCGCGGATGGTCGCGACGCTCGAGAATGGTGTCGCGCATGATGGCGGTAACCTTGATCAGATTCATCATGCTTTTCTTGGCATCGGGCTCCGCGCTCGACAGCTGATCCCTGACGATGGCGCGATACTCGGCCTGCCGCTCGAGCGGCAGGCCGAGGAGCTTCAGGAACACCTGCACGGGCAGCGGCTCGGCGATATCGACCATGAAATCGCAGCGCCCGCGGTCGCGGACCTTGTCGATGAGCTCGTTCGCGAGGGTCCGAATGCTGTCCTTCAGCGCCAGCATGGTCTTGGGCGAAAACGCCTTCTGCAGCGGAGCCCGGTACTTGGTGTGCTCGGGCGGGTCCAGGTTGATGGGCACGGCCATCGGGATACGCGGCGTACCGGGAGGCAGCTGCGCCGCGAAGGCCTTCATTTGCTCCTCGGTCACGAACTGGCTGGAAAAGGTCTCGGGGTCGCGCGAAGCTTGGAAATTGGCCTCGTGGCTTAAAAACATCCAATGGCCGCCGTTGCGCGGGGTCCAGAACACCGGGGGTGCCGACCGGACCAGGTCCAAGACACGCCTGTGCGGATCCGCCAGGTAGGCCGGATCTCGAAAGAAATCGAAGTCATATATCACCGAACCTGGGATATGCTCCGGTTTAGGGACGGCCGCGCTTAGCGGGGCGACGTCGGTCATCGAACTCTCCTGCTATCGCTCGAGAGATTATGTTGTTCCAGTGCGACATGCTTTACTTTGCATGCCCGGCTGACAAATACTAAGCAAGCACAGTGTAGTACAGATGCGATGTTTCTGTCTCGAGGCTGGCCGCCCGCAAGGGTCGCGGGGAACTGATGACGGACTACATGACATACAAGGGTAAGCGAGTCGTCGTGAGCGGCTGCTTTTCCGGCATGGGAGAGGCGACTGCGAAGCTCTTGCTCAAGCTCGGGGCCGAGGTGCACGGTCTCGACTACAAGCCGAGCACGCTCGACCTCGCGTCCTTCACGCAGACGGATCTGCGCGATCCCAAATCGATCGATGCTGCTGCCGCCAAGATCGGAGGCAAGGTCGACGCGCTCTTCAATTGCGCGGGCCTCGCGCAGACATTTCCGCCGATCGACGTCATGAAGGTCAACTACATCGGCGCACGGCGCTTGACCGAGGCGCTGCTGCCGACCATGTCTCCGGGGAGTGCCGTTGCCAGCATCTCATCGACCGCCGGACTCGGATGGAGCCGCAGACTCCCCGCCGTGATGGAGCTGATAAAGACCGACGGCTTCGAGCAAGCCGTCGACTGGTGCGAGCGCAACGCCGCAGAGACGGTGCGCGAAGGCTATTCGTTCTCCAAAGAGGTCATCGTCGTTTGGACGATGATGTTCGCGACGCGCACCATCAAGCGCGGCATTCGCATGAATTGCACGATGCCGGGTCCGACGCAGACTCCGATGATGGCTCATTTCGAGTCGGCCACCAAAGCTTCGGTGATCGAGGCGGCGACGCAGCCGATCGATCGGCGCTCGAGTCCGGAAGAGCAGGCGGGACCGCTCGTGTTCTTGAACAGCGATGCGGCAAGTTACGTCAATGGCGTGGCACTCGCGGTGGACGGCGGGTTTTTGGGTGGTATTGCCACGGGTCAGATCGATCCGAGGTCGCTGATGGGGGCTTAAGGCTCAAGAATTCGACGGCTGGGATTCTCTCACTTGGGGGTTGCATGAAACATCAAGAACTAGCGTGGCGCCGCGGCGGCACAAATCATAATTCAGCGGGGAGAGGCTAATGAGTGCCAAGCTTTATGGGGTTTCAATTGCGGCGATGCTGGCACTGGCAGTATCGCAATTAGCAAACGGGCAGGCGACGACACAGGCGCAGGCCGTCTCTGCGGGAGACATGACTGAGATCATCGTGACCGCTCGGCGCGTGGAAGAGCGCGCGCAGGACGTGCCCATCTCGATGACGATTTTCAATCAACGCACGCTGGCCGACCGCGACATTCAGACGTCGGGAGATCTCGCATCGATCACCCCGTCGATGTCGGTGGACAGCGAGTTCGGGCAGGACCTGACCTCATTCTCCATCCGCGGCTTCGTGCAGACGTTGAACTCGACCCCTTCGGTCGCGGTGTACTTTGCGGATGCGGTGGTGCCGCGCGGCGGGAACGTCGGCATCTCCGCCGGCTCGGGCGTCGCGCCGGGCACGTTCTTCGACCTGGACAACGTCGAAGTGCTGAAGGGTCCGCAGGGCACGCTCTTCGGGCGCAATACTGACGGCGGCGCCGTGCTGCTCGTGCCGAAGAAGCCGACCTCGGACTTCGAAGGCTACGTGGAAGGCGGTCTCGGCAACTACTCGATGCGTTCGATACAGGGCGTGATTAACATGCCGCTGTCGGAGAACATCCGGATGCGGTTCGCGGCCAACACCGAGACGCGCGGTGGCTTCGAGAACAACGTCACCGGCATCGGTCCGACGGAGTTCGAGAACATTGACTACACGGCCGCGCGACTCAGCCTGGTGGTGGACATCACGCCGAACCTGGAAAACTACACCGTCGGTTCCTATAACCTGTCGGTCAACAATGGTCTCCTCCCGCAGGCCTTCGCCTGCAACACGGCCGGCGGACCATTGACGCCCGGCGGGAGCCTGTGCCCTTTGACGACCGGCGCGATCGCGGGTCACGGTCCCTATGCGATTGCCAACAACTTCGAGGGGGCTTCGTCGTACCTGAAGCAAATTCAGGTCATCAATACGACCACGTGGCACGCCACGGATAACTTCACGGTCAAGAACATTGCCAACTACGGTGAGCTCGTCAACGCGCTGAACAGCGGGCTCTTCGGTGGCTACGTGGTGCCGAGCCCGCTGGGGGGGTACATTCCGTTCTCGACCAGCACCGACAATCCGGGCGCCATCGGCGCAAAGACCACCGATCAATACACCTGGACGGATGAGCTGCAGTTCTCGGGCAACCTCCTCGACAACAAGCTCACCTGGCAGGGAGGCGGCTACATCGAGCGCAGCGGCCCGTTGGGGGATCTGACCGGCAGCCGCTCGGCCAATTTCATCGTTTGCCCGGACGTGTCGCATTTCATCTGCGTGGGTCAAGGCGATGTGGATCAAAATACCTCGACATTCCATTGGTATGACGAGGCCCTATTCGGCCAAGCGACCTACCAGGTCGTCGATCAGTTGAAGATCACTGGCGGCTTCCGCTATACCTGGGACAGAACCGAGGCGACCGTCAATTCGACGAATTATGCCGGCTTCCCGGCAGGCCCATTGCCTGGCACTTATTCGTTTGTGTTCTGCACCAGCCAGTTCACGACGGTGGCAAGCAACTGCTTCAACGCATATGAACAGAGCTCGCACGCGCCGACCGGGGTCATCGACTTCGACTACACCCCGACTCAGGACCAGCTGCTTTACGCGAAGTACTCCAAGGGCTATCGGCAGGGCGGCGCGGCACCCTTCGTGGCCGACGGCTATCACACCTACGGTCCCGAGCACGTCGATAGCTATGAATTGGGTGAGAAGCACACGTTCACCGGCCCGATCAAAGGCACCTTCGACGTCACCGGGCACTACAACAACTTCACCGACCAGCAGCTGTTGGCAGGCTTCATCGGGCCGCTCGCCGCGCCCTCCTCGGGCGTTCTCAACGCGGGTAAGTCGCGTATCTGGGGCATCGAGGTCGAGTCCACGGTCCAGCCGGTCGAGCCGCTGACCCTCGGCTTGAGCTATGCCTATCTGAATACGAAGCTCCTCAGCGCGTTCTCGCAGCTGGCGCCGGGCGGCGCGTACACCGAGATCCTCTTCCCGACGACCCCGGGCAACGTGTTGCCGTTCTCGCCGAAGAACAAATTGTCGGCTGATGCCACCTATCATCTGCCGATTCCGGACGACGCCGGCAAGATCTCGGTCGGTGTGAACTACACGTACACCTCGTCGATGCTGATATCGACCACGGCCGCGCCCTACGACACGCTCAACGGCTACGGACTCCTGGGTGCGAATCTGCACTGGGACAGCATCGTGCGCAGTCCCGTCGATATGGACTTCTTCGTGACCAACCTCACGGACAAGGTCTACTACAACAACCTGACGCAGATCTATGCCACGACCTTCGGTATGGCGTCCCGCTATCTCGGAGAGCCGCGTATGTACGGCGTGCATGTGCGAGTACGTTTCGGCAAGGCCGCCGGGGGGTAGACTTAGAAGGAATTAGCGCGAGGCGCACACCGGTGATCGCGTCGAGGGTGCCCGACTATGAATCTGGATCTGTCGCAAGATCAGGAAATGATGCGCGAGACGTTCGCGCGCTTCTTGAACGAGAACAGCAGCCCGGCGCGAGTGCGCGCCGCGCTGCCGGGCGGATTCGATCGGGCGCTGTGGGCGGGGTTGGCTGAGCTCGGCGCGTTCTCTCTGCGGGTGCCGGCGAGCCATGGAGGCCTGGGTCTTTCGCTCCTAGATGCGGCGGTCCTCATGGAAGAGGCCGGACGCACCTTGGTCTCGGGTCCGCTCGCCGAAACGCTGGTCGTTGCGCGGTTGCTGGCGACGCTGGGCGATGGGGAGAGCGGCGCACTGCTAGACCGCGTGCTCGCGGGCAAGGCGGTCGTCGGCATCGCCTTTGCGGACGTTGCTCGCGAACCCATTCAATGGGTAGCCGGCGGCGCCGTGGCCGAGGCGGTGATCGCGCGCAAGGCCGATCACATCGTGCTGATCAGGGTGCCGGAGGGCGGGCGCAAGCGGCAGCCCAACCTGGCTTCGACGCCGATTGCGGAGCTGCGCCTGGCCGAGGCGCCGGGCAACACGCTGTCGAGCGAACCTCCGGGGCTCGAGGCTTTCGCGCAGGCCCTCGAGGAGTGGAAGCTCTTCATGGCGGCGACGCTTGCGGGTCTTGCGCACGAGGCCATCCGGCTGGCCGCAGCGTACGCCCGGGAGCGTGTGGCCTTCGGGCAGCCCATCGGAACCTATCAGGGCATCTCGCATCCGCTGGCCGATCTCATCTGCGATGTCGACGGCGGGAAATATCTCACCTGGAAGGCGATCCGAGACATCGCCGACCACGCCTCCCACGCGGGCGCGGAGATCTCGTTGACGGCGTGGTGGAACGCCGACAGCGCAAGCCGCGCCGTTGCGCAGGCGCTGCATACCTTCGGTGGCTATGGCCTCACCACCGACTACGACATCCACCTTTACAATCTGCGCGCCAAGGCCTGGCCGCTCGTGTTCGGCGACCCCGCGCGCTTTCTCGAGGAGGCCGGGCGTCGTCTTTATGCCGGCGAGCGGGCCAGTCTGCCGGAGCCGGGCGAGGTGGCGATCGACTTCGACATCGGCGAGGAGGCGCGTCAATTGGCTCACGAAGTCGACGCGTTCTTCAGACAGAACCTGACGCCCGAGCTCAAGGCGAAGGCGCATTATTCCTGGGACGGCCATGACCCCGGCATTCACCGCAAACTCGCCGAGGCGCGGCTCTTGTTTCTCGGTTGGCCCGAGGAGCTTGGTGGGCGCGCCGCGCCCGCGTATGCGCGCCACGCAGCCTACGATGTGTGGCAGGAGCACGGCTGGACGACCGCGCCGATGAGCGTCGCGGGCATGGTCGGCACCATCATCCAGCGATTCGGGAGCGACGAGCTCAAGGGCGACGTGCTCGCGAAGGTGGCGAAGGGAGAGGCGCTCTGCAGCCTCGGCTATTCAGAGCCGAGCGCCGGGTCGGATGTGTTCGCGGCGCGCACGCGCGCCACGCGCGAGGGGGATTTCTGGCGCATCGACGGACAGAAGATGTTCACCAGCGGCTCGAACTTCACCGACTTCGTGCTGCTGCTCGCGCGCACGGATCCCGAGGCGCCGAAACATCAGGGGCTCACGATGTTCATCGTGCCTCTGAAGGCGAAGGGTGTGGAAATCAAGCCGGTGTTCACTTTTCAGGACGAACGCACGAACATCAGCTATTACGACGGGGTCAGGATTCCCGATAGCTATCGGCTCGGCGAGGTGAACAAAGGCGTGAAGGTCATGTCCGCGAGTCTCGAGCTCGAGCACGGCGGCGGCTTCGCACCCGTGCAAAAGCGCATGGTGCGCGCAGCCGAGCAGTGCAGCAGGGAGCTTCACCGCGACGGCGAAGCCCTCATCGAGAAACCCTCCGTGCAGGCGCGACTCGCGCGAGCGAGCGCGCATACGCTCCTTGCCGAGCTCATCTCGCTGCGCGCACTGTGGGCAGGCGTCACCAAGAAACCCAATCTCGCCTACGGGCCGATGGCGAAGCTGTTCTCTTCCGAGAAATTTTTGAAGGACTCTTCCGACCTTCTCGACCTGACCGCCCCCGATTCGCTGGCCAGCCGGGAGGGCCCCGCCGGATTCCTCAACCAGTGCTACAGGCATGCGCAGGGAACCACCATCTACGGTGGGACCAGCGAAATTCACCGCAGCTTGATCGCCGAGCGGGCGCTGGGATTGCCGCGCAGTCGCGGCTGAAGGCAAAGAACATGTCCGAAGCCCCCCATTTGCTCACCGAGGAAGACGGCGCGATGCTCATCGCCACTCTGAATCGGCCTGGGAAGCTCAATGCCCTGAGCGGTGAGACGATGCGGCTGTTCGAAGCGGCGCTGCACCGATTCCGCGATACGCCTGAACTGAAGGTGATGCTCGTGCGTGCGAGGGGCCGCTACTTCTGTGCGGGCGCCGATATGCGCGGCGGGGGAGAGGACGGCAGCGGCCGCGCCACGACCGCATCGGGCATCCGCGAGTCGCATCGCCTCAAGCTGAACGGGATGCACCGCATCTACGACGAAATGGAGGCCATGGAGAAGCCGCTCGTGGTGGCGCACCATGCGCCCTGCATGGGCGGCGGACTAGAGCTTTCGCTGTCCTGCGATTTTCGGCTCGCCGCAAGAAGCGCAAGCTATGCGTTTCCGGAAGGCAAGTTCGGGGTATTGCCCGCCTCCAACGGCGTCAGCCGACTCACACGGATCGTGGGGACGCATTGGGCTCGATACCTGATCATGGCGAATCTGCCCGTCGCGGCGGACAAGGCGATGATGATGGGGCTCGTGCACGAAGTGTGGCCCGATGAGACGTTCGAGGAGCAAGTCATGCGCTTTTGCCGCCACCTCGCTCAGCAAAATGCCGAACAGATGGGCGCGGCCAAGCTTGCCATCGAGATGGCCCGCGATGTGGGACTGGCGCAAGCCCGCAACGTCGAGCGCATGGCGAATTCCGCCCTCATGCTGAATCCGGACTATCGCGCCGGCGTCGAGAAGTATATTCAGGGCATCGGCGGCAAAGGCCAGAGCAAAGACAAGGAGGGTTCCTGACGGGGGTGTCGCGAGACCGCAGGAACGATACATGGCGCTCTATACGACCCTGCATTTGCACAACGTACCCTCCGGCCGCGAGCCGGAATACGCCGCTTGGTTCGAAGGCCCGCATACGAGGGCTCTCGGGGCACTCCGCGGGTTCAAGGCCGCGGACCGCTACGAGGTAACGCCGCAGCAGATCATGCCGGATATCGCGCAGCCGTGGCGGTTCATGAGCGTTTACGACTTCGACTTGCCCGACCCCGCGATCGACATCCCGGCGCTTGGACCGCTGATCGCCGCAGGGCGGGATGCGGGGCTCGTGGCGGACGACGATGCCGAGCGGCTCTACACCTACCGGCTATATTCCGACTGGAAGGCCAGCCCCAACTGGCGCAAATCCGAGCCGCTCTCGGGTGTCAGCGTCATCCTCGCCAACTATGTCGCGGGCCGATACGCCGAATACATGAAATGGTACGACGAGGTGCACAGCGTCGAGGTGATCAACGTCCCCGGGCATGTGGCGATGAAGCGCGGCGAGCTCGCCGCGACCCAGATCGAGCCACGCCGCTATTGTCCCGGCGATCAGCTGGTCCTCTGTGCGCAGCAGACGGACGACCTCGCCTTCACCATCAAGGATTTCAGCGCGCGCGCGCAAGGCAAGAGTCCGAGCGGTATTGCAATGCAGCCGCGCTCGACATCCGGCTCCTTTGCGCGCACGGTGCATTACTTTCGCAAAGTCAGCGGTCAGTCGTTCTGGCGCGGTGGCATCGCGTATGCGGGCGACCTCTCCGTGTATCCCGGCAAGGGGTGAGCGAATGTCGAAAACCATTGTCATCACGGGGGCGGGCGCAGGGTTGGGGCGCGCGCTCGCGCGCCGTCTTGCAGCCGACGGCGACGACCTCGTGCTGCTGGGGCGCACGCCGGCGAAAGTCGAGAAGCTGGCGGCCGAGATCGGTCCGCGCGCGATGGCCGTCGGCTGCGACGTCGCTTCTCCGCAGTCGGTCGCGGCGGCGTTCAAGGCGATTGCCGCGCGCCATCCCCGGATCGACGTGCTCATCAATAATGCCGCAGTGTACGAGCCCTTCCTGGTTGCCGAGGCGACGGATGAGCAGATCCTCAAGATCATTGCGACCAATCTCACGGGACCGATCCTGTGCGTCCGTGCAGCGATTCCGCTCATGGGCTCCGGCGGACACATCATCAATTTGAGCAGCGAGTCCGTGGAATTGCCGTTTCCGCACCTCAGCCTGTACCAGTGCTCCAAGGCGGGCCTGGAGCGTTTTTCGCAGGCGCTCGAGCAGGAGCTCGCGCCCCAAGGCATACGCGTGACCACGGTGCGCGCCGGTCAGATGATGGACGCCGACAAGACCTGGGATATCGACCCGAAGGCGGCGGCGCGGTTCGCGCAGGCCGCGATGGCCGTGGGACTGAACCTTCGCGAGCGGCCGATTTCTCAGTTCACATCGGTGACGCATATCTTTCGCGCCCTGATCGATCTGCCCCCCGACCTGCATGCGGGGACTGTCGTGTTGCGCGCCCGTAAACCGTAAGAGGAAGGACGAATACATGATGTTGCCCGAAGCGAAGCTTTACATCGACGGCGTGATCCGCCCCGCGGCGGGAGGAAGGACCTACGACAAGATCGGTCCCTGGACCGGCGAAGTGGTGGGCAAGGCGGCGGAGGCCTCGCGGGAAGATGTGGAGGCGGCCATCGTCGCCGCGCGGCGTGCTTTCGACACGACCGATTGGGCGACGAACCACTCGCGGCGGCTCGATCTACTGAAGCGCTTTCGAGATCTGCTCCGGGAGAACCGGCAAAAGCTCGTGGACATCGCGCGCCACGAGGCGGGGTCGGCGCTGGGTGCCGCCTTCGGTGCGCAGGTCGACGGGGCGCTCGAGGGAGCCAACGTGCTCATTGAGATGTTCCCGAGCGTCCAATGGGAAGTCGATCGGGGCACGCGCCGTCAATATGGTTTCGACACCGCCCGGCGTGTGATGCGCGAGCCCATCGGCGTCGCGGGCGCAATCACGCCCTGGAACGTGCCTTTCTATGTCAATTTGGCCAAAGTGTTCTCGGGACTTCTGGCGGGTTGCACGGTGATTCTGAAGCCTGCTCCGGAGACTCCGCTCGCCGGCGCGATCCTCGGAGAGTTGGCCCAGCAAGCCGGATTTCCACCCGGCGTATTCAATGTCATCACCTCGAGCGATCCTGCGATGGCGGGCGAGATGCTGGTAACCGATCCTCGGGTGGATCTCATCACGTTCACCGGCTCGACAGCCGTCGGTAAACGCATCATGGAAAAAGGCGCGCCGACGCTCAAGCGAGTCTTCCTGGAGCTCGGCGGTAAATCGGCGACCATTGTCTTGGACGATGCGCCCGATTTCGCCGCGAGCGTCATGCGCTCGATGGTGTGTTTTCACGCAGGGCAGGGCTGCGCCATCGCCACTCGCCTGCTGGTGCCGCGCAGCCGTTATGAGGAAGCGATTTCGGCCTTGCAGAAAGGCTATGCCGGGTACGCCGCCAAGTGGGGGGATTTCAACGACCCCTCGCAAGTGATGGGGCCGGTCATTTCCAAGCGTCAGCTCGACCGCGTGATGGGTTACATCGAGCTCGGTCAGAAAGAAGGCGCCAGGCTCCTCGCCGGCGGCCATGTTCGTACCGACAAGGGCGGCGGCTTCTTCGTGGAGCCGACCTGTTTCGTCGACGTCAGCAACGACATGCGAATCGCGCGCGAGGAGATATTCGGGCCCGTGCTGGTCGTCATTCCTTACGAGAATGACGAGGATGCCATCCGCATCGCCAACGACAGCGAGTATGGACTGTGCGGTGTGGTCATATCGGCCGACAAGGAGCGCGCGATGCGCGTGGCGCGGCGGATACGCGCGGGCTCGGTGTCGATCAACGGCGGCATGTGCATTGCGCCCGACCTGCCGTTCGGCGGCTACAAGAGCAGCGGCATTGGCCGCGAATGGGGCGTGGAGGGGATCGAGGAGTACTTGGAAACCAAGGCGATCGGAGTCGCGGCCTGACGCCGTAACGCAGCCATGACAGAGCGCGGAGCTCAAGTGATGACCATCGAGGCGGAGCTTCGCGTTCCCGCTGCGACCGCGCAACTCGTCCAATTCATCGTCACCGAGCCCGCCGACAACATCCTCAGCGCGGACCAGGCTTACTGGCTGGACCTTTGCCTGACGCCGCGGCCCAGGAACGCACGCGCCTGCTACAGCGATCGTTGGGCTCCCGATCACTTCGAGCGGATCGGTGAGATTTTTCTGGTGCCGCCGGGCGAGAACATGCGGGCGAAGAGCGATGGCGGCCGTCCCCAGTACTCCATTCTCTGTCATCTCGGCCGGGACGCCATGCGTGCATGGTTCGGTGGCGATCTGCAATGGACGGACCGGCGCCTGAGGGCAGGCCTCGATATCGACAATGTGTACATTCGCGGTCTTCTGCGCCGGTTGGCCGAAGAGTTGCGGCATCCGGGGTTCGCGAGCGAAGTGCTCGTCGAGCTGATTGCCGGGCAGCTCGCGATCGAGCTGGGTCGCTATTGCACAGAAATAACGGAGGTACCGACCACCGGGGGGCTTGCACCGTGGCGCCTGCGCCTCATCGACGAGCGGCTCAACGAGATTCGACAAGCTCCCACACTCACCGAGCTCGCGGCACTCTGCAAGCTGTCGGTACGGCAGCTGACCCGCGGCTTCCGCAAGAGCCGGGGCTGCTCGATCGGCGAGCACCTGGCACGCAGCCGCCTGAAGAATGCGCAGCGGCTGCTCGCCACGGATCAGAGCGTCAAGGCGATCGCGTATTCGCTGGGATTCGCCTCTCCCTCCAGTTTCTCGTATGCGTTTCGCCGCGCGGTGGGGGAAACGCCGCGGGAGTTCCGTCAGCGCGAGCTGCGTGGTTGACGCGCAGAGCGGCGGTGCGTTCCGCTCACCTCGAGGCCTTGCTGATCGATCTGCGCACCATCCGGGCAGCCTCGGATTGGGCTGACGCATGGCAGCCGCTCGGGCTCGTCGATCTGCAGTCGTGTCCCACCGAGGTTCCGATGGGATCCTTGCCACCGTTCCCACTCATCGGGTTGGGTGATGCGACTCATCCGCTCGCGTCCACGCTCGATGCGGTCGTCGAGAGCCCGGTTTCCGTCGAGGCGCTCGTGCGCCAAATCACACGGGCGCCGCGCGCCGCGGCCCTGGCCGCGCAACTTCTGCGAGCGCTCGAAGGGCTCCCGCCCGATCGGGCCCTGCAGTTCGAGTCCTCCTGTTATGGGTTGCTCCAGGGTAGTGAGGAGCATGCGCGCTGGCTCGCCACCCGAGATGCCTCGCCGGCCGGCGCCGCAGGCCGGGTCAGCGTCGATCGATGCGGCGCCGAGTTGCGCATTGTGCTCGATCGCCCTCTGTCGCGAAACGCCATCGACCGGTTCATGCGTGACCGGCTCGTCGAGGCTTTTTCCGTCGCGGCGGCCGATCCCGAGGTGTGCTCGATCAAGCTGCGTGCACTCGGGGCGGCTTTCAGCGTGGGTGCTGACCTTGAGGAATTCGGCACGACTCGCGATCCGGCGATGGCTCACCTGATTCGAAGCCGCTCTCTGCCGGCCCTGTCGATCGGCGCGCGAGCCGATATTCTGGACGTGCATGTGCAAGGGGCATGCATCGGCGCAGGACTCGAGATCGCCGCGTTCGCCGCCCGATTGACCGCCTCGCCGCGGGCTTTTTTTCAGCTTCCGGAGCTTGCGATGGGTCTGATACCGGGCGCGGGGGGATGTGTGTCGGTGCCGAGGCGCATCGGCCGGCAACGCACGCTGCTCATGATCCTGTCGGGGCGACGGATCAACGCGCAGACGGCCTTGCGCTGGGGTTTGATCGATGCAATCGAGGGGTGTTCGTGAAGCAAAGACTGACGTTCGGCTATCTGTATGATTTCCGAAATCCGCGAGAGTGGCAGAGACCATGGGCCGATCTCTATGCCGAGACGCTCGAGTTCATCACCTGGACCGAGAGCCTCGGCTTCGGCGGTGCCTGGGTGCCCGAGCATCACGCCGCGGACGACGGCTACGCACCGTCGCCGCTGGTGACGCTCGCAGCCATCGCGGCGCGCACCAGGACCATCAAGCTCGGCTCGGCGATTGCGCTCGCGCCTCTCTACCACCCGGTGCGGTTCGCGGAGGACTGTGCGGTTCTCGACATCCTGTCGGGCGGCCGCGCGGAGATGGCAGTCGCTGTCGGCTACCGTCGGCGCGAGGCGGAAGCCTACGGCATCGACTTCTCTTCACGCGGCCGTCGCATGGACGAGTTTCTCGAGATCGTCCGCAGGCTCTGGGCCGGAGAGACATTTTCCTACGCCGGCAAGTACTTCACGCTGAAGAATGCGTGCATCGTTCCGGCGCCGACGCGGCCGATACCGCTCTACCTCGGCGGATTCACCGACAAGGCACTCGAGCGCACCGCGAAGTATGGCGACGGCTATTTCGGCAACCCGGAGGTGTGGGATCTATACCGCGACAAGTTGCGGGCCTGCGGCAAGGATGCCGCCGGCGCGCGCATGCGCATTCAGGGGCTCTTCGTTCTGGTCGCTCGCGATCCGGAGAAGGCCATGGAGGAGGTGGCTCCGCATTTTCATTATGTGAACAATGCGTACGCACGCTGGCTCAACGAGGACCGCGCCTCCACGGGATTCGATGACACCCTGCTCAAGCCCATGACGTTGGAAGCCTTCAAGGCCAGCGGCATCTTGCGGATCCTGACTCCGGGCCAAGCCATCGACATGTTCAACGAGATGCTCGCGAAGGCACCCGTCGAGCACTTCATGATGATGTTGCCGGCGGGAGTTGCGCCCTCGAAGTTCGCCCCCTATGCGGAGGTGTTCGCGCGGGAGGTCATGCCGGCGTTTGGCCGAGCAACGGATTCACGATCTGAACTCCCGCAATGATCTGACCTGCGTTTAGATCCTCGCTATATATCTGCGTAGCGTCGGCCTCCTCGGCCGAGGCAACGATCAACGCATCCCAAAACTGGATCTGCGCCATTTCGGCAAGATCGATAGCGCGGGTGACGGTGGCGGCTGTTGTCGGCTCATGAATCCAGGTGCCGTAGCTGCTCACGACTTCGCGTGCCATTGACCGCGCGACCGGCGTCGAGAGTTTCTTCGTGGCGTTGACAAAGAACTCTTGCAGCACTTGTACCGACAGCCGCCCCCTGCCGGACTCCCAGAGCTCCCGCAGCTTCTCCGCCGCGCGAGCGCGCTTCGTACCTGCGTCGGCGTCGTGCGCGTAGATCAGGATGTTCGAATCAACGAATACGACGTCGGTCATGAAGCTCCTCGCGACCAAGAGGAATGCCTCCGAGTGACAAAGGAGACAAAAGCAGCGCGAGAGCCCGCTTTCGCGCTGCCTTATAGCGCGCATCCTCTGCCACTAGTTCGCGCAGCTCCTCGGCCAGGAGGGCGCTCACACTACGTCCACGACGCGCGGCAACGGCTCGTGCCTTCCTCAGCAGTGCCGGCTCGATCGCAACGGTAATATTGTGTTTAACGGCCATAATGATGAACCCGATTGCCTGCTTCACGTAATTTACGTGAAGATGGTTCGCGAGTCAACGCACCGGGTTTCGACCCAATTGCCGCCGCACCTCGGGCATCACCTCGCTCACGAACAGGCCGCGCCCGCCTTGCCGCGCTTCGGCATGAAATCCCGGTCCGACGATGACGAAACGCTCGATTCCGAGCGAGGAAAGCTGCAGCAATCGCTCGATGCAGTGGTCGGGTGATCCGACGATCGCGAACCGCCGCACGAAATCCCAGCTCAAAGTGCCTCCCTTGATCTTGTCGTCGGAGAGATGCACGGCGTGCTTGGTCATGTCGTAGCCCGCTCGAATCGCGGCGAAATTTTCCGAATCGTTGCCGCTCTTCGGCCCGGCGGCATCGCCCTGAATGACCTGAAAGCGCGCGAGCGGCGCGACCATGCTGGTTGCCGCCTTGCGCACCGCTTCGAGATCGGGATGGCACACGACGATGATTTGCACGCCGTAGCTGATGCCGGACTCGTCCAGTCCCGCCTTCTCGCGCGTGGTGCGCGCGAGGTCGAGCGCCCAGCTCACTCGCTCCGGGATCGCGCCGACGCTGAAGGTCACTTGCTCGGCGATCGGTGCAGAGAGCTCGATCACCTTGGGCCCCGTGGCGGCGACGTCCAGCGGCACCTTGGGCACGCCTTGCGGCAGCCATTGAAGCCGGGAGCCGATGGGCCGTCCGCCCAGCGACAGAGTGTCGACGGTCGGGGCGTCGGCCAGAGAGTCGGATGAGCCGTGTGAGCCGAAGGCCACTTCGCCGCCGCGGAGCAATGTCTGCAGCTCGAGCAGCGTGCGGCGAAATGATGCAACGGTCGCAGGCGCATGTCCGAGATAGGCGAGCGCCGAGTCACCTCGGCCGATGCCGAGTACGGCACGCCCACCGGAGATGGACTGCACGGTCGCCGCGGCCGCCGCGGTGACCGCGGGATGGCGAGTCAGCGGATTGGTCACGCCGGTGGACAGCTTGAGCCGCTCGGTCGCCGCGGCCCACACGCCCATCCGCACATACGGATCGGCCGTCAAGCATTGGGAGTCCATGAACATCTGACCGTCCCAGCCGTCCGCTTCTATCTTTCTCGCTGCTTCCATCGTGGTGGCATTTTCCGAGCCGCCGGCTCGCCAGAATTCGACCATCGGTTTGCTCCTTCCTATTGTTTGATAATCGGTCGGGTACTACGGCGCATCCTTCTTGCCGTGTCCCGCGGGCTTCGTTGCCGGCGGAGACAGCCCGACCTCCTCGAGCACCGCGCGCGTGTCGGCACCCAGAAGCGGAGCGGCACCTGCGACACGGCCCGGAGTGCGCGAGAACCAGGTCGGCACGCCGGGAAATCGCACCGGACCATGGGGCGAATCCACCGTTTCGAAAAAGCCGACCGCATCCAGGTGCGGATTGTTCATGAGCTCGTCGGGCGTGCGCAACGGCGCCGCGGGAATGTCGAGTGACCGGAACAGCTTCAGCCACTCCTCCGTGGTTCGCTCCTTGAAGGTGTCGGCGAGCAGACGGTACACGGTGTCGATCTTGCGCGCCCGCAACTCCAGTGTGGCGTAGCTCGGATCGCTCGCCCATGGCGGGCGAACGGCGTCGACGAAAGTGGTCCACTGCTTGTCGTTGTAGATGAGCGCCGAGATGTAACCATCGCGCGTGCGGTAGGGCTTGCGGTTGGGCGCCACGGCGCGGGGGTAGATGGCGGGACCGAGCGGTGGGGTGAACATGGCGCCGTTGGCATGCTCGACCAGCATGAAGGAGGCCATGGTCTCGAACATCGCGACCTCCACCTCCTGCCCGTCGCCGGTCCGCTCGCGATGGAACAACGCCATGACGGTGGCGTACACCGCCGTCATCCCGGAAACCTTGTCGGCCAGGATGGTGCCCACGTAGTTCGCCTCGCCGGTCAACATGCGCTGAACCGCGGGTATGCCGCATTCGGCCTGGATCGTGTCATCGTAAGCAGTCAGATCCCTGTCCGGACCGCGTCGGCCATAGCCATAGCAGTTCGTGTAGACGATCGCGGGATTGATGGCAGCGACATCCTCGTAGCTGAAGCCGAGCTTCGCAATCGCTTTGGCGCGCATCGAGTGGATGAAGACGTCCGCATCCTGAACGAGCCTGCGCAGCGCAGCCTTGCCTGCATCGGTGCGCAGGTCGAGCACGACGCTGCGCTTGCCGCGATTCACATTGACGAAAATACCGCCCATGCCGGACACCGGTCCCACGGAAATATAGCGGGTGCCGTCGCCTTCGGGAGGCTCGATCTTGATGACGTCGGCTCCCATGTCGGCCAGTATCTGCGTGCAATACGGACCCATGACCATCGCGGTCAGATCGATCACGCGCACGCCGGCTAGCGGCCCCGTGCCCTTCGCGCGATTACCCATTTATGTCCTCCTCCCGTTCTGCGTAGCTTGATTTTGCCACGAGACGGACTCCCCGTTTGCCTCGAGCCGATATCCGGGCAAGCGCTGCTATACTGACAAGCCATCGCTGCCGGCTCGGCAGCACCTCCAGCGGCCGCCAAAGATGGATTTTTCACTCACACCCGATCAGCAGAACATCCGGGAGGCCATCCTCAAGCATTGCACCCAGTTTCCGGACGAGTACTGGCTGGAGCGCGATCGCGACGGTGTATTTCCTCACGAATTCTACAAGTCGATGGTGGAGGCCGGCTGGCTCGGCATTGCGATGCCGGTCGATCTCGGCGGCGCGGGTCTCGGCATCACCGAAGCTGCGGTGATGATGCAGGCCGTTGCTGAGTCGGGTGCGGGCATGGGGGGCGCGTCGAGCATACACCTGCCGGTATTCGGCTTGCAGCCGGTGGTGCTGTACGGCACGCCCGCGCAAAAGGAGCGCATCCTGCCGCCGATCATCGCCGGCAAGGACAAGGTGTGCTTCGCCGTCACGGAGCCCAATGTGGGACTCAACACGACCGAGCTGAAGACGCGCGCCGAACGGCGCGACGGCGGCTATCTCGTGAACGGCGAGAAAATCTGGATCTCGACCGCGCAGATCGCAAACAAGATGTTGCTGCTGGCCCGCACGACGCCCCTCGATGAGGTCAAACGCAAGACCGAGGGCCTGTCTCTTTTCTACACCGATCTCGATCGATCCAAGATCGAGGTGCGCCTGATCCATAAGATGGGACGGCATGCGGTGGATTCGAACATGCTGTTCATCCAGGATCTATGGGTTCCGGAGGAGGACAGAATCGGCCGGGAAGGGGAGGGGTTCAAGATCATCCTCCACGGTCTCAACCCGGAACGCATCTTGATCGGCGCCGAGGCCGTCGGCATCGGCCGCGCCGCCATTGGGCGAGCCGCGAGGTATGCGCGCGAGCGCATTGTGTTCAACCGGCCCATCGGCATGAATCAAGGCATTCAGCACCCGCTCGCCAAGTGCTGGGCGCAGCTCGAGGCGGCGAACCTGATGGTGTTGAAGGCGGCGACCCTGTTCGATAAGGGACAGGATTGCGGGGTCGAGGCCAATGCGGGCAAGTACCTTGCCGGCGAATTCGGATTCGAGGCTTGCCATACGGCCATGCTGACGCTGGGCGGCATGGGCTATGCGCAGGAATATCATGTCGAGCGCTATCTGCGCGAAGTTCTCATTCCGAGAACCGCGCCCATCAGCCCGCACATGATCCTGAACTTCCTGGCCGAGAAGGTCCTCGGGCTGCCCAAGTCCTATTGATGCTGGTGAGAGGCCGGCGAGGAGAATGCGAAGCAATGGCGATTGAATCAGAGAGCATCAAGATGCGCTCGTGGCTGTTTGCACCGGGCGACAGCGAACGCAAGATGGAGAAGGCGACCGCCGGCACGGCCGACATCGTCATCCTCGACCTCGAGGATGCTGTCGCCGCAGGAGAAAAGCCCAAGGCGCGCTCGATGGTTTCGGCCTTCTTGACCGCCAACGCGGCGCAGCGCAAGCGGCTCTGGATCCGTATCAATCCCATCCAGGGTCCCCACGGGCTCGCGGACCTCGTGGCGATCGTCGGCAGCCGTCCGGGCGGCATCATGTTGCCGAAGTCTCGCGGACGGGCGGATGTCGAGTTGCTGGATCATTATCTGACCGCGCTGGAAGCTGCTTGCGGCACCGACCCCGGCACGACTCAGGTCATCGTGCTCGTCACCGAAACGGCCGAAGCCATGTTCACGACGGGAAGCTACGCGGGCGCGCCCCGGCTGGCGGCCATGACGTGGGGCGCGGAGGATCTCGCAGACGCGCTGGGTGCGAGTGAGAACCGCAACGCCGACGGCAGCTACGGCTTTACCTATCAGCTGGCGCGCAGTCTTTGCCTCGTCGGCGCGGCCGCCGCCGGTGTGCCCGCCATCGAGACCATTCAGGGCGATTTCCGGGACGAAGCGGGTCTTCGCAAGCGCGCTTCAGAGGTGCGGCGCGCAGGGTTTCGCGGCATGCTGGCCATTCACCCGGCGCAAGTCGATGTAATCAATGAAGCCTTCACGCCGAGCGCCGAGGAGCTCGCGGCTGCGCAACAGATCGTCGATTTGTTCGCCGCCAATCCGGGCGCCGGCGCGATCGGCTACAAAGGAGCCATGCTCGATCGGCCGCATCTGGCGCGCGCGCAAGCTTTGCTGGCGCTCGCAGCACGGCGATGACTGCCGAGCCGCATCGATGACCGTCGTGACGGATGCAAGCCGGCTTGATCTGCGCGCTTACCTGCGCCCAGGCGACCACATCGTCTGGGGGCAAGCCTGCGGGGAGCCGACGACGCTCGTCGAGGTGCTGATCGCACAGGCCGAGGGCATCGGCCGCCTCTCCGCATTCGCGGCCACCAGCTTCTCGGGCCTCTTGAGCGCGGAGGCAGCGGCCAAGTTCAGCCTCTCCAGCATGGGCGCCATCGGCGCGCTGCGCGCGGTGGCCGCGGCGGGGCGGCTCGGCATCGTGCCCTGTCACGTGAGCCAAATCGGCCCGATGATCGAGCAGGGCCTGATCGGCTGCGATGTTGCGTTCGTGCAGGTGAGCCCACCGGACGCCCACGGCAATCACAGCTTCGGCCTCATCAATGATTTCGTCCAGGCCGCGGTAGCAAAGGCACGCGTGGTCATCGCCGAGGTGAATGAGCGCGTGCCTTTCACTCTCGGGGATGCGGTGCTACCGGCGGCGCGTATCGATTGCGCCGTGCATGTCGCGCGCACGCCGGTCGAGGTTCCGCAGGCGCAGATCGGCGAGACCGATCGGTCGATCGCGAAGATCGCGGCCGGCTACATCGAGGACGGCGCGGTGCTTCAAGTCGGCATCGGCGCGGTGCCCGACGCGATTCTGCGATTGCTCCGGGATCGCAGGGACCTCGGAGTGCATTCGGGCATGATCGGCGACGGTCTCGTCGATCTGGTCGAGGCGGGCGTGATCACCAATGCGCGCAAGCCGATCGATGCGGGCGTGTCCATCACCGGCGCGCTGATCGGCACGCGGCGGCTTTATGAGTTCGCGCACCGCAATCCGAAAATCGGAATGCGCAGCTCCGCCTCTACGCATAACGAGGCGACGCTGTCGCGGCTTGATCGGCTGGTGACGATCAACTCGGCGGTGGAGGTCGATTTGACGGGCCAGGTCAATGCGGAGCAGAGCGGCAGTCAATATATCGGCGGGACGGGCGGCCAGGTCGATTATGTTCGCGCCGGCAGCCGCTCACGCGGCGGCCACTCCCTCATCGCATTGCCCGCGACGGCCAAGGGCGGCAAAGTCAGCCGTATCGCGGTGGCGCTGTCCGGGCCCGTCACCACGGCGCGAAGCGATGTGGACGTGATCGTCACCGAGTTCGGCGCGGCCGAGCTCAAGGGACAAACGCTTGCCGAGCGTGCGCGGCGCCTGATCACCATCGCGCATCCCGATTTTCGAGAGGAGCTGGAGCGGGCGGCCCAGATCATCAAGCGCAGGGGATTCTAATGAGCGATGCGATACTGTTCGACGCGCGCGGTGACGGCATCGCGGTCATCACCTTGAATCGTCCCGAGGCCCGCAACGCCTTGGGCAAGGAGATCCGTGAAGGTCTCTTCGGTGCGTGGGATCGATTCGAGCGCGATCCGGCGCTTAAGGTCGCCATCCTGACGGGGTCGGGAGAGAAGGCCTTTTGCGCCGGCGGCGATCTGAAAGAGATGGTGGAGCGGCAGCTCGCGGTGCCGCCCAGGGACATGTTCCCGGTGCCGGGAGACAATATCGAACTCACGAAGCCGACGATCGCCGCCGTGAACGGGATAGCCTTTGCCGGCGGCTGGATGATCGCGCAGGCTTGCGATCTGTGCGTCGCCAGCACACGAGCGCAATTCGCAATCACCGAGGTCAAGGTAGGCCGCAGCTCGCCCTGGGCCGCGCCGCTGATCCACATGATCCCTCAGCGCATCATGATGGAGATCGTCCTCACCGGAAAGCCGATCAGTGCGCAACGCGCTTACGAGATAGGATTCGTCAACCGGCTCGTAGAACCCGATCAGCTCATGCCTGCCGCGCTCGAACTGGCCGGCGAGATTCTCGACGGTGCGCCGCTGTCGGTGCGGGCGGCGCGGGACATGGTCATGCTGTCGACCGAGATGGGCCGCTCCGCGGCTTTGAAAGCCGCGCGGCACGCCTCGGAAGTCGCGTATCGCAGCGAGGATGCGCAGGAAGGCCCGAAAGCCTTCGCCGCGAAGCGGCGACCGCGTTGGAAGAATTCTTAAACCGGTCTCTGCGTCACCATGCCGAAGCTATAGCGAATGTGATCGACGTGGCCGGACGGCACGACCGGAAAGACTACCGGCGCATCGGTCTTGCGAATGGCCCCCATTTCTCGGGCGACATCCTCGATTGACCAGCTGCTGCGATACACGCCCGGGGATTCGGCGATGAAGGCCCGGGCGACGCGGCCGGCGATGGAAATCAGCATCTCCGCCGTAATCGAGCAGGACTCGTGCGCCAGCCAGCCGACCACGGGCGCCACCAATTCCGGAGTCATGGGAGGGTAGGCGCTGATGTCGATCCCCTCGGCCATCCGCGTCACGGCTCCGGGCACGATGACGTTGCACTTGACGCCCTCGGCCGCGCCCTCGAGGGCAATGACGTTGGACAATCCAATCAGGCCCGCTTTCGCAACGCCGTAATTCGCCACGCGGTGATTTCCGTACAGCCCGCCGATGGACGAGGTCAGAACGACACGGCCATAGCCTGCCTTACACATGAGAGGAAAGGCGGGGCGCACGACGTGAAACGCGCCGCGCAAGTGGACGTCGAGAACCGCATCGAAGTCTGCCTGCGTCATGTCCTTCAAAGACGCAGCGCGGACGTTGCCGGCGTTATGGATGAGGACATCGATTCGGCCGAATCGGTCCAGAGCCGCCTGGACGATGGCCTGACCACCATGGGGCGTCGCCACTGATGCGGTGCAAGCGACGGCTTCTCCGCCGAGAGCTCTGATCTCGCGCGCCACTTCCTCCGCGGGACCCGCATCCACGCCTTCTCCCTTCAGGCTGCCGCCCGGGTCGTTCACCACGACCTTGGCGCCCCTCGAAGCGAGCAGCAGGGCGTAGCTGCGCCCCAAGCCCCGGCCGGCGCCGGTGATGACCGCGACCCGACCGTCGAATCTCAATTCTGACATTGGCCCACTCCCCGGGTTGAATATCGGCGACACTAACATATGTCATTGGTGCGCTAGTAGACAACACCGTTGATTATGAATATCATCATTGGAACCAGTTGGGGGAGTGAGTATGCGGTGCGCGCCAACGCGAACGCCTGACGATGTCGACGTACCTGCGCTGCAAAAAAAATACCTCCGCGAGCGCGACAAGCGCCTTCGTCCCGAGGGCCAGAGCCAATACGTGCGGCCGGTCGGCGGTCCCGCCGGCAGCTTCGAAGCCGATCCTCACATGCCGGTGCGAGCCCGAGCTCCGATCTCGGAGGAAGTCGACGTCGTCATTCTAGGCGCCGGCTGGGGAGGCCTCATGGCCGCCTACCATCTCACTCAGGCGGGTGTCACCAATTTCCGGAATGTGGATACCGCGGGGGACTTCGGCGGCGTGTGGTACTGGAACCGCTATCCCGGTATTCAGTGCGACAACGAATCCTACTGCTACCTGCCGCTCCTCGAGGAGATGGGCTTCTTGCCGTCGAAGAAGTTCGCCGACGGTTTGGAGATCTTCGAGTACTGCAGGTCCATTGCAAAGCGCTATGGCTTCGCCGACCGGGCGCTATTCCATACGCTGATCAATACGCTGCGCTGGGACGAGAACCTCAAGCGCTGGCATGTCGGCACGAATCGCGGCGACGACATTCGCGCCCGCTTCGTGATCCTCGCCTGCGGCGTCCTCAACATGCCGAAGCTCCCGCGCATTCCCGGCATCGACAAGTTCAAGGGAAAGATTTTCCATACCGCTCGCTGGGACTACGGCTATACGGGCGGCAGCTACCAAAAGCCCGTCCTCGACAAGTTGTCCGACAAGCGCGTTGCCATCGTGGGGACGGGAGCGACCGCCATTCAGGCAGTCCCCTATCTGGGCAAGTACGCCCAGCAGCTCTACGTCATTCAGCGCACGCCTTCGAGCGTGGATGAGCGGCCCAACCCGCCCACCGACCCCGCGTGGGCGCAATCACTGCAGCCCGGCTGGCAGAAAGAGCGGCAGGAGAATTTCCACCACGCCGCCATGGAAGGCTTGCGACCCGGCGAGCCGGATCTCGTCTGCGACATCTGGACCGAGATCAGCCGCAACTTGGCCGCCGAGCTCGAGGCCGAAGGCTGGCCGCAGCTCGCTCCCGAGCAAATCGCGGCGCGGCGGGAGGCGATCGATTACCGCGTCATGGAACGCCTGCGCCGTCGAGTCGACGAGATCGTGAAGGACAAGGAAACGGCCGAGGCCTTGAAGCCCTACTACCGCTTCCTGTGCAAGCGGCCCCTGTCGAGCGATGAGTTTTACCCGACCTTCGCGCGCCCCAACGTGGAGCTAATCGACGTTTCAGATTCCAAGGGCGTGGAGCGCCTGACTGAACGCGGCTTCGTCGCCAACGGCAAGGAGTACGAAGTCGACTGCATGATTTTCGCGAGCGGCTTCGAGGTGACCAGCGACCTCAATCGTCGTTGGGGAATCGACGTGGTTCAAGGTCGAGCAGGCCGCTCGATCTACGATCATTGGGCGGACGGGCCCAAGACGCTGCATGGCACGATGACTCACGGGTTTCCGAACCAGTTCTACATCGGATACATTCAGGGCGGCCTCAATGCCTCGGTGACGGAGCAGTTCGGCAAGCAGGGCCAGCACATCGCTTATGTCATCAGCGAGGCTCTGCAGCGCGGCGCCGCCGCGGTCGAGACCAGCAAGGGAGCCCAAGACGCCTACGTGCGACACTTCGAGGAATTGGAGGTCGACCTGTCGGGCTTCTTGCGGCAGTGCCCACCGAGTTACTTCAATAACGAGGGCGAAGACAGACCCAAATGGGCCCTGTTCCGCGGCTACGGCGCGGGGTGGGACGCGTTTCAGAAACTGCTCAAGGACTGGCGCGATCAGGGCGAGCTGAAAGGCCTCACCCTGGAGCGATGAGCCCAGAGGCGCGCGCGGCTTTTAGTCGCCGAGGGTCATTTCCCTAACGGAAGCGATCTGAGATGCTAGGGAACTCAGTCGGGACTAGGAGGACATGTGGACACTTTGACCAACGTGAGCGTCGAAGATCTGGCAGAACCCGTAACCTACCCGGTCGAAGCCTTCGTTTCCCCGGATTACGCCCGCGCAGAGGCCGATCGCCTTTGGGCCAAGGTGTGGCAGGTCGCCGGACGAGTGGAGGAGATTCCCGAGCCGGGCGACTACATCACCTATGAAATCGGTGAGGACTCGATCCTGATCGTGCGCACCGCGACCGCTGCGATCAAGGCATATCACAATGTGTGCCCGCATCGCGGCCGCCGGCTGATCGATACTCCTCCCGGCGAGAATCGGGCCTGCGGCAAGAAGAAGGCCTTCGTTTGCGGCTTCCATGGCTGGACGTTCAATCTCGACGGCAAGAATACCTACATCCTCGACAAGGACGATTGGAAGGGCGTACTCGATGAGGGGCGCACCTCGCTCTACGAGGTCAAGGTCGACACCTGGGGCGGCTGGCTTTTCATCAACATGGATCCGAACGCCGTACCCTTGCGCGAATATCTCGAGCCCGCCGCCGGCATCCTCGACCCCTTCCAGTTCGAGAAGATGCGTTATAAGTGGCGCCAGTGGGTGATATTCGACTGCAACTGGAAGACGGCACTCGAGGCGTTCATGGAGCCGTATCACGTCGCAGGCACGCACCCGCAGTTGCTCAAGTACGGTCAGTACTACGCCTACAGCGCGGCGCATGGATTGCACGGGGTCAGCGGCTTCGACGAGCGCGACCCGGCCATGAAGATGAAGCAAAGCAGCACCATCACGCGGGCCGGCTTGGGGAGCGACGCCCGCATCTCGACCTATGAGCTGCAGAGCGAGGTTTACACCACGGTCAACAACGCGAGCACCACCGAGACGCTGGTCAATGCGGCGAAGCGCCTGGTCGACGAGCTTCCCGAAGGGACGCCTCCCGATCAGGTGATCAAGCATTGGCTCGCGCGAGCCCGCGCGGACGATGCGGCACGCGGCGTGATCTGGCCGACGATCACCCCGCAGCAGATGTCGGATGCGGGTCTCGCCTGGCATATCTTTCCGAACATGTCGATTTTGCAAGGCATCACCTTTGCGCTGTGCTATCGCGCGCGGCCATACGGCGGCGATCCGCACAAGTGCATTTTCGAATCCTATGCGATCGAGCGTTTTCCTGAGGGACTGGAGCCCAAAACGAGCTGGGTCTACGCGGAACCGACGGCGGAGAAGTGGGGCTCGGTGCTTGCGCAGGATTTCTCGAACATGGCTGCGGTGCAGAAGGGCATGAGGTCGCGCGCTTTCCGCGGGCCCCAGCCCAATCCGCATCAGGAGCGCAAGGTCACGAACTTCCATCGCAACCTGGCGAAGTACATGGGTAGCGGAGCGCCTCGGCTCCTCAAGTAGATTAGATGCGCGCGATCCGATCGACTCGGGGGAAGCGCTTGGCGAACAAACGACAAAACGAAGGTAAGAGTCAATCATGACAGTCAAAGTCTACGAACGAATCCTGCAACTCTTCGAGGCCGAGGGCATCAAGACGCTATTCGGTATTCCCGATCCGAATTTCGTCCACATGTTCATCACGGCCGAAGAGCGCGGCTGGAAAGTCGTCGCTCCCCATCACGAGGAGTGTGCCGGCTTCATGGCCGATGCGGCATTCCGCATGACCGGAAAACCCGGTCTTTGCATCGGGACGCTCGGCCCGGGCATTGCCAATCTGGCCGGCTCCATCATGTGTGCCAAAGTGGAAAACTCGCCCGTCATTTTCCTGGGCGGACAGCGGGCGCGCATCACGGAGCAGCGGGTGCGCCGCGGCCGCATCCAGTTCGTCAAGCAGTCCGGCCTCATCGAGCCTTCAGTGAAATACTGCGCAAGCATCGAATACGCCAATCAGACCGATGAGATCATCCGCGAGGCGCTGCGCGTCGCGCAGACGGGTACGCCAGGGCCGGTGTACATCGAGTATCCGCAGCACGTGATCCTCGAAGATCTCGACGTGCCGGCAGCGCTTGCGCCGGAAAGCTACCGGCTCGTTCAGCAGGGGGCGAGCGCGCAGATGATCGCGAAGGCCGCGCAGCTCGTGAAGGCTGCGAAGCAGCCGATCCTGCTCGTGGGGCACGGCGCGCATTGCGCACGCGCGGGTGAATCGATCAAGGCACTTGCCAAGCTGATGAACTGCCCGGTGATTCAGACCTCCGGCGGCACGGCATTCATCGAGGGGCTGGAGGATCGAACGTTCCCCTATGGATTCTCGGCCGCAGCGGTCGAGGCCGTGGTGAAGTCCGACCTCTGTATCGCCATCGGCACGGAGCTCGGCGAGCCGGTCCATTTCGGCAAATGGCGTCACTGGGCCGAGAACAATGCCAATCGCAAGTGGATCTATGTGCAGCTCGATCCCACCGCGATCGGTGTAAATCGACCCATCGATGTGCCGCTGGTCGGCGACTTGCGGGCGATCGTCCCGCAGCTGGTCGAGGCCCTCAAGGGCTCCGAGCGCTCCGCATCGCCGGAGCTCGCGGGTTGGATGAAGAAGGACGCGGATCAACTGAAGGAATTGGCGGAGTCTGCTCCTTCCGGAAAGACGCCCATCCATACGGCCCGTTTCGTGGTCGAGGCGACCCAGGCCTTCCCGAAAAACGGCATCATGATTCGCGATGGCGGCGCGACGGTCATCTTCCAGTGGACTTACTCCCAAGCGAAGCCGCACGACGTGATCTGGAATCAGAATTTCGGACACCTCGGCACCGGACTTCCGTATGCCGTCGGCGCGATGGTCGCCGAGGGCGGCAAGCGCCCGGGGATGCTGCTCACCAGCGATTCCTCATTCCTGTTCCACATCTCGGAGCTGGAGACCGCCGCACGACTGAAGCTGCCTCTCGTGTGCGTGGTCGGCGTCGACAACCAATGGGGTCTCGAGGTGGGCGTCTACAAGCGCACCTTCGGCAAAGGGTCGAAGGAGACGGGCGTGCACTGGAGCAAGGACGTGCGGTTCGACAAGATTGCCGAGGGCTTCGGCTGCTACGGCGAATACGTCGAGCGGGCGGAGGACATCGGCCCCGCGATCAAACGCGCCTACGCGAGCGGCAAGACGGCCGTCATCCACGTGCCCATCGACCCGATCGCGAATTCGGAGGAGATGCCGAACTACGGTGAATTCCGGACGTGGTACGCGGAAGGACAGCAGTAAGCAATTGCGCGCCCGGTAAGAGCCGGGTGCCTCAATGAGGTCGAGTCATCTATGCGCGAATATCTGAAGTTCTATATCGACGGAAAGTGGGTCGATCCGGCGGAGCCGAAGACGCTGGACGTCATCAACCCGGCGACCGAGCGGGTCGGCGGCAAGATATCGCTCGGCTCGGCCACCGACGTCGACCGTGCCGTCAAGGCGGCTCGCAAGGCGTTCGCAACGTGGTCGCTGACGAGCCGCGAGGAACGCCTCGATGTGCTGAAGCGCATTCTCGAGCAGTACCAGAAGCGCATCGGCGACTTGGGCGCGGCGATCACCGAAGAGATGGGCGCACCGGTAGCGCTCGCCAACGGCTTTCAGGTCGGGCTGGGGGTTGCGCACCTCAACACGGCCATCGAAGTGCTGAAGAGTTTCCGCTTCGAGGAGCCGCGCGGGGCGACGATGATCGTGAAGGAGCCGATCGGCGTCTGCGGTCTGATCACTCCCTGGAACTGGCCGTTGAACCAGATCGCCGTCAAAGTTTTTCCGGCACTCGCGACCGGCTGCACGGTCGTCCTCAAGCCCTCCGAAGTGGCGCCGTTCTCGGCTCAGATCTTCGCCGAAATCATGGACGCGGCACGCGTGCCCGCCGGTGTATTCAACTTGATCCAGGGCGATGGCCCGGGTGTCGGGGCGGCGCTCGCCCGCCATCCCGACGTCGACTTGGTCTCGTTCACCGGCTCGACGCGCGCCGGCGTCGACATTGCGAAGAACGCCGCCGCCTCCGTCAAGCGTGTGTGCCAGGAGTTGGGCGGCAAGAGCCCGAACATCATTCTCGACGATGCAGACTTCGCCAAGCACGTGGCTGCCGGAGTTGCGTCCATGATGGGCAATTCCGGCCAAACCTGCAGTGCGCCCTCGCGCATGCTCGTGCCCAAGGCGCGCATGGACGAAGCCATCCGCATCGCGCGGGAGGCTGCGTCCAAGGTGACGGTCGGCGATCCCAACGGCAATTTTGCGATCGGTCCGGTGGTGTCGAAAGCCCAGTTCGAGAAGATCCAGGCGTTGATCAAGAAAGGCAGCGACGAGGGCGCCACCCTCGTTGTCGGCGGCCTGGGGCGGCCGGAAGGGCTCAAACAGGGTTTTTACGTGAAGCCCACCGTCTTCGCGAACGTGACCAACGGCATGACGATTGCCCGCGAGGAAATCTTCGGGCCGGTGCTCACCATCTTGGGCTACGACAATCTCGACCAGGCCGTCGAAATCGCCAATGACACCGAATATGGACTGGCCGGCTACGTCGCAGGTGCCGATCTCGACAAGGCTCGCGCCGTGGCGCGCAGGCTTCGCGCCGGGTGGGTATCGATCAACGACGGCTTCGATTTCAATGCGCCCTTCGGCGGATACAAAAAGAGCGGCAACGGCCGCGAGTGGGGTGAGTTCGGCTTCAACGAATACGTCGAGATCAAGGGTGTGCTCGGCTACGCCCCCGCTACCGCGACCCAATGAGGGGCTGAACCCTGCGCCGCTTACCTAGAAAAGCGCCATGTCATCTGTAGTCAAGGCTTTTGACGTGAAATGTCTGTATGCGCGCGTCTACAATGAGTGACAAGTACGCATCCGCCTGAAGATGCGAAGAATTCCTTGGATTGGCAGCAACGGGGAGGGGATTCAAGATGGCAATCGGCAAGTCGTTATCGCTATGCATGGTGCTGGCCCTTTGCTTGGCTGCGTGGAGTGCTCCTCGCGCGCAGACCACGAATGAGGCCCAAGCGGGTAGCGGCCAGCTCGAGGAGATCACGGTCACCGCCCGCAAGCGGACGGAATCCATCCTCAACGTGCCGGTTGATGTGCAGGCGCTGCCCGCCTCGCAGTTGCAAACGTTTCAGGTGACCCAGCTGACGGATTTGCCCTCGCTCGTTCCCGGCCTCAATTTCGGCACCTCGCTGCTCTCGATCGGCACGCTGGTCTCGATCCGCGGCGTCGGCACGGCATCGCAGGATCCGGGCGTCGACCAATCGGTTGCGCTGAACATCGACGGCTTGGCGCTCGGCAACGGCCTCGCCTTCTCCAGCGGTATGTTCGATATCGGCAGTGTCGAAGTACTCAAGGGACCGCAGGCGCTCTTCTTCGGCAAGGAGAGCCCGGGCGGCGTGGTCTCGCTGAACACGGCCGATCCGACCGATCAGTTCGAGATGAGCGGCACCGCCGCGTACGAATTCGAGTCCGTGCAGCCCCGCGCTGAGTTCGTCGTTTCGGGTCCCGTGACCGACACGCTGAAACTGCGGCTCGCCACCATGTACGATCAGCAGGAAGGGTACTTCTATAACGATGCGATCGCCGAGCCCGGCACGGGCGCGGCACCCCCGGGCTACTCGCGCGCGCCCTGGGGCAAAGAGTCCATCACCCGGATCACCGCGTTGTGGGATCCGACCGCGGAGTTCAGCGTCAAACTGAAGATCAATGAGGCGTACCAGCGCTATTCCTTCGATGATCTCCTGCAGTTCAACTCGTGCCCGGCCGGCACCGCTCCCCTCCCGTTTCTGCCCGATTTCATCGGCGGTGGCGAGAATTGCCTGCTCGACCGCACGATGCGCGAGGTCAATTTGAGTCCCACGGCCTTCCCGGGGATCCTGAACGGCGGCACGCCGTTCCTGATGGCGGATCAACGCTTCGGCACTCTGACATTGCATTATCGCCCCACGGGCGATCAGGATTTTTCGTCCACGACCGGCTATTACCACGTGACGTCCTCGAGCATGGTGAATCCCTCGGACGCCACCTACGCGGGACCCTTCATCGGCGTCAACAATCGCTATTACCGTCACGACTTCACCGAGGAAGTGCGCGACACCAGCGACTACAAGGGGCCTGTGAACTACACCCTCGGCGCTCTCTTGGAAAATGGCTACTTCAGTGATCAGGTGCAAGTCTTCGGCAACACGGCGGACCATCTCCCGCCGAACCTGGTGGACGGCATCACCCCCGTCGCGATCAAGACCCGCTCGGTGTTCGGTCAGATCCGCTGGGACATCATCGACCGGCTCGAATTCGCCCCCGGTGTGCGCTGGACCGATGAAGACCGAACCGAAGATCCCTACAACGTCCTCTTGCACGCGCCGACGGTGACTCCGGAGCCCTCGCTTCACTACAACAACACGTCGCCCGAAGTCACGCTGACTTACAGGCCTTCGGACGACATGACGGTGTACGGCGCCTACAAACAGGGCTTCAAGTCGGGATCTTTCAGCACCGCGACGCCGCCGGTGAGCGGCGAGAACAATTCGTTCGGTGAAGAGAAGGTTCGCGGCGGCGAATTCGGTCTGAAGAGCTTCATGCTCGACCGCCGGCTCGCCGTGAACCTCGTCCCCTATTTTTATCGCTACGAAGGTCTGCAGGTCGGCGTCATCTCCCCGCCGCAGGCCGGTGTGCCCATCATCCAGACCTTAAATGCGGCAACCGCGCACATCTACGGTGTCGACCTCGATGGCGCTTTCCGTCCCGCTTCGCTCGAGCGGTTGCAAATCAACGGGAACGCGGAGTTCAACCATGGGCGCTACCTGGATTTCACCAATGCGCCCTGCTGGGGAGGGCAGTCCATCTCACAGGGTTGTAACCAGGCCTATAACCCTACCACCAAGGCCTATACGGCCCAGGATCTCTCGGGCACGCCTCTGATCCGCGCTCCTAATTTGACGGCGAACGTGGGCTTCACTTACACGCTGCCGGTCATGAGCCAGTACCAGCTGGTATTCAGCAACAACAATTCCTACACGACCCGCTACGTGAGCGACCTCGCCATCGGTCGCCCCGGCAACGACAATTACCAGGGCGGCTATGCGAAGATCGATGCGGGCCTGAAGTTGCACGATCCGACCAACTTCTGGGAAGTTGCTCTGATTGCCAACAACATCAACAACAAAGTGACCTCGGGAAATTGCGCTTCCTCCGCCTACAAGCAGGGCGTCATCATTCCGAATCCCTCCGGAGGCGCCGTCCCGGGAGAACCCGATGCAATGACTTGCTTCGCCGACCCGGGACGAGAGATCTGGCTGCGGGTGACCGTGAGGCCCTTCGGCTCGCACAGCTAGCCGAGGCGGGACAGAGCTCGCACGAGGGGTGCCGGTCGCGCCGCTCGCGTCGCCTTTAGCGCCCGCTCGGAAACAGCCGGCTGAGGGTACCTCCGAGCGGGGCGGGCATGAAGCTGTCGCCATAGGGCCAGTCCATGAAGCCCAAGGCGGCGATCGTGCCCCCATCGATATGCAGCGTGGTACCGGTAATCGAGCGCGACAGGTCGCTCGCCAGGAACAGCACGCCGTTCACGACGTCCTCGACGGTGGGTGCCTTTTTCAGTGGCACATACATCTTGTACGTTGCGGCAAGCGCATCCTCGCCCAGCGCGGCGAGGCGTGCAAAATCCTCAGGGTAGAGCGCGCTGTTCGAGGCACGTGCCGGGGAGGTGTCGGGCGCGATCAAATTGACGCGGATGCCATCACCGCCGAGCTCCACGGCCAGAGCGCGGCTGAAGTTGGTGGTCGCCGCCTTGGCTCCGGCATAGACCGCATAGGTCGCCGCACCGCGATGCGCTTCGATGGTAGTGAAGTTGATGATGCTTCCGCCGCGCCCGCCGCGTCGAATGAGGGGGATGGCGCGCTGCACGCTGTCGATGATGTAACCGTAGTTCAGCCGGATGTCGCGGGCGTTGTCTGCGCGCGTGGTCTCGACGAAGAGCGAGCGCTTTACTCCGCCCGCGACGTTGACCACGATGTCGACGCGATCGAACTCCGCTGCGACGCGATCATAAAAGGCATCGAGAGCGTCCGCATCGGTCACGTCGGCGCGAACCGACAGAATCTGCGACCCCAGCGCCTCGACGTCCGGCACGATCGTGCGCACGGCCTCGTCGTCGTTGTCGCAAGCAGCAATATGGATTCCAGCCTGCGCCAGGGCCAGGGTGATTCCACGCCCCATGAAGCCGCCCGCCCCGCCGACCACCACAGCAACTTTGCCGGCGAGGCCGGCGTGAGCTTCCAGCAATCCCATGTATCCCCCGATAGGTTGGATGCGAGTCCCGCATCTTAAAACACAAACCTCACTTCGTCGGCGCTACCTCGCCGGACAGCTGATTGGTCAGCGTCTGTGCGGCGGAAAGCATGGCGTCCTGGAGTGCGGGTAATCCGCTTCTGCGCAAGGCACTGCCGATTCCGATGGCGACGAGCGCGTGACTGAGCTTCCCACGCGAGCGAAAGACGGGGACCGCGACCACGGTCACGCCGGTGATGTAGTTGCCGGGGTCGACGGCAAACCCCTGCGAGCGTGTGCGGCTGACCTGCGCTTTCCATTCATCGAGGCTTGGCGGGTCATCCCAGCGCAGCGTCTTGAACCGGGCTTCGAGCTCGGATGGCGGGTGATCGCCGAAGGCGGCGATGCACCGACCCGTCGCGCTGATGAGGGCCGGAAAGCGGCTGCCGATTTGTGTACTGAGCTGAAGCGTGTGTCCCGATTGGGACACCGCCACGACGATGATGTGCTCCAAGCCTACGATCTGAACTCCGAGCATCGTCACGTCGAACGCTTGACCGATCCGATCGAGCACGGGCTGGGCGAGATCGTTGAAACGGTTGCGCCTAAGCCAATGCCGCGCCAGCGTGAGCACGCCTGCTTCCAGAGAATATCGCTTCGTCTCGGGATCGAACGAGACGAACTCCTCGGCGACCAGCGCTCGGAGCACGTGTAGGCAGGTGCTCGGAACGAGCCCGAGCTCGCGTGCGATGGATTGCACGCCTAGCGGCGCATTGCTTTTTCCGAGCAACCGCAATACGGCTGCAGCGCGCGAGATCGCGGGCGCTTTGGTCGCTTTCACGGCGCGTGCCAGCTCACGGTCGGGTCGCAAGGCGGGTTGGCGCGCGTCAGTCATGGTAGCTCTCACCCTTATATTTGCGGCTATATGCCGCGGCTATACGTCTGCCGGAGGCGCATGTTGCTGCCGACACTCGTTGTTGTACATATAGAATGGTATTCGATATTTGCAATGACTTCCATCTTCTGGCACATTGCTCGAGCTACAGCCCGCCGCGACACCGTCGAGAAAACTCCGCTTGAAGATGCAGCTGACCGAATACACCGGCTACGCGGACGCCCAGAAGTTTGCCGATTCCAAGGCACTGTGGGACTTGTTCAGCGGCAATCGCGATCATTTCAACATTGCCGATGAGTGCATCGGCCGGCACGCCGATGGCTCGGGCCGTATCGCGGTGCGCATCGCGCACGCGGACGGAACGGACACCGCCCTCTCCTTCGACGAACTTGCGGCCGGCTCCGCGCGCTTCGCCCACTGGTTGGAACGAAACGGCATCCAGCGCGGCGACCGCATCGCCTTCATGCTCGAGCCCTCGTTGCCTTTCTATCTGAGCCTGTTCGGCGCCATGATGATGGGAGCGATCAGCGTGCCGATGTTCACGCTGTTCGGCCTCGACGGCCTCAAGCTGCGCATCGATGACTGCAAGCCGAAACTGCTGATCACGAACGCCGAGAAAGCGCCGATCGCGAAGGAAATCGAGGGACTCCGCGTCGTGGTGGCCGATGCCGAGCTGCTCGATGAGATCGCGCGTCTACCGGCCGGCTATCAAACGTCGACGCGCGCCGAGGATATGGCGGTGTTTCAATACACCTCCGGCACCACGCGCGAATTGCCGGCGGCGGTCAAGCACTCGCACCGCACGGTAGTGACACTCATGTTTGCCGCGCTTTACGGAACCGGCATCCGACCGGGCGACGAGTTTTTCTGTCCGTCTTCCCCCGCCTGGGGTCACGGGCTCTGGCACGGCACGCTTGCGCCGCTCGCACTCGGCGTCACGACCGGCACATTCGCCGGCCGCTTCGATGCGGTGCGTCTCATGAAGGCGCTGCAAGACTATGGGATCACGAACCTGTCGGCGGCCGCCACCCACTACCGGATGATGAAGAACTCCGGCAAGGCGGGGGATTTCGCTTTTTCCGTCAAGAAGCTCTCGTATACCGGCGAGCCCATCGATGCCGCGACCCTTGAATTCATCGACCGCACCTTTCACGTACCGGCGTGCAGCATGTACGGCACGACGGAGATCGGCGTCGTGCTGGTGAACTACCCGGGCGCGAGCGACTACGTCGTCAAGCCGGGCTCGCTCGGCAAGCCGGTGCCGGGATTGAAGCTCGAGGTGCAGAAGCCGGACGGAACCCCAGCGGAACCCGGCGTGGTCGGTGAGCTCATGCTGTGGCGGCGCGATCGCTGGGAGACCACCAAGGATCTCGCGAAGATCGACGAGGATGGCTATTTCTATCATGCCGGCCGGGCGGACGACGTCATCATTTCTGCCGGCTGGACCATGAGCGCAGTCGAAATCGAGAACACGCTGCTCAAGCATCCCGATGTGAAAGAAGCGGCCATCATCGGCGTGCCGGATGCGACGCGGGGTCAGGTTGCGAAGGCGTTCATAGTCACCGACCGTTCGCCCAGCGAAGAGTTTGTCGATGAGCTCAAGAACTTCACCCGCGGGCGGTTGAGTCAGCACGAATTCCCGCGTCACATCGCCTTCGTGGGCGAGCTTCCCAAAACGCCGGCGGGCAAGGTACATCGCAAGATCCTACGCGAACGCGAAGCCGCGGCCGCGATTGCGCATTAAGAATAATCAGGAGACGAGAATGCAAACCATCAGCAAACCCAGCACCAGCCGGTTTCCCAAGATCACCGAGGAGGGGCTCGACGATTTGCGCAAGCGCATCGGCGTGCCGATCACCGACACGATCGAGCCGTGGAATTACGAGGCGACCCGCGACGGCATCCGTCATTATGCGCACGGCATCGGCGACGACAACCCGCTGTGGACCGATCCCGCCTATGCGGGAAAAACGCGCTACGGAACCATCGTAGCGTTGCCGAGCTTTCTATTCTCGACCAGCCGCATCGTGTCGGGATATTGCGGGGGGCTTTCGGGCATCCACGCCATGTGGGCGGGTGCGGAATGGACGTGGTACAAGAACGTGCTGCGCGGCGACACCATTGCCACTCAGGCGTACCTCAAGGATTTGATTGAGCACAAGACGCGCTTCGCGGGCCGCTCGTTCCAGCAGATCTATCACGTCGATTTCTTCAACAGCCAAGGCGACAAGCTCGCGGACTGCGACTCCTGGGTATTCCGTACCGATCGCGACGAGGCGCGCGAGCGCGGCACGAAATATACCGAAGCCCGCGGGCGCGTGGAGCCGTTCAAGGATGAGCAGCTCGCCGAGTTCTACAAGCTCTACGAGGCTGAGGAAATCCGGGGCGCCACTCCGCGCTATTGGGAAGACGTCCAGGAAGGCGAGGCCCTGCCGCGCATGATGAAAGGCCCGATGACGGTCACCGGATTCATTTGCTATGCGCAGGGCTGGGGCGGCCTTTATATCCGTGCCAACAAGCTCGCCTGGAAGATGCAATCGAAGCATCCCGGCCTCGGCATCAAGAATCGGTTCAACGTGCCGGACTGCCCCGAGAGAGTTCATTGGGACGAAGCGTTCGCGCTCGAGGTCGGCGCACCGGGCGCTTATGACTACGGTCCCGAGCGGTGCTCCTGGTTGACGCACCACATCACCAACTGGATGGGGGACGACGGCTTTCTGCAAAAGAGCAAGTGTCAAGTCCGCCGCCACAATCCGGACGGCGACGTGATATTCATCGACGGCGTCGTCAGCCGCAAGTTCGTCGAGGCAGGCAAACATCTCGTGGAAGTTCGCCAGAATGCCGAGACGCATCGCGGCGAAGTGTCGGCGAACGGTTCGGCGATCGTGGAGTTGCCCAGCCGCGCTCAGACTCGCTAAGCTCCGAGAGAAACCAGAGCACGGGGGCGCTCATGCCAGAACTCAGATTCGACGATCGAGTAGCCGTCATCACCGGCGCGGGTAGGGGGCTTGGGCGCGCCTATGCCGAGCTTCTCGCATCCAGAGGGGCCAAAGTCGTCGTCAACGATCCCGGCAGCACCATCAAGGGAGACGGCATCGAGGCCGACCCCGCGGCGGAAGTGGTGCGTGCGATCAAGGCGGCCGGGGGCGAGGCGGTTGCCTGCACCGAGTCGGTGGCGACGCCCGCAGGTGGCAAGGCGATCATTGCGGCCGCGCTCGATCAATACGGGCGCATCGACATTTTGATCCACAATGCCGGCATCGTCCGGGGCGCACTGCTCGAGGAACTCACCTACGAGGATTTCGAGGCGGTCCTGGACGTGCATCTGCGTGGGGCTTTTCACGTCGTGCGGCCGGCGTTTCCTCGCATGTGCAAGGCGGGATACGGCCGTATCGTGCTCACCTCGTCGATCAATGGAATCTACGGAAATGCAAAAGCGCTGAACTACAGCGTCGCCAAGGCGGGCACGATCGGACTGTCCAATGTCGTCGCGCTCGAAGGCGCCGCCAAAGGCGTGAAGTGCAACGTCATCCTTCCCGGGGCCGTCACCCGAATGGCGGCCGGTTTGGATATCAGCGCCTATCCGCCGATGACCCCGGATCTCGTGGCACCGGTCGTGGGGTGGCTGGCCCACGAATCCTGCTCGATCACCGGGGAGATGCTGGCGTCGATGGCCGGGCGCGTCGCGAAGGCATTCGTCGCCGAGACGCGCGGTGTGTACCACCCCAAGTGGACCATCGAGCAAGTGGCTGAAGAGATCGACGCCATTCGCGACACGGAGCGTCCGGTGGTGTTTCCGGCCGTGCCTTCGGGGCACGTCGATCATTTGCGCTACAGTTTTGCCATGGCGAGGGCCGGGGGCAGCGCCTCTTAATCCGGGCACTCTCGGGCCTCCCCGCCCAGGGTGATGGAATGACCACGAGACACGCCAGATCGATCTGTCGAATCTGCTGCGCGAACTGCGGCGTGGTGATGGCCATTGATGACTCCCGCAACGCGATCGTCGATATCCGGGGCGACAAAGACAACCCCATGTCGCGCGGCTACGTCTGCTTCAAGGGGCTGCAGGCGGAGGAGATGCACCACGGCTCGTCTCGGCTGCTTCGTCCACGCAAGCGCCAGCCGGACGGCAGCTACATCGAGATCGACAGCGCACGCGCGCTCGATGAAATTGCGGCGAAACTGCGCCTCATTCTCGATCGTGACGGACCCGAGGCGGTCGCGACGTTCATGGGAACTCAATCGACTCTGATCTCGACGAATCTGCAGTTCTATTTCCTGCAAGCGATCGAATCTTCCCAGTTCTATTCGACGCACACCATCGACCAGTCGGCCAAGAGCGTGAGCTTCGAGCGCCAGGGAGGCTGGGGCGCGGGACTGCAGGACTTCGACCAGTCTGAGGTTCTCCTCTTCTTCGGCGCGAATCCTTTGGTCTCTCATTCCACCATGCCGGTGATGAGTCCCGATCCTTCGCGCATGCTGAGAAAGGCGAAAGAACGCGGGCTCAAGCTGATCTGCATCGATCCGCGTCGCACCGAAACGGCGCGCCGCGCCGACCTTTTCCTGCAGCCGCTGCCCGGTCGCGACGCAGCGATAGCGGCAGCGCTCGTGCGGCTGATCCTTGCGGAAGGCTGGGACGACGAGGATTTCGTGCGACAGCATGTCGGTGAAAGACGCATCACCGACTTGAAGGCAGCCGTGGCACCCTTCACGCCGGAGTTGGTCGAGCGCTGCGCTGACCTCATGCCGGGCCAATTACGCGCCGCGGCGCAGATGTTCGCGCGCGATTGCAAGAGCGGTGCTGCCTATGCGTCGACCGGCCCCTGCATGGCCCCGTTCTCGAATCTATCGCAGCACCTGGTCGACACCCTGAACATCATCTGCGGCCGGTTTCGGCGCGCCGGCGATAGAGCCATCGCGGACATGGTGTCGGCGAAGAGCGTCGCTCAAGCGGAGGTGATCCCGCCTCCCCGATCGTGGCAACACTATCCGCAGAGCCGCATCCGCGGCGTGGGCCGCCTCGGTTTCGATCGGCTGTCGAGCACATTGGCGGAGGAGATCCTGACGCCGGGTCCCGGTCAGATCCGCGCCTTGCTGGTCACGGGCGCCAATCCCGCGTCCAATTTGCCGGACCAGAAAAAGGCAGTGGCCGCGTTGCAGTCGCTCGAGCTGCTCGTTGCCGTCGACCCATACATGTCGGCCACTGCGCAGCTTGCGCATTACGTTCTGCCGCCTCGCCTGATGTACGAGCGAACGGACATCTCCTTCAGCATCGGATTGACTTACCCCGGGATGGCCATTTACCCCATGAATTGGGCTCAGCTCGCGCCCGCTGTCTTCGAGCCACCGGCCGGCGCGGATGTCGTGGATGATTGGTATGTCTATTGGTCTCTCGCCAAGCGGCTCGGTGTGCAAATTGCCTTCAACGGCATACCGCTCGACATGCGCGAGCCCCCGGCGATGGACACGTTGTTGTCGGCGCGTCTTGCGAACGCACCGCTCACGCTCGAGCAACTGCAAGCGGATCTAAAGGAATATCCGGCGGGCAAGGTCTATGACGCTCCCTGGGCGGTTGTCCAGCCGGCCCGGGCCGGGGCGAACGCCCAGTTCGACGTCATGCCGACTGACGTGGCGGCGGAAATGGAGCAGCTTCTTGCATCGAGCCTCGTGCGTGAGGCCGGAGCGGGGCAGGGCTTTACCCACCTACTTTCCTCTCGCCGCATGCAGCACGTGATGAACACGACCGGTATAAAGCTGGCTGGAACGCTTGCCCGCGTGCCGTATAATCCTGCCTATATGAATCCGGATGAGCTCGAGGCGCTGCGGCTGCAACCGGGCGACAAGATCGAAGTCGCCTCGCAGCACGGGCAAGTGCAGGCGATCGTGCAGCCGGACGAGACTTTGCGTCGCGGCGTGGTGTCCATCACGCATTGCTGGGGCGGCCTTCCGGACGAGGCGGGGCCCGGCGTGAACGTGAACCTTCTCACCAGCTGCGACACCGACGTACAACCCATCAATGCGATGCCGCGAATGTCGGCTATTCCCGTCAACATCAGGAAGGCGTGACCATGCCCGTGCAGAAACGTCGATTGGGGCAGTCACAGATCCTTACGGCACCGCTCGTGCTGGGGGGCAACGTCTTCGGCTGGACGCTGGACGAGGCGAAATCGTTTCGCATCCTGGACGAGTTCGTGAGCGCCGGTTTCGACTTCATCGACACCGCCGACGCCTATTCCAACTTCGTTCCCGGGAATGTCGGCGGTGAATCCGAAACCATCATCGGCAAGTGGCTGCAGCAGACCGGTAATCGCAATCGGGTCATCCTCGCCACCAAGGTCGGGATGCGCATGGGGGAGGGCATGCAAGGTCTGTCGAAGGCCTATATCTTCCGGGCGGTCGAGGATTCGCTGCGCCGACTCAAGACCGACTACATCGACCTTTACCAGTCGCACCGCGACGATCCCGACACTCCCCTCGAGGAGACGCTGCAAGCCTATGCGGAGCTGATTCGCCAGGGCAAGGTCCGTGCGATCGGTGCCTCGAACTACGAAGCGCCGCGGCTTCTCGAAGCGCTCGAGATCTCAAAGCGGGAGAATCTGCCACGCTATGAGAGTTTGCAGCCTCTCTACAATCTCTACGACCGCGCGGACTACGAAGGCAACCTCGAGGCGATCTGCCGGCAGCATGGCCTCGGTGTCATCACCTATTTCTCACTCGCGAGCGGATTTCTCACCGGAAAGTACCGTGCGGCGGAGGATCTCAAAAAAGGCGGGGCGCGGGGCGGGTTCGTCGGCCGATATCTGACGCCGCGCGGCGAGAAAATTCTGGGTACCCTGGACGAGGTTGCGGCCACTCACAAGAGCGCGCCGGCGTCGGTCGCTCTGGCATGGTTGATGGCGCGACCCGGTATTACCGCTCCCATCGCGAGTGCCACGAGCTCCGCGCAACTGAGGACATTGATCGATGCCGTGCGACTCGAGCTCGCGCCCGCCGCGCTCGAAGCGCTCGACCGAGCAAGCGCCTGGCCCTGAGCGCGGTCACGCTGGCTCGAGCAAGGACCAGCCGGATTCGATGTGCTTGCGCATTGCGACCGTGGCCGCCGACGCATCGCCGTCCGATAGCGCACGCAGAATCTCGTCGTGCTCCTGCGCGGCGTCCTTACCTCGACCTGCGACGGCGTTGATGAGATCGAAGGGATATCTCGCCCACAGAATCTGCACGAAATGCAACGTTTGCGGCATGTTCGCCAGGCTATATAGCCGCCGATGGAAACGGTAATTGATGCCCCGCGCGCCGGCGCGGTCGCCGGCCTCGAAAGCCCGCTCGAATTCATCGGCGAGCGCGCGCAGCTCGGTAATGTCTTGCGCCCTGATGTGTTCAGCGGTCCCACGGATGAGCCTCGATTCGAGCATCAGACGCAATTCCAGAACTTCTTGGGAGGCCGTTGCATCGAACGGCACGACGCAGGCTCCCCGATAGGAGTTGCCGTTGATGTAGCCCTCGGCCTCCAAAAGCTTCAGCGCCTCGCGCACGGGGGTGATGCTGGTCTGCAGGCGTTCCGCGATTTCGGCCTGCTTGAGCCGCGAGCCTCGTGGGAACATCCCGGAAATGATTCCCTCGCGCAGAAAGTCCGCTACCTGCTCCTCCTTCGTGCGGAAATCCATTTCTTTCACTCGAATACCACATCCTTCGAGTTCGTGATCCGGCAGAATCGCTGCAGCAGCTTGATCGCGCTCTCATGTTCATCGGCCGACAAGGCACAGCAGCAGTCCTCCAGAAGCACCATTTCGTAGTCGCGGTCGTGGCCCTCGCGCACGGCGGCCTGTACCACGGCGTTGGTGGAAATACCCGAGCAGTAGATGCGCTGCACGCCGTGTGTGCGCAATATGACGTCGAGGCCGGTCCCCTGAAAGGGGCTCACGCGGTGCTTGACGATGTCGAAGTCCGTCGGTCGCTGGCCGAGGTCCGGGTGCACCTGCGTGCCCCACTCACCCAGCTTGAAGATTCCGTTCTTGCGGGCATTCGAGAAAATGGGCGAGTTCACCGGGCATTCTCGATAGTCGGGTGAAAAGCCGATCCGCACGAACCCCACGAGGATCGACGCGGCGCGGGCCTTGTCGAGCGCGCGGCGCGTATTCTCGACGATCTTACGTGCGCGGGACTGCTCCCCATAGGCACCTTTACCGTTCGGTCCGTCCTCGTGGACGAGATCGTTTTCCATGTCGAGCACGAGATAAATGCTGCTCATCTGCGAGAACCTCTCAGGGTTGGCGATGCATTCTGCATGACACGGCGACGCCGTTACAACGAAGATCACTCATGCGATCACCTCACGGCTTTCGAGGTCGGCTCGTTGGACGGCGCTCAGGCCGAGAAGCTCGCCGAACACATATTCCTCGTCCTGTCCGAGCCTCGGCGTCAACCGTTTGATGCCGACCCGATCCGTCTTCGAGAAACGCGCCGGTGCACCGACGGCCGACCGCGTCGGAATGCCGGGGGCGCTGACCTCGGTCGTCGCGCCGCGCATCTTGAGGTGCGGGTCGGAGGCAATGTCTAGCATGCTCCAGGAGACGTGCGCGCAAATGCCCGCGCGCTGCAGGCGCTCCGCCGTCGCGTCGGCCTCGCAAGCACCCAGCCATTGGCTGAGCAGGGTATCGAGCTCCTCTGAGTGTTGCAGGCGGGCTGCTGCGGTGGCAAAACGAGGGTCGCTCGAGGCAGCCGGCTGATCGAGCTCACGCGCGAGCGCGAGCCATTCGGCATCGTTTCTCACGGCCAGGGTCAACCAACGATCGGGCTGTCGGGTCGGGTATACGCCGTGCGGTGCCATGGACAGGTGGCGATTTCCGGGCCGCGCCGGCGTAATGCCGAGGCTCGCCAGAATGAGCGCATCACCGATCATTGCGCTGGCAACTTCGCGCGCTGCCACGTCGACGTGCTGCGCCCGTCCGGTGCGGCGGCGTTGATGTAGCGCAGCCATCGTGGCCACCGCGGCATGGATGCCCGCGGAGTGGTCCATGACATGACGCATTTCCACCGGAGGGCCGTCGGTGTAGCCCGTCATCCATCCAAGGCCTCCCCACGCGCCAAACAGCGGGGCGTAACCCGCAAAGTGCGAGTCCGGACCACTTTGGCCGCAGGAAGACAGCGATACCAATATGACGTCCGGTTTCACCGCACGCAGCCCCTCGAAGCCGAGACCGAGACGCTGCATCACGCCCGCTCTGAAACTCTCCGTCGTCACGTCCGAGATCGATATCAGCCGCTTCGCGAGCGCGATCGCCTCGGGCTGCTTCAAGTTGAGCCGTACCGACAGTTTGTTCACCGAGACCTGATCGAAGGTCGCGGCCGACAGCCTTCCGTAAACCGCATGCGGCTTACGGAAGGCGTCGAGCCGCGCCTTGCTCTCGATCTTGATGCACTCCGCGCCGAGCTGTGCGAGAAGCTGCGTACAGAAAGGTCCCGCCGCATGAATCGTGAAATCTGCGAGGCGAACTCCCGCTAACGGCGCCTTCATCCTGTTCACGACGGTGGCTCGCGAGTCATCTCGCCCAGAGCCGGAACCCGCCCCGCGGCCTGCAGCGGGGTACAGCGGAATTGAAACGGCGCGACCAGAGCCTCGGCCTGCGTGTTCTCGTCCAGCATCAAAGGAGCGAACAGGCCGCGCGAGCGCTCGTGCTCGCCTGCGATCACTTCGGCGGGCGTGCGGTACTTGGCTGCCGGCACGCCGAGTTCTTGCGCCCACCGCACGATGTCATCCACATCGTGCGCTATCATCCACTCGCGGACGTGGTGATTGATTTCGTCGCCGCGGCGGCTGCGCTCCAAGGGATCCTGCAACGTGTGGTCCTCGGCCCACGCAGGACGGCCGAGCAGCTCGAGGAGTGCGCTCCATTGCCGATCCTCGAGCGTCAGCAGCTCCACGTAGCCGCCTCGGGCCTCGAATACTCCGCCGTAGCGAAAATGCCGTGTGCTGCGGTGCTCCAGCGAGCCGTCGCCGAATCGCTGCAGCGCGAACGCACCCACTGCGAGAACAGCGTCCTGCACCGACACGTCGACATACTGGCCGCCCGCCTCGGGCGCCGCCCAAAGAGCGGCAAGCGCCGCGAACGCCGCCATCGACCCGCCCTGGTATTCGCTGAAGTGCCCATAGATTTTCAGCGGTGGGCGATCCGGGAAGAGCTCGTAGCAAAGACCGTTGGGCAGCAGAAAACCTTCACCACCGGCATGCAGCAGGTTCACTTCCTCGCCGTCCCAGTCGGCCTTCGGGCCGCTCGCGCCGAATGGCCGCACGCTCACATGCACCAGTGCGGGGAAGCTGGCGGTGATCGCCTCGCGGTCCAAGCCTCGTGCCTCTCGCTCTCGCAACGGTGTGTCATCGATGAAGATGTCGGCGTTCGCGAGCTCCTGCTCCAACATTCGCCGCCCCTCCGGCAAGGAGAGATCGCACACCAAGCTGTCCTTGCCGCACGCCAGAGACGCAAAGAGGGCGCTATGGCCCGTGCCATGCAGCAGCGGCGGTGCCGTGCGCAAGGCAGAGCCTGCAGGCGGCTCGAGCATCACGACCTTCGCTCCCATGGCAGCGAGGAGTCGACCTGCGTAGGCCGCCGCAACGGTACGCGAGTGCTCGATGACGCGGCAGCCTGCCAGCGGGAGATCGGCACCGTGCGACGCGTCGTCTCTGAACATGTGCGATCTCTCTCGCAGATCCGATTGCGCGGCTATCGAATCAGCGGAAGCTCGAGATCGACGCGCGATCCATCGATGAACGCGGGAAGGGAGACGTCGCGCGAGGGCAGCGCCACCGTTGCGAGCCCGGGCGTCGTCACCTCGCCTCGCTGATTTTCGGCCGCAATCTCGATGTCCACCAGCGCCGTCTTGTCCTTGACGTACTTGCGTGTGACCTTTCCCTTGCAGAACGTGGTGTCGCCGACGATGTTGAAGCGCCGCATCTCGGTGCGTACCCGCTTGAGGAACGCTGCATCGCCCATCCAGTTGGTGATCAAGGTGCACATCCACGACGAGCGTTGCGGGCCATAATCGTAGGTGCCCGGCACACCTACTTCCTTCGCGACCGACTCGCGGTGATGCCCGATCCCGGTGTATTCCACGCCGCTGCCCGCCTCGGGATTGCGGAAAAAATGACCCGGGTGCTTCACCGCCGCCTGCAGAATGACTCCGTGAGTGTGCCCGCGGCCGGAACCGACCAGAAACCCCATCGTGTCCATCAGCGACAGCGGCCCCCGCGCGATCGTCGGCAGTAGATCGCCTGCCTGCACGTCTTCCCAGTAACGAACAGCCGAGCCGCGTATGTTCTTGGGCTCGTCGAGCACGATTTGATCGATGCGGTCGCGCTCCTCGCTCGAATACTCGTATTGCTCGATCTCCTTGTACTTGCCGGCATCGCGCGCGGCTTTACGCTCATGTCGGGTGCAGGTGCCCACTGCGCGTGCGAGGAGGTCGCTGCGCTGGTTGTAATAGCAGGCCTCGACGTATTGCATCACGAGGCGCCCGGAGAACTTGCTTTGCTTCTCTTCCACGCCGACGACACGCTCGATGGCCGTGATGCGATCACCGGGCCGCGCGTGACGAAACAGCTCCCAGTCATTGCCGGCATAAAAGCCATGCACGCCGGGAAGACCCCAGCGCGTACGGCCGAGCCAGCCGAACGCCATCGGGAACATGGGATGCCCGAGCATCGTTCCGTAGCGAGTGGCGGCTCCGTAACCGGCCTCCCGATAGAGCGGATTGAGATCGCCGATGCCGTTGCACCAGTTGCGCAGCGTGTCGGGTGTGGCGTCTTGCAGATAAGGCCCTTCGGGACGCAGCTGCAGGCCGATCATGGCCTTCGCGTCGGCAACGGCTTGGTCGGTGATATGCCCCTCGGCGGGGGCGGAACCGACTTCAGAGGGCGGGGCGGTCGTGCTCAAGATGGGATCTCCCGGCAGAATAATGCTCGATGCATTTTGGGTGGTTGGGGGGAATCGATGTCAGCCTCGGCGTACTGCAGCCCAGGCGAAGGCGTCGGGCGCAGACTCCGCGACGGCGCCCGATCTCAGCAGCGCTGCGTATTCGGTTGCATCGACGCCCGCGGATTGCAACGTCGACGCCGTATGCGCGCCGAGATCCGGTGGGGGCGACGCCTGCACGCTGTCGTCGCCGCTGTGCACGCGAGGAAACTCGGGCACCGCAAAATCGAGACCGCGAAAGCGCACCCGGCGCAGCTTTCCCGGCTGTCGCGCCTGAGGAGCATCGAGCACCCGCTCGAGCGGCAGCACCTCGGTGAAACCCACTCCTGCTGCTTGCAGGCACGCAGTGGCGCGGTCAAAGGAGCGCGCCGCGACGCTCGCCTTGACCAATTCCTCGACCTTCTCGCGAGCCTTCTTTCGCTGCCGCAAGGTCTCGAGGGACTCATCATGAGGAATATCCATGGCCTGGCAGAATTTGAGCCAGTGCGTATCGTTGAGCATGAGCAAGTAGATCCAGCGCTCGTCGGCGGTCTGGTAAGCGCCGTAGCCCGGCATGCTGAACTCGCCGTGCGGCTCGCGTTCCGGCTTGCCGAGGAGCTGCGTTTTCAGTTGCACGCCGATGAGGTCACGCGAGGCGACGTGAAGTCCGGTCTCGTAGAGTCCCACCTCCACGGCGGTGTGCGGCTTGCCTTCCTGCAGTTGCAGCATCGATGCGAGCATCCCGATCACCGCGTAGGCCCCCGCGAACTGATCGTGGTAGGAAGGACCCAGCCGGCTGGGACGACCATTGACGCGGTTGGCTTCCATGACTCCCGTGGAGGCTTCTGCCACCGGATTCGACGCAAGGTCGTCCTGCAACGGACCTGCACCGTAACCCCGAATGTGGCAGTAGATCAGCCGCGGATTCACCGCCTCGCAATCCGCGCGCGTGAGCTTGAGCCTGCGTGCCGCCTTGGGCGAGAGGTTGTGTACGAGGGCATCCGCCGTCTGCAAGAGCCTGCAGAACGCCGCATACCCTTCCGGCCTCGAAAGATCGATACACACGCTCTTCTTGCCGTGACTGTACGCAATGAAGGTGCCGCTCGGGCCGCCGCGCACCAGGCTGCGCGTCGGATCGCCCGTGGGAGGCTCCACCTTGATGATCTCCGCGCCCAACTGGCCAAGAATGTGAGCCGCGAATGGCGCGGCGAGCATCGTGCCAAGCTCGATGACACGGCGGCCGGCGAGGGGGAGGCTATTCATGGTGCCAAGATGTACGAATTAATATATAATGCATTCTATATTATTCGGGGGTGGGAGTCGAGCGAGCTATGGCCTATGAGGCTTGGATCGGCCGAGAGGAAGAGCACAGTGAACGGTTGCTCGCACAGGTCGCGGCATCCATGGCCGCCACTCTCGATCTCGAGCGCGCGCCGCACGCGGGTGATGCGCTGCCGCCGGGATGGCAGTGGCTGTTCTTCAATCCCGTGGAGCGTCGCAGCGCGCTCGGTACCGACGGTCATCCGCGACCGGGCGGATTTCTGCCGCCGATCGTATCGGCCCGACGTATGTGGGCCGGCAGTCGGGTCCGCTATCTCGCCGATCTGCCGATCGAGGCGCAGGCGACGCGACGTAGCCGGATCCTCAAGATCGAGAACAAGACCGGCAAGCGCGGATCGTTGTGGTTCGTGACGGTGCAGCACGTCATCAGCTGCGACGGGACGCCTCGCATCTCCGAGGAGCAGGATATCGTCTATCGCGAGAGCGTCGCGTCTGCGGTGGAGTCTTCACCCGCGGCGCAACGTCACGGAGAAGTGCCGCATTGGAGCCGCACCGTCGAGCCGGACACGACACTTCTGTTTCGCTACTCGGCACTGACCTTCAACGGCCATCGCATCCACTACGATCTCCCTTACGCACGCGAGCAGGAGGGATACCCCGACCTCGTCGTGCAGGGTCCGCTCACGGCCACAATGTTGCAGCGGCTCGCGCTGGATCATGGCGCGGGCCGGGCGCTGGCGCGCTTCGATTTTCGTGGCGTGACGCCACTCTTCGTCGGGCGTGCTTTCCAGCTCGAGGGACGGCAGGCCGAAGACGGAACGCTCGCGCTCTGGGCGCGTGGCCCCGCAGGCGAATTGGCGATGGCGGCCACGGCCTCATTCCGGTGAGCAAACGCGACCCCACAGCGGCGGCGATCGCAGCCGAAATTGAATTCCGAGGAGCAATTGCATGGCGCAGCACATGAGCGGACCTCCGAATCTCACCGGCCAAGTCGCTTTCATCACGGGCGGCTCAGGCGGCATGGGGCGCGCGATCGCCAAAGTATTCAAAGGCGCGGGCGCGAACGTCGTGGCTACCGATCTCGCCGAGCACGCGGAAGTCGGACCCGGAATCGAATATCGTCGCTGCGATGTCACTTCGCGCGAGCAAACGGAACGCGTCATCGACGGCGTGCTGGCTTCTCACGGTAAGGTCGACATTCTCGTGCTTTGCGCCGGCGTGATCGCGCGCACGCCGCTCGCGAAGAGTACGGACGAGGAGTGGAATTCGATGCTCTCCGTGAACGTGCTCGGGGTGGTCAATCCCACCCGCAAGCTGTTCCCACTGATGTGCGAGCGCGGCTTCGGCAAGATCCTTGCAGCGGGCTCGATCGCCGCGAAGAACGGCGGCGTGGCATCGGGACCCGCGTACGTCGCGTCGAAGGCGGCGGTGCATGGCATGATGCGCTGGATCGCGAAGGCGGGCGCGCCGCACGGCGTATATGCCAACACGCTGGCACCCGGCCCGGTGGAGACTGCGATGTGGGCGAGCGTCACGAGCAATCAGGCGCCGGCGGCGAACGCGACGGTTCCCTTGGGGCGCTACGGTAACGCGGAGGACATCGCGCAAGCAGCGCTATTCCTTTGCTCCGCGGCTTCCAACTGGATCACCGGCACGTCGCTCGACATCAGCGGCGGCATGTGGATGGATTGAGCGGAGCGCCACCATGTCGGAAAACAAGGTTCCCGTCATCGGATTCGTGGGTCTCGGGGTCATGGGTGGACCCATGTGCCGCAATGTCGCCCAAAAGCACGGCGGCGACGTCGTCGCCTTCGACTTGAGCGACTCCGCGTTCGCCGCGCTGGATGGAACCCGGGCACGTCGCGCGAGCACGCTGAACGAAGTGGCACAACAGGCCGATGTCGTGTTCTTGTCGTTGCCCGGCAGCCGGCAAGTCGAGCAAGTCTGCCTCGGCCCGCAGGGGCTTGCCGGCCACTTGAGGTCTGCGTCGGTCATCGTGGATCTTTCCACGACCTCCGTGGCGGTCGCGCGAACGATCGCCGCGCAGCTCTCGCCGCAAGGTATTGCATTCGCCGATGCGCCGGTCGCGCGCACTCGAGAGGCCGCACAGCGCGGCGAGCTCAGCATCATGGTCGGCGCCGAGGAGTCTCTCTACGCACGCATCGAGCCCATGCTCCGCCACATGGGATCCGATGTCACGCGTTGCGGGGGCGTGGGGTGCGGGCAGGTGGTGAAGCTGATCAACAACGCGCTGGTTTTCGAGAACACGGTGGCCATCGCGGAAATGATGGTGCTGAGCGAGCGTGCCGGCGTCCCACCGGCGGTGCTGCTCGATGCCGTCTCGAAGGGGTCGGGCGACAGTTATGCGCTGCGCAACCATGCCCGCAAAGCGATGCTGCCGAGAGAGTTTCCCGAGAAGTCATTTCCGCCCGAGTATGTGCTGAAAGACATGGCCTATGTGCTCGAGCTGGCGGCGCAGGTGGGCGTGTCGGCGCATATCACGAAGCTCGCGCAGCGGTATTACGCCGCGGCTCTCAATCACGGCTGGGCGGGCCGCTACTATCCTGCAGTGATCGAGATCGTAGACCGCGATATCGAGCTGCCCGCGCAAACATAGGAGAGGCGATGCTCAAGCTGCAAGGTCGCGTGATGGCCACCGGACTGGCTTTTCCGGAGGGACCGGTGGCACTGCCCGACGGCAGCGTGCTCGTCGTGGAGATTGCGGCAGGTCGAGTGACACGCGTCTTGCCGAGCGGAGAGCTGCGCCTGATCGCGCAAGTCGGCGGGGGGCCGAACGGCGCGGCCGTCGGACCCGACGGACACTGCTATATCTGCAACAACGGCGGCTTCAGATGGCGCACGGACAATGGCTTCACGCGGCCGATCGGCGAGGCGGAGGACTACACGGGCGGCAGCATTCAGCGAGTGAATCTCGCCACGGGAGCGGTGGAGTCGCTGTACACGCACTGCGAGGGCATCCCCTTGTATGGGCCCAACGACATCGTGTTCGATGCGCAGGGGGGCTTCTGGTTTACGGACTTCGGCAAGAAATTTGCGGATCGACTCATGCACGGCGCCGTGTACTACGCACGCACCGACGGCACCTTCATACGACGGGCGGCATTTCCAGTCATGACGCCCAACGGCATCGGGCTCTCGCCTGACGGGAGCACGCTGTATGTCTGCGAGACGGAAACCAGCCGCCTATGGTCGTATCCGGTCCTGGGCCCGGGGGAGCTCAAGCTGCAGCCATTCCCCTCCCCGAACGGCGGAGCTCTCGTGCATGGTCTGCCCGGCTACCAACGATTCGACTCGTTGGCGGTCGAGGAGGGCGGCAACATCTGTGTCGCGACGTTGGTCCGTGGCGGCATCAGCGTGTTCTCGCCGCGCGGCGAGCTGGTCGAGTTCCACGCAGCGCCCGAAGGCTATTGCACCAATATTTGCTTCGGCGGCGAGGACAGGCGCACGGCGTACATTACTTTGTCCGGTTATGGCCAGCTCTTCGAGGCACGTTGGCCAAGGCCCGGTCTCGAACTATCGGCCCCGGGCAACGCCGGGTGAGCTTCAGCAAGAAGGAGTGACTCGATGGACGCGGTGGTTCGTGAGAAAGAATCGATGGTGGAGCGCCTGGTGGGGCTCGTGGATACCGAAAACCCGTTCGGCATGCCTTTCTCCGAGACGCTGCCGTTGCAGCTTCAGGCCATCAACGAGCGCTTCAAGGACCGGATCGACAAGATCAAACTCCTGCAGAACCGCGCCGAGTCGGGTGGCATTACCGAGATCCGCCGCATGGCGGATATCGTGCCGCTGCTTTTTGCACACACGGCCTACAAGAGCTATCCGGAAGGGTGGCTCGTCGAGCAGAAATGGGATCGCATGGGCCGCTGGCTCGACACGGTGTCGACCCGCCGGGTCGAGCCGATGGATACGCGCGAGGTCAAAGGCCTCGACGCGTGGCTGCAACGGCTCGAGAGCCAAGGCCACTACGTCTCCTGCTCCAGCGGCACGACCGGGAAGTGCGCGATGATGAACGCGACCATGGCCGATTGTGAGTTCGCCGGCCACAGTTTGTTGCGGGCCATCATCTGGACCGGGATCGTGCCGAATCACGATCGACGCATGGTGAGCCTCGGCCAGGTCGCTGCGACTCCCCGCAACCGCGCCAGCGGCAAGCCGATGAGGGAGGCATTCAATCGGCCGGACGTCATGCCCTTCGCGCCCAACGTTCCGCCCATCACCATCGGCGGGATCACCGAGATGATCGTATTGCGCAAGAAGATCGCCGATGGCACGGCGAAGCCCACCGAGATCGCCTATTTCGAGGCGCAGGCGGCCGAGCGGGAGAAGGCCATCGAGTCGTCCATCGAGCAGGCCGCCGCGGCGCTGATCGAGAGCCGCCACATGCCGCTGCACATCATGGGATTGTTCGGCCCATTGTATAAGGTCGCCGAGCGAGTGCGCGCCAAGGGGTACAGCGGCAAGGACTTCGGCGAGAACAGCGCCTTCGTGAGCGGCGGGCTGAAACGGATCCAGCTGCCCGTGAATTATCGCGAATTCATTTTCGAGACATTGAACCTATCTCCGCAGCGCTTTTGCCTGACCTACGGCATGCAGGAGCTCAACACCAACGCTCCTCGCTGCAAAGCGGGCCGCTATCACATGGCGCCCTGGGTCATGCTGCTGCTGCTCGATGAATCGGGCGAGAAACTGATCGAGCCTGCGACGAGCGGCGAGGTCGAGGGCCGTGCCGCCTTCTTCGACCTGTCGTTGCAGGGCCGCTGGGGTGGGGTGATCTCCGGCGACAAGATCCGCGCCACCTGGGGAGCGTGTGCCTGCGGTAACGGCAGCCCCTCGGTGGCCGACGACATCCAGCGCTTCGCGGATACGGCGAACGGCGACAAGATCGCCTGTGCCGGAACCATCGACGCCTACGTGAGAGGTGCTTCATGAATCTCGTCCGGGAATCGAGCCAGTCGACGCCACAGGCCAATGACCACGCGACACCCGCACCCTTCTTCGTGCGGGGGAAGTTGGTCGAAGGCACGGCGGCACGCCACAAGTCACGCGATTTGGGCGTCGATTTCGTCACTCCCGCACTCGATCTCGATGCGCTGATCGCGTTGCGCACCGAGCCGGGGCCGCTCTTCGACGTCAAGCTGGACGAGATCCTCGACTTTCTGGCGGAGACCGGCGAGCGCATGAGGCACGACAAGGGCGGCTATCTTCGCGAGGCGGTCGACCGGATCTCTGCGACGAACGTTCTGCCGAGGTCGGTGATCGAGCACAACGTCCGCATGGCTGCGGACTATCTGAACAAATCCAAGCTCTTGGAATACGCCGAGCAGAACTTGGGCGATGCGAGGCTGCTCGACGAATGGGTATCGCGCGTGGACTCGACGGGCCGGCGCAGTTTCACACGCGCGTTTCCGCCGCGCCTGATCCACGTCCTGCCGGGCAATTCACCGCTGGTGTCGGCCCAGTCCATCGCCCTCGGTGCGATGGTCAAGGCGGTGAATCTGTTCAAGATGGGCTCGAGCGACCCCTTCATGGCCGTCGCCATCCTGCGCACCATGCTCGATGTCGATCCGAACCACCCCGTCCCGCGCTCCATGTCGGCGGTCTACTGGCGTGGCGGCGACGAGCGGGTCGAGCGGGCGATATTCCAGCCGCAATACTTCGACAAGATCGTCGCCTGGGGCGGCGGCGATGCGATCAGCAACGTCATCAAGTATTTGATGCCCGGACTGCAGCTGGTCTCATTCGACCCCAAGACATCGATCTCGATGATCGGCAACGAGGCGTTCGACTCCGACGAGACCTTGGAGGACGTCGCGACGCGCGCCGCCAATGATGTGGGCCTGCTCAATCAGGAGGCCTGCGTCTGCAGCCGCGTTCTGTTCGTCGAAGGCGACCGCAAACAGCTTGACCGCTTCTGCGAGCGGTTGCAGCGCAAGCTCGTCGATCGCAATGCCGTCTCAGGCAAGGCGCCGCCGCTGCCGCGTGACCTGGCCGAAGAGGTCGAGTCAATGCGATTGATGGACGATGAATTCGGCGTCTGGGGAATCGGCGACGGCAGCGGGCTGGTCGTGCGATCCGACGAGCCCGTGGATTTCCACCCCGTCAACAAGACGGCCAATGTCGTCCAGGTGCGCTCGCTCGAGGACGCGCTCAAGTACGTCAACGTCGCCACGCAGACGGTCGGTGTCTACCCGCCTGCGCGACAGGTCGAATTGCGCGACGGCCTCGCGAGCGGTGGCGCCCAGCGTATCGTGCGGCTGGGCGATGCCGGCGGTCAGTCGATCGGCGCACCACATGATGCCATGTATGTCATGCACCGATTCGTGCACTGGATTGTGCACGAGGATGGTTTCGTGTCGAAGTGAAATGAGCCGTTCGACCGTGCCCGCAGCATCAGAGGCTGAAGTCGAGCGGCAGACGATTGTGATGAGTTCGTGGCGCCAAACCCAGGCCTGACGACATACATCCACAGCGCGGGAGTACCAATAATGGTCAGTTCAGCTCCACTCGGTTGGCACACCGTTACTCCGCGGCTCGTTGTGCACGAGCCGGCCGTGCTGGTCCGTTTCCTCAAGGATACATTCGATGCGAGTGGAGAGTACGCCCCAGGATCGCCTGCGCAGGTCAAGATCGGTGATTCGATCGTCATGGTCAGCGGTGTCGGCCCTCGCGATCACAGCCCCTCGTTTCTATATGTTTACGTTAACGATACGGATGCAACCTACCGGCGTGCACTGGCAGCGGGCGCAACGACCGTCGAGAAACCTTGGGACACGCCCTACGGGGATCGTCGCGCGATGGTGAAGGATCCATGCGGCAACGATTGGCAAATTGCAACTTATCGCGGCTCGGGAACCTAGGATCCGCCCAAGCTCGGCGACACTGCTTGAATTGAGCTTTTGGTTGGCCGATGTTGACCCCGGCCGGCTTGGGGTTGCGGGTGATGGCTGAATGTCGGCTAACGGGGACGACTATCAGGCGCGTACCGGCCAACAGGCGCCGCACGCGGGCATAAACTGCTCGCCTGGGAGCTGCCGTTCGGCACTCCTGCAGGCGTAAACGATTACCCACGAGGGGTCATGGCTTAGAGCTTGGGGCCTGTCCCAAGAACTAGGGGAGAGAGACATGTTCATGCGCGGATTGAGCCGCTCCTTATTGTGTGTTGCGTTGCTGGTGACGCAAAGTTGCACGAGAATGATCACGTATCCATCGCCGCAACCTGTCGTCGGCGAGCGAATTGAAACGGTCGAGGATGTTTCGGGGCGCTTGCATCCACTACTGAAGGCGATGAGCGAATTGTGCGGCGATCCGCCAAATACCCTCCTCGATCGGTCGCGGTCGCAGAGTACCTTCGGTATCGGAGGCGTTGTCGGCCTATGCTTTGCCAGGCCGAAGGAGTCGCGCCCACCGAACGTTAGCCGACACATGTGCGAGAGCGGATCGAGCAGCGGCATCTTTGGCAAAGCCTCAACAACTACGATATTCCCGGTCTTTGTGGCTGCTGGCACCGAAGTGGTTGTTGAGGTGGAACAAGCTCGCGCCACTTTGGAGGTTCACGGTCACTCGCAAAGCGAGCAGGCCGAAATCACGCCCTGGCGCATCGGCTACCTCGGAAGGGAGACAATCGTCAACGGCAGGATGCTGTACGACGTCAACGGATCTCTCTTATCCCCTAATGAAGCGCTTGTTCAGAATAGTACTGCAGGTTACAGACTTGACTTCTCGTTTCACGTGACCTGTGACCCAGACACGACTTACCGCGTTTCGGTCGCTGGCATCAAGATCGACGGACGCGAGGTGAGCGTGCCCGTCGTGAAATTCATTCCTCGATCAGGGCGAGTACAGCTCCCTTTTTAAAATAGTCGTCGCTCATGGATTTAGGACTTCCTGAAGCGGACGGCCATCAGGGTCGGCACGCTCCAGAAGGTGGTTTGCGTCCCCGAGGATGTGACCGAGCGCCACTGAGCATGGCTGACCCGACGTTCCGTAAGCATCCTACCGGGTCGTCGTATTCGACAGCGGAGGGGTCGGCAAGGCGAAAAGCCGATCAAGCAGTATAGCGATGTTAGCGGCACCAGCACGCATCAGTGCACGAAGTTGAGTGTTGTATGGGGCCACGAAAGCTGAAGTGGTCGTTGGAAACGTGTAGCTCGTGGCAATTTGCTCCGTCCAAACATCGCGCCCCGCCTGACCGTCACTCAGCGTGTAACGAACCGTGAAGCTTGCCGAATAGCCCGTGGTCGCCTGGCTGAGGATATCGGCCCGCAAAACGCATCGGACCTTACCGTCGCGTCTTACATCAGCGAACAGGTGCGAATCGCGCAAGCTTCTGAAGAGTGCCTCGTGGAATGTCTGGCTCCAGATTTGCGCTGTACCGGGAACCCCCATTGCACCACCAACCACTCTCGCACCCGAAGAACCAACACCTACTACCGGAGCGATCACAAGCTCCTCGCCCATGAATATGGTGGACCCGCGGGCCTTCGGTTCGGGCAACAGATCGGGGGCGACGTAGAGCATCTGATGCGGCGCAGTCGCGCACCCAGCGACGAGTAAAGTCAGCAACGTCGACGTGATTACATACGTGTGCCTGATCGATCCTCCCATGCAAAACACAATAGCAGCCGAAGGACTCCGATAGGCCGACAAGCGGCGTTACATCGTGGCGCAGCAGGTCGGCCGGCGATTGCGGCACACAGCCGATAGTCCATGTCTCGCGGCGGAGGCGAAGGCTCAGCCCATGAACGATCAGACCGGGACCATGCAAGCGGCTTCGTGCCAACGCCGTTCCGGCGCGAGCACGGTATCGATCGGGTTGGGCATCACCACGGGGGTGGCACTCAGCGCGCTGCCGGTCGGGTGGCCGCCTGCTTCAAAATCGGCCAGCGCCTTCAGCATCATGCGCCGGACCTGAACGATCGCAATGTCGGTTGCCGAAAGGAATTCGCGGGTGCGGTCGACGATCGGGCCCATGCTCGCCTGAACGACCATATCCTCCTCGAGGATGTTGTTGCCGAAACCAGTGAAATGGCCGGCATTGAGCAGGTCGCGGTCCTGCCCCCAGCGTTGTTCGCGCCCGCCGGGCAGCGGCGCATAATTATGGTAGTCGGGCCGCTTGTCCGGTGGCTGGATCCCGGCGGCGACCGGGTCCTGCTTCGCGCGTTCGGAATAGAGCCCGAAGAACATCAGATGGCGCTCGTCATCGACCGGGGTGACGATAAAGATTACGCCTTCCCGGCCCCGGGTCCCGTTCGACGGCGCAAGGCAGATGAAAGGCATGAGATATTCGGTGACCCGGGCATAGGTTTCGCCGCCGGTCAGCGGGCGTAGAGCCGCAGCGCGCAGGCCATAGGGGGTCACCTCCGCCTCGTAGCGCGGCGGCCCGTCCAGGGACATGCCGATATTGCCCTTGTTCATGGCGGAAATGCCGCTGATCCAGGTCTTGTGCAGCGTGCCAATATGGGCGGAATCGAGCGTGCCCTCGACACCTTGCAGCCAGTTGCACTGCGCCTTGGAGACGGTGAGAAAGGTGTTCTTCTCTAGCGCGCCTGCAAACGGCAATTCGGGAAAGGCCGGTGCGTCGGCGGTATGACCGAGCCACACCCAGACCAGACCGCCGGCCTCGCGCACCGGATAGCCGCTCAACTTAACCCGGGCGCAGAAGGCGGCGGCGCGCTCGCCGCTTTCGGTCGGGCATTCGACCGCCTGGCCGGTGACGTCGAATTTCCAGGCGTGAAAGATGCAGCGGAGGTGGCCGTCCTCGACCCGCGCCAGCGCCAGCGAGGCGCCGCGATGCGGGCACTGTTCGTCGAAGAAGCCGATCCGGCCGTCAGGTGCCCGCAGCGCGACAAAGTTGCGCCCGAGCAGCCGCGACATGAACGGCGCATCGCCCGGCACGAGTTGCAACGACAGCGCAAAGGGGAACCAATAATTCTCGCGCATCATGCGCCCCATCGGGGCGTCGCCCTCGACCCGGGTGAGAAGCTCGTTCTGCTCTTTGTTCAGCATGATCCTGGCCCAGCCAGATTAGATGGTCCGCATTCAATATTCACACAGCTTGGTTTCCGACACCAATGTCGCGATCAGCGATGGGTACCTCCGATGCGGAGCGTTACTCGTTCAGCTCTGAGCGCGTATTGAGCCCTGCCTAACTTGCGTCGGAGCCGAGACGCGATATCGTATTCGTGGGTGTCAGGGCGAGAAGCCGTTCGTGATGCCGGGAAGCGGGCGCTGACGACAGGACGGAGTGAGTCGAGACCCGTAGTACGCGAGCCTACATGGCTGACTTGCCCTAGAATCGATGCGGGATGAGCTTCGTCCCCTTATGGCAGCAAGGTGTCGATTGATCGGCTCGACCTTGGCAGTGTCTGTTCTTCTCATCGCGGTCACCCTCCCGAATCTCATCGCGTCAGTGTGCCTTATGCAATCTGCTGTCTACACTCGCCGCCAGAAGGTGCTGCAAATGATGCTGGTTTGGGTGGTTCCATTGGTGGGGGCCGTTTTCGTTCTCAGCGTCTGGGCTCATGATCGTTTGTCCGCCGCACGCGACCCCGCCCGTTCTGGTGAAGGCCCATCGCTGCCTGGTATTGGTCCTATGAGCGATAGTAGCCACCCTACCAGCAGTTTCGGTGACCTCGGCACTCATGATGGGCAAGGCGGCGATGGTGGCGGTCAGAGCAACTGAGCCGATACATCAAATGCAACCGGTCAAGATTTTCGTGCCGTTACTCAATGAGGACACCGATTGTTGGCGGCCCGCGAATGCCAAAGCACACGGCGAGGACGTCTTTGAAATCCTTGGCATCATACCTGCTGGAGGGGAGTGGCAATTTGCGCCTGGCATGCGGGTGCGATGTCGCCCAAAACAGTTTGCAGACGGGTCAGCAGCATTAGTCGCGTATGAATTGGTTGCCGATCAACCATAGTTAGCGCTCCGGGAAGCAGACCGTGACGAGAGACCGCAACGCGACCGGGCTTAGCCCGGCGGCTCCCAGTTTATTCCCGAATGCCGGGCTGCTCCCGTCCACAGGAGCGACGTTCCGTACATTTAAATTGCGTAGCCAGAAGCTACCAGTTACGGCACTGGTCTATGCGACTGATCGGTATGCGTCGGCGCCGTGACCCGTCGCCCGAAGCAGGAAGACCCTGCGCCGAGCGATGCGCCAAGCCGGAAATAGGCGGCTATTTCAAGTCAAGCCGTCGGATCAGTTGAGTACCGAGGATTTCGCGCAAACTTTCTCGTTCGACGGCGGCCTTGTCTGAGGCGTCCCTCGTGGCCCAAAGCTTCTTCGTAAGGGGCTCATTGCGGTCATCCAACCCATCGAGCGCTGCCATGTTTTTGTATGTAATTGTCATGTACAGATCGGGGTCTTGCGGGGAACGCGGCATGACCCTGTAGACAGCGTAATCAAGAATGATGCCGGCTTTCTTTTCATCCTCTCTCAGTTGCTTCCCGGTGGTATCAAGCCATTTCATGTACGCATCGAACATACCAGGCTTAGTGCGAATTGAGGTGACTGCAGTGACTGTGCCCTCGGTATAGGACTTCGAATCATCCGCCATCGCGCTCGAAAACGCGCTTAGCGATAGTATCGTCATCGCAAGAGCCGTTGAAAATCGTGATCCCATGTTCATATCCCCTGTTTTATTTCTTGTGGACCGTCGGTTCAGTGAATTTTCGCCGCGTAACAGCTACGAGTTAACGACGCGAAGCGCAGTTAACTTCGCTTCGGACGCAAATGCAAGCACAGAGGGGCCTTTTCTAAAAGATAATTAGCGCCAATGCCCATCTTTGGGAAAGCTCGCAAGTTGATTGCTCGGAAGCAGCCGTTCGTGAACGGCTGCAACGGGTCGACGTGGACTTCCCATGAATTAGTGGACACGTGAATCTTACGCCCTGTATAGCGCTGGAGATCTGCGATGGTCACGAAATTCAGTTCGGGAAGAACGCGTCAAGTTTATGAGTTCATGCGACTTCACCGCCGCCAATTCGACGTCCGGCTCATGTGCCGAGTACTCGAAGTCTCACCTGCTGGCTACTATGCCTGGCTGAAGCAACCCCAGAGTCAGCAATCGGCGGACAATGCGCGGTTGTTAAAGCTTATCCGCGCATCGTTCGATGCCAGTAACGGCATTTACGGTTCGCCGAGAGTGTTCCTGGACTTGCGCGAGGCTGGCGAGACGTGTAGCAAACATCGGGTTGCACGGCTGATGCGCGCAAACAAGATTCGCGCGGTGCGAGGATACGGTCGAAAGCCGAAGTCCGGCGCCAAGCCGTCTGAACTCGCAATGTCCTGCAGCGCCAATTCGACGTTGGCAAGCCGAATAAGGCTTGGGTTACCGACATAACCTACATACGGACCTGGGAAGGCTGGCTGTACCTGGCGGTGGTCCTAGATCTGTTCTCGAGGAAGATCGTCGGTTGGGCAGTCGCTCCGACAATCGGCATGGGCCTTGTGCTTGATGCCGCTCTAATGGCGGTTCGCCGGCGACGTCCCAAGAAGGCCATCATCCATTCGGATCAGGGCTCTCAGTACGGAAGCGATGGTTGGCAGCGGTTCTGTAGAACCAACGGGTTGGTCCCAAGCATGAGTCGTCGAGGAAATTGTTGGGACAATGCCGTTGCGGAATCTTTCTTCAGCAGTTTGAAGAAAGAGCACATCAAGAAAAAGATCTACAAGAATCGCTTGATCGCCCGCGCCGCGATCGCGGAATACATCGAGGCGTTCTACAATTCCACCCGACGGCACAGTCACCTGGGTGGCGTCAGTCCGGCAGCCTTCGAAGCCGCCGGTTCAAGGCGCTAGGGTGTCCACGAAATGTTGGGAAGTCCAACGATTAGAATGAAGCTGAGAATCCCTCGGGCACTGCGCCGCAGCGGCAACCGTTCAGCCTGCCGGATGCCATGAACGGCGGCTCGGGCGGCCTTTCTAGGTCACCGTCCGACCGCAGCTGAAACGGGCGACCATCATTTAGCAGCACGTACAGCCCGAAAAGGCCGCCCAACGAGTAGCCGCTCCAGGCATCGATAAGAATTTGTAATCCCTGTATATTACTGTAATATACATCAATGGCTGATCTCTCGAAAGTCATTGGCTTCGAATGGGATGAAGGCAATGCCAGGAAGAGCGAGCACCATGGTGTGTCGATGGCCGAGGCGGAGCAAGTTTTCTTCAATGCCCCGTTGTTGGTACTGCCCGATTCAAAGCACAGCGAGACCGAGCCGCGTTTTCACACTCTCGGCAAGACCAATGAAGGACGGCGGCTGCACATTACCTTTACCCTGAGAGATGCCGACCAACTCGTTCGGGTGATATCGGCACGAGACATGCATCGGAAGGAGCGTGCGATTTATGAACAAGCGTCTTAAGGCCACACCCAAGTTTCCTAGTGAGGCCGCGGAAAGAGCGTTCTGGGAAAAGAACGATTCGACAGCGTATTTGGATTGGAAAAAAGCTCATGTCACGGTGCTTCCAAATCTAAAGCCGTCTACCCAGACGATCTCGTTGCGGCTTCCGCAGCATCTTCTTGATTCGATTAAGACAGCTGCCAACGCTCGAGATGTTCCTTATCAATCTCTGATCAAGGTGTGGCTGCAAGAGAAGCTGCAGGGTTCTTGAAAGAATACTGAGCGGCCCTTCTTGAGGCGGTTGCCGGCTAGAAGAGCGCATGCGCAGTCTGGTGAGAACTATCAAGCCCCCGGAGTGGACGGAGCGCGCATATCAAAAACTCGCATCAGTGCATCGGAGCCGTGCCCGCAGCTACTCCGGCATGCCCGCGAGTTTGACTCCCGCATAGAATGGCTCGAAATCGGCGAGCGCATCGGTTGGGTAGATCCACTTACGGACTGCGCTGATCGAGCGAACCGCGGGGACGGCCGCATTGAAGTCTTCGAGCGCGCGCCGGGCGCGTTCGGCATGCCCGAGTCGCGCCTCGGCCGCGGCTAGTGTCAAGCGAACCTGCCCGAAGACGGGACTCTTGAGGTTGACGTCATTCATGCGTGCTGCAGCGTTCGCGGCTAGCGAGGCGGCGGCGGCATAGTCGCCTACCGCGTAGTGAGCATCGGCCGCCAGCGCCGTGATGTCCTCCCACTTGTCCGGGTAGCGCGCAGCGATGCCATCCGCGATCGCAACCGCATCGCGCGCGCGGTCGAGGCGAATGAGGCTCAGGGCCTGGGTCGCGAGCGCGCCCGAACTGTCCGGGTGACGCTGCAGAACAGAGCCCGCGATGACCAGAGCTTCGTCGTATCGGCCGCGCAGCTGCAAGATACCTGCCTTGTCGAGCAGCATTTCGACGTCGGTGGGGTCGATGCGCAGGTACTTGTCGAGCGCTACGCTGCCGATGGCACGCTGCTCTTCCGGGTTCGTCGACCATCCCATCACGCAGTCGCATAGGTTGATCTGGGCGGTCAGGTAGGTCGCCAACGGATCGTCCGGGGCGAGCACGAGTGCCCGGCGCAGCAGATCCGAAGCCGACACGTAGCCGTTCTTCGCCTCGGCACCACGATGATGGCGCCAGTAGTCGAAGGCGCGGAATGACAGGTCGCGCACGTCGAGCTCCTCGGCGGGGCGATCCTCGACCCGCTTCACCTCGGCGTGCATGCCCGCCATTACCAGGTGAAACACCGCGGTGTCGATGTCGTCCTCGACGACCGGCTTGAGGGCGTCGTGCGGGATCGGCAGCGTTTCCGTGGCCAGCGGCTGCTCGCTGGAGCCGTCGATCGTCACTAAGCTCAAGGTATAACCCGCGCCGGTGGGCGAGAGTGTCCCGCGGATGAGAAAGTGCACGTCGAGTGACTGGGCGAGCTCGCGCGCACCGGTGACCTTGGCGACCGCCGCATCGACCCGCGCGCGCGGCGCGGTCTGCGCGAAGATCGTATCGGTCTCGAGGTTGGCGAGCACCGCTTCGGCGCTGGCTTTCGCGACGTGCGTCGCGCGCTCATCCTCGGGCGGCGCATGGAACGGCAGGACCGCGAACGTCATGCGCCGGTCCTCGAGCGAGTAAGGGGCGACGCGGCCCCGGTGCGAGAGAAAATATGCGCCGCCGACCCCGGCGAGCGCGACGAGCAGGGCGACGGCCGCGACCCGCGAGAGATTCGATCGTCGGCTGGCCGGCGAGGGCACCTCGGCGCGCGGCGATGACGCGGACGCACCGGTCTGCGCTGCGGTACCCGGCTCTACGCCGGGCGATCGCGCGAGGAGTCCGGCGACGTGGTCGGCGAACCCCGCCGGCGGCTCGCCACCCGGAACCCGGATCCACTGCACCTCCCGGAAGCGTTCGGGTATCCGGTCGTCGAGCTCGGAGGTGGCGTCGATCACGACCGGCAACAGAAAGGCGCGGTTGGCCGCGATCAGGTGCGATCGGTCGATGGCCAGTTTCCATTCGAGCCGGAAATACCCTTCAGCCCGCGAGTGTGAGCTGCTCGACAAGATCGGAATGAATAGCGAACAGGTTCTGATCTGCCGGCGGATCGTCGCGTCCCATGCATCTCCACCGCGCAGTTCGCTTTGGTCGAACCACACCTCGATTCCTCTCGCGCGGAGCGCGCTACAGATGCGCTGTGCGGCTACCGCATCCTCGGAGGCATAGCTCAAAAAGACCGCTCGCTGGCCGGCACGCGGTGCATCGTTGGTGGAATTGCCGGAGTTCGGGGCCACGTTCATCCTGGGCGCTGGAGTCTAAACCGCTAAGCATGGCCTACGTCGTGGCCAGGCGCAAACAGCGAGCGTCAGGCGCAACGGCGAGTTTCCTATCGTTAGTAGCCGGCGACGAGTGCTTCGCTCTCGATCCAGAGCCGCTCGGCGGCGGCATCATCCCGGCCTAAGGCGCTGACCGTCCCCGGCGCCCGCTGAAAGAAATAGCCGCCGGTCGTCTCTCCCGGCTCACCCGCCGTCGCCAGCCAGATGAGCGTATCGGCGCCTTCTTTCGCGGACATCAGCTTGTCGACATTCGCCGCGAAGTATTGCTGCATGGAGTCGTCGCCGCGGCTCGCGAACCGCGTAGCCACCAGGCCCGGATGCGCCGCGTGCACGACGATTCCATACGGCGCCGCCCGCTTCGCCAGGGCACGCGTGAACAGGACGGTGGCCAGCTTGGCGTTGCAATATGCCTTGTTGGTGACGAAGTCATTCAGCATCTGCAAGTCGCCCCAATCCAGCCCGGAACTGTATTCGTGCGCGCTGGAGGCCGTGTTGATGATGCGCACCGCACCCCGCGGCTCAACTGCCGCCGCAGCGCGCAGCAGCGGCATGACGCGGTTGGTGAGCAGGAAGTGGCCCAAATGATTGCCGGCAAAGGTCGCCTCGTTGCCTTCGGCCGTAACGACGCGCTCTCTGGGTGTTCCGCCCGCATTGTTGAGCAGCACGTCGATCCTATCCGTGCGCGCTGCGATGTCTGTTGCCAACTCGGCCGTGTCGGTGATCAACGCCAAATCGGCGCGCAGCATCTCCACCTTGCCGTCCTCCTCGGCGCCGGCGCGGATCTCAGCCAAGGCAGCCGCGCTGCGCTCCGGGTCGCGTCCCACGCCGAGAACGCGCCACCCTGCTGCGGCCAGCGCCTTCGCCGTTTCGAGCCCGATGCCGGAGCTCGCTCCCGTCACCACCGCGACACGTGCAGAGCCGATGCGGGGCTTGATATCGCTGATCTGGATCTTCATTCGCGTCGGCGTGCGGCGCGCGCTTCAGGTCAGGTTCTTGGGTCCGGCTGTGCCCATGTATCGGGCCAGGTTGCGGTGCAGACTCGTGACTGCCCCTTCGGCCTTCGGATTCGGCAAGGTTCCCCGAAATCCGCCGTTCTTCATGCCCTGCTGCACGGCGGCCATGTTGGCAAAGTCCTGCACGAGAACGCTTCCCCACGTAGGATGGTCCACCGGCAGATACTCCCATTCCGTCGGCGGCTCTTTCCCTTTGGGATAAAGCTCATACACCGCGGCCTCGAAGATGCACTTGTCAGGGTTGTAGCCGTAGGGCCGCGCGCTGTAGCAAAGCATGTTGTTGACCGCGTGGCCGATCTGGAAGTTCGGGAATATCTGCCAGGAGGTGCCGCTCTTGCCCACCTGCTCGGGCGGGACGGTCGGCCAGACCACGCCGCGCGCGGCATCGTCGCGGCGCGCGGAGTCCAGCCAGTGCTTCAGCACCTTGTCGGGCGGCGTCCCCTCCGGCAGCTCGTCGACCAGCCGGAGTGCTGCATCCACCAGAGTCTTGGTGGTGTTGGTGTTGACCTGCTCCCAGGTGTAGAGCTGCATTTCAGCCGTCGATTTGCGCGGGTCGTTGCCCGCACCCAAGCGCAACTTGGCCTTGTTCTCATCGAGTCCCTTGGGGGCGTCATAGCCGATGTGGCTGTGCTTGCCCTGCGGCCGGCCCCAGCCGACGAAGTTGCCGAAGCGCATGAACTCCGGATGGGTCCCCGGGACGTGATAGGTCTCGTCGAACGCCTCCATGGCGACTTTCCAGTTGCAGTCGAAGATGATCCAGCGGCGCCACCGGACTCGCATGTTCTGCAGCTCGAAGGGATCGAGCAGGGACGCCGCGGGCTCGAGATAGTCCCGCAGGGGCTCACTGTGGGGATCGAGGCTGATCCAGATCCATCCGCCCCACGTGTCGACCTTCACCTTGCCGAGCCGCGTGCGGTTGTCCGTGAGCGCCCCTCCCCAGTTCTCCTTGTCCATGATGTAGGTGCACTGGCCTTCCAGGTTGTAAGTCCAGGCATGAAACCCGCACACGAATTTCAACTGCTTGCCGTGCGCGTGATGGGCACCCGTCGGAGTATCGACCAAGCGCCGGCCGCGATGCGAGCAGACGTTGTAGAAGGCCTTGATGGAGTCGGGCGCCGAGCGCACGATCAAGATCGAGTCGTCGAGGATCTGGTAAGTGATGTAATTACCGACCTCGGGGATCTCCTCGACACGGCCGACCTGCAGCCATACCTTGCGCCACAGCTTGTCACGCTCCGCGCGGGCATACTCCTCGGAGATGTAAGGCTCGACGCCGTGGGTATGCGGCGGCGGCAAGTCTTCGGACGGTTCGGTTTGCCTTTCGAGTTCGACGGTCTTGTTCATGCGGGATCTCCGACCGGCTCAGCGCTTGATCGCGGCACGGAACGACTCGTCCTTGAGAAACAAGGAGGTGTTGTCGGCGCCGAGGTGTGTCCATTTGAGGTTGAGGCCGCCGTCGACGAGAACGGTTTGGCCGGTGATGTAAGTCGACAGGTCCGAGAGGAAGAAGAGTATGGCGCCCGCCTGTTCATCGGCATGCGCGCGCCGTCCCATGGCGATCGCGCGACGGTCGCGCTCGGGATCGTCCTCGATGTACGCGCCCGCTCCGGGCGTGAGCGTCGTCCCCGGTGCGATGGCGTTGACGCGGATATTGTCGAGCGCGAGCTCGACCGCCAACGTGCGAGTCGCGGCGACGATCGCGGCCTTCGCAGTACCGTACGCCAGATGGAAGGGCGCCGAGTTCATACCGCTGATCGAGGAGACCGAGACGATGGATCCGGGAAGGTGCTTGTCCCGCAATTCCGCGGCGACGGCCTGACTCATGAAAAACATCGTCTCGAGGTTCTGATTGAACAGCGCCCGCCAGTCGGCGCGGCTCACTCGGGTTGCGCGCATCCAGGTCGATCCCGCCGCGCCGCCCGCGACATTGGCGAGCCCGTACAGCGTGCCCTTCGTGCGCCGCACCTCCTTCATGGTTGCCGCCACGCCCTCATCGGTCGAAACGTCGGCCACGAGAGGCACGATGGACAATCCCTGCGCTACCAGGGGCGCGATGTGCTTGTCGATCTTTTCCTGGGAACGACTCACGGCGACCACCGTCGCGCCGACTTCGGCGAGCATGCGTGCGGTGCTCGTGCCGATGCCGCCGCCCGCGGCGCCCGTTACGACGATGATGCGGCCGTCGAAGTTCAGAAGTTTTTTTTCCATAACCGCCTCATTGCAAGACGCGGCAGATATATCAGCCGCGGGACCAGCCCCTCAACCTTTATATGACAGGGGGTGACGGGAAGTAAAGAGCTAATGCACAACAGTGTAGTTCACTTGCGAACGTCCTCACCGGCTGGGATTTGGCATAAGCTTGAGGGCAAAAGGAGGCTCAATGAGCAATGCCAGCTACGCGGAAATTGCAAAGGCGCGGCGTGATTGGAAAGGCGAGCATCTAAGCCTGTACTTGCGCTCGGGCGGTGCCGAGGGGCACGTCATGGACGTGACCGATATCGGCGGCCACAAATTCACCACCATGCTGTTGCTCAAGTACGTGGGCCGCAAGAGCGGCAAGACGATGATTACTCCGCTCATCTATGGCGACATCGGCGGAGAGGTCGTGATCGTCGCGTCCAAGGGCGGTGCGGATCACCATCCCGCGTGGTATCTCAACCTCAAGGACTGCAAGGAGCTATCTTTTCAGATCGCCACGCAGGCCTATCGCGCGACGTGGCGCGAGCCCCACGGCGCCGAGCGCAGCAAGGTTTGGGATTTCATGGTGAGCGTGTTTCCGCCCTTCGAGAAGTATCAGGCCTCGACGGCGCGCGATATTCCGCTCGTCATGATGTCGGTTCTCGGGCCCACGGATCGCTTCAAGGAATAGCCGCGGCGGCCGAAGTCGGGGCGTCCTAAGCCGGGCGAATGGCCAGGACGCTGCCTTCCGCGTCGCCCGAGACATAGACCGTCCCGTCCGCTCCGGCCGCGACGCCGGCGAACGGCCCCATCGGCCCGGACATGGTCCCGACGGGACCTAGAACCTTGGGAGTTACGCCGGGCGGGGCGCCCACCGGCAGATCGGCGGCGATAGTGCGCCGCGCCCGCCCTGCCAGATCGCATTCGATCAGTTCTTTGGAGCCGACATCGACGATATAGAGCGATTCGCCGCGTACCGCGATGCCCTGTGGTTTTTGCAGGCCGTCGAGCACGGTGTCGGTCCGACCCCCGGATATCTTGACCACGCGGCCTGCCGCCGATTCGGCAACGAAGCAGCTGTCATCTGCGCCGACTGCAACGCCGGAGGGCTTCCTGAGACCGGTGGCGAGCACTTGCACATTGCCTGATTGCAGCGAGTGCACTCGGCCCGCACCCTGCTCCGCGAAGATGACCGCCCCGCGCGGCGCGATCGCGACTCCGTACAGCTGATCGAAGCCGCGCGCGAGAACTTCACTTCTCTGCTGCTCCGGCCAGTAGCGCGCAACATCGCCGTTCGCGGTGGTGACGATGAATTCGCCGGGGCCCGCGGCGACCACCCCGCGCGTATAACCGGGGTAGCCGGGGGCGAACAGAAAGCCTATGCGCCGGCGCTCTTCTCCGGAGCGAAGCGCGTAGCAAAACGGGCCGTCGGCGACATAGAGAAATCCCTCTTTGGCCACCGCCAGGCCGAGCGGGAAGTTGAATCCCTCGGGAACGAGGTCCCGGGTCTTGCCGCCTTCGAGAATCTCGGTGACATATCCGGCGATATTCGATACGAACAGCCGATTGCCGACGAACGTGCTGTTGTCCAGGCCCGGGGTGAGATTGGCCAGCACCGTGCGCTCGCCGTTTCTGGGATCGATTCGCAGCACTTGTCCGCTGTGCACCTGGGTCGAGATGATGAATCCTTGTGAATCGAACTTGACAGAATCGGGCACGCCCAGGTCACCCGCCACTTTTTCGGGCGTGCCGCCGTCGAGACTCACGCGCCATATCTCGTTGGTTCCCATGACCGGGAGGTAGAGCTTGCCGTCCGGCCCGACTGAGAAAGCGTTGGGCATGGGGACGTTGTCCAGAATCATGCGCGGCGCGCCGCCGTTGAGATCGAGCTCCATGATGCGCCCGCCCACTCGGCACTCGCCGGCAATCAGCCGTCCGTCGTGAAACGTGATGGGATTGGCGACCGGCATGTCCCCCTGGATCACCCGGGTCGTGCCGTTCGGCGCGCGCACGCTGACCCGCCCTTCCGTGATCTCAGTCGCATAGAGATTACCTTCGGGGTCGAACGCGAGGTCATCGGGCCCGACGATGTCGCCGCCCATCGGGCTGATCGCTTCGATCGCGCCGGTGTTCACATCGATGGCGCTGATCTGGCTGCCGCTCACTTGCGCCACGTAAATACGCCCGTCAGGACCCGTTCGAAGCCCGTTGGCGCCGAACAATCGGCTGGGCGGGGTGAGCCGTTCCAGGCGCCATCCCTGTGCGAGCTCATGGGGCCTTGGGGCGGTGTAGCGACTGCTTGGTAGCGACATGCTGACGGTCTCTTGAAATTGCAAGCAAAATGACGCGAACTTGGAACCTGAACCAATATCCCCGATTGAGAGGACCCGTGCAAGACGGCGACAACCCGCTTCGTAGCCTGCCGCAGGTGCAGCGACTGCTCGAGATGCCGGCCGCCGCGTCGCTGTGCTCGGAATTCGGCCGGTCGGCCGTGACACAGGCTCTGCGCGATACGCTCCAAGAGCTGCGCGAGGAGATCGGCGCAGGAACGCTCGCCGGCGTACCGGACCCACCGGCGCTCCTCGCCCGGTGCGCTCTGCAGCTCGACGCGCGTCGCCGGTGCGGCCTGCGCCGCACGATCAACGCCACCGGAATCGTTCTGCACACGAACCTTGGTCGCGCGCCGCTCGCGCGGGAGGCCATAGCGGCAGTTGCGGAAGTCGCGGCGGGTTACTGCAATCTGGAATTCGATTTGGCAACCGGCCGGCGCGGATCTCGGACGCGGGCGCTCGAGGCGCCGCTACACGAGTTGACGACCGCGGAAGCCGCGCTTGCCGTCAACAACGGCGCGGCGGCCATTTTGCTGGCGCTCTCCGCACTCAGTAACGGCGGCGAGGTGATCGTCTCGCGTGGGGAGCTGGTGGAGATCGGCGGAGGTTTCCGCGTGCCCGATGTGATACGGCAGGGGGGTGCGCGCTTGGTCGAGGTCGGGGCCACCAACAAGACGCGGCTCGAGGACTACCGCGCGGCGATCGGACCCGAAACGCGCGTGCTGCTCAAAGTGCACCAGAGCAACTTTCGCACCATCGGATTTACCTCGGCCACGAGTATTGCGGAGCTGGCGGGCCTCGCGCGCGCGCACGATCTCACGCTGGTTGCCGATCTCGGCAGCGGATTGCTCCACGAGGCGTCCGGCAGTGCGGAGCCGACATTGCGCCAGGCACTCTCCGACGGTGCGGACCTGGTGACGTGCAGCGGCGATAAGTTGCTCGGCGGACCTCAGGCCGGCCTGATCCTCGGCCGCAAGGCCCTCGTTGATCGGCTGCGTGATCACCCGCTGTTGCGCGCCGTTCGCTTGGATAAGATGTCTCTCGCGGCCCTCGAGGCGACGCTCAAGCTGCATCGGGACAGCCCACTGCGCGTGCCCGTGCGGCGGATGCTTGCCCAGACCGAGGCAGTCCTCAAAGAGCGTGCCGAGCGACTGCGGGCGCTCGTCGGCGGCGGCACACTCGAGCGAACGGAGGCGTTCGCCGGCGGCGGTGCGCTGCCCGAGGAACGGATTGCGAGCTGGGCGCTCACGTTGCAGACCCGCATCGCAGCCGAGGAAGCGGCCGCCTTGTTGCGTGCGGCTGATCCGGCGGTGATCGCCCGCATCAACGAGGGGCGGCTGCTGCTCGACATGCTGGCCGTGGCCGATGGCGATCTCGCGGAGCTTGGCGCGGCGCTGCGCGCGGTGCCGACGTGAAGCGTCTCGTGCTCGGCGTGATCGGGCATGTCGATCACGGCAAGACCGCGCTCGTCCGTGCTCTCACCGGCCGCGACACCGACACGCTCACGGAGGAGAAGCGGCGCGGAATTTCCATCGCGCTCGGCTTCGCACACTTGCGGATCGGAGCGGATACGGACATCGATCTCATCGACATGCCCGGCCACGAGCGTTTCGTGCGCACGATGATCTCGGGTGCCACCGGAATCGACGCCGTGCTGCTGGTGGTCGCTGCCAACGAGGGGATCAAGCCGCAAACCGTCGAGCACGTCGACATCGCGAGTCTTCTAGGGCTGCGCCGTGCCGTGGTCGCTATAGCCAAGTCGGATCTCGTCGCGCCGGAGCAGGCGCGACGTGTCGGCGAGGAGGCCGTACGGTTGCTCACCCGCTCGGGCGTCGAGGTACTGCCGCCGATCATGACTTCCGCACTCGATGAAACCGGGCTGGAAGAGCTATGTCAGGCGCTCGCAGCGCTCGCAGCGCTCGCAGCGCTCGCCCGAGAGCAGCGGGCGAGCGCGGGCGACGGCGTCCCATTCCTGCCCGTCGACCGAGCATTCAGCATCGTCGGGCACGGCCCCGTGGTGACCGGCACCCTGCGCGGCGCGGCCGTCTCAGCCGGGGATACGCTCGAGCTATGGCCGTTGCGGCGGCCGGTGCGTGTGCGAGCCGTGGAAGTCCACGGTGCGCGTGTGGCGGCTGCCGCGCCCGGCCAACGCGTCGCGTTGAATTTGCGCGACGTCGATATCGCCGAGCTGAAGCGGGGCATGGCGCTCGCCGCGCCCGACACGCTCGCGATATCGGAGTGGCTCACGATGTCCCTGCGTGCCGTGGAAGGCGCGCCGGATCTGAAGAACGGCTCGAGACTGCGCGCGATGTTCGGTACGCACGAGATGGAGGTGCGCCTGCGCTTGCTGGATCGCGACCAGCTGCAGGCGGGCGAGTCCGGCCTTGCGCAGCTCCACGGCGTCGAGTCCATCGCGCTGCCGGCGGGTGAGCACGTGATATTGCGTTTGCCGTCTCCGCCGCGGACGGTTGCCGGCGGCAAGGTGCTCGAGCCCGGCGCGCGACGCGAGCGTCGCAACTGCGCGCCAATACTGCGGCGGCTGCAAGACCTGCGCTTGCCGCCCGCGGCGATGATTGCCGCGGAAGTGGAGCGCGCAGCGCCGGCCGGCACGACGCTCAAGCACCTGTCGCAGCTGTCGGCGCTCGCAACGCCACGCATCGTGGAGCTGCTCAAGACGCTGCCGTTCGTCGTGACGAAGTCCGGTCAGGTGCTGCGCAAGGCCGACATGGATCGTATGCTTGCGCGCATTCCCCGACTCCAGCCCGAGCAGGAGCGCGCCCGCATCCAGAACGAAGTGGATCTCGCCTCGCGCATCGCCGAGACTCTGCGGTGTGGCGGGCTCACGCCGCCGAGCCCCAGCACGATCGTGTCGGATCTCCAATCAAAACGCGCGGTCGATCGGTTGTTGCGCGAGGGCGTCATCGTGCGCGCCCTTGACCGCGCGAAGGGGAAGGAAATCCTCTTCCATCGAGATGCGATAGAGGATGCCCAGCGCCGGCTGGCGCCTCTGCTCGAGCGACAGCCGGGAATGCTGGTGACCGAAATCGGAGCCACGCTCGGCATCTCGCGCAAATACAGCATGCCGCTCCTGGATCATCTCGACAAGATCCGCTTCACCCGTCGGGTCAACGACCGGCGGACCCGCGCATAGACTTTTTGCCGGGCTTTGTTGCAATCTGTCCATGCCGCGAGCCGAGCGGCGTCAATGCTCGACGAGCCGAAACAGAGGACACCGCCGATGAGACCGCTCAAGAATATTTGCGAAGTCGCCGTCATCGGCGGCGGTCTCGCCGGGCTTTCCGCCGCACGGCATGCCGCGCGTCTCGGACGTCTGGTGACGCTGTTCGAGGGCAGCGCGCTGTTCGGCGGCCTCGTGGCCACGGTCGACCAAGTCGACGGCATTCCCGTGCCGGGGAAATTCTCCGGTCAGGATCTCGCCATGCATCTCCTGGAAGATGCACGCAAGGCCGGCGTCCGGGTCGTGCAATCCGGAGCCGCGAAGATCGAGCTGGGCGGGCGCCTCACCCTGACGGATCAGGAGAACGCCGCCTGTCATCCCGAGGCGATCATCATTGCCTCCGGCGCGACGCTCCGAAGGCTTGGCGTTGCGCGCGAGGAGGAATTCATGGGGCGCGGCCTATCGCGCTGCGCGACGTGCGATGGTGGATTTTTTCGCGGCCAGGACGTCGTCGTGGTGGGTGGTGGCGACGGCGCGGTCCAGGAGGCTCTCGTGCTCGCCAAGACGAGCCGGCGCGTCATGATGGTATGCCGCAGTCCTTTGAAAGCGAAGCGCGATTATGTCGATCGGCTCGCGGCCCGCGAGAACGTGACTTTCCTCTGGGATAGCGAGGTCAGCGCCATCCTGGGCGACAGCGGAGTCACCGGCGTCCGCTTGCGCAACGTGAAGGACGGCACGAGCTCGGACATCGAATGCATGGGCCTGTTTCCATTCATCGGCTCGACGCCGAACAGCGGATTCGCCCCTCGAGCGTTGCTGACGGCGTCGGGGCATATCAAGACGACCGCGAATTTTGCGACCGCGGATTTGCGCGTGTTCGCGGCAGGCGCGGTTCGCGCGGAGTATGGCGGGAACCTGGTGCAGGCCATGGCAGAAGGCGTGGGCGCGGCCGAGTCGGTGGCCCGCCTCAAGTTGCACTGATCGCGTGGTGAGGTTGCGTTAATATCCGCTGCGGCCCGGCGATTACACGAGTTGATAAGGAGTTTGCGATGGCAAAAAGATCCAACGGCAGTGGGCTCTACGAAGTGGTGTGGCCGCGCGGAGAGCGCAAGCAGGCGGTGCGTCCGCTCGCAAAGCGCCTCGACACCCTCGCGGGAAAAACCATTGCGCAGCTCTGGGACTATCTTTTCGCCGGCGATGAGGTTTTCGCGACTCTCGAGCATGAGCTCCGCGCGCAATATCCCGGCGTGAAATTCGTGAGCTGGCGCGAATTCGGCTCGACGCACGCGGTCAACGAAAAGGAATTGCTCGCCTCGCTGCCGAAGCGTTTCAAAGAGCTGGGAGTGGATGCCGCCATCTCATCGATGGCTTGCTGAGGGAGCTGTACGCCCGCCGTGCTGCGGGCGAGTGAGGCATGCGAGCGGGGCGGATTTCCGACCTCGTCGCTGGTCTGTGAGGGATTCCTCGGTCAGGCGGCGGCAACGTCCGTGGGTCTGGGGATGCCCAATCTTCCCGTTGCCCTGATACCGGGCCATCCTGGTGCGCAGAGCTTGGACGAGCTCAGGGCGAACGTGCGCAACGTGACGGCGGAGCAAGTGGCCGAGAATTTGCTCAAACAGCCGGACGAGCACCGCTTGGGCCCGGAGCCGAGCGCGCGTGAGGTGGTATTCCGCGGGACGTTCGAAGAGGTGAATGCTCATTTCTATGAGCGCGAGTGGAGCGACGGACTGCCCATCGTTCCGCCGACGCTCGAGAAGATCGAGGAATTCTTGAGCTTCACCGATCGGGCGCCGGAGGAATCGCTCGGCATACTCCTGCCGGAAAGTCGCGCTGCGACCATCTGGGCGGTGGCCGTCAACGGCGTCATGGCCGGTTGCCGTCCGGAGTACATGCCGGTACTGGTGGCGCTGATCGAGGCGATGGCGGATCCCACCTATGGCGTCGAGCACAGCGGCAACACGCCGGGATCGGACACGCTGATCACGCTCAATGGGCCGATCATCAAGGATCTCAAGTTCAACTACACGCAAGGGGTGTTGCGTGAGGGCTTCATGGCGAACACCTCGGTGGGCCGCTTCTGGCGGCTCGCGCTGCGCAACATGGCAGGCTTCCTGCCGCACAAGAACGACAAGGCGACGTTCGGCAACACGTTCCGCGTAGTTCTCGCCGAGAACGAGGATGCGCTCGCCAAGATCGGCTGGCCCCCGAACAGTGTCGACATGGGGTTCGCGGCAGGGGACAACACGGTGACCATTTCCCGAATGACGGGAGGCGGCGTGCTTCCCTCGGTCACCGGCAGTACACCGGAACAGATGATGCCGTATCTCGCCGACGGAGTTGCCAAGCAGACGGGGTGGGAGCTGGTGTTCACGGTGGGCGGCCTCTCGATCGGCACCTTGCGCCCGGTGCTCGTGCTCAGCCCCATTCTGGCGGAGACCATCGCCCGTGCCGGCTGGAGCAAGGATGACGTCAAACGTTATCTGTACGAGCACGCCCGCACGCCCGCATGGCGAGTCGAGGCTTTCACCGAGAAGTGGCTGGACTTTCGGATCGGCTCGCTCGAGCGGCAAGTCAATCTGGGCCGCCTGCCCAAGGCATTTCAGGAATCGAATGATCTGAACCGGCTGGTGCCGATCGTGCTCGAGCCCGACGACTTCATGGTGCTGGTGTCCGGCGATCCGCTGCGCACCAACGCCTACGCCTTCGCCCAAAACGGCTATTTGGGTTTTCCCGTTGCGAAGAAGATACGGCTGCCGCGGGGCTGGAAGGAGCGGATACGCAATCTTTAGCCGGTGGCGGAGGCCCCGCTGGCGGAAGCGGATGGGAATCGAACCCACCACCCGCTGTTCGCGGGTCGTTGGTTTTGAGGACCAAGGAAGCCACCAGGCTTCAGTCGCTTCCGCAATTGGCCTAACTTACCGTGCTGGCGCTACGATTGCGATCAAATCCAGCAAGAGGAGTGTGCACGTGGTCCAGAGCACGGGTGGCGCGGAAAAGCCGCGATTTGCCATTTTCCGGGGGAAGGACGCTCGCGGCGCCTCCGAGATATCCATGGAGTACGCACCGTTTACGCCGATCGTCGCGGCCGGCGCCCAAAGAGCCCAGGAGGCAGGCGCGGAGGAAGGCGCCGAGCTGAAGCTCTTGTTCGCCATACCGGGTTTCAGCCTCACCTATGCGTGGTTCAAGAGTGACTTTCCGCTTCCTCGCCACTCTCACAATGTCGATTGCCTCTACTACATCGTCGGAGGCTCACTCAGGCTCGGGCAGGAGGAGCTCGGCGTGGGCGACGGCTTTTTCGTAGGAAAGGACGTGCCCTACACGTACACGGTCGGCGCTGCCGGTGTGGAAGTGCTCGAGTTCCGGGCTGCCGACGTATTCGATATCAAGGTACTCGCAAACAATCCGGCGTTCTGGGACACGGCGGTCGAGACCGTGCGCAACCGGCGAAGCGAGTGGGCGCAAGAGCCGCGCCCGGGACTGAAGCCGCCTTAAGTGCCGCGCAAGTGTTCGCGAAACACGTGCTCCACTGCGGGTGACCGGAGCTTTCTTGCGTATAGTGACCAATTATGGTCATATATGGTCATGAAACAAGTGCGCATTGCCGAGCTCAAGGCCAAATTGAGCGAATTCCTGCGTGCCGTTCAGGGCGGCGAATCGATCGCCGTGCTTGACCGAAATACGGCCATCGCACAAATCGTCCCCATTCGCGAGCGCCTGGGATTGCGGATCCGCAAGCCCGCCTCAGGCTCACTGCCGCCCAACAAGGTCCCTCTGCCAAAACCGCTACCGCTCAAAATCGACGTCCTCGAAGTACTACTCGAGGAGCGGCAAAGTCATCGATGATCGCCTACGTCGATGCGTCCGTGCTTCTGCGCGTCGCGCTCGGCCAGCCGAACGCGCTTCCCGAGTGGCGACACATCGATCGAGGCGTCTCCAGCACACTCGTCACCACCGAGAGCTTGCGTACCCTGGATCGCCTGCGGCTGCGCGCGAGTCTCTCCGACATCGAAATGGCCCGCCGCCGTTCCACCGTTCTTACGCTGATCGATTCGCTGGAGCTCATCGAGATCGACAGCCTCGTCCTCGATCGCGCCGCGCAACCCATGCCCACCGAACTCGGCACGCTCGATGCCATACACCTGGCGTCCGCATTGCTTTGGCAAGACGCGACCGGAGATTCTCTCAAGATGGCCACCCACGACAGAGCTCTCGGCGTCGCGGCCCAAGCGCATGGTTTGAAGATCATGGGAATCTAGTCTGCGTGAGGCTGAGGAGTGCAATCGCATGGCAGTTTCTCTAGCGGGTCGGGTGGCTTTGGTGACCGGCGCTTCGTCCGGGATCGGTGCGGCGACGGCAATCGCGCTGGGGACCGCGGGCGTGAGGGTGGTCGCAGTGGCTCGTCGAGCCGAGCGTCTGCGGAACACCGTCGGCGCAATCGAGGCGGCCGGCGGGACGGGCATTGCGCTCCAGGGCGATGTCACCGAGGAACGCGTCGCCTCGGACACGGTTGCACGAGCGGTCGATCGCTTCGGCCGACTCGACATTCTCGTGAACTGTGCGGGGGTCATCCAGGCAGGAAACGTCGAGAACGCGGATACAGAGGAATGGCGCCGCGTATTCGAGGTCAATGTGCTGGCAGCCCTCTACACCTGCCATGCGGCTCTCAAACCCATGCGTGCGCAAGGAAGCGGAGATATCGTCAATATCGGATCGCTCGCCTGTCGCACCACGAGCCCCGTTTACAATGCCTATGCGACCAGCAAATTTGCGCTGAACGCCATGACCGACGGCTTGCGCCAGGAGGTCGGTCCCCACGGCATCAGGGTCTGCATGATTGCTCCCGGTCCGACCAAAACCGAGGTTGCGGAAGGCATCAGCGATGCGGGCCACCGCGAGGCCATTCGCGCTTATACCCACCAGCCGGGCGCGTTGCAGCCCGAGGACGTGGCTGCGGCCGTGCTGTTCATCGTCGGCTCGCCGGCGCGGGTGAACGTATCCGAGTTGTGGATCCGTGCGACGGCGGACGTGGCGTATTGAGCTCGCGATTCAACTCCGCGCGAGCAACCGATCGAGACCTGCGCCGAAGTCGTGGGTCTGCCACAAATGCAGGAACGCCGTGAAAACATGTAGAAAGCCGCGAGCGACGTCGTCCTTGAGGAACACCGGGTCGAGCGGGCCACGAGCGGCGGCAGCGTCGGGTAAACGGGACAGCACGAGCGCCGGCGCCTCGATCATCGTTGCGAGGCCCATCGTCGCCACGTAGAAATCCAGGTGCAGCTTCAGCTCCGTCACGTCGAGCCGCGGTCCGCCATGAGCGCGCAGCTCGGCGACGAACAACGTGAGCAGCTCCTCGAGATGGCTGTCCCAGATATCGAGGCTCGCGCCGCATAGAGAACCCCACAGGGCGTAGGCCACATTCATCTGCCGCACCCGTCCCCAGTCCAGCAAGCCGCAACCGATTGCGCCCGAGGGATCGCGCCAGAACCATGCATTGTCGATGTTGGCGTTGTAGTGGCAGAGCGCGATGTAATCCCGATCCGCGTGCAGAAAGCGCTTGATCGTCGCCTCGTGACGCAGGAAGCGGACCGCCTCGCCTTCCAGCCGGGCTATGAATGCCGGCGCTGCGAGATGCGCCGGGAGGAGCTGGGGGCAGCTTGCAGCGAACGCACCGATGCGCCGCACCCGCTCGCGCAGCTCGCGCTCGTCGCCGGGAATCGGATCGTCGGCGGCCGCGATTGCGGGGTCGAAAGGGAAGCTCGCGTCGACCTCCCGGGACAGGAGCCCCGACTTATGTGCGGCGGCGAGCCGCGCAAGGGTCGATACGATCGCCCGGTAGTAAGCCAGCGGCTCGGACAACTCGTGGTCCCTGCATTTCGGATGGAGCGGCTCAATGTTGCCGCTGCCATAAGCGATCCGCTGCGTGATGAGAATGCCGGTGCCGGATGCGCGGTGGAAATCCGCAAAGTACGCTGCGGGAGTCCGAATCGGGAAGGCCGGCAGGCGTGACAATGCCGCGAGCCGAACTTCGGCCTCCAGCTCGTTGCGCCGACGATCGCGGAACCCATCGGTGAAGTCGCGGGAGAATTTCACGAAAAGGTCGGTGTGCAGGTCCGGTTGCGCCTGTTGATACTCGACCGATAACAGGAGCTTCTCGCCCGAGTTGCCGCCGCGGAACGACTCGAAGCGGGTGATTCGGGCGATCCGGTTGCGCGGGGAAATCGACCCGAAAGCCCGGAAGGCATCGGTCAAGAACGACTCGCCGGCGGCGCGCAGCGACTCGCTGTGGGCGGGTATGGCAAGGCCCGTGGCATCGCCGCGCACGACCGTCGGGGGCTCGGGATCCAACCTCGTCTCCTGCTAGGCAAGGTCAATTTGCTTCCCGTACTATAGCTGCAGAGCGGCCTGGCGCATCGAGCACGGGGGATCGAGCCATGTTCAAGCTGATCATCATGGCCAAGCGTAGGCCCGGAATGAGCATGGACGAGTTCCGCGATTACTACGAGAAGCGCCATGCCGCACTCGTCCGCAACATAACGCCGATGATGCGCCGGTACCGGCGGAACTATCTTACCCCGCTCTCGAGCGCGTTGGCCGCGGGGGAAGATGCGCCGTTCGATTGCGTCACGGAAGCTTGGTTCGATTCGGAAGGAGACTTCCAGCGCAGCCTGCAAAGTCTCGTTGCGGATACCGAGAAGACCACCGCACTCGCCAAGGACGAAGAGAACCTGTTCGACCGATCGACGATCAGAATTTTCACGGCGCTCGAGGCCGAGTCCGCGTCATGAATGCAAGCGCATCGATCGCGACGCCGCGCGGCTGGTATCACGGTTGGAACATCGTCGCCGTCTGCATCCTCTCCCAATCAGTGGGGAACGGCCTCACCTACAACGCGCTCTCCCTGTTCCTGAAGGGTTGGTCGCAAGAGCTGAATACACCCATCAGCCGTCTCACGCTGACCGTAGCGATCATGGGCACGGTCGCCGCCATCGTCTCACCCTTCGTCGGCGCGCTTGCGGATAAATACCCGGCGCGAAGACTGCTCATCAGCGGGCTTCTGGGCATGGGGCTATTTTACGTTTGCGTGGGATCGGTCACCGCCTCCTGGCAGCTGCTGGTGCTCTACGGCGTGCTCGCCGCTCCTGCCCTGACCTTGTGCACGGCCGTCGTGACCAACACGCTCATCTCGCGCTGGTTCGTGCGCCGCCGCGGCCTGGCCTTCGGACTGAGTGCATTCGGGATCGGCTTGGCGGGCGTCTTGTTGCCGCAGATCATCAACCCGCTCCTGCCCTTGGTGGGCTGGCGCATGATCTGGTGGGGTGGCGGCGTCTTCGTCGCAGTCGTCGTCGTACCGATCATGCTCGTCGTGGTGCGCAACCGGCCGTCCGAAGAGGAGGGGCGATACTATTTGACGGGTGAAGGCGCATCAGCCGGCCATCACGGCCATGGGGCCGGCGGCGGCAATCAGATGAGCTGGCGCGAGGTCATCAAGCGCAAGAATTTCTGGCTGCTGGTGGGAATTTACTTGCCGCTCGTGGCGCTGAGCGGTGCCGTCGTGCAGAACATCGTGCCGTATGCGGCGAGTCATGGTCTCAGCCGACAAACCGGCGCCACGCTGCTGTCGCTGTTGAGCGCAATGCACGTCGTCGCGACGCTCGTGCTCGGGCTGTTATCGGATCGCTTGGGCAATCGCCTGCCTTTCATCGGGCTCGCCGTGCTCATGGTGGCGGGTTCGTTGCTATTGGCACTCGGTTCGGACTTGCCGATCATCATCATGGGCTGTTTCCTGATAGGCCTCGGGAGCGGAGTGTTCACGCTGCTCGCGGCGGCGATCGCGGTCGAATTCGGCGCGGCGGGCATGGGGCGTGCTTTTGGCATGTGCATGATGTTCGTCCCGGTGATCACGCTCACTCCGTTCTTGATCGCGAAGAGCGAGGAGATGACGGGAAGTTACACGCCCGCGTTCATCGGAGGAGCGGTCTTCCTGGCGATGAGCGGGTTTTTGGCCGGCCTGTATCGTGAGCGGCGCGGCTCGTCGCAAACCTGGGCGGAGCCCCAGACTGAGGCTCCCGCGAAGGCCGTTATTCGATGAGGCCGATGACGGTCCCCACGGGATAGGTCTCCCCGACCGGCTTCAACACACGCAGCACACCTGTGGCCGGCGACTCGACCTCTGTCGCCGATTTGTCGCTTTCCAGGGAGAAAAGCGGCGCACCCTCCGTGACGGGTGCACCATCCTTGACCAGCCACTCCGCTAGGGTACCCTCACTCATTGAGAATCCGATTTTGGGCAGGATGACTTCGGTCGCCATTCTTTCTCCGGTATCAATCACGGCAGCATTGCGTTCTCTGGGCAGTATAATACCTGATGCATTTCGCTTGGAACGCTGAGCAAGAGACATTCCGCTCCACCGTGCGGGCCTTTCTTGCCGCTAATCTGCCGCGCGACTGGGAGTCGCTGGCGCACGGCCCGGCATCCGAAGCTCAGAGCAGCTTTTCGAAAAGGTTCTGCGGGAAGCTGGCGGAAGCCGGCTTACTGGTGCCTCACTGGCCGAAACGCTGGGGCGGCCGCGATGCCGGCGCCTGGACCGCATTCATTCTGGCAGAGGAAATGTGGGAGGCGGGCGAGCCCCGCGGCGGCCAGTACATGAACGTCAACTGGATCGGTCCGGCGCTGATGCGCTTCGGTTCCGAGGAGCAGCAGGCCCGCTACATTCCTCCCATGGCGCGCGGAGAAACCATCTGGTGCCAGGGATTCTCGGAGCCGGAGGCGGGCTCCGACCTCGCCTCGCTGCGAACACGTGCGGAGAAGCACGGGTCGAGCTATCGCATCAACGGTCAGAAAATCTGGACCTCTTACGCACAGCACGCCGACACGTGCTTCCTGCTCGCGAGGACGAGTCCCGGACGCGACGGCATCTCCGTGTTCCTGGTGCCGATGGACACCCCCGGCATCATCGTGCGCGAGATCCCGAGTCTCATCGGTGAAGGCGACATCCACGAGGTCTTCTGGGACAACGTCGAGGTGCCCGGCAGTACGCTGTTTGGCGCGGAAGGACAGGCATGGGAGATTGCCAGAGCCGCGCTCTCACTCGAGCGAGTCGGCATCCCGCGCTTCGCGCTCGCAACCAAGATGCTGCACCGGGCGGTTTCCATGCTGGAGCGATCGGGTCGCTTCGGTCACGGTGCGATCGAGCAGGCCGCAAGGGCTCGGGCGGCTTGCGAGGCCGCGCGTTTCTACAGCTACAGCATCGTGGATCAGAGGGAACACGGCATACCGACGGGCCCCGAGGCGAGCGCCGCCCGATTCGCCACGGTGATGGCGGAGCGTGCCGTGCATGAGTTCGTGGTCGAGCAGGTGCCGGAAGCGCTCTGCGGCGGCGAAGCCATGCTGCTCGCCCATCATCAGCGCGCGATCGTCGCCGGTATCGCTTCGGGCGCTGCGGAGATTCAACTCAATCTCATCGCCACCGATCTGCTCAAGCTGCCGCGGGAGCCGCGCTGATGGATTTCAGGCTCACCGCCGATCAGAGTGCGCTGGTGGAGGCCATCGACAAGCTGGCCGCGCAATTCGAGGCCAAGCCCACCGAATTTCGCGGGTTTGCCCTGCTCGGCGACGAGCTGGACAAGGAGCTGGAGTACGGTCAGTACTTCGACATCGCTCAGGTTCCCGAGCTGGGCGCTCTGTGTGCGGCGATGGCGGTCGAGCGATTGGCTCGTCTGCCGTACGCGACGGAAATCGCGCTCTCCATGCTGGTCCGGCCGCAGCTGCCGGGAGACTGGCCGCGCCCACTGGCAGTCGTCGAGAACGGCCGCCCAGGACGTTTCGTCGCGGCGGCGAGCACGATCCTCGTCATCGAAGGCGAGGGCATCAGTCTCGTGCGTACGGCCGCCGGCGATGCGCAGCCGGTCGAGTCGTTGTTCGCGTATCCGATGGCTCGATGGAAGGGTCGCGCGGAGAGGACGGCGCTGTCCGGCGATGAGGCCGCGAAACTTCGCAAGTGGTTACGTATCGCGCTTGCCGCGGAGGCGAGCGGGCTCTTGCAGGCCGCGCTCGCGTCGGCAGTCGACCATCTCACCCAGCGCAAGCAGTTCGGGCGACCGCTCGGCACCTTCCAGGCCTTGCGTCATCGCATGGCCGAGTGCGCCGTCCTCGCCGGTGGGGTGCGCTGGCTGGCATTGAAGGCCGCGGATACGGCGGATCCGGCCGATGCGACGCTCGCGGCGCTGCATGCTCAGGAAAGCGCCACGCGCATCGTCTACGACGTTCATCAGATGCTCGGCGCGATGGGTATGACGCTCGAGCATCCGCTGCATCTGTGGACCTATCGACTGAAGGCGCTGCTCTCCGAGCTCGGGGGGCGCGGCGGCCAGGCGCTTGCCGTTGCCGAGGAATGCTTCGGCGACTAGCAGGGTCAGCGCGGCCCCTTGGGCAGCCCGAGGACGCGCTCTGCAATGATGTTGCGCTGAATCTCTGCAGCGCCTCCCGCGATGGTTTCGGAGAAGGTATCCAGATAGTCGTGGCCCCATCCATGCATGCCGATGACTTCGGGCGCATCGATCTCGTAGAGGTCGATCGCTGCCGCGGTCACGCGCTGCGCAAACTCGGCGAACGCGAGGCGAATGATCGATCCGCCGGCATCGGGCACGGCGTTTTCGGAGTTGAGCGCAAAACGATACGTGGTCGCGCGGATCGATGAGCCTTCGGCGCGCAGCCGTGCGAGCCGCAAGCGCATTTCCGGTCGGTCGGCGGGGCATGCGGCGAGCAGCTTCTCGACCTTGAGCGTGAGTCCGATCAGCAGGGCGAGAGCGGCTGTTCCGCGCTCGAAGCCGAGCGTGGACATCGCGGTTGACCAGCCGTTATTCAAGCCGCCGACGACATTGGACAAGGGCACGCGCACCGACTCGTAGAAGACCTCGCAATACTTGCGCGGCCCTGCCATGGTGCGGATCGGCCGCACCGTGATGCCGGCGGCGCTCATCGGGCAAATGATCCAGGAAAGCGCCGATGAGGTACGCGCGTCGGGATCGGTGCGGATCAGGAGCTCCTGCCAGTCTGCGATATCGGCGAAGCTCGACCAAATTTTGTGTCCGTCGATGACGATCTCGTCGCCCTCGACCCGGCCGCGAGTTCGCAAACTGGCGAGATCAGAGCCCGCCCCGGGCTCCGAAAATCCCTGACACCAGATGACCTCGCCCGCCAGGATCTTGGGCAGGTGAAATGCCTTTTGCTCGGGTGTGCCGCATGCAATCAAGGTGGGCCCCGCATGATTCAAGCCGACGAAAGATGCGTTGAGAGGAGACGGTGCGCCGGCTCGCGCGTATTCCTCGAACCACACGATTTGCTCGAGCACCGATAGACCACGGCCGCCCACTTCCTTCGGCCAGGCGATTCCTGCCCACCCTCCGGCGGCCTGCGCTCTCTGCCAGGCGAGAACGAAGTCTCGCGAGGCGGGGCCATCCTCCGGTGAGGGCTTCGCGGGCACGTTGGCTTCCAGCCACGCGCGTGCCTTGAGTCGAAAGTTGGATATCGAGGCCGACATGATGATGAGTCGTGCTCCTTGAGGTCAGCCCTTTTGGGCGTTCGGCGCGGCATTCGGCGGGGTCGATGCGGCGAGGGCGTCGCGGATCTGATGCTTCAGCACTTTTCCTGCATCGTTCTTGGGCAGCGCGTCCCAGATGACGACTTGTTCGGGGACCTTGAACTTGGCGACACCCTGCGCGTCGAGAAACGTGCGCAGGCTCGCAACCTCCGGTCCCGGCGGGCGGCGAGGCACGATCACGGCGCAGGCTCGTTCGCCGGTCCGCGCGTCCGGCAGGCCGACGATGGCAATTTCGGCGATGTCGGGGTGGCCGATCAGGATGTCCTCGACCTCCTTGGGCGATATGTTCTCGCCGTTGCGAATGATGATGTCCTTCGCTCGACCCGTCACGACGAGGTAAGAGCCGTCCACCCATCGACCAAGGTCCCCGGTGCGGAAATAGCCCTCCGCATCGAAGGCATCTGCCTCATCCTCGGGATGCAGATATCCGAGCAGCATCTGCGGGGCGCGAGCGAGGATCTCGCCGGCGCCCGCGGGAGCGGCGTTGTGATCTACCAGCTTGATCTCCGCCAGACCCGGGCGCCCATCGGTATCCGCGGCATGCGCGGCATCGCCTGCTTGTGTCACGCCGACCGTGGTGACCGGCACCTCAGTGGACCCATAGACACGCGTGACCACGGCGCGCTCGAAATAGTCCGCGGCGCTGCGTATCAAGGAAGGCGGTACGGATGCGCCGCCGCAGACGAACACCTTGAGCTGCGGCAGGCGCGTCGCCGCGCGGCGTGCGGCGGCGAGCAGCTGCTCCAGGAAGGGCGTCGCGCCTGCCATGTGCGTGCACTCTTCCGCATCCATGAGCCGCACGGCCTCATCCGCGTCCCAACGGTCCATGAGCACGGCGGTCGTGCCGAGCAAGAGGGGTGATTCGAACGCGTAGATCGACCCGCCGATGTGCGCGATGGGCGAAGGGACCAGAAACTTGTCACCGCGCTCGATCAGCCAATGCTCCTTGAGCTGGGAGATGAGCGCATGAATCGAGTTGTGACTGTGGAGCACGCCCTTGGGGCGGCCGGTCGTCCCCGAGGTATAGAGCACCATTCTGACCGCGTCCGCATCGAGGGCGGGCAACTCCCGCGGCGCCGGAGCGTTCTCGAACAAGGCCTGCCACGGTGTGTGGCCTCGCGCTTCGCCCCGCACGACGATCACCTCCGGGGGAGAGTCGAGCGAGCTCACGACGCGGCTCAGCATCGCTGCGTAGTCTTGCTGGCGCAGCGCCGACGGTACGAAGATCAGCCGAGTCTGAATGTCCTTCAGAATGAATGCGAGCTCGCGATCGCGCAGCGACGGCAGAATCGGATTCACCACCATACCGGCCAGAGTCGCGGCCAGATACAGCACGGCCGCCTCGTGCCAATTGGGCAGCATGAAGGACACGACGCTGCCCGCCGGTGCCCGGGCCAGCATCGCGTGCGCCAGCGTCGTTGCCTGCGCGCGCAGCATTTTGCAGTCCAGGCGAGTGCTCCCATCGACGAGCAGCACCCGCTGCGGCGTCTGTTCCGCGGCAGCGCAGAGCGCATCGGCGAGGGTGTGGCGGCTCCACAGGCCGCGCGCGTAGGCGCTCGCGGCACGCGCGCCGTCCCAGCGAATCGATCGACCGCCGATCAGTCTTCGCCCGTTGCGCAAGTCATCTGACATGGTCGACGAGGCTCATCAGCGAACGGCAGCCGTCGGCGCCAGCCAGATTTCACGTACGTTGACGTTGGGCGGCTGCCGGAGCGCGAACAGAATCGCGTTCGCGACATCCTCCGCCCGCATGTTGCCTTGCTTGGTGATGTGCTGGGTCATCGCGGCGCGGTCCGATGCGTCCGGGATGCTCTCGAACACCTCGGTGGTGGTCGCCCCCGGCTCCACGATCGTGACCCGAATGCCGAGCTCGGCAACCTCCTGGCGCAGAGTCTCGCAAAACGCGTTCACGGCGTGCTTGCTCGCGGTGTAGCCGCTGTGGCGAGTACCCACGTAGCGGCCGGCCGTGGAGGAGACCGTCACGATATGCCCATCGCGGCGTGCTCGCATACCGGGCAGCACACCCTGGGACAGGTACATCGCCGCGAGCAGATTGATGTCGATCTGTTCGCGCCACGCGGCCGGATCGGCCGTCTCGACGCTGCCCGGACGCACGATGCCGGCGCCGTTGACGAGGATGTCGATCCGTCCGTGGCGCGCCAGAGTATCCGTCACCACCTTGCGCGCCTCGGCCTCCCGCGCAACATCCGCGGGAAAGGCGGCGGCGCGCCCTCCGGCAGCCTCGATGCGCTTCACCAGATCGTCCAATCGATCTGCCCGCCGCGCCACCGCGGCGATGACGGCGCCTTCTCGGGCCAGCAGTTCCGCAGTGGCGGCGCCGATGCCGGAGGAGGCGCCGGTGATGAGGGCAACTCGGTCTTTCACTGCGAAATCCTCGTGAGAAAGCGATGCACTGGATTCAACTCGCCAATCCATCCGGCTGCTCGAGAATGCGGCGAAATGCATTCAGCCAGTTCGCCCCGATCACGCCATCGATCACTCGATGGTCGCAGGTCAGTGTCACGTTGATCGATGTAATGGAACGCATCTGTCCGGACTCGACGATGATGCTCGGCAGGGCGGCGCCGATCGAGAGGATCGCGGCATGCGGCGGATTGATGATGGAGGCGAAGCTCTTGATGCCGAACATTCCGAGATTCGAGATGCTGAAGGTTCCACCGACGTATTCGTCGGGCTTCAGCCGTTGCGCACGGGCGCGCTCCTTGAGGTCCTGCGCCTCCGCCGATATGCGGGCGATCCCTTTTTCCTCGGCGGCGAAGACGATCGGGGTCATGAGACCCGAGTCCGTCGCAACGGCTACCGCGATATCGGCGTGCCGATGCCGCACCAAGCCGAGCGGCGTGTAGCTCGAGTTCACCGCAGGAACCTCCCGGAGCGCGAGCGCACTGGCCTTGATCATGAGGTCGTTCGCGGAGATGCGCGAGCCGTTCGCGTCGTTGTATCGGCTTCGCAACGCGAGCAGTGCGTCGACGGGAATGTCCATCGAGAGAGGGAACACGGGAATGTCGCGCGCCGCCTCGGTCAGGCGCGCGGCGATGAATTTCTGAATTCGGTTCAGCGGCTCGAGCGTGTAGGTGCCCCGCCGGATGGCGAGCGCCTCGAGCTTGGCGACCACTTCCTCGGAAAGCTCTACTGCCACGAGCCTCTCTCCCCGGCGATGCGCCGATTCGCGTCCTCAAGACCTCCCGCGATGGCGATCAGCAGCCGAGCGCGCTTGAGACAAAGGTGCGGATCCGCCTCGTCGCTGAAACCGATCCCGCCGTGGATCTGAATGTTCTTTCCCGCATTGTCGAGTGCGGCGGACCCTGCCACCCACAGGGCACAGTCCACCTGCAGCGCTGCATCGCTGCGACCGTCGTCGACGGCAACCGCCGCAAAGCTCACTTGATCCCGGGCGCAGTTCGCGGAAATGGCCATGTTCGCACAGTGATGCTTGACCGCCTGGAAGCTGCCGATCGGGCGACCGAACTGCTCGCGCGTGCGGGCGTAGTCGACGCCCATGTCGAGTGCGGCCCCGGCAACTCCTGCCAGCGCAGCCGCGTCGATCAAGCGCAACCGCAAAAGGTGCGAGGCATCGAAACGCGCCACCGGTTCTCCCAGCGATGCGTATTCGCTCAAGTCGGCGAGCCAGAGTCGGCTGTCGATGGGGCGCGAAGCGGCGCAGGTGGTGGCATACACGCCGGCAGCGTCCGGCTCACGCACGAGCACGAAGTCGGCACCGTCCTCTGCAACGACGACGGTTCGAGCGCCGCGCCGGAAGCCTGCGGTGATTCGCCGTCCCTGAACTTCGCGGGCACCGGCTGCTGCATGCGCCGCGCCCATCGTCGCGAGTATCGATGGGGCCACCAGCTGTCGGCCGAGGACCATCGCAATCAGCGCTTCCTCCACTGCGCCGAGACCGCTCCCGCCGGCCTCCTCATTCGCGGTGATTGCGAAGATGCCGATGTCGGTCAGGCTCGACCATGTTTGGGCGGTTTCTGTGGGCGAGACATGCAAGCGGGAGATGGGAAGCAGCGGCACGAGCGATTCCTCGATCGTGCTCGCCAGTGCGAGCTGATCGGCGCTAGGATGGTACCGGATAGCAGATTCCACGTAAGATCCTCTCGATCCGAGCTCGACGGATCAATTACTATACGACAGTGTTGATATTCATCAAAGGCGACGGAGTATGACCCGCGCGGATCCGCCCGGCGTGGACACGCTGGATCTCGCCGGGCAGATCGGTTTCGTCAGCGGCGCGGGGCAGGGAGCAGGCCGCGCCATTGCGCTCGCGCTCGCGCGGCACAATGCGGGCGGCGTGGCGGTGAATGATTTCGTGGCCGAGCGCGCACAGGCCGTGGCCGAGGAGATCGAGGCCCTCGGTGTACGCGCGATGGCTGCCCCGGCCGATGTGGGGGATCACGCCGCGGTCGAGCGCGCGATGCGGGCGGTCGAGACGACGCTCGGATCGGTCACCCTGCTCGTGAACAATGCCGGCAACGCAGGTCCCGAAGCGACGATGGGGCTGTCACCTCCCTTTTGGGAGAGCGCACCGCGGGACTGGGATCGATATTTTCGGACCAATCTGCAGGGCGTCATGAATTGCTCTCACATCGCCCTGCCGGGGATGATCAAACAAGGCTCCGGGAGGATCGTCACGATCGTTTCGGACGCGGGTCGCGTGGGCGAGGCGGGGCTGGTGGCGTACTCGGCAGCCAAAGCGGGCGCAGCCGGCTTCGTGCGAGCCATTGCGAAGGAGGTGGGCCGCTATGGCATCACGTCGAACGCGATTTCCCTGTCGACGCTGGAGCCTGCGCTCGAGGATGCGGCGAAGGCGCAATTTCTCGCCAGCGAGCACGCCAAGGCCCGCCTGTCGCGTTATGTGATCCGGCGCTTCGGCAAGCCCGACGATGTCGCGTACATGGCGCTCTTTCTATGCTCGGGCGCGGCATCGTGGATCACCGGACAAACCTTTCCCGTGAACGGTGGCTACTCTTTTGCACAATAAACCGGCGACTTATGTTCTGGTGCATGGCGGCGGGCACGGCGGATGGTGCTATCAAGCGGTCGCCCGCATCATGCGCTCGCACGGCCACGAGGTGTATGCACCTACTTTGACCGGTCTCGGTGAGCGAGCGCATCTGCTCAGCCCCGCCATCGATCTCGACCTGCACATCGAGGATATCGTTCAGGTTCTCAAGTATGAGGACCTGAGGAACGTGATCCTCGTGGGTCACAGCTACGGCGGTATGGTGATTACCGGGGTCGCGGACCGCGCCGCGGATCGGATCGGACACCTGGTCTTCCTCGATGCAGCGACGCCGCGAAACGGAGAGTCTCTCGTCGACGTCGCGGGACCGTTCATGCTGGCCGCTCGTGCCCAGGGACGCATTGTCGACGGAATCGAGCTCGTGCTTTTCCCTGGGACGGATCCGCTGCACTATTTCGGGGTCAAGGATCCCGAGCAGATCGAGTGGATGAAGCCGAGGCTCACTCCGCATCCCTGGAAATGCTTCGAGCAGAAGCTGCGGCTCGAGCACGAGGCCGAGACCCGGAGAATTCCCCAGACCCACATCGTCTGCACCTCTACCTTGGCCGGACGCGATCGAGCGGCGCTCGCGGCGCTCTCCGACGGCCGGCTCTGGGACATAGACACAGGGCACGATCTCATGATCACCGAGCCGCAAGCCGTGGCCGAGATGCTGTTGCGCGTGGCCGAGCTTTAGGACCAACGGAGAACATTCGTGGCAACGCGCTTTCAGGACAGGCTGGTCATGATCACGGGAGCGGGCGGCGGACTCGGCCGGGCACTCGCGCTCGGTTTCGCGCGAGAAGGCGCGCGACTCATTCTCACAGACGTCGATGAGGCGGGGATGCGGGAGACGGCATCGCTTGCGGGCAAGGAGGGCGCGATCAGCTCGACGCATCGCGTCGATCTGGCGGTGGAGGCCGAGATCAAGGAGTTCGGCGCGCAGATGTGCAAGGCTCACCCGCGTATCGACGTGCTCTACAACAACGCCGGTATCGCGTATGGAGAAATCAATTACGGATTCGAGACTCTGAGTCAGGAGAAGTGGCTGCGGTATCTGGCGATCAACAGCATCGCGCCGCTCATTCTGGCGCAGTCCATTCGTGCCTCGCTCGCGAGCGCCAAGGGCGTGATCCTGAACCAGTCATCCATGGCGAGCAACGTGCCCGCTTCGGCCTATGGCGTCACCAAGGCGACTCTCAATTCCATGACGTTCGGCATGGCGCATACGTTCGCGAAGGACGGCATCAGGGTCAACGCAATTGCGCCCGGACTCATGGAGACTCCCGCCAACAAGGCTGCGCTGCCCGCCGAGACCTACGCCCGTGTGCAGGGCACACAGCTACTCAAGCTTCATGGGACCGCCGAGGACATCGTGTCTTTGGCTTTGTTCCTCGCCTCCGACGAGGCGCGATTCATCGACTGCGAGATCGTGAGCTGCGATGCCGGAAGCTCGATCCGGGGGTGGCGCCACTAGCTTTGCGCGAGTCGGCGCGCCGCGAGCTCGCGCAGCGGCGCGAGCTTGACCTTGTTCGATCCGGTCAAGCTGAGATCGGATTCCTGCAGGAACAGTACTCGCCGCGGCACCTTGTAGCTCGAGAGCCGCTTCGCGACGAATGCCCGCACGTTGCTCTCGTCCAAGGTCACCCCTGCCTCGGGCACGATGCAGGCCACCACCATCTCGCCGAGCGTGTCGTGCGGAATGCCCACGGTCGCGGCAATCTTGACGCCCGGGTAGTCCGCCAGGACCGCGTCGATCTCCGGAGGCGATACGTTGGCGCCGCCCGTCTTGATGATGTCGTTCAAGCGACCTTGCCAATGCAGCCTGCCGTCGGAATCGACGAATCCGCCGTCGCCGGTCCAAAAAAAGCCTTCCGCATCGAACACGTCTTCGGAAGGCACCCGCAGATACCCAAGCATCAGGGTGGGACCCTTGACGGCAATCTCACCGGCCTCGTTTCTGGGGAGCACTCGACCCGACATGGGATCGATGATTCGGATGGTATTGCCGGGCAGCGGCACGCCGTGATTGTCCGCAGCGACTTCCGCGGGCGTGCCGCTCGGATGAACCGTCACCAGGGTGAAGGTCTCCGTGCTCCCGTAGGCGGACACCGGCTCCTGCCAATCCGACCTCACGGTGGGATGATTGCGTGTCGGCAAGCGTTCGCCCACATAATGAAACGAGCTCAGGTCGACCTCGTTCCAGGCAGGATCGGCGACCAGTCTCGCCCACTGATGAGGCCAGGCAATCGGCATGGTGACCCGTTCGGTCTGCATGAGCCGCAGCGCCTCGCCGGTATCGAAATGTCGCTGCAGTACGATGCACCCCCCGGCAGCGAACGTCGAGCCCAGGGCCATCGCAAAATTGCCCGACCAGAAGAAGCCGTTCGCGCTCCAGGTCCGCACGTGCGGGTCCAGCGCGAAAATGCCGCGCCATCGCCAGCACATCAGCGCCGCGGCTCGATGCGCATGCACGATGGCCTTCGGCCTCGCGGTCGTGCCCGAGGAAAAAAACACGAGTCCGCGATCCGTCGGTGCGACCTCGGCGGCGATGGCTTCCAGGAGCTCGGCCGGCGCCAGATCGTTTTGCAGGAAATCCGGCCAGCTCTCGAACGCGCCGGCCGCCGCATCGCCGATGCAGATCGCTCGCCGCAGGAAGGGCAGCCGTGTGGATCGCACGTCGCGCTGCTTCTGCGCGAGGTCGGGACATAATTCCACGAGTTCCGCGGCGAAATCCCGGCCGATCACCGAGCGCTCGAAGATGAGCACGGACACATCCCCGATGCGCAGCTGATTCTCGAGCTCCGCGCCCTTGGCGAAGGTGCTGAGAGCGACACAGGTGCCGCCGGCCATGGTGATCCCGAACATCGCCGTGATCCATTCCGGCTGGTTGGTGGCGAGCAAGCCGACGCGGGTCTCCTTGGTCACGCCGCGCGCGATCAGGGCGCGTGCGACTTTGCACGCCTCCTGCCAGACCTGCGCGTAAGAGTGCCTGATGGCCGGGCCCGACGGTGGGTAAAAAACCAGCGCCTCCTTGTCGCCGTTGTCGCGACACACCTCGCGCAAGAATCCACCGAGCGTCAGTGCACCCAGGGACTCATCGGCGAGCGCAGCGCCTCGAATCGTCGAGTCCATGTCGTCTATTCGCGGCGCGAGGCGTACATGCGTGCCCGCACCGCCGGATCGAGCGGGGCGGTGCCCGGCTCGAGCGCCACGCCGAACGTCTTGAATGCCATCGCCAGCACGTCGTAGCAACCGACGGTGAACACCAGGTCCAAAAGTTGCGCCGAATCGAAATGCGCAGAGAGCCGATCGTAAGTCGCCGCGGCGATGCACGCATCGGCGTTGAGCTCATCCACCGCGCGCAGCAAGTCGGCGTCGACCGGATCCCAACCGGGGGCATCCGGCCCGAGCTGCACGCGCTCGAGCTCCGCTTCGCTCAAGCCCGCGCGGGCGCCCAACGCCAGGTGTTGAATGAACTCGTACTCCGCTTGCCGCAGCCAGCCGATGCGCAGGATCGCGAGCTCGCGCGTGCGCTTGGACAAAGTGCTCGTGGACGATATGTGGTTGTTGAAAGTCAGGAAGGCCTTCGCAAGCGCCGGATGGTGCAGCATCGTCCCCAGCGCGTGCATGCCGCCGGGAGCCTCGCCGAGCCGATGGCGCGACAGGACGAAGTCGCGACCATGCGGGAAGGCACTGACGGCGTCGAGGACCTCGCCCTTCCATTCGGGAGGCAGTACCGGCGAGATACGCGGCTTCATATCACTCGGCACGCAAGTATCGATCGAGCTCCTGATGCATGTTCAGGATGATCTTCTCTTGGTCTGCCGCGAGCCAAGTGTGCTCGAGTCCGTGCGCGTGCATTCCTTTCTGCATGCGCGGGATGTTGCCCAAGTCCTGGCGCGGAATGAGCAGAACCTGTTCGGGATCCTGCAGGTCCGTCACATGCTCCAATGTCGGCCGCGGCGGCTTGACCGCCGCGGGCAGAGTGCGCGTGGAGAGGATCTCGAATATGCAGCTGTCGGGATCGGACCCGTTGGGCCGCACCCGGTAAATCATGGCATTGCCGGCCTGGGGCAAGATCATGAGGTTCGGAAAGATGAAAACCTCGCCGCCCCACATGCCCAGGATCTCCGGTGTCAGTTTGGGCATGGGACGCTTGTTCGCGGCGGCATCCGCGTACAGCGCCTTCACATATTCCCCACCCAGGCTCGAGCCCTCGGGGATGGGTTTGCCGCGAAGCGACAGCAACACCTCGATGTCCTCTTTCAGCACCATGGCATCCATGCCGTCGACGAGCAGTTTCAGCCGCGCGGCCATCTCTTCCAGCGGGTCACCCTTGAGCTCGTTGACATGGCCGGCCATGGGAGTTTTCTTGCCGCCATAGAAGGCGCCGTGGCCGTGCGGGTAGACGTCGTAGGTGACATAACGGTGCGTGAACTCGGCGTTGTCGCGCTTGCCGAGGATCACGTCCGCTCCGCCTTTTTCCAGCTGCGGATGCGTTGCCGGGACGTGGAAGGCCTCGAAGAAGGCTTCCTGCGCCACTTTCCAGTTGGCCGGCACGGGAATCGATTTCCACCAGTAATGGTGCATGTCGGCGATCGCCAGTCCCTCGATTGCCGCCCGCACGGGTGCGATGAAATCATCGAACGGCTCGGCCTTCGGATCCATGTTGATGAACACGAAGCCGCCGAACAGCGCGACCTTGACCTCCTTGAGGGCGACGTCGCTGTCGCGTAGCTGGCCGTTGCGAAATTCCTGGCGCTCGAGCACGAACTGATTCTCGCCCGCGAGATTCCAGCGCCAGCCATGGAACGGGCACATGATGCGGCAACTCGGGAACGTACCCGTTCCCTTGCCGAGCGCTGTGCCCCGATGCGGACAGGCGTTGTAATACGCCTTGACGGTATCGGCATCCACGCGCACCACCAGAATCGACTGGTCTCCAATGTCGTAGACGGTGTAGTCCCCAACTCCGGGGACTTCGTCGAGCCGCGCTGCGACTTGCCAGACCCGACTCCACAGGCGCTCGTATTCGAGACGGGTGAAGCGAGGGTCGATGTAGCGGCCGGTGCTGATGCCGTGCGGCAACGTGTTCCAGCTGGGCGGCCACTCGGTGCCGCCGCCGGCGACGGAATTCTTGCGGGCCACTCGACGAGATAGTTCGTTCATATGATCTCCGGTATCAGGACGCCGCGAACCCACCGGTAGCTTTGTCGCGCCGTTGCGCTGCCAGCCCCGCTGCCGGTAACCCAGGTTACTGTGGTAGCTTAGGATAGTAGTGGATTGGCGGGCTACGGCAAAGTCACCTAGTCTTGAGGGGGCGGGCGCGAAGGGCTGCTGCGCTGCAGGGGGGGTCCGCCGGCACGCGCCAACTGGAGAACAACGATGACCAGACTTTCCAAACTGCCGATGGAAGATTGGGACAGGGATCTGCGCGCGCTCACCCAAGCGGACAGCGCGACTCCGCTCGAGCAAGGAATGACGCGAGTTCTCGCGCATTCGCCCGAGGTGGCGAAGGCCGTCGTGCGCTTCGGCGGCGCTCTGTTTCAGAGCACGCGCTTGCCGCGCCGCCTGACCGAGCTCGTTCGCCTACGCATCGCCTTTCATAATCAATGCCGCAGCTGCATGGCGGTGCGCTATCAGTCCGCGATCGATGACGGGATGACGGAAGGCATGGTGTGTTCGCTCGAAAAGCCGCTGGAGGCGCCCGACCTCACCGATGCGGAAAAAGCCGCCATCGCCTACGCCGACATCTCCTCGACCGACCATTTCTCGATCGACGATAACACGTACTCGAATTTGCGGCGGTTCTTCACCGAGGCCGAGATCGTCGAGCTCGCCGCCTTCATCGCGTATTTCATCGGCTTCGGCAGACTCGCCGCCAGCATGGACATGATCGAGGAGCTGCCGACCGGGTTTCAGGACAAGACCGAGAAAGCCGCGCCCTGGCAGCAGGCCGGCGTACGGCTGAGGGGCTGACCGCAATGCGACTCGTCGACAAAGTTGCCGTCATCACCGGCGCGGGTTCGGGCATGGGCAAGGCGATGGCGGAGCTGTTCGCCGCCGAAGGAGCAAGGGTCGTCTGTGCAGACATCAGCGGCAAGCAGAACGATGTGGCTGCCGCCATCGGCAACGCAGCGATAGGAGTTCACGCCGACGTCGCAGATGAGGCCAACGTTCGCGGCATGATCGGCGCCGCCGAGCAGAAATTCGGTCGTGTCGACGTCCTCGTCAACAACGCCGGCTTCGGTGGCGCCATGGCGCCCCTCCACGAGCAGAGCGCCGAAAGTTGGGACCGTGTCCATGCGGTGAACATCAGGGGCGTGTTCTTGTGCATGAAGTACGGGATCATTTCGATGCTGAAGACGGGCGGGGGATCGATCGTGAACATCGCCTCGGCGGCCGGCGTCATCGGCTGGAAGCACCACAGCATCTATGGCGCGGCCAAGGCGGGCGTGAACCAACTCACCAAGTCCGGCGCACTCGATTATGCGGCCCACAACATCCGCATCAACGCAATCGAGCCCGGCACCATCTGGACCGGGCTCGTTGCGCAGTCCAAGCAACATCCGGTGCCGCCGCCGGACGCTCCCCGGCTTCCCGGGATCCCGCTGGACCGTTGGGGTCTGGCACGTGAAATTGCCGCGGCCGCGCTGTTTCTGGCAAGCGATGAAGCCTCATACGTTACCGGCGTTTTGCTGCCGGTGGACGGGGGCTATTGCATTGGATTCTCCGGCATGGGCGCGGAGAATTCCGGCAGGGCGCGACCATGACCGTCGATGAGCTCATCGCGCGCGAGTGCATTCGCCAAACGATGGTGAACTACACCATGGCGGGCGACCGGCTGCGGAGCGAGGATTTCATCGCGGTGTTCACCGAAGATGCCGTGCTCGAGACGGAGCGAGTGACCGCAGCGGACGCCTTTCGTTGCGAGGGTCGGCAAGCGATCCGCGAGTGGTTCGGCAGATGGCGTGCGCCGGGCCGCGAGACCTCTGCGCAACGCGCGACGTTCATCCGGCACCACCTATCCTCTTCGCAGATCGAGCTCGGCGGCCCGGACAGTGCCACGGCGCGTACCTACTGGGTGGCCTACAGCGACATCGGTCCGGACCATTGCGGTTATTATGTCGACTTGTTCCGAAAGACCGGCGAGCAATGGTTGATCGCGCACCGCAAGGTGCGTCTCGATTGGCGCGCGCCGCATAGCTTGTACAAGACCGCGATCGCGAGTCTATGAGCGATTCCCAACCCCAACGAGACCTCCCATGAAGACCAAGACCCTCGAATACACGAACGGCAAGACGAAATTCATCGGCTATCTCGCAAGCGACGATGCCCGCGGCGGCGCCCGGCCGGGCATCGTGGTGTTTCCCGAAGCCTTCGGCCTCGGCGATCACGCGAAGAAACGTGCCGAGCGTCTGGCCGAGCTCGGCTACGTCGCGCTCGCAGCGGACATCAACGGCGAGGGCGCCATGTACAACGACATGGCGCAGCTCGGACCCCTCATTCAATCGTTTTACACGGATCGATCCGAGTGGCGCTCGCGGGCGCGCGCGGCATTGGATGCGTTGCGCGTGCAGCCGGGGGTCGACGGCGCGCGCCTCGCGGCGATCGGCTATTGCTTTGGAGGAACGACTGCGTTCGAGCTCGCGCGCACCGGGGCTCCGCTCGTGGCGATCGCCACGTTCCATGCCGGGCTCATCGCCGAGCTGCCCGAGGACGCCGGACGAATTCGATCCAAAGTGCTGGTATGTCACGGTGCCGACGATCCGCTGGTCAACAAGGAAGCTATCGACGGCGTGATGACGGAGCTCAAGCGCGACAAGGTCGATTGGCAAGTGATCTATTACGGGAACGCCGTACACAGCTTCACGAATCCGGAGGCGGACGAGCGCCGGGTACCGGGTCTTGCCTATAACAAGAAGGCCGACGAGCGCTCCTGGCTGCTGATGCGTCATTTGTTCGACGAAGCTTTTGGCTGAGGGAGTCGGTGCCCTGGCTGGATGATTTCGGGGGACTGATCGACTGGTCCGGGTTGAACGCCTGGATCGCCGGGCAGAATGCACCGGGTACGGGGCCGGTCACCGCGGCGCGCAAGCTCGCGGGTGGAATCCAGAACAACGTCTTTCTGCTCGAGCGCGGCGGCGAGTCCATGGTATTGCGCCGCCCCTCGAAGCAGCTGCGTGCCAACAGCAATGAGACCATGTTGCGCGAGGCGCGCGTCCTCAACGCTCTCGCGGGAAGCGCGGTGCCACATCCGACCGTCTATGCGGTGTGCGATGACCCCGCGGTCATCGGTGCGTGCTTTTATCTGATGCAGCCGCTCGAGGGTTTTGCGCCGAGCGGCCAGTTGCCTGACCGCTACGGCAGCGATGCGACCTGGCGACGCGCCATGGGCGAGGAAATGGTGCGTGCGGCCGCTGCACTCGCCGCCGTGGACCCGGCGGCCGTGGGGTTGCAGGGTCTCGGCAAGCCGGACGACTGGCACGGGCGGCAGGTGGGGCGCTGGCGCTCCCAGCTCGACGGGTATCGTTCCATGCCCAACTATGACAGCGATGGTCTACCGCACGTCGACGAGGTCGGGCGCTGGCTATCCGATCACCTGCCCCAGGAACGGCGCATCGGTCTCATTCACGGCGATTTGCAGTTTGCCAACGTCCTTTTCTCGCTGCATGCGCCGCGGATTTCGGGTGTGGTGGATTGGGAGCTCGCGACGCTCGGCGATCCGCTGCTCGATCTCGGCTGGGTGCTCGGCAGCTGGTGGGAGGCAGGCGATCCCGACGGCAAGCGGCCCCTGGTGGCTCCATGGGAGAACTTCATGTCCCGCGCGGAGCTGGCCCGCCGATATGGCGAGATCACCGGACGCAGCATGGGTGAGCTGCCCTGGTACTTCACGTTGGCCTGCTTCAAGCTCGCCTGTCTGCTCGAGGGAACTTACGCACGCTCGCGGGCCGGCCAGATGCCGGCGCACATCGGCGAGCAAATTCGCGCCTATGCGATCTGGCAGATGCGCAAGGCGATGCAGATCATCTCGAACTGACCCGGGCGGCACCATTGCGGCCCGCCTTCGACACAGATGACGGTTGTGGCCGCTCGCCGCGCGCAGGACACT